>WNGA01009986.1_pt1 | contig 32397 bp, 39 predicted proteins | sample 5400061 | NCBI WGS metagenome assembly WNGA01 (sample SAMN13153366, study PRJNA577476) | soil metagenome | isolation source: 100 cm soil or saprolite under grassland replicate 2 | place: USA:California | collected 2016-06-15 | reverse complement strand
GAACGTTTGCCGCCGAACGATCAATCGTCAACCTCGAGTTCCACGTCTTCTGATTAATTCACCACCCCCATATTTGTCGGGAGACGATTCGTGGTATGCAACCTATTCTCTTCTCCGTCGCTGTAAAAGAGCATCGATAGATGCGGAAGACAATATTTCCTATCAGGAGGGGAGAGCATGCAATCGCAATCCAGCATCGGATCGGTCGGCCAGAGTAACAAGAACCTGATCCAACCTCGACTGATGGCAATTTCAATCGCGACCCTGACCTGCCTGTTGGGAGCGGTCCTGATTGCCTATCTATTATGGCTCTTCTTCGCCAATGCGCCAGCCCCCATCAGCTATGAGAGGCCGCCAGCAATGCCGGTTCTGGCGCCGACGCCGCCAGCAATCGCATCGCCCACACCGGCATCGAAGATCGCGCCGGCGGGAGAACTGTCCGTTTCCGGCGGGGTCGTGATTCTCGGTGGGAATGACCAGGAGAGACCCGAACACAAAGTTACAGTCGGCCCTTTCGCTATCGCTGAGACGGAAGTAACCAACGCTCAATATCTGGAGTTCATAAAGGAGACTGAACGAAAAACGCCCCCGCACTGGCAAGACCGGACGTACTTGCCGGGAACGGCCAATGAGCCGGTGACGATGGTGACGTGGCAGGACGCGGTCGATTATTGCGCCTGGCTCTCACGCCAGATTGGAGCTACGGTCCGTCTGCCGACGGAGGCGGAATGGGAGTTGGCGGCCGGAGGGAAAAACAAATTCAGATACCCCTGGGGCAATGACTGGAACGATGGCGCCGCAGCTTGCGCGGAGAAGGCCGGGATGATTCGCGCAGTCAAAAGCTATCCACAGGGGCGCTCGCCGGTGGGCGCCTACGATATGGCCGGCAACGTGTGGGAGTGGGTCGCCGACGAAGTCATCGATGAAAACGAGAATCCGGTGATGAAGGATGGGGCGCCGCTCAGAATTGCCAAGGGCGGCGCAACTAACGAACCTCCGAGCTTCATTGGGGTGCGAGCTTATGCGACTCTCCCCTCTGACAAACCGCGCCAGTACCTGGGATTTCGCTACGTCGTGGTTCGCAAAGACGAGAATTCGAGGGCGGCGAGAAATGAATAGCAGCGGTGTTAATCACGATATGTATGTACCAACACTCTTAGCAATGACACTCATCTTTTGCAATCTACAGCTCGGCGCTCAGAATCCGAAAGAGCCCGGCGCCCGGCGTCCGAAGATCGAGACGGCCGAAGACAACATCGGATCTGCGCCTGACGCAGCCAGGTCAAGAACAGCCGGGGAAGAGGTTAAACCCGTATTGAAACCGGCCGGCAAAGGTTCGAATCCGGTGAGCAAGGTAATGAAGAGGCCCCAACCACAGCCGAAGGTAATGAAGAGGCCCCAACCACAGCCGATGGCACAAACCGCCAAGGCCGATGAACTAGGCGCCTCCCTGCCCCGGGTCGGCTCCAAGGTCGCGACTCCGGATGCCGCCTCCGACTCAGCATCCAGGGCCGTCGACCCGAAAGGCGTGGAACAGCCCAGGCGCTCCACGCCGGCCCCTGCGGTGAGCAGCGGGCCGGTCCAATCAGGCCCATCCGCCGCCTGTAAGTCTGAGCTTTCGGCCCTGCTGCCGTTGCCCTGGCCTGTAGTCCTTCCGGCTCTGACAGCGCCGGAGCCGAGCGCGGATACGGTCATCTCGACGTTTCTCGACCAAAAGCAGGCGATTGAAGTGACCGAGAAAGAATGGCAGGCGGTACTTTCGCAAGACAACGCGGCGCTGCTCAAACAACCCGGTAATAGATATCTGAAGGCGCGCGTGCTCTTCGCGCAGGGACAGATCGCCTATTTGCGCGGTGATCTCACGACGGCCTTTGCCTCATATGATGAGGCGATCCGGGTAATGCCCGATTCGCTGCTGGGCCATCTGGGCGTCGGTCAGATTTATCTGGCCATGCGATTAGCGTCGGAGGCGATCGAGTCATTTCAGAACGTGATCCGGATCAACCCGAAGCTGGCTCGCGCGTATAAGTCGATGGGCGATGCTTACTCCTGTTCGGAACGCAGCAAAGAAGCGGTCAAGATGTACCTGCGCGCACAGGAACTGGGGTATACCGGAGCGGATCTGACTACCCTGCTGAAGAGAAACCAGGCGCAGATCCTGATCGACGAGCATCGCTGGCAACAAGCCGTCTCCAAACTGGAAGCCATTGCGAAAAATTCTACCTCGGCCGACGTCTACCTTACTATCGGGCAGTGTTACGAGGAGCTGAACCAAATGCTCAGCGCCGCACAGGCTTATACACGAGCCACGCAGTTGGACCGCCAGTCGGCCGTGGCGCATCTTCGTCTGGGCAACCTTCTTCTTCGGCAGCACGAGTTTCAGGCGGCGGCGGCGGCGCTTGAGCGCGCAATCGTGCTTGACCCGTCAGGCGCCCGGATCGATTTGCAGCGGGCTCGCAACAATTTGCGACAGGCCCGCAAACGGCTCCAGTCAAAAAGGAGGCCAGACCATGGAGATTAAACCTAATGACGACGTTCGGGGAAATCAGCCCCGAACAATAACTGAAGTCAGATCGTCGGGCCAGGGAGACCGCGATTTTGCCGACTTCCTTCGCCGCCGCCGAGAGCGTGAGGATGAAGACGAGCAGGAGCAGGCTGAATCGACAGGCGCCGGCATCGCTTATCTCCCCATCCGTGAAGTGATCTCCGGCGGCGAGCTGGAAGAGGTTCGGGCGATCTTGCCGGAAAAAGATCTGGATCAGATCTTCGTCACCGTCCGCACGCAATTGCTGCCCGGCGGACAACGCGAAGTCACTCTCGATCTGCCACACTCGGTTCTTGAAGGGTTGCGCGCCAAACTCAACCTGACGGCTTCGGGCCGCCTGACAATTGATTTCATCGCTTCCAGCGAGCAAGTCAAAACCCAGCTCGACCTGCGCGCGCACGAACTGAGCGATCGGTTGCGGGCACGCGGCATCGATGTCGCCGCGCTCAAAACCTCACTCAGCGACAGTTCCGGGCGTCAGGGCGATCCTCGCGATGCTCGTGATCGCAAAAGATCACCGCGCCCGAAGGGCAAAGTGAAATTTGAGATGTGAGCAATGAACGAAATCCACTCAGATCAAGCAGCCTGTCTGGTCGCCGTTAGACCGGATGACAGATCGAATGACAAGGCGGTCATCATAGTTCCAATTTCATTTCCTGATTCCGCCTCCGAGATTTCCGGCTGGACGGTCTGTCGTACCCGTCTGCCACAAGTCACGCGTGAGCAGGTCAGGCTGTCCGCCTTGCTCGCACCATGGCCGGAGGAGTTCTGCGCGGAACTGATCGCCTCGACAACCAGGGTGTTGGCGCTCTATACGCGGGAAAACCCGGAAGATGTGTCGCTGAGGCCGATCGAACTGTGCGAAATCGCCCGGCCCGTGCCGGTTGAGGGAGATGTCTCTCGGGTTTATGCCTGGCTCGAACTGGGGCCATATGCGGCGTCGGCGGCAGTTGAGTTGAGCGCCGAATTTGGAATATCGCTGAGCGATATCATCTTGGGGGGCGATGGACGGCCTGCCGGCGCGCCGCGCGCCGCCTCGCAGGCAGAGCTCGCGTTGATCGAGTTTTTGTGCTTGAGATCGGTTCAGAAGATAACAGCCGGACTCAGCCAACTCGGAGAGCCTCTCATTTCGCTACAGCGCGTGCATGTGGAACCGCCTCCATGGCTCAGTCCACACCCGGATCGATCTTCGCGCTGGCTGCTGGCGACTCTACACGTGGGAATCAAGGGAGTGTCCGGTCTGGTTCGAGTTTGGGCGAATGCGGGAGACGTATCGGCCCTGTTTAAAAAGAGGCGTCACTCGGCTCAGCGATTGGCGGAGAATGTCGACCGATATGCCCGTATTACGCCGGACCTGCCCTTGTCGGTCTCCATCGGAGAGGCGGAGATCACAGTCGGAGACCTCGTGCGCCTGGAATGCGACGATATCCTGATCGTCAGACACGCAGCAGCCGATCTTCATAATGGAGTCCTCGGAGGGCTCCTGCGGGTCCGCATCGGCGAAGGTGAAGAGAGCTTCATCATCGGCCAGACGGAACCGGGTGCGAAGATCAAACTGCGGGTTCAGGCTGTCTCTGGCGGAAAATCACCAACACCCAAGGAGGGATCGAAGATGAAGGAAAGTACTCAGACTGAGGATGCGCTGGCAGTTGACCCCGCAGCAAGTCAGATTCCGGAAGGTCTGCCTGAAATGCTCGACGGATTACTATTGACGGTTCATGTTGAGATCGCCGCCCGGCGAATCAGGCTCGACGAAATGGCGCAGCTCCGTGTCGGATATCTCATGGACCTGGAGTGCCAGATCACCGATCCGGTTGCCCTGCTCGTTCATGGCCGCCGCATCGCAGAAGGAGAGTTGGTCGAATTCGAAGGGCGACTCGGAGTACGGATCACCCGAGTTGGAGGCTGAAGAGAGGAGCCTTATGTCAATACCTGTATCGATCGCAGCTTCAATCGCGGCTTCAATCGCAGATGGGCAATCAGCGGCTGAGGTCGGCCAGTTCGAAGGGCGCAGCAGTCTGCTCTGGATGTCATTGCAGACCTTCCTGGCATTGGGATTCGTCCTGATGCTGGCTTATATCGTGCTGCGCATCCTCTTGCCCAGAATTCTGTCGGGCACTCGCCGTCATCCGACCGGAGCGGCCGGATCTTTGATTCGAGTCGTGGATACCGTTGCCCTCACCGAACAGTGCCGGTTACATGTGATCGAAGTGACTGGGCGCTGGTTCCTCCTGACTTCAGCGGGGGTTGAAGTGCGAGCACTGGTTGAGCTCGATGCGGCGGCAGCCGAAGAGGTGATGGCAAAGAGGCGATCCGCCGCGTTTCAGAGAGGTCTTTCGAAGACCGGAACTCTGACCGCCTGGTTCACCAAGATGGTCGACAATAAAAGATGAAAGTTTTCAATCGTCAGTTTTCAGCGTTCGGTTCCGAATTGCGCGGCAGTTGTTAGCGACTGAAGACTGAAGATCATCTTTCCGCGGAGGTTAGAATGTGGCACGCGTTTTCTGCTCTATCCGCTGTGACGACGGTCATGGCGCTGACCCGGCCTGTGCGAGCCGCGGCTTCGAGCGATGCCGGAACGGCCAACCCGGTGGTCTTGCTCGTCGTACTCGGCGCCCTGGCGCTGGCGCCGTTCGTGTTGATCATGCTCACCTCGTTTATCAAGATCTCGGTGGTTCTGGCGATCTTGCGCAACGCGCTGGGCACCCAACAATCGCCTCCCAATCAGGTGATCACGGGCACTGCTCTGGTCTTGACCATTTTCATCATGGCTCCCGTAGCCGAAAAGATGTATGCCCAGGCCGGCCAGATCGGAAACACCGATACGATCTTCTCCGAAACTTCGATCAAGACGATTTTTGAGGCGGCCAAACGCGGTCGCGAACCGCTGCGCGACTTTCTCAAGCGCCACGCTCATGAGTCGGACCGCAAACTGTTCTTCGATCTCGCGCGGAAGATCGCGCAGCGCAACGGCAACAGCATCGACGACCTCTCCCCGGACGATTTCCGGAACATCATCCCAGCCTTCGTCACCAGCCAGTTGACCGAGGCCTTCAGTATCGGGTTCCTGCTCTTTCTTCCGTTTCTGGTGATCGATCTGGTGGTCGCGAACATCCTCCAGGCGGTGGGCATGATGATGCTTTCACCGACGACCATCTCCCTGCCCTTCAAACTGCTGCTCTTCTCGCTGATCAACGGCTGGGTCATTTTGATCAAGCAGTTGGTCCTGGGATACGCCTAACTATTTTCATGACCGGTGATCACCAATGAACATGTACATCGAACTGGCCGGACAGGCGCTCTTGCTGGCGCTGATACTCTCGGCCCCGCCGCTGTTAGCCAGTCTGGTCGTTGGATTGGTCATCAGCCTGCTTCAGGCTCTGACACAGGTGCAGGAGCAGACGTTGACCTTTGTACCCAAAATCCTGATTACGCTCCTGATCGTTATCCTGGCCGCTGGTTGGATGCTCCAAAAGCTGCTGACCTTCTCACAACGCATTTTCGAAGCCATTCTTCAGGCCGGACGTCCCGGTTGATAACCAGGCGGCGAACAAGGAGGCAAAGATGGATGACTTCTTTAACGGTTTGGGGGCAGCGCTGCGCATTTTTGAAGTCGGCCAGAGCCCGCAGTCCTTTCTGGCGCTGGTCGGACTGGCGTTCGCGCGATTAGCCTCATTCATTCAGACCGCGCCGTTCTTCGGCGGCGCCGCCGTCTCCGGTCGCGTCAAGGTGGCGACGGCGCTGGCCTTCCTGGTGATCGTCTATCCGGCTCTGGCTGCCGACCTCCCGCCGCACGGAGCCCCGCTGCCCTTCGGAGTGGTGGGATTCATCGCGCTGCTGGCGAAAGAGGCGATGGTCGGCTTCACGCTGGGATTCATGGTCTCATTGATCTTCGAAGCCATTCAGATGGCCGGCCGGTTCATCGACACTCAACGGGGAGCGACCATGAGCGAGATCTTTGCGCCGCAGTTGCAGCTGCGGGTTTCGGAACTCGGTCAATTCAAACTTCAGTTTGCGATCCTGTTGTTTTTCGTGGCGGGGATTCATCGCCCTTTTATCGGCGCGCTCCTGGATAGTTTCACGCTCGTTCCGGCCTTGAGCTTCCCTCATTTTACGCCGGGCTGGTCGCCACAGATCGCATTCTTCACCAATTTCGCGGCCGACATGCTGGCGGTCGGCTTGCAACTGGCGATGCCGGGGATCGTCGCTCTCCTGCTAATCGACCTCTTCTTCGGCGTCTTGAACCGCATCGCCCCACAGATCAATGTCTTTTTCCTGAGCATGCCGGTCAAGGCATTCGTGGGATTGCTGGTGATACTGGTTGCGCTCTGGGGATACCTGGAACGATACCTCCACCATTTCGAGGTTGGCTACAAGGCCTTCGCCTACCTACTGAAGCGCTTGAGCCAGGCCTTCTAAATCGTGGGCCGCGCCGAAGCGGCGCGTGGCTTCCGGAAAAGCTCCGCGCCGCGGCGTTATTCAACCGACACTATGCCTGTCCGAGCTTGCTCGCCAGATCCTTCGCGAACCCGTGCCGTGAAGCTTCGAGGTTGGATTCAAACTGAAGCTGCTCCATCTGCTTATCGAATTGCTTCTGGAGATCGACCTGATCTTTAAGGCCCGAGATATTCTGATTCATGGTATCTTTGATCGGGCTCATATCGCTGCCAGGACTGCTTCTGAGAGGATTCAAAGTCATCATCTTATACTCCTTCCTGAAAATCGTTGACCCTGTGATTGACGGTTCTTCCGAACCGCCGTGAATGGTCGCGTGAATGTGTCGATCACCATCCGCCACGACCGACTCATCCGGCGCCCGCCGCGGCTGCTCACCGGGACTATGCCCGCACTTCGCCGCCGCCGAAGCCTCCGCCCTGACCGCCGGTGAGCATTTCACCGAGCTGGCTGGTCAGATCACCAAGGCTCTGGAGCAGCTGTCCCACTTGTCCCGGACCGGCCTGGTCACCACCACCGAAGCCCTTCGGAGTCGGCTGGGTTCCCGAGTTCTCCGAACCGCCGCACTTCGAGTCTCCACCCTGCTGAGAACTCTGAAGCATCTGGAGGAGCATCTGCAGCATCTGCTCGACCATCTGCAGCATTTGATTGGAATCGATCCCCTCGCCGCCATTGGCCTGGTTCCGGGAAAATGCCTGTTTGAGGCCCTGGGGCTGGTTATCCTGGTTGTTCAAACCGTTCAACCCGGTATCGGTGTTGAATGTAATGCTACTGATTTGCATCTTGAATCTCCTTCGTTGATCCCTGACGAGTTGATTGAGTGAGCCCGCGGATAGGCAACCGCGCCGGCATCGCGGACTCGACCTTGATCTTTCCGGGAGGCGATCTTTTCACCTCCCGTGTAATTTATCGTGCGCCACGGTAAAAGTTTCCTATTACAGGGATCAGATGCGGATTAACTGCGATCAGGAGAACGCGAAACACGCGAACCAGACGAAGCACGCGAAGCATGCCCATCTCTTTTCACTCTCTTTCGCGTGTTTCGCCTCCTTCGCGCGCTTCGCGGTTTAATCTTGAAACGCCAAACTATTTAGTTTCCAAAGCGCTTAGTACTTCGTAAATTGGAGCGCCATCAAGCCCGTGAAACGGGCGGCAGCCATTGGCTGTCGCCCACTTCGTGGGCTCTGATCGCTTTGCCGCCGCTCTCCTGGGGCTTACGCCCCAGGCTTTATGCTGCCGCCTGCTCCGCAGGCTCAAAGCAACGGTTTTAAAACACAAAATATCAAGCAACTTAGTTTACAGAGTACTTAGTACTCCGTTAACGAAGTACTTAGCAACTTCCGCCTCGGTTTTCGATAACTATGGTGCGTGCTGCATGCCGGCAGCCGTCAGTAGAAAGATATTGACTGACGGTCGCCGACTGACAACTGCTGACCGGACCGGGTGTAGTGAGCGATTAGAAATGGATTGCGCCTGCAGTTCGCGAAGCGAGCGCCGGAATAGAGTTCCTGGGTTCGCGAGAGAAGCGGAGGCGCGATTGAACTCGATCCGCGAAATCCGGCGCAGTCAGGAGAACCGAACATTATCTTCCAAAGTAGTAAAGGTGAAAAATCATGAAGGTATCTAGTTTCAAACCAACAAGTAGTCCGCCTGCCACTAATCCGCGCACAACCAACTCGCCTTCGACTAATTCGCCTATTCAAAGTCCGATCAACCCAACAGGGTTGACGTACGCGGCTAATGGAGTCAATGCGAGCCCATCGTTATCGTCTGGTATGAGCACAGCTTTCCAGGGGCAGCCGCTTAGAGTGCTTATGGTTAATGACAGCCCGTATACCGGCCATATGATCGCGGCGCCTCTCACGGCCTCCGGCGCCCAGGTCAGAACCACCTCTTCGGTGGATGAAGCCCTGCTCAGCGTCAAGGATTGGAGGCCGAATGTCCTGGTCTCCGACAGCCACCTGCCGGGCAAAAACGGATACGACCTGATCCGGGATTTGCGAGCGCTGGGACCGAATCAGGGCGGCAGGACTCCGGCTATCGCGCTCACACCCAATGCCGGGCCCGATGAACGGATAAACCTACTCGCAGCCGGCTACCAGATGCAAATGACCAAACCGGTCGATCCGGCCGAGCTCTCGCAAGCGATTGCGAACCTGGCCAACCGCATGCCAGGTCCGACGACCGGATGACGCTAAATCAGAACAAATGGCATATGTCATATGATGTTAAAGGCCGGAGAAGTGGTGGCGCCCGCTTCTCCGGCCTGCTCGTTCCTGGTCTTCAGAATCACCGGGGGCAACCCGGTGATTCGAATCCCGCCGATCCGGATGTCCATCGCATCTCACTCTCTCCAACTCTTCGGCATCGAGTGATCGAGATCAACCGTCTCACCAGCGCGGCATGATGAACCGCGAATCGGAGACCGGGGCGTTGACCGTGATACTGTGGATGGTGATGACGATGTTGTTCTCGGGGCTGTCGGGAAAGCAGGCTCTCACCTCGTACGGGATCATCACTCCGCTCACCTCCCGGTAATCGGCAAAGTAGTTCTGGACCCGCACGCTCTCTCCAGCCGACACGGACCAGCTATCGCGACGACGCAGAAGGCCAGTCTGCCGGTCAAAATACCAGGTCTCGCTCTGGCCGCCCACGGAGACGGCTTCGATCACCTCAGCCGGCTGTCCGGCGATCTTGACCCGGCCTCGATATCGCATCCGCGGGTACAAGTCCGGCAGTTTGAATTCGCGGTAGAGATCCGCGTTGAGCTGCATCTGTTTGAGCGCCGGTCCCGTGATCTGACGTACTTCGGCCCCGCCTCCGGGGTAGAGTCGTTGCTGCCATCCGATCCTGCCGTCGAAGCCCAGCTCCATGAAGATCTCTCCGTCTTGCGACCTGATGGTATAGATCGACTTGTTCGGGGCCTTCAGCGCCTGCCGCACCATCCCCCGAATCTGGCTCTCCGGAGCATAGAAACTCCCCTCCGCGATGATGGAGACCAGCCCGCGCGCCAGAGCTTCTCCTCCCAGCGCCCGGGTATACCTTTCAAGGATTTGCGCGACCGGAGGCGAACTTTCCGCCTGGCCCGTAGACACGACAATCGCCATAGCCGTGATTAAGGCCATGGCGAGGATGAAGTCTTTGGTTCTCATGATCTCGATCGGAAAAAACGGAAGAGCAGATAAAACATTCGAAGAGAGCCCCAGTGGGCGGTCTCGTCCACCTGGCATCGAGCCCGTCCGATCAGTCGCTGGCTATTCCACGCCATAAGCCGGGACTTGCAACGAGCCGATGCCGCCCCGTCCTACCCCACTTGAGGTCTCGTCGCGCCAAGCCGCCCACTGGGGCTACCTTCGTCTGTTTCGCCTGCTCCCCGACGCCTCAGCGGCGCGTGGCTTTTGGAAAAGCTCCGCGCCGCGGCGTTATTCAACTAACACTATGCCTGTCCGAGCTTGCTCGCCAGATCCTTCGCGAACCCGTGCCGTGAAGCTTCGAGGTTGGATTCAAACTGAAGCTGCTCCATCTGCTTATCGAATTGCTTCTGGAGATTGACCTGATCTTTAAGGCCCGAGATATTCTGATTCATGGTATCTTTGATCGGGCTCATATCGCTGCCAGGACTGCTTCTGAGAGGATTCAAAGTCATCATCTTATACTCCTTTCTGAAAATCGTTGATCCTGTGATTGACGGTTCTTCCGAACCGCCGTGAATGGTTCCGTTAATGAGACGCTCGCTTGAGCGTCTCCTGAATTCCCAACAGCATGGCGCGCGCCCGTCTGGTTGCGGGATCTTTGATCTCCGGGTCGAGTTCGAGCGCGCGCTTGAGGTCCTCGAGCGCCGGTTCAATCTGATTGAGGCGCAGCCGCACCTCGCCGCGATTGATATATGACGAGATTTCATGAGAATCGAGTTCGATGGCGCGATTCAGATGCATCAGAGCCTTGTCGTCCTCGCGTTGCCGTATGAGCACCGCCCCCAGCGCCGAATGGGCATCGCTGCTCTGGGGGTCGATCTCAACCAGCTTCTCGAAAACCAGGCGGGCCTTGGACAGCAGGCCCTGTTGGAGGTACAGGACCCCCAGTTGCCCGAGTTGTTTGAACTGACTCTTGGTGATGACAGGGGGCGCGCCCGGAGCGGCGCCGCCCTTGTCAGGAGATAATGTCGAGATAGTTCGTTGACCTTCGTTCATTGCCGTCTCCACCATCAACTGCTTTCAATCACGATTTGCGACGACCGGCTGGCCCGATCCTGACAGTGGCTTCTCGCCGGGCTTAGACCCTCACCTCGCCGCCGCCGAAGCCTCCGCCCTGACCGCCGGTGAGCATTTCACCGAGCTGGCTGGTCAGATCACCGAGGCTCTGGAGCAGTTGTCCCACTTGTCCCGGACCGCCTTGGTCACCACCGCCGAAGCCCTTCGGAGTCGGCTGGGTTCCCGAATTCTCCGATCCGCCGCCGCCCGGTCCTCCACCCTGTTGAGCGCCCTGCAGCATCTGGAGGAGCATCTGCAGCATCTGCTCGACCATCTGCAGCATCTGACTGGAATCGATCCCCTCGCCGCCGTCGGCCTTGTCCGGGGATTTCGTCTTATTGAGGCCCTGGGGCTGGTTATGCTGGTTGTTCAAACCGTGCAACCCGTTATCGGTGTTGAATGAAATGCTACTGATTTGCATCTTGAATCTCCTTCGTTGAATCCCTGATGTGTTGATTGAGTGAGCCCGCGGATACGCAGCCGCGCCGGTATCGTGGACTCGACCTTGATCTTTCCGGGAGGTGATCTTTTCACCTCCCGTGTAATTTATCGTGCGCCACGGTAAAAGTTTCCTGTTACCGGGACCGGACGCGGATTAACTGCGATAAAGATTTTGAAGAACCTGATGATACTGGTCATCAGTAAGGAGCCCTTGTTGCCGGGCGGCATGGGCCGATTGGACCAGGCTCGGCACCGGGTAATCGCGATTGGGGGCCGCGGCGTTGCGAATATCGTTATGATCGCGCATCATCGCCTCATGATATCGGCCCTGCGTCAGGAGTTGCCGCTGCTCCTGATTCCATCGAGTGGCCGTGTCCGATGTGCCGGTCGAAGAGACCGAACCTATTCCGCCGCCCGGAGCGCGGTGGATATAGTAGGGTAGCTGGTGGGCCGGCCTCTGATTGATGGGGATATTGGCATAGGGCGTGCCGGTGTAAGCGCTATTGGCCGGCGAGTGATTACTCTCCAATCTGTATTGTTCAGAGTGCCCCTGGACCGTTCCATGCAGACCGCCGTATGGGTTTGGATCTACTCTGCCATAACGCGCGTCCTGCGCCTCTTGCAACGCCTGTTGCTGTTGCTGCGGAGTCATGCCTTTAGGCTTTTTAGCCGGTGGGGCTGACGAACCATCGTCGTCCCGCGGCCGTTTCGGGCTGTGAGCCCCTCCTCCTACTCGCATAACTTTTCCTCCTTAAATGATGATGGTTGCCGGACCAGGCGGCGACTACTTTGACCGCGGTTACCGCCGGCCCTGAACCATGGTTGCTGATGACTGTGTTCACCTCGAACACAGGTTGCTTAGCTGTCGGTCTTCCCGACTGCCTCGATCAACGTTCGCGCACGCGCCGAGGTCGGGCGCTTCCCCTGCGGATCGAGTCTGATCGCCTCGCTCAGATCTCTGATCGCTTCCTGATGCCGTCCGTAATGGAGATGAATCTCCCCGCGGCCGGCCAGCGCATCGACGTTGCGCATATCCAATTGCAGAGCGCGGGTGTAGGCCTCTACGGCCAGGTCCAGCTCATTGAGCCGTTGATAGATCGCGCCCAGATGGCAATAGTAGAGGCTATCGAACGGCTGGGCCGCGACCAGCCCCTCATAGACTTGCCTGGCCTGCGCGAGCCGCCCCGTGGAGAGCAGGTAGTAACCGATTTCGGCGATCTGGTCGAGCGTCTGGCGTGAGAGTCCCAGAAACTGCCCGAGCGTGATCTTGCCGCTGAGCAGCCCGGCGATGTCATCCTTCGAGACCCGGCCCGCAACTTTAACTTCACTCATTGATTGCTGCATACCTTTATTCCCTCTTAGACGCTGAGCTGGTTGAAGCGAACCAGGCTCGACTGATTATTGGCTTCGAGCAAGGACGAGACCAGTGAAAGCATCTGGCTGATCATCTTCAACAGGCTGTTGAGAAGGTCAGACCCGCTATTGCCCCGCTCGTCGCAATTGTGCGCTTTCCCGCAGGGCGGCTGGAAGACGAACTTATTGATCTCTCCGACATCGTTGTTGGATTTATCGGTGAGGGAGGACAAGAGCGATTTCAGGTTCCCCATGACAGAGTCGAGGCTCTGGGGCAGCGAATCCTGATTGCCTGAAGACCGCTTCGATCCCTCGGTCCGGCCGGTGGATTCGGAGAACGAAGGGCTCGCGGTTTCCACGACCTCGCCGAAAGTCTGAACGGCGCCGTCATCCTTGCTGTCGGTGACCTTTCTCCCGCTATTGAGCTGCGCCAGTCCGCCTTCGTCCTCCGTCAGGACGTAAGCGTCATCCGCCTTGAAAGATGCGCCCAGCGAGAAGCCCTCGGGGGTCTGTTTGGCGTCGCTGACCTGGGGTTTATTTTGATCGATGCCGGTGATCTGCGAATACTGACCGTTAGCGGAGAAGACGGACACGTCTTTAACGGTCGTCGGAGAATTCGGGTCGTTACTCGTTCGCTCATTGTTGAGGGCCACCACTGTGCCGTCCTTGAGCTGAATGGTCGAGTCATCCATGATCTGGAATTCCGTGCCGTCAGAGGTCTTGACGTGAGGATCGCCAGAGATATCAACCTTCTTGCCTTCGGGCGTGGTGATCACCACCTGATTATCTTTCCCGGTCGCCTGGATCTTGTATCCGCCCGCCGTGGTGATCTCATTTGCCTGCTTATCCACCGCCAGATTCCCCGAGTCACGCATGAGAGAAGGGAGCGGGCAGGTATTTCCCGAAGTTGTCGGAGTGAGTACCGAAGGCAGATTTCCCGGATGGCGCTGTTCAGACTCGGTGCAGGTGAGGCGCCCCCCCTCGATTTGGTTCGGCGCGAGTTTGATACTATCGCTCGCGCCGAATGTCGCCAGCGGCGGGTTACAACCAATGGTGTTTAGCGTATTCATGAATGTTCCTCCTCGATCATTTTGATCAGTCGCCATGCGACCGGAAACAGTTGAAGGTGTGCGCGGAGATTGTGACGCCGGACGAACCTTGAAAGCCCTGCCCGCTGCCGCGCCGTTTCGTAGGCTGGACAATCAGATCCGGCGTCAGTTCCTGATACGAGAGGACGGCGAGATACGGGAATTCCATCTCGACCATCTTCTTGACGAAGCGCCGGATTTCCATATCGGTCAAGATCACCGGTTTCTGAGCCGCGGCCGGTGGAGGGCTGATCTCGCGGCGGAAGGCGCCGAGAATCTCCTGCGACAGCGCCGGATCTAGCGAAAGGAAAGAGCCGGTCGGCGTGCGACGGATCGCTCCGCTAATAACGTCCTCGATCTCCGGGTCCAGCAGGTAGACGTAAAGCGTCTGGCGCCCGGCGGCGTAGCGATAGGTGATGTAGCGTTTGAGCGACGAACGCACGTATTCCGTCAGCATCACCGGATCCTTTTCGATCCGTCCCCAATCGTTGAGCGCATCGAGGATCGATTTAATATCCCGGATCGAGATTCCTTCCTGCGCCAGCCGCTGCAATACGTCGGTGAACTGATGCAGTGGGACGGCCTTGGGAACCACCTCCGCCACCAACGCCGGCATACTTGACGCCAGCGAATTTAGATAGGATTGAGCTTCTTGAAGACCGATAAATTCGTAGGCGCACCGCTTCAAGATTCTGGAAAGATGCAGTGGGATGAGCTCTCCGGGCTCCCAGATCTTGAGTCCGGCAGCTTCGGCGAGGTGGCGCTGGTGAGCCGGGATCCAGGCGCCCGGGCGAAGATCGGCCGGGTTGGAGACATCTTCGCCTTCGATCCCGAAAATCCGGACGTTCTCGGCCGAATCGTTGATGAACAAACAGTCGGGTCTGATCATCCCTTGATCGACGAGCACCTCCTTGATCAGGATGAGGTACGCGTTGGGCTGTATCGGCGGGCTAATGAAAGCGTAAGCCTGCGGCAGCAACACTCCGAGGTCGTAATACGAGGACGAACGCAACTGTGTCAACTCTGACTGCAACTTTGCGCCCTCCGGAGTGCCGGAGTCTATCAGCGGAGCCAGTTGAGGGCTCACGGCGACGGCGATTGGAACAATCGGCGTGATGCCTATTTCTGCGGCGGGAGTTGGAGCGGCGGCGACCCCTTTCTCTTTCTCCTCGACCTCGGCGGGCGCGGCCCCGGTCTGCGAGCGATAGATCCCATAACCGGCCGCCCCCAGGCTGCCCCCGACTACTAATAAGAGGAAGGTTGGCGCTCCGGGAATCAATCCCATGGCCAGCAGTGCGCCGCACGTCAACCAAAGCGGTTTGGGATCGCTAAAGAACTGTTTAACGAGGTCCGAACCGACGTCCGCCTGCTCTTCTTCGGAGTTGACGCGGGTGATGACGAAGCCCGCCGCCGTGGCCACCATCATCGACGTGATGATGGCGGCCAAACCGTCGCCGACCGTCAGGATCGTATATTTTTGCGCCGCCTGGCTGACACTCATCCCTCGCTGAATGACGCCGACAACCAATCCGCCAACCAGGTTGACGAGGGCCAGGACAATAGTCGCCACGGAGTCACCTTTGACGAACTTCATCGCTCCATCCATCGCGCCGTAGAGTTGCGATTCCCGTTGCAACGCCCCACGCAGCCGGCGCGCATGGTCCTGTTGAATCAGTCCCGATCGCAAGTCGGCGTCGATCGCCATCTGCTTACCGGGCATGGCGTCCAGAGTGAACCGCGCCGCGACCTCGGCGACCCGTTCCGCGCCTTTCGTCACGACGATGAACTGAACGAAGAGGATCATGACGAAGGTGACAAAGGCGACGACCAGATTTCCGCGCGCGGAGAAGGACCCGATCATGGAGATGACCTCTCCGGCGTGCCCCGTCTCCAAAATGCTGCGTGTGACAGCCAGACTCAGGCAGAGGCGGAAGATCGGCGTAATCAAGAGAATCGTCGGATAAGAAGTTAGTTGCAGCGGCGTGGAGATCGAAAGCGACTTCATGACGACGATAAAGGTCAGAGCCAGATTCATGCATATCAAGACGTCGATGAAGAGCGGCGGCAGCGGGATGAAAAACGTCAGCATCACCAGGATCGCGCCGACAGGAAAGAACACGCCGCGATTCCGTTTGAGCAAGGCGAGGACGACGGCGCCCTTGCCGCTGCCCTGTTTGTCGGGATCCGCGAGATTTTTACTCATGGCAAATCTTTACCGGAAGGCCTTTCACTCGTTTAATCATTAACAGCTCGCGTCATATAGAGCAAAGCCAGAAACATGATCAAGCTGAGGATCAATGTGCCGAACGTCATCAACGACAGATCATTGAGTGTGAAATATCCTAAGTATCTCTGCTGGCTGTCCCCGGACGCAGTCTCCGGCTGAGCCTCACCTTGTGATGATGCGAGAACTCTCGCCTCGCCGGTAGCGGCTTTTTCCGTGACCTTGTCTTCGGCCGGTTCCACGGGTGGTGTGACACTCGCCGGCTTGCTCTTCGGTTCGTCGGCCGGTTCAGAAGGTAGGGATTTCGGCGGCGACATCGCGTCGAGGATGGAGAGCGATACCGGTTCTTGAAAGAGTAACTGAATATAGCTGGCTTGAGGCTGGACGCCATTGCCGTTTGCGGCCCCGGTCTCTGCGACGGAAAGTCTCAAGCGGTCGCCATGGCGCAGCCGCTGGCTTTCCTTCATTACGCTTCCATTGACCAGGATCTCTCTCTGGCCCGTCGCCGCGATCTCAATCCCGCTCCAATCTTTGGAGACGACCAGGCATGGAACCTGAATCTGCGCGGGCTCCCAGGCGATCCGCCGTTCGGATCGATCCAAACCTATCAACAGCTTAGAATCAGCCATCGGAATCCGCTCGCCATCTTGCTCCCCTCCATCAATGGTAAATGAGAAGCTGTCATCGACTGTTCGCAAGCTATCCAGAATACTGGCAAACCCCTGTTTGGTGGCCATCTCGCTCCTCCGATTTAAAGGATGAAGGAGAACACGAAACTAGCGAAAATAACGAAAACACGGAACCACGGTATTCTTCCGGGTGTTTCGTTATTTTCGTCTGTTTCATATTCTCTTTTCACTTTTCTATTTTGTGACCTGTAAGAACACTCGGTAACCAGGCTCTTCACTTTATCTGCGAGGTAATGGGCTGTCTCCCGACAAATGTTTGGGCCTGTTCAGACCCAAAATGGAACCAGGCAACATTGGGACACGCGGCGGTACGGTACGGGGAGCGTCAGCGACCTGAGCATCGATCAATAGGCCTATTGATCGATGCTCAGGTCGCTGACGCTCCCCGTACCGTACCAATCTTGCCTGGTTCGATTTAGTAAGCGCTCAGGCAAGGCTGGATTGACCGTGAACCTGTCGGCTGAGCAGTTCCCCAAAAACACATTTGCTACTTCTACCTGGAGGGTTATGGAGGTATTCATGATCGGAACCGGCCGTGGGCGAACGACCGGCCCGCGAAGAACAGATAACGGTGAACCGGACCGAACCAGCTCATCGGGTTTCCCGTCGCTGGACCGGCTGCTGGGAGAGAACAACCGAAGTTCCGCATCGGCGATGCGCGCCAAGTTGACCGATACCATCCAGCTCTTGGAACGCGTAATACGCCAGGGAACGAAGACCGATGTGATGCGAGCTCAGCGGGCCCTCGAGGCCTGGAAACTGGCGCTGACTTTTCTCGACCAACTGGAATCCTGAATACTGATGGCCCGTCTTCCACGATACCACCCGAGTAAGGCGGCCGCAGATGCATAACTAAGATGCATAACTAACGCTATCTCCTGATAAGTTTTCCGGCCGCCATTAATTTTTTTCTATTTCCCGCAACCCGCGCCGCTCACCAACGATAATTGAGTCGGCTGGAGATCGAGTGCGGCGCCAGTCGGTTGAGGATCGCCCGATCTCAGCGATCCGATCGAAGAACGCTGTATTGACCTAATCATTTCAAGATTGAGGAGGAAATATGCCAGATGGAGTAACCGGCGCCGGCGGGACCAGACCGGTCGGCGAGAATTCAATTCCTAATGAAAAGCCTCAGAAAGACCCGGGCGAGAAGAGCGGATGGGAGAAGGTCTTCGGCACCGTCTTGGGCGGCGCGGCCAATATCCTGGTCCCCAACGGGGGAAGTATCCTGGGAACGATCATCAGACGCAGTCAGGACACCGAGCAAGTAAATCAATATAACCGATTGATCGATACCCAAGGCAGGCAGATGGCCAACCTGGTCAACGTCCAGATGCGAGTTCAGGATCAGGGGCTCACCATGAATATGATCACCAATCTGCTGAAGTCGAAGCACGATGGCCAGATGGCCGCCGTCCAGAATATGAAATCCTGAAGGATGGCATGAGATTGAGCCAGATCCAGCCGGATGATGATCAATTACGCGTCGTCATGGAGACCGGCTTCGCGCTGTGCGGAATGGGCCGCCTCGGCGAAGCGGAGAGTCTGTTCCGTGGGGTGGCAGAGATGCTCCCCACCTCTCCGGTTCCGCGCGTGGCTCTGGGAAGCGTGCTTCTATGGCGCGGGCTTTTCGCCGAGGCGCAGACCGCTTGTGAAGACGCCCTACGCCTGTCTCCTGACAGTTTGTATGCGCGCGTTCAGTATGCCGAGACACTGCTCTTCCAACAGCGGCGCGCCGAAGCCGAGGAAGAACTGCATCAGGTGATCCTGACTGATCCGGCCTCTCCACATAGCCGGACAGCGAGATCTCTGCTCAATGCCGCCAATCTTATCTGCTGGACTATTTGATTCTATGAAAATCAATAATTCTGACTTATTAAATTTCGAGAGCCGTCCTTCCCCGAACCCGGGGAGCGGAACCGGCAGAACGCAGAATCGGTCGTTCGCCGACGCTCTGCGCCCGACCGGATCCGCTAATGAGGCGACGGCGACTCGTCAACCTCCGTCAGTTCAAGAGAGCGCCGGGGCCGAAGGACTGAGGCCGGCTTCGCGGGCGAGGGTCACTCGCGGTGCGGACCTGTCCGCCGCCGGTCAACGCCCTGACGCCGCGCTCGAAGCGACGCGATCCCTCATCCGATCGCGTCTAGGGGAGGAACTTCAACAACACGTGCTGGCGCAACGCCTGGTTGAAGAGGTGAGCCAGATGGTGTTCAGAGATCCTGCGCTGAACCGCAACCTGGCCTCCCTCCCTCCCCAATTTAAAGACGAGAGCTGAAATGGTCTAAACGAAACCGCAACAGACCGGTGTTCTATGTCAGATAGCGGGGAAAAGACTGAAAAAGCGACACCCAAGCGAATCCGTGACGCTCGCCGCAAAGGACAAGTCGCCAAGAGTCAGGATCTGACTGCGGCGCTCGTTCTCGCCGCAGCCGTGGCGGCGATGGCCATTGCGGGGCGAATTGTCGGGTCCGTCTTGACCGAGGCCATGCGTCAGTGGACCGCCAGGGCGGCAGCTTTCCGGGGCAGCCTCGATCTGGAGACAGCCGTCAGCGCCCTCCACTCCGTGGGCGTGACGCTGGGGCTGGCGGTGGCCCCGCTATTGATTACGCTCCTGGTGATCTCGCTGCTGGCGGGCTATGTACAGGTCGGGTCATTGTTCAGCGCCGAGGCGATCAAACCCGACATCAAAAAACTGAATCCGATCGAAGCTCTCAAGGGAAAGTTTTTCAAACTCCGCCCTTATATCGAGATGGGCAAGACGCTGCTCAAGTTAACGGTCACAGCCGCGGTCATCGTGACTGTGTTGCGGTCCAATTACGGCCCGGTCGTGCGATTGGTACATCAGCCAATTCGGTCGGGCCTGGAGTTCGTCATGGCGTTGATCCTCGAGACCGGCTGGAAAATCGTGATCGCCTTTCTGGTAATCGGAGGGGCCGACGCTTTGTTGCAGCGATTCCTGCACGGCCGGGACTTGCGAATGTCCAAGCAAGAGCTAAAAGATGAATACAAGGAGACAGAGGGCAAGCCTGAACACAAACACGCGCTACGCCATCGTCATCAGGAAATACTGATGCAGAACATGTCGGCGGCCGTCAAAAAGGCCGATGCCGTGATCGTCAACCCCACTCACATCGCGGTCGCGCTGAGATATGATGAAAAGACAATGAATGCGCCGACGGTTGTAGCCAAAGGCGCCGAGTTGATGGCCGCGCAGATCCGCGAACTCGCGCGGGAAGCCGGGGTCCCGGTTTGTCGTGATGCGCCGTTGGCGCGCGCCCTCTATCATCTGGAGATTGATGAAGAAATTCCGGAAGAACTCTACGAAGCAGTGGCGGTCATCCTGCGCTGGGTATACGAACTAGAAGAGTCCGGGAAAGTCTGAGATATGATGTCAGATCTAAGAAGCGTCAATCGTTCCCTGGTGGTCCCCGAACCCAATCAGAATCTCTCATGGGACAACTTCCCTCTGCGTCCGGAGATGCCGGCGCCGTGGGTAGGGCCGCTTTCGCCCGGTGGCGATGAAGGACTTCCGCAGACCTGGCTGGAGCCGGCGCACGTCCCCGGCCAGGCGACGGCAACCGAGGTCTTGCTGGAATTACACCTCGAACCGACGAGATGCGGCGCGTTCCCTCCGCCACCCGGCAACCATGAGGCGCTGCGCCACCTGACCTCGCCCGCCCGCCGCGCTATCCTTCGGGCGATTCTGCTCAAGCGCCCGCGCCTGCGTTCCCTGGCGGCGTTCTTGTTTCGCGATCCTGAAGAAGATAATGACGACGCGACCGGCCCCCTACGAAATGGATCTTCCGGCCCGGAGGCTTCAATGGACGAACGGCTGAAGGCTCGCGCCCGCTATGAACTGACGGCGGCGGCGAATCTGATCAATCTGCTCGACCAGTTGCAGGAGATGCAGGACTACACTCTGAGCAGAATGGGCATGTTCTCCAAAGGATAGCCGGCCGGTAACCGATTCAAAGACATAGCGTCCGCGACCATCCGGCAAAAGCCCCGTTACCACTAAGATCTTTCGCTTTTCTGAAGTATCATTCCGGTACCTCGACTGGCGGCGACATTTGCAATCGTTTAGAAAGAGGGATGAGACTTGGAAAAGAAGACGCCCATTCGAATCATGATAGTGGATGATCACTTCGTCGTCCGCATTGGATTAACGGCGGCCCTCAATACTGAGCCCGATATGCTGGTGGTGGCGGAGGCCGAAGACGGTCCCCAGGCGATCGAACGGTTCCGCCAATATCGGCCTGATGTGGCGCTCATGGACCTGCGTCTTCCGGGTCTGAGCGGGGTGGAAACGACCCGGGTCATCTGTCGGGAATTCGATTCGGCGTCGATTATCATCCTGTCGACCTATGGCGGGGATGAATCGATTCACCGGGCTCTGCAGGCTGGAGCCAAAGCTTACCTCCTCAAGACTACATCCCACGACGATCTGTTGACCGCGATTCGGGTCGTTTACAACGGCCGCAAATATCTGCCGCCCGAAGTTGCCGCCCAGTTGGCGGAGCGCTTGCCGAATTCCGAACTCTCCGCCCGTGAAATGGAGGTTCTACAGTTGATCGCCAAAGGACTCAGTAACAGAGAAATTGCCAATGCCCTGTTCGTCACCGAAGGTACCATCAAATTTCACGTCATCAACATTCTCAACAAGCTGGGGGCTAAAGACCGCACGATGGCCGTCACCATCGCTCTCCAACGCGGAATCATCCCTTTTTTCTAATCATTCGCGATCTCCGAACCCCGGCTGGAATTGAGATCAAAAACCTATCTTTCGACTAGTGACTGAAAAAGGCGGGGGTACTAGAATCAAGCTGACGATCGACGAGTCAATACCGCTCATTATCTGCGCCCACCGACCCCGTACGTTGAAGGAGGTGCGATGAACAAACAGATTAAAATCATGGTGGTCGACGATCATCAGATTGTACGTAGCGGATTGGTTGCGGTTCTCAACGCGGAACGCGACCTGACAGTCGTTGCGGAAGCCTCGAGCGGTCGCGAAGCGATCGAAATCTTCCCGCGTCATCTACCTGATGTCACAGTCATTGATATGAGGCTGCCGGAAATGGATGGTCCGGAGACGATCACCACCATCCGGAGGCAATTTCCATCCAGTAAGTTCGTGGTGCTGTCGAGCTATGACCTCGATACCGATATCTATCGCGCTACCCAGGCTGGCGCTTCCGGATACTTGCTCAAGGGCATGTTCAATAGCGAATTCATTCAGGCCATTCGCCTGGTCTCTGGAGGGTTGCGTTACTTCCCGGCGAGGATCGCCGAACGCCTGAGTTCGTGCCGGATACAGTCCGAACTAACCAATCGTGAACTTGAGGTGCTCACGCTGCTCGCCCAGGGCAAGAGCAACAAAGAGATCGGCGCCACACTGAAGATTGCCGAGAGTACCGTGAGATGGTTTCTGACCATCATCTACGGCAAGCTCGAAGTGCGGGATCGCGCTCAGGCCATTACCGGCGCCTTGCGGAGGGGGTTGGTCAATCTGGAAGGCGCCTCTCTGGTGTAATCGCCTTTCGCCAATTCTGAAGAGAGAAGCCGAAGCAGACAAAAATAACGAAACAAACGAAAAGTCTGTCTCTTTCGTTTGTTTCGTTACTTTTCGTTTGTTTCGTCTTCTCATCTAACCAGGCAAGAGAACTTACTTTCCGAAATACTCAGAATAAGCTTTGCAACTGTTGGATAGACTGTTCGGCTGGCGCGGCTTCGTGTGTGCCCTGGCGCAGGAAGGCGTTGACCGCATCGAGTTTCGAGATGGCATAATCGGTGCGCGGGTCGCTGCCTTTTTTGTAGGCCCCGATCAGAATGAAATCTTTCTGCGCTTCGTAATTGGCCAGGACCTCGCGCAGTCTACCGGCAGCCTCGAGATGCGGGCGGCCGGCCACCACCGACATGACGCGCGAGACCGACTGGCTGACATCGATCGCCGGATAGTGATTGCCGGCCGCCAGGGCGCGCGCGAGGATGAGATGCCCGTCGAGGATCGATCGCGTCTCGTCCGCAATGGGTTCGGTCATATCATCGCCCTCAACCAGCACCGTGTAGAAGGCAGTGATCGATCCGCGATCCGAGTTGCCGGTCCGTTCGAGCAGGCGGGGAAGTTCGCTGAAGACTGAAGGCGGGAATCCGGCGCGCGCCGGCGGTTCACCGGCCGCCAGACCGACCTCGCGCAAGGCGCGCGCAAAGCGGGTCACGGAGTCCATCATGAGCAGCACGCGCTTGCCCTGATCGCGAAAATATTCTGCAATCGCCGTCGCCACGTAAGCGGCTTTCAGACGTACCAGAGACGGCTCATTGGAGGTCGCGATCACGACGGCCGAACGACGCAGCCCCTCTTCGCCCAGATCCTGTTCGAGAAAATCACGAACTTCGCGCCCGCGTTCGCCGATCAGGGCAATGACGTTGACCTCCGCTTCCGTGTTGCGCGCCAACATTCCGAGCAATGTCGACTTACCGACACCAGCCGCCGCAAAGACCCCGACGCGCTGGCCCAACCCGACCGTCAACAAGCCGTCGATCGCCCGGACTCCGGTCGCGAGCATCTGCTTGACGCGCTGGCGGCGCAGCGGATCGGGCGGGCGGGCCATCACCGGGTAAGTTCGATACTTCCTAATCGGCTCTTTGCCGTCGCTCGGTTCTCCCAGTCCGTCTAGCACACGTCCGAGCAGCCCGTCTCCCACGCGCACCTGCAACGACGCGCCTGTCGGAATCACGTCGTCCCCCATGGTTATGCCCTGAATCTCTCCCAGCGGCATGAGGACCACCTCTCCGTCTTTAAATCCGACGACCTCCGCCTTCAGATCCTGGGGCCGGCGTGGCGAACGAATGAGACATAGTTCACCTACCCGCCCTTCCGGTATCGCGGCGCGGATCCGCAGACCGGTCAATTCCGTAACCCGCCCGCGCGTCGCGAAGGGCGAGATCGATTCGATAGCGTCGATGTATTGATCAAATTTCAGTGTCATGGATCGATGTTTAGGGAGATTTCGTTTCGAGTAGAGAGAGGAGGGCGTCTTCGAGGATCCGAAACTGCGTTTCGAGCCGGGCATCGATAGATCCCGACTCTGTCTCAATCACGCACCCTCCGCTGCCGATTTGCGAATCCGCGACCAGTTCGACGAACCGGTTCGGATCTGACCGATCCAATCGATCGCGACCAGCCTGGATCACCGGCAAGTCGGCCGGGTTGAAGCGAATCGTTACGGTCCGGCTCTGCTGCGCCTGTCGCAATGCAGTCTTCACTATGTCCACGATCGCCTGGTTCCGTTCGAGTTCACGCCCAATGATCTTTTCCGCGATCCTGACGGCTAACCGAAGAATCTCAGGTTCGGCCTCGGCCAGCAAGCGATCTCGGCACACGCGGGCATCCAATAAGTGCCGATTCAATTCGGCGAGGCCCGTAGAATAACCTTCCTGATAAGCGTTCTCGCGAACCTCATGCGCTGCGCGCTCAGCCTCCCGGCGGATCGCTTCGGCCTCGGCCGCAGCTCTGGCTACTATCTCTTTCGCCTCGGCCCCGGCGGTTATCAGCGGTTGCTTAACGATGCCTCCGGAAGTCAAGCTCCGATGTGGCAGCTTCGCTTGTTTGATGAGATTCTCAGGGTTCATAGGCGTACAACTTCCTCGCCAGACTTTCGGCTTCATCCAGAGCGGAAAGAGAGAGTTCCCGGTCGCCCCGAGAGCGATGCTCAGAGACCATGGCCAGCAGCGATTGTGCGATATCGAGCGGAAACTTCTGCGCGGTATATCGGACCCGTTCCAGATCGCCCTCCGCCATCGCCAGCGCCAGCAGACCGAGCCCGACCCGATCGAGCAGAGCGGTTGACCTGAATCGATGGTCGAGCGCCTCTCGTACCGCTCTTTCAGCCCGGGCGATGTGTGGAACCGTTACTGATCGTAGCCATGAGATCTGCCGCACGATCGCACAGGTATCTTCTACGGCGAACTGGCGCAAAAAAGCGGTCAGGGTGTCGGGAGCGGCAACATTGCAGCAGGCGGTTGCTGTCTCCCGGATGCCGAGCATCCGCACCAATCGCGTCAATTGAACGATCGAGAGCAGATCCAGAGATGTGCGACGCGGCAACGCTTCGGCGGAGACGAACCGCGCGAGGAAATGACGCCTGATGACGGCGACAATCTCCTCATCGACCGCCTCCTGCTCTGCCCGGCTGTCAATGATCTGACCTCGCTGCTGATCACGCCGCGAATCCAAGCCGAGTGTGACCGCCACAGACGCCGCCATCATCCGTGGCAAGTATCGCAATACCAGGCTTCGAATCCGCAGCGGCTCGGCCTGCAACACCGCCGCCACGTGCGAGTGGTGCAGATGCTGATCGAGACTCGCGAGCCGATCGCGCGAGCCGGAGCGGGCCCGGCTCAACGTGCTCGCCAGCCACCGGGCCCGCTCCGAAGCAGAGAGCCCGGCATACCCGGCGGCACGCTGCTCGAGCAAGCGCCGGTCATCGACCGAGAGCGAAGACAACCAGGCCGATGACGGCTGAGACTCGCTCTCTGTCTGGGCAAATGCCTGAGTCAATGCGAGCAGCATGTCGATGCGTTCCAGGTCCCCCCGGCCGGCTCTCGCTACGAACTCTGTCTCTGGCGTAGCCATCCTTGTTGCCTGGCGAAGTTTAATGAGATTAACCCGGCAAGCGTCAGCCCCAGAATCAGGATGACTCCAATGATCATCCTGTGAGCGCCAGATCGATCCCCCCCCGGATCGCGCACCAACTGTGCCCGCGGCAGTTCGGTGGCAATCGCGACGTTGACATTCTCGGGTTTGAGTTTGGGAACGCTACCCGCTACCAGTTCGCGCACATGTTCGATAGAGAAGGCCGGTTGTTTCTGTTGGCAGACGATAACGACCGAAGCGGTGGCTGGAGACGGATTGAATTCGAGAATATCTCCACTTCCAGGCGAGACGATCACCTTCACCCGCAAGACTCCGGGTAAGAGCCAGAGCTGTCTTTCGATCTCGGTCTCCAACCCCCGAAGATGTCGCTGTTTGACCTCATCCGGCGATGGAAAAAGACTATCGCCGCTTTCCGCCTCGCGCCCGACTTTGCCGGGGCGCGGCAGGCCATGGTCTTTGAGGATGCGATTGGCTTGAGCCACGTTTTGCGCATCCACGGCCACCTTCCACTGTTTCTCCTGCTCACCGGCCTCGGTCTTGACCGCTTCGATCTTGAATTCATTCAACAGGCTTAGAATTTCGATTGCCTCGATCTCCGTCGACACCGTCGCCACCTCTTCCTTGCCGCCACAACTCGCCATAGTCAAGGCGATGGCGAGCAAGTAACACCACCTTAACATTCGTCTCGACCTCGCCGGCTGACTCTCTCGATTGATCGGTTTCATACTAAGTCCGCGGAAAAAATAACAAGCCTCACACAATAGACTGGGTGATCGTCGCCGCGATGCGGCACGCCCCCTCTGCCACTTGAGAATCCGGATGAAAAATAACTTCAAAGCCGGGGGCCGTCGCCAAACAAATGTCGGGGTGATCCGGCGCCGCCAGGAAGAGAATGCGTAATGAGCGAAACCTGTAAAGATCAACTTATGGGTGTCTGGCTCGCGGATCTTGCCCTCAGGGTCGATTCTGAGTTCAGCTCAGGTCAAAGATCGCTTTAACAAAATATTTGAAATTACTGCGGGACCGACTCAAGAAGTATTGGGATGAAACCGCTCTCAACCGGTCATCGATTTCCAAAGAGAGATACACTTTGACAATCCCGTTCGGCCCGACCCTGAATCGGTCGCGCTCATCGCTACTCGCCGGTTGTCTCTCGGCTCTGGCATATTTTACATCTGGCGCCCAACGCTCCAGCCACCGGCTAACCTTCGGGTGTAATAGGTCCAGGCCGTAATGTTGCCACAACAGCTCCCTCACAAGGGCGCTTGCCGAAACCGACTCTCCCTCAGACCACCCAGGCGTCTCCAGCGTGAACGGCAGGCGAGGTCCTGGTTCTTTCGTGTGCAAACTGTCGGTTGTTTGATCCGTCTCCCGCTTTTTGAGAGCCGGAGAATCTTGGCTGCGGTCAAATTCGGCTCCAATTCGGCCAATCGGCCACACTCGCAGGCCACGGTAATCAGTATCAGTTCTCGGCTGCGTCAGTAAAATAATAGATAACATCTGAAAACTCCTTCCTAAGATGTTATCGCGGTCTCCAGTAAAAAGTTGTTACCCGGTTCTGAACGACGGCGGAAGAGGTGTAATAAACAATTCTCTTTTCGGCGATATTGTAAGTATGATAAGGTTAGTCGGTCTTCTTCGGCAGTAATTGGTAATACGTTGGTAACACACTGGTAAAGGAGGCTATGATGTCGACACAACCTGAAGAGAACTGGCTGGAGGGGCGTGCTTCACTGGGGGCGGTGACCGGGTGGAAGTCAGAAGAGATCCGGCTCGTCGCCGAACTCGGTTATGCGCTGGCCGAGTTGGGGCGTCATGCAGAGGCCATTACAGTTTTTGAAGGGCTGGCGGCGCTGGCTCCCGGGACGGCCTATTTTCAATCGGCGCTGGGTGCGCTCAAGTTGCGGGTCGGAAACCCGGAACAGGCATTGGCGCATCTCAATGCCGTGCTCTCGGTTGATCCGTCAAATCTCGCCGCGCTCGTCAATCGTGGCGAAGCGTATCTCAATCTGGGTCATGGCGCAGCCGCCGTCAACAGTCTCCAGGCGGCCTTGAAGATTTCCCCTCTGCGGCAGGAAGAGACCAAGACCGTCATCCGCGCGCGCGCGTTGCTCGCCCATCTCGCGTAAAGTTTCTCCTTCCCGAGAGTGAACCCGGCATTGCTCAGACCGCCCCGCAACATCTCGCGCTCGTCACCGATAACCTCATTGAGGTTTGAGTTTGAAATTTGTGGATGAGCTTCGGAGGGATTGAACCTGACGCGCCGCCACAAAATCCGTTAGCAAGAGGAACGATGAACCCTGTTTTCCGAAGAGGAAGAGCATGGACTATTTCAATTACGGCCTGATGAATCGCTTCATACGGCTCCCCGATGCGGCTGCGGCGATGGAACCGACACAGCCGTCCGGCAAAGGGACTTTTGCTCAAGTGCTTCGACAAGTCGAGAAAGACCAGGAGATTAATCAAAGACCAATCGATATTCCAGCCGAGCAGGTTGCGCCGTCGACGGCTCCCCCCCTCTCAACCGAGGTCTCCGCAACGCAAACTGCAGGGACCGCACAGGACCTGATCCAACCGGTTAAGCGGGCTCAGAGCGAGGAGTATCTCTCCAACGCGCTGGTGCGGGAGTTGATCAAAGGTCCCACCCGACGCTCACAACTGCTGCGCGAAGCCCTGCAAGGGGCGGGTCGCACGCCCACTGGAACAGACCTCAAAAAGAGCTTTGGGAGAGTCGAGAGTGAGTGGTATAAGGTTGAAGAGATCATGAAATCTGACCGGGAACTTTCAGACGGCGAACTATTGGGATTGCAGGCTCGACTATATCAGGTCTCTCAGCATCTCGAAGTGATGAGCAAAGTGGTCGACCAGATGACCAGCGGAGTAAAGACCATCCTGAACACCAATCTGTGAGATACTTAACCGGCGCGGCGGTTGCCCCCGCGCGCTTCTCTTACCTGGTATCACGCACGCTTCTCTTATCTGAGATCAAATAACCAATAAAAAAGCGCAACTCCATGTTGCGGCGATCGCTCGAAACTACAATTCCAATTCTCCCTCCAAGCTTCGAACCAAGGCCGCACAAGCGGAGTTGCGCACAAAATCTCAATCCATAGCTGTTAAGTACCGTACATTCCACCTAAGATCACGACTATCAGTTTCAGATACCTCCCGTTCCACCGCACGGTAAGTACCCGCCGGTACCTGGGACCAATGATATGCGAAAATGGCAGGACTGTTACCCGACAAATATCGAGGCCTGCGCTTTCATCTTGAGCGTGGCCGGCGACCGGCATCTCTTTTAGAGAATACCGGCTATTTATAGGGCTTCCAGTCGACGCTCACGTGTTACAGTCCAGCCTGGATACGATCACGACGTTTCACCACAAAGAGTAAACTGGGCGGCAGAGCCGACACATTCGAGGGCGCCGCCAAACCGGAGAACTACCTTGTCGATGAGCGCTTTACTACACGTAACTCACAATCGTGATCTGCTGATCGAGCAGCACCGATCATATGTCCGCGCACTGGCGATAGATATCGCGAAGACGTTACCGCGACATATCGACCTGGAAGAGTTAGTGGCTTATGGTAATCTTGGTTTGATCGAAGCGGCTGAGCGTTACGACCCGCGCTACCGCGCCAGTTTTAAAACCTTCGCTTGGTACCGCATCCGGGGAGCGATTTTCGATGCGGTCCGGCAGATGGGGCCATTTTCACGCGCCAGTCACTCGAATTTAAGGCGCGCAGCCTACGCCAATGACATTTTGCAAACCATGGCCGAGGGTGAACTATCACCTGATGCTGTCTCGGCCCAGAGCGTTCCTGATAAAGCCAAACAGACACAAGCGGCCATTGATTCATTAATCCCAGTCTACCTCTTATCGTTGGACAGCGGTGAGGTACCCGACCTGGAAGACCACAAGACGTCCGCGCTGGAAGAACTAGAACAGAGAGAGTTGCTGGACGTGGTCAGAGTGCTGGTCGCAGAGTTGCCGGAAGACGATCGGCGCTTGATTGAAGCCGTCTACTGGCCAGACAACATTGGCACACGCGGCGGTACGGTACCGGGAGCGGTAGCGACCGGGCGCCCGGCGAAGCGCACTCTCCGCCGGGCGCCCGGTCGCTACCGCTCCCGGTACCGTACCAATGTTACTTGGTTTGATTTAGCTCGATCCTGGCAATTATTTTGAAAGCCGGCGGAGAACGCGAAAAACGCGAAATACACGAAAATTCAGTCGATTTAGCGTATTTCGCGCGCTTCGCGGTTAATATACAACTTCAAACCTCGACTTTGTCCATTCTGAGATCGGCGCGTAGCGCCGATCTCAGAATGGACAAAGTCCCGTTTAACTGTTAACCGCGTGGCGAATGACCTATCTGCGTAGGTCTCAAGCGCTTAATTTCAGGCTAAGTGAGTGGTTAACCTACGGTTAACCGGCAATGTTCGGCGCTTGATGTTTTTCAACGTCATTATAGGGTTATGACATCGAAAAATGGCGCTGACTTTGTCCTTTTTGTGAAGCCGGCGCGAGCGCCGGCTTCACAAAAAGGACAAAGTCGAGCAAACAACGTGCTTTCCAAAGTACCTAGTGATTGGTGTCGTCTCGGTGCGCCGCCGTGGAGATCTCGTCTAACAATTTCTGGTCGCGCTGTTCGGCGGCCCGCTGCATTCGCTGCCGCCATGCCTCGCGATGCTTGTCGATCGCTCGCAGGTCTTTCGAAGCCTGGCTCAGCGCCGAAACGGCCTGTTCCAGTTCTGCTTCCGCCAGCGCGACGACCTCGCGTTGCTGCTCCAGTTCCTGGGCCAGTTCAGTTTGCCGCCGTTTGAGGTCGGCGAGATGCGCGCGGCGCTTGACCAGGTCGTGAGCCTGGAGCCCCGCCGCCGCCGCTCGCGCCAAATGAACTTGCGCGGCCGACGCCAGGGCTCGGCATTCGTCGAGAGCCTGCTCTCGACGAAGCATCTCGGCAGTGGCGGCGGCCAGTTGCTCTCGTCGCAAGGCCACCACCCGCGCCGCCTCCTGGCGTATCTGGTCGCGCAATTCCCGAACCGGCTGCAATCGATATCTCTTCTTCATTTCAGTCAAACATCACCCGGATGGCGATCTCCGTTCCCTGGCCCGGCCGGCTGTCCAGAATGAGTTCGCCTTCAATTGCCGCCGCGCGTTCCCGCATCCCCAGCAGCCCGAAATGCGAGTTTCCATCGGCCGCCGACGATTCCACGTCGAACCCGACGCCGTCGTCACGCATGCGCAACTCGACCCAGTTCAAGGCGAACCGCAACTCGACCAGGAGGTGATCAGCAGCCGCGTGACGGACGGCGTTGGCAATCGCTTCGCGACCGATCCGGATCAGGTTTTCGGCGATGGGATTGGGCAATGGTCGCGGCTCGCCGTATACTTCGCACCTGGAGTGAACCGGACTGCCGGCGGTCAGCCGTTGCATCATTTCGTGGATCTCATCAACCAAACTCTTGGTCTCTCTCATCTGTTCTCGGAGGCTGATGACTGCGTCTCGCAGATCGTTCAGACTCTTGGAGAGTTCGCTGCGGGCCATCTCCAGATAGTTGCGCGCCTGCTGCGGCGAGACCTCCAGCGTTTTGGAGACTGCAGTTAGCAACGCCATGCTCCCAATGACTCCCTGAATCAAGGTATCGTGCATCTCGCGTGCGATTCGGCTGCGTTCGGCCTGGACGGCGGAATAGAGCGAATCGCTCCTCGCGATGCTCATCTGGTAACCGGCCCATCCCGCCCCCGCCATCACCACCGCGCAGAGCAGGTAGAACCAGGAGATGTGATAGAAGGATAACGACAGGAGATATTGATAGTTGGGAAGATCGAATGACTTCCAGTCCGCGAAGCGGTTCGATTCACCGCCCTCGAGGCCGGTACCAGGACTCCCTTGATTGGTCTTGTAAAAAGCTTTGACGGTATGAAGCGAGAGGTCATCTTTCCTGATATAGACGGTAAGCCTTCCATCTTTCAATCGCGCCAATCCGGCGCCGGTTCCGATCCACAAGCCACCATCTCTGCCTTTACAGAGAGCCCGGACCTGATCCCGTGGCAACAGATCATTAATAGTATAGTAAGTTGATTCCCCCTTGGCGTTGAGGTTCGCAAATCTTATCTCACCAGAGTCAACCAATCCATTCCGCCCGGCAGCTATACATGGCGTGTCGATAGCGAATAGCGCCACTGTCAGAACGGAACAGCTTAATAAACAACGGAAAATCAAAGATGCCATTTTATCCCCCTTAGCCGCTCAGCCATTAGTTACACTTTTATCACGAAAGGCGCGAGATCGCATTAGATGCTCCGCGCCTTGCGCGTGTTTCGTGGTTTGGCCTCCCAACTCGGGTAGTTACCAACCTTTAACGTAAAATAGGAGAACCTCCGTCAGCATCTATTGAAAGCGGAGTGCCAGAGTACATAGCCTTGGCGCGTAACCTCGCAGCATCAGCACGAGAGATGAACGAAACGTTGTAAGCTGATGAATATGAATAGTAAGGGTAGAACTGGAAGAAGGCGCCGCAGTACCCGACCGAACCTTAGTGTATCACTCTTAGTGTATCACTAATGATAAGATCCGATGCCAGATCAAGCCGGACGTCAAGTGTAATCATGGCAATTCAAGGACTTCGGCACGTTGCCGGCAGGTGTATCACTAGTGAGATAGCGGTTTCGGCCACTATCAATAACC
>WNGA01011221.1_pt1 | contig 32403 bp, 32 predicted proteins | sample 5400061 | NCBI WGS metagenome assembly WNGA01 (sample SAMN13153366, study PRJNA577476) | soil metagenome | isolation source: 100 cm soil or saprolite under grassland replicate 2 | place: USA:California | collected 2016-06-15 | reverse complement strand
GTGGAAGGGTCACGCGAGCTGCGTCTCCAGCGCGCGCATGCGCTCCTCGAACTGCCGCAAAGTCGACTGACCGTGATCGCCGAAGTGGCCCTTGCACCAGTCGACGTCAAATGCCGCTTCGGCGTGGTCGGCGCTGCGCGAGGCGAGCTTTCTGATCTTGCGCGCCATCTCCCACGACTCCACCGGCGTCCCAAACCGCGTTCGCAGCACACCCTCCACCACACCCCGCGTGCGGCGCAGCCGTGGCTGCACAATCCCGAACCGGCGCGGAGAGCCAGCGGCGTTCGGCAGGAAGCCGTCGGTCCAGTTGTTCAGCTTGCGGAGGCGATCGTAAATCTCGAGGCCGACGATCGGCACCATCTGCGCGACCTCGTGCGCGGTGAAGAGGTTGCGCTCCTCGAGCTCCAGAACACGTTCTGACAGGAAGTAGTTGGGGCACAGCGTGACGCCGCGGCGACTCGCCAGCCGCACGACCGCCACGACCAACGCCCGACACAGCCACAAGCGGCCGGGCTCGGTCACGATCAGGTAGTCGATGTCGCCATCGGCGACGTTGTCCATCGCCAGCGCGCCGGTCACCGCGACCATGCGCACGAAGGGCATGTTGCCCAGCGCTCGACCGTAGCGCACGGCCCGTCGCCACAGCTCCGCCGAGACCGCCGCCCGCTGTCGGCGCGTTTCGACGGCTTCCTCTCGACCGGCCAGCGTGAAGTAGCGGCCCTGGCGACACAGCAGCGCTGGAGCGAGCTGGCCATTGCTGAGGATGCCCCGCACGGTGCCCCGACTGGCCGCGTGCCCGATGAGGTAGCGATGGACTTCGTCCGCGGTCAGCGGGTAGTCGAAAACATCGGCGTAGGCGACGGTCTGAACGATCGCGCGCACCAGCGTCGAGTCTTGAGGCGTCTTACGAAACCCGCTTCGTGCAGTAGGGGCCGCGAGGGTCTGCACAGTAGCCTTCTTCGGAATACGAACTGAGCCTGGGCGCGGGATCTCAGGCTCGCCACTACGGTACACCCGGCGGTGCATCCCTGGGTACACCAGCGACTGCTAGCCTGCCGCTCGTGCCCGCTTGCTGGGATCCCATCGGTCGTGCGTGGGCGCTAGTCACCGGCGCCGAGATGGCGCGACTTGCGCTCGGCCTGGTTGCCAGCGTGGTCATCGCTCGCGCGCTGGGGCCAGCCGACTATGGCACCTACGCGGTGCTGGCCGCGATGGTCGGCATCGTCGGCGTCATCGCCGAGGGTGGTCTCAGCGAAGCTGCCGTGCTGCGCCTGGCCCGCGGGCTCGGCAGCCCGCGCGCGTTCCTCTGGCTACGCATCGGGCTCGCGGGCGTCGTGATCGCCGCACTCTGGCTGCTCGGCGCCCCACTCGCGCGCACCGTCCTGGCACTGCAGGACGACGGCACCCTTACTCGCCTGGCGCTGCTCGGCATCGTCGCCACTGCTTGCAGCGGCGCGGTCAGCGTGCTGCTCCAGGCCGCGGGCGCGTTCGGCCGCATGTCGACGTTGACCCTGCTCAACACGGGCCTGACCGCGCTGTTGGCGATCTTGCTCGCGCTGGCCGGTCAGCTCACGATCGGCTCGACGCTGGTGGTGCTGGGCATTGGCACCTCGCTCGCGACGTTCGCCGTGGGTCTGAGCCTGCTGCGCCCGAATCTCCGACCACCTCCCATGGCGCAGCTGCGCGCCGAAGCGCGGGAGCTGCTGCGGACTGGCCGCTGGCTGTGGCTGGCCGCGCTGCTGGCCATGCTCGCGCTGAATATCGACGTCCTGATCGTGAACCGCTTCGTGCCGCTCGAGCTAGTCGGCGCCTACGCGCTCGCCGCCAACCTGGCCAGTAAAGCCAATGTGGTCAACCACAGCCTGTACACGGTGCTGTTGCCCGGCGTCGCGAGATTGAGCGATCGACACGCGGTGCGGCAGTACCTCAGGCAGTCGCTTGGCCGCGGCGCGATCGTCGCGCTGGGCCTGGCAGTGTGCATTCCACTCGCCCAGCCCTTCGTACTACTGGTCTACGGCGAGCAGTTCGCGGCCGCGGTGCCGCTGCTGCAATTGCTGCTGGCCGTGGTGATCTTCGACGTCCTGGCCACGCCCGTGCTGCTGCTTCCGCTGGCTTATGGTCGGGCACGACTGATGGCTGGCGGCGACGGCGCTCGCGCGCTCACGCTCTTGGTGGTCGGGACTGCACTGGTGCCGACGCTTGGTCCGCTGGGCGCGATCGCCGCTCGCTTCGCCTCGCGCGTCGCTGGCGCGGTCCTGGTGCTGGGCATGCTTGGCCGGTCAGGCGCGACGCTTCAGGTCCAGCACGAAGAAGCGCCCAGCGTCACGCACCCCGGGTAGCTCACCGAGCCGCACATCCAGATGCTCCAGACCGTTGACTATGCCGCGTGGCAGCCGCTGCACCGTGTGCGGCGGCCGTAGTGCCCCCAGGCTGTAGGCGCCGCGGAGCGTGAACGCATCGGCGAAGAACCTGGCGTAGGCCTCGCGCGCGAAATACAGGTTGTGCTGCACGTCGTGGCCGCCGATGCGGAAGTTGCGCACGCGTTGCAGTCGCAGCCTGCCCGCTTCGCGCCAGCGCCGCCGCGCGATCAGCCCCAGCCACTCCCACAGGCTGAAGCGGTTGAGCAGGTGCAGCACCATGCGGCCGTGCACGAGCCGCGCGGCGTCGCGGGCGAACTGGCCGAGATCCACGGTGCTCAGCGCGGCGAACGACGAAAATGCGCCATCGAACCGCTCGTCCAGGCTGCCGAGCTCGGACAGCGAGAGAACGCGGCCTGTCACCAGGTGCTCCTGCTTTGCCGCGGCGACCTTCGCACGTAGCGCGCCGATCATCGACTCCGAGCCGTCAATCCCGACGACGGAGATGCCGCGCTGGGCGAGGACGAGCGCATCGGTGCCGGTGCCACACCCCAGGTCCAGCACCCGCTGGCCGGGCGCGAAGACCGACAGGTAGTGGCGGTGCAGCGCGCGCCGCATCCACTCGTCGCCGCGGATCTGCTCGTCGTAGTTCGCCGCGATCGCCTCGTACGCCCGCGGGGCGGTATCGTGCGCCTTCGGCGCGGGGTCGGGTGTCGGGTGCCAGGTGTCGGGTGTCGGGTGCCAGGTGTCGGATGTCGGGTGCCAGGTGTCGGATGTCGGGTGCCAGATGTCGGGTGTCGGGCGCGAGCTGTCAGGTTGATCCACTCGAAACCCGAGACCCGAGACCCGCGCTACGCGCGCGACCTTCGGCCGAGCGACAGCGTACACACGCACGCTTTGCAGATCGGGTTCTGGCGCACGTCCAGGTCGCGCCGGAACGCGATCGACGCTGGCGCGTTCAAGATCTCGCCAAGCGGGTGTTCGTGGATGTTGCCCATCGGGGCGTGGAAGAAGCACGGCCGCATGTCGCCATTGGCTTCCACGACTGCCGATACCCAGGGCGCATTGCACACCGTTTCGGGATAGTCGCCGAGGCCGTTCAAGGCAGCGAAGTAGCGCGGCAGTCGCCGCAGTTTGTCAGGGTTTTCGGAGATGAAGCCGCTCGCGAAGTCCGCCTGGTACTGAGCAATGACCGCTTCGACCAGCGCCGCGAACTCTTCGGTCTCGGAGGCCGACAGCGCTACTTCCTGCACCCGTGGCTCTTCCCAGGGGATCGGGCGATTGAACGCGGACGACGAGACATCGGCGGCCATAAACGAGATGTGGTCGAGTCCGACCTCGTGCGCCGCGTCGATGATATTGGGCAGGTCGCGGTAGTTGCTCCGCTGCAGCACGCAGCGCGCGCTCACCGGGTAGTCCGGTACGCGCTGGCGAAGCGCCGCCACGCCACCGTGGAGTCGATCGAACGCGCGCGGGATGCGCCGAATCGAATCATGGACGGCGCGACTGCCGTCGACCGACACGATCACTTCGTCGCACCACTTGACCACGTTGTCCGCGTGGGTCTCGAGCAGCAACCCGGTGGACAGCAGCGTGATCCGGCTCCCCGACTCCTTGAGCATCTCGCACAGCAGCCACAGGTTGGAGTGCATGAGTGCCTCGCCGCCTGAGAGCACGAAGCGCTGCACGTGCAGTCGCCGCAGGTCGGCGAGGTGCGGCAGCAAGTCGTCGCGGGTCAGCTCGCGTTTGATCGAGTTGGCTTGCCAGATGTCGCACATAACACAGCGGCAGTTGCAGCGGCTGTGCGCCATCAGCACCACGATCGGCAGCGTGAGCAGGCGATGCGTGGTGAAGTTGGCCTGGCGACGTACCGCCTCGGCGGTGCTCATATTGGCTGTCCGATGATCACCGGAAACCTCGCTGGCTGGCGCGTGCTGCGCAGTCGCGCCCACAACGGCAAGAGCGCGCGACGCCAGCCGTGCCAGGGATCCCGCACCCGCCACTGGATCCCCAAACTGTCGCTCAGCTCGGCTAGCCGTCGCGGCGTCAGGAAATGCTCGCTCGGCAGTGAATCCGAGGTGAAGCCATACGTGCGCTGAAAGCGCGCTTCACGCTCAAGGACCATCTGCCTGCCGCTATCGGCCGTGACGTACATGGGCGAGTCGAGAATGGCGATCGTACCGCGCGGCTCGAGCACACGCAGCGCCTCACGGAGGGTCTGCACACAGTCGGTGGAGTAGTGCAGCGAGCCGTTATAGACAATCACGTCCGCCTGTCCTGGCGCCAACGGGAGATGGTCGAACTCCGCCTGGATCGGCGTGAACTGGGCGTCGTACTGCGTGAAGGCGGTCAGGCCATCCTGCTCGTCGAGCTGCACGTCGACCGCGGCAACGGCATGGCCGCGCAGCGCCAGCTGGTAGGACAGCCAGCCATTGCCCGCGCCGAGGTCCAGGACGCGCCGCGGTTGCCGCGGCAGCTCGCGCAACAGCGTACGGAAGCTCGCCGCGCGGATGCGCCACAGCTCGGTGAATCGGCCGCTGCGATCCACAAACGGCAATGCGCGGTAATACGCGGAGTCGGTGCTGCCCCAGCCCTCAGCTCGTCGCACGGTGAGATACTCGCGCTCGAACTGCTGGAAGTGGGCGGCGCGCTCCGGCGGCAGGAACCGCCAGAAGCCGCCTTCGCAGGCGTAGCTCACGTTGCAGTTCGGGCAGCGCGCGCCGTCGAGCTCCGCGTGGCATGTCGGACACGCCAGTGCGAAGGGGCCCGCGACGGTCGGCGTGCGCAGCATGTGGCCCTTCAGGGTAGTCGCCTCGCAGATGTTCGTGCCGGCGTTTCGCTTGAAGTGGCGCTCGTGCTTGACGCGCCTTGCTGGCACTTGCAACGATGAGCGCGGCCATCTGCTCGGCTGCGCGTGTTGGCGGGACTGAAAACCTTTGCAGCGGGCGAGGCACATCAACGGCGGCCGCAGGCCAGTGTGCGAAGGACGGCCATGCAGCTCCAGGTGCGCGGAGACTCGGCTCGAGGCGAACGACAGGCTTCAGTCCAGGCTGTCTCGATCTGCTTGCTGGGCAGCTTCCAGGTGCTGGGCAATGGCCGGCCCATCGTCCTGCGCGGGGGCGGCAAGGCCGAGGCGCTGCTGTCTCTGCTCGCGCTGCGGCCACGCCACGGACTTACCCGCGAGCGCTTGATCGAGGCGCTCTGGCCGGACGCTAACGCGACGCTCGCCGGCCAGTCGCTGAACACACTGGTGTATAGCCTGCACCGCACGCTCGGCGCCGCCCTCGACGGCGCGCCGCCGATCATCGCCGTCGGCGGCTGGTACCAGCTGAATGTCGACGCTGGTGTTGGCGTGGACCTGACCCGCTTCGAAGAGCTCGCCAGCGCCGGCGATCGCTTGCTGCGCGAGGGCGACCTCGATGCGGCGGCTACGGCCTATCAGCAAGCGGTCGAGTTGTACCGGGGCGACCTGTGCGGCGGCACGGATGTGCACTCGCTGGTCGAGCGCGAGCGGGTCCGGGCGCGCTACCTGAACGTGCTGGGGCATGTCGCGGACTACCACTTCGCGGACCGAGACTACGACGCTTGCCTCGCGGCGGTGCTGCCGCTGCTCGCGGTCGATGCCTGTCGTGAAGATGCCCACCGCCTCGCGATGCGCTGCTATGCGCGGCGCGGCGAGCGCGCCCAGGCGTTGCGGCAGTACCGCCTGTGCGAGGCGATCCTGGCCAGTGAGTTCGAGGCGGCGCCCGAGCCAGCTACGCAGGCGCTGTTCGAACAGGTTCGGCGCGAACCTGAGTGCGTCTAGTCATCGAGGTGCCGCTGCAGCGCCTCGATCAAGTCCTCCCAATCGAGGAACTTCGCGAGGCTCGCCCCATCGGGATCCACCAGCTCGCCGTGAACCAGGCGTCCCGCGGCGGTGGCAACGAGCCGTAGCACCACGGTCACGTGGCGGGTGTCTGCCAGGTGCTCGGGCAGGTGCTCGCCGCCCATGGCTTTGCCGGTCGCGGGCAATACTCGCAGCGACCCCTGAGCCGCGACTGAGCGCAAGCTCACACCAACAATGATGTTTGGGTTAGCTTCAGGCGGCGAGCAGCTCGAACGCATCGGCGTGGCCGCGTTCGCGCAGCCAGCGCTTGAGCTCCGCGGCCGGTAGCGGCCGCGCCATGTGGTACCCCTGAGCGCGATCGCACTGCAGGCTGCCCAACAACTGCAAGATGGCTTCGCTCTCGACGCCTTCGGCGACCACCTGTAAGCCCAACGAGTGCGCCAGGTCGACGATCGCGCGCACGATCGAGCGGTCGCGGCCATCCGCGACCATATTCTTGACGAACGAGCGATCGACCTTCAGCTCATCGACCGGCCAATCCTTCAAATACGACAACGACGAGTAGCCAGTGCCGAAGTCGTCGAGCGCAACTCGGACGCCCATGTGGCGCAGGTCGGCGAGCACTCCCTGGGCCCGCGAGCTGTCTCCCAGCAACGCGCTCTCGGTCACTTCGAGCGTCAGTTGCGCTGCCGGAAACTGCCACCGCTCGAGGTGCTGTGCGACGAAGAACGGAAGCCGCGCATCCAGCAGGTCCTGCCCCGAGAGGTTCACCGACAGGGTCAGCCCGTGCAGCCAGCGACGCCACGTGTGGCCCTGGCCGATCGAGGTGGCAATGACCCACCGCGTGAGGTCGCGTATCAGACCGGACTGCTCCGCCAACGGCACGAACGTGTCCGGGCCGACAAGGCCGCGCTGCGGGTGCCACCACCGCACGAGCGCCTCCACGCCGACCAGCGCTTCAGTGCGGCAGTCTACTTGCGGCTGGTAGTGCAGTGTCAGCTCATCGAGAGCGATCGCGCGCCGCAGGTCCGCGACCATGCTCAGGCGCTCGGAGCTGTGTCGATCGTGGTCGGGCGCATAGACCGCGAAACCATCGCGCGCTCGTTTGGCGGCATACATGGCAATGTCGGCTCGTCGCAGCAGCGTGTCGGCGTCGCCACCGTGCTCGGGGTACGAGGCGATGCCGATGCTGGCGCCGAGCTGCAGCTGCCAGCTATCCAGTGCGACGGGTGTCTCGAGGACGCCCAGGAGCTTGGCTGCCGCCGTCAGCGCCGCGTTCGCATCGGCTCCCGGCAGGACGAGCGCAAACTCGTCGCCGCCAAGCCGTGCGACCGTATCGGATGCACGGACCATCGCGCGGAAGCGGGCGCTGACCTCCTGGAGGAGACGATCGCCAGCCGAATGCCCGAGCGTATCGTTGACCTCTTTGAAGCGGTCCAGGTCGACGACGAGCAGCGCCAGCTGTTCGCTCGTCCGCGCGGCTGTAGCGATCGCCTGGGTGAGCCGATCGTGCAGCAGAACGCGATTGGGCAGCCTGGTCAGCGCATCGTGTAACGCCTGGTGCTGGAAACGCTCCTCGGACGCGCGCGTTTGTTCGAACAGGTGGGTCTTTTCGATCGCCGCGGCAGCGTGGCCGATGAAGAGCTGCACGATGTCGAACTCCGCGGCGGAGAACGCCGGATCGGACCGTCGGGCGACGTAGAAGACTCCAACGGTGCGGCCGTCGACCGCCACCGGCACCACGACCAGGTGCTCGCACTCGACAACGGCGCCCTCGGGATAGATCGCCCGCGGATCGCGGTGTGCGTTGTTGACCAGCTCGCCCACTGCCGAGCGGGCGACGGCGCTCATGACGCCCTTATCGAGCGGGATGTGGAACTTGTCCAGCTCCGAGGAGACCCAGTTGGCCGCGACCAGCTCCGCTGGGCGCAGTACACCCGCAGCCTGATCGATCCAGTACAGCCCGCCCGAGTCGTACGGCAGAACCGCAGCCTGATCGATCCAGTACAGCCCGCCCGAGTCGTACGGCAGAACATCGCGCAAGGCTGCCAGGATCATGCGCACCTGCTCACCCACCGATTCAGTCGCGCTCAGGCGGGTCAACTGGAGGAGCCGACGCCGCAGTGTGATGTCCTTGGCCACGCCATACACGCCAACGACCTTACCGTCGACCAGGACGGGGATGTTGTTTACATGCAGCTCGACGCGCTGGCCGTGCTTGGTGAGCAGCGTCAACTCATCGTCTTGAGCGACGCCTCGCGCGGCTGTTACGAAGCGCTGCCGCGAGCGGTGCAGCTTTTCGGACACGATAAGGCTGCTCGCCAGCCGCCCTACCAGCTCGTCGATGGTGTAGCCGGTGAGTTCGGCGGCTGCCTGATTCGCCGCTGTGATCCGACCGCCCAGGTCCATGTAGTACACCGGGTCGGGATTGCGCGCGAACAGCGCATCATGGCGCTGCTGCAGCTCAGGGAGCCGGCGTTCAGCCTTGTTGGATGAAGCGGAGGGACGCGGCATGACAGACGAGATCGACCACGTCCATCATCGGCTGAAGCTCAGGCGGTCTGAAGTTGCTGGATGAGTTTCTGGCTCGGCGCGAAGCCGTGATTGACGGCCGTAATGCGACCGTTCGCATCGAGCACGACACTGCTGGGCACGGTGAGCACGCCGAAGGTGCGCGCGATCTCAGGCCGACTAGCGGCGTCGACTCTGAAGATGCGCAGATTGTCCGCGCCGAGTTGTCGGGCCACGTGCTCGACGGCTGGCGCCTGCGCCGTGTAACACGCAGCGCAGGACGGCGTGGAGAAGGTCACGATGCTGGGCCGCCCGTCAGACTCCGCCTCGAGGGCGTGCAGCAGCACGCTGCCGGGTAGCGTCTGCAGCGACCGCGCTTGCCAGCGCGCCCATGCCCGTGCCACCACCACCGTCAGCGTCAGCACGGTCACCACGCCGAGCAGGATGACGACTCGCTCGAGCACTTAGCGCTCGCCTGGCACGGCACCGGACAGCGCGTGGCCACGATCGAAGACGCCCACGACGAAGCACAGCGCGCAGAAGTCGACTGAGGCGTCGAGCGCAACCATGACACCAACGAGCCCGCTCAGCAACCAGGCTGCGATGGGTTGACCGAGCAGGATCAGCGCCGCGCCAATCAGCCACACTGAGCCACCGAGCACGCGCGCTATACGCCGCGTCGCGCGATCCTCGGCGCGTTCGATGCGCGGCAGCCACCCCGCGGGCTGCGCGACTCGCCAGACCACCTGGCGCACGACGTCGGCGGGCCACCAGAAGCGGCCGAGGACCATGATCGCGCCCGCGATTGCTAGCGCCAGCCAGCCCCACCGATCGCCGAGCACGAAGCCGAACGCGATCAGCACGAGCATGGTCCATTGATGCGCTTTGCGAGCGGTGATGTCGTACAGCGGCGGTGCCAGACTCATAACGACCAATAGTTTAGAAGATCTATCGCCTATATCAAATAGTATGTGGGCCCGGTGTGCGCCGGCCTGCGACCTCAGTCGTCATTCCCTTCGGGAGGGCCAGTGCCGCAGCCGTGGATTGGTCGTGTTCCCTTCGGGCGGCCTTACGGAGTCCGGGCGGCCTATGGAGTCCGGGCGGCCTATGGAGCCGTCCGCACCAGGCACAGCGGGCGGCGGCGTAGCGCTGTCGGCGGCAGGTCCGGCTGTCGAAACGGATCGTCGCGATTGAGCAGCCGCCGCAGCAGGAGCGCGGGGTCCGCCAGTCGCGGTTCGCCGAGCAGGAGGCGCCAGCGGGCCGCCTCACCCGGCGCGATCTGCCTCAGGGCGCACGCTAGCTCGGGCAAGCGCTTCGTGGAGCGGCGCCTCGAGAGGCCGCGTGCGGCCGCCCAGCGGCTCTCGAGATCAGTCCTGAGCGCGGAGCGTCGGCGCATCGTCTCGTCGAGCTCGGGCGGCTCGGGCAGCGATACTGGGCAGTCCAGCGTGTTGCGGCCAAGTGCCACTGGCAGTTGATCGGCGATGTCCTCACGGGCAACGACGACCAGCGCATCCAGGCGGTCGGCCCAGTTCAGCAGCACGAGCGCGGTGCGCAGGGCCCATGCCTTGTGGAGATGTTCCTCCGCGTCCTGCCGGGGTCGCCGCCAGCCAGGACGGGGGTCCCAGCTCCCCGGCAGGTGGTCGGGCGCCAGAATCGCCGTGCCGTCGCGCAGCACGGGTCTGGCTCGCACCAGCAGCGAGCCCTGTTCCGCGAGCCGCTGCGCGTGCTCGGCTTTGATCACGGGATCGTGCCAGGCCGCGTACAGAAGGTCGCCCGAGTCATACAGCGGGTCGAGCACCAGCACGCGACGAAACAGCACCGCCGCCATGCACAGTGCCGCGTCATCATCGAGCAGGCAGATTGCTCGCCAGCGACCTCTGGATCTGTTGAGCGCCTGAACTTCCTGGTCGGATGGAACGCGGCGCGTCAGTGGGGTGCGCTCGGGCCAGCCGGTGAGGTCGCTGAGCAGCCCTGTATACGCGGCCCGCTCCGCCGGCAGCTCGAGCAGCACATGCTCCACCTCCGGCGGCGACAGCTGGTCCAGCCCGCGACCAACCAGTAACGCTTGCCACCCGGCCACGATGTCAGGGATTCGGCTGGCGCGGTCTGAAGTGGGCGATGGTCACGTCATCAACCGTGATTAGCCCCATCGAGACCCGCGCCTGCAGCATCGGCAGCAGTCGATCGACCTGCTCGGGGGTGTCGATCCACTCGACCACCACCGGCAGGTCGGGCACCAGATCGGCTACTCGGGCGAGGTGCAGGTGGCTATGTGCGCCAAATCCGGCTAGTCCACGGAACATGGTCGCGCCCGCGGCCCCTTCGTCCCGCAGCAGCAGCAACAGCTCCTCCCACAGCGGCCGGTGCGCGCCAGCCGCGTGGTCGTGCTCGCCGATATAGATGCGCACCCGCTGGCCAGGCCTCGCCTCGTCCATAGCCGTTAGATCAGGCGGCCGAGTATCGCGCCCAGCCACACGCCCAGCAGCCCAACCAGATTGCTGGCGATGATGTACACCGCCGCGCGCAGCAGCGCACCGTCCTGCGCCAGCGTGAGCGCCTCCCACGCGTAGCTGCTGAACGTGGTGTAGCCGCCCAGCAGGCCTGTGGCGAAGAACAGTCGCCACAGCGGGTGCACGTCGATGCGCTCGCCGAGCAGCGACAGGAACACCCCGATCACGAAGGCGCCCGAGACGTTGACGATCAGCGTGCCGTACGGAAAGTCAGCGCCCCAGTGCTCGGCGGCCCAGGTACCGACGACGAACCGCAAATTCGCGCCGATGACGGCGCCAGCCGCGACCGCGACGTACTGCAAACAGCGTTGATGCTACTGAGTTCGGCGCAGCTTGCGGATGCGACCCCAGGCATCGACGAGGCCGCCTGGAAACGCCAGCACGACCAGGATGAACAGCGCGCCGAAGATCACCTGGTGGGCCTGCGCCAGGGTGATGGCGAGCTGCTCGCGCACCAGGATGTACAGCACGCTGCCGACCACCGGACCCCACAGCGTGCCGATGCCGCCGACGAAGACCGGCAGCACGGCGTCGAAGGTCCAGGCGGGCGTGAACGGCATCTCGGGGTAGTAGCTGACGTGATAGAAGGCGAACGTCCCACCCGCCAACCCCGCGAAGAAGCTCGAAACGGCCAGCGCGATGAGCTTGTGCTTCAGCGTCGTCACACCGCTCGCCTCGGCGGCCTGCTCATCCTCGCGGATGGCCTGGATACCAAGTCCGACCCGCGAGCGCAGGAGCCACCAGGCGGTCAGGACACACACCCCGGCGAGGGCGAGGGCCAGCTCGTAGCGAGCCGTCAGATCGTAGGTGGCCACGTACTGCGGCGGCAGCGACGAGACCTGCGTGCGTTGGGTCGCGGTGGTGATCCGCAGCACCTCGGCCAGGCCCAGTGTGCCGATGGCGAAGTAGGTGCCGCGCAGACGAAAGGTCGGGACACCGATGATCATCGCGAACACCAGCGCCAGCAGTCCGCTCATGGGAAAGGCCAGCGGAAACGGCCAACCAGCTAGCCACAGGTCGCGGGTGACCAGCGCGCCGATGCCGAAGAAGGCAGCGTGGCCAAGATTCACTTGCCCCGCGAATCCGCCGAGGATGTTCCACGCCTGACTTAGAGTCACGTACAGGAAGAACAGAAAAAGGAGGTTGACGACATCGCCACGAGTGATGACCAGGGGCAGCGCGGCGAGCACGGCGACGCCACCGCCGATAGCAACTGGCATTTGTGACACAAACCTGACGGTTCGCGTGACACTTGGCAGGCTCGCTGTGACGGTTCGCGTGACGCTTCGGCTTTTAGACTGCATTACGCTGAGCCGAAAAGGACGCGGGGGCGGCGGCGGGAGCGGGCGGGCGGTAAAGCGGCGGGAGGCGGTGAAGCGGCGGAAGCGGGCAGGCGTAGCAAGGGGCAGCTGCACGAGGCAGGAGGGCGGGTGGCAGGAGCGCGCGTGGCGGGGGCGCGGGTGGCGGGGGCGCAAAGAGCGCAGGACGCAGGAGCGAAGGTCGGAGCGGCGCCGAGAGCGAGAGCGCGCGGGCAGCGCGTCAACGCAGGCGCCGGCCAAACACGCCTTGCGGTCGCACCAGTAGCACCAGGAGGAACAGCACCAGTCCGACCACCTCTCGCCAGACCGAACCGAACACATAGGTGCTGACCGCTTCGGCCGCGCCCAGCAGGATGCCGGCCGCGAATGCGCCGACGATGTTGCCCATCCCCGCGAGCACGATCACGACGAGTGCTTTCAGCGTCCACGCGGCGCCGAGCGTGGGCGCGATGCTCGAGCCGATGCTGACCATCGAACCAGCGATCCCCGCCAGCGCGGCGCCAACCGCGAACGTGATCAGGTACGTGCGGCGGATGTTGATGCCCGCGAGCGCGGCGGCCCGCCAGTCTTCGGCGGTGGCCCGAATCGATTTACCAAGGTACGTGCGCTGCAGCAGCCGATCCAGCAGCAAAATTGCCAGGCAACCCAGCGCCAACGACGCCAGTCGCGTGTACGGGAAGACCAGTCCGAACAGGATCAGGCTGCCGCCTGCGTAGGCGGTGTTGACCGAGCGCTCATCGGCGGTCCACGCCCACTGCACGAGGTTCTGCAGGATCAGCCCCAGCCCGAAGCTCACCAGCAACGAGTTCTTGATGCGGGTCTCCTCCTCCAGACGCTCGACGAACACGAACAGGCCGCGGTGCAGCACCAGCCCGAGCACCAGCAGGACCGGCCCGCTGATGACCACCGAGATGAAGGGGTCGACGCCGAGGAGATTGAAGAGCCAGAAGCTGGTATAGCCACCCAGCATGAGGAGCTCGCCGTGGGCGACGTTGAGCACGCGGAGGACGCCAAACACCAGCGACAGCCCCGCGGCGGCGACGCCGTAGTTGCTGCCGATGAACACCCCGAAGACCAGGTTCTGCAGGACTGGCTCGAGGTTCATGACGCCGACGGAGCAGCCGGGACTTCGACCGAGCCGAGGTACGCGCGCTGGACGCCGACGTCGGCGAGCAGCTCGGCGCCGCTGCCCGCGCCGACCACCCGACCCTGCTCCAGTATGTATCCGCGGTTGGCGAGCTGCAGCGCCATGCGCGCGTTCTGCTCGACCAGCAGGATGGTTACGCCCTGCTCGTTGACCGCGCGCAGCACCCCAAAGATGTCGCGGACGACCAGCGGCGCCAGCCCGAGGCTGGGCTCGTCGAGCATCAGCATGCGCGGCACACCCATCAGTGCGCGGCCGACGGCCAGCATCTGCTGCTGCCCCCCACTCAGGGTGCCGGCGATCTGATTGCGGCGCTCGTGCAGGATCGGAAAGATCTCGAACACGCGCTTGAAACTGGCAACGCGTTCGCGGCGAGCACGCGAAGAAAAGGCGCCGACCTCGAGATTCTCGATCACCCGCATGGTCGAGAAGATGTGGCGGCCTTCGGGCACCAGCACCACGCCGCGGTCGACGATCTGGTGCGCGGCTAGCGTGTGCAGCGGCTCGTTCTCGAAGAAGATGCCGCCGCTGCTCGGTCGGTGCAGGCCGGCGATGGTGTGCATCAGGGTGGTCTTGCCCGCGCCGTTGGGACCGATCAGGGTGACGATCTCGCCCTGCTGCACTTCCAGCGACACGTCCCACACCGCGCGGACGTCGCCGTAGTCGGCGGCGACGCCACGGATCTCAAGCATCGTCGGTCCCGAGATACGCGTCGATGACCTTCTGGTCGGCCGAAACCGCGGCCGGGGTGCCTTCGGCGATCTTCTCGCCCGCGTTGAGCACCGCGACGCGGTCAGAGATGCCGAAGACGGCTTTGACCAGATGCTCGACCATGATGATGGTCGTGCCCGCGGCGCGTATGCGGCCGATCATGTCGAGCGCGCTGAGGACTTCCGACGGATTCAGGCCCGCCAGGAGCTCATCCAGCAACAGCAGTTTCGGCCGGCTCGCCAGCGCTCGGGCGAGCTCGAGCCGCTTGCGATCGACCAGCGTCAGCTGGTGCGCGATCAGTGCGTGCCGATCGGCCAGACCGACGGTTTCCAGCAGCTGCAGGGCTTCCTGATCCGCCTGCCTGCGCGACCTGGCGGGCTCGCGGCCGTAGATGCGACCGACAGCGACGTTTTGCAGCACGGTCAGGTTCGGGAATGGTCGCACCAGCTGGAAGGTGCGGGCGATGCCCAGTTTGCAGCGCCTCGGCGGCGCGGTGCGGGTGATGTCGACCAGGTGTGCCTGGCGGCCCGCTCCGTCGGCGGCTTCGCCTGCGTGCACGAGCAATTGGACGGTTCCGGCGCTCGGACGGTAGACACCGGTGATCAGGTTGAACAGGGTGGTCTTGCCCGCCCCGTTGGGTCCGATAAGCCCGAGGATCTCGCCGTCGTTGACGACGAGGTCGACCGAGCGGACCGCCATGAGTCCGCCGAAGGCGCGCGAAACGCGTTCTAGTTTGAGGAGGGGAACGTCTGTCATCCCGAGCGCGATGTCATCCTGAGCGCAGCGAAGGATGTCGGGTCCCGGCCATGAGATCCTTCGGCTCGCAGGCTCGCCTCAGGATGACAGGTGCGGCTATGCGCGTTCTTTCCAGGGTTTGGCCACCTGCAATTGCGCTCCGGCCTGGTCCTTCGGCCAGATGAGCACCTGCTTGCCAGCCACCCACTGATTGAAGACCGTGGTGATCTGCGCGGTGCCGTCGGCGTTGAACTTGACCGGGCCAGCGACGGTCATCAGGTCGGTGGCCGCGAGCGCTTCGCGCAGACCATCGCGATCGGCCTTGCCGACGCGATTCGCCGCATCGAACAGCACCTGCACGGCGGCGTACGCGGAGCCGGTCAGCGCCTCGGCCGACTTGTTGTACTTGGCCTGGTGGGCGGTCTTGAGCTCGGCCACGCCCGGGAACTTCAGGTCCGGGCTCCAGCCGGGCGCGTTCAGCGCCAGGTCGCCATCCTTGCCGAGGTTCTGCGACCAGACCAGGCTGTCCGATGCGCGAATGAACTGCAGCACCTTGGGGCCGAAGTCGAGCTCTTTCATCTGCTTGAGCATGGCAAAGCCGTCGGGCGGCGTGGGCATCGACAGCAGCACGTCGGCACTGGCTGACTTGCCCTTGAGAATCAACGCCGAGAAGTCCGACGAGGCGGGCGCGTATTCCTCGTTGGCGACGATCTCGTAGCCACGTGCTGCACCATCCTGCTTCCACAGACCGTTCAGCTCAGCACCCCAGTCGGTTTTTTCGGTGAAGATAGCGATCTTTGTCGGCTTGGGTGATTGCGTATCCAGGATGTCGTAGATGTTCTTCGACAACGCGGGCGACTTTGGGAACGGAGAGAAGAGGTACTTCAGCCCCTTCTGATGCACGGTCAGAAGCGCGAAGGCGACCCCGATATACGGCGTCTTGTCCTTGTCGGCAACAGCCGCGGCCGCGGCGTGCAAGTCGCTGCCGGCGCCGCCGAGGAAAGCGAGGACGTTGTCGCCCGAATAGAGCGATTCGACGCGCTGGACGGTCTTGGTCGCGTCCGACTCGTCGTCCAACCACTTCAGCTCGAGCTGCAGTTTGCTGGACTTGTTCAGGTCGGCAAAGGCGAGCTCGTAGCCGTTCTTGACCTGCTCGACGAGCGAGGCATAGCGGCCGGTGATGCCCATGACCGCGCCAATCTTGAGGCTTGGCGCACCTGCCGCCTGAGCGGGCGCCGTGGTCGGTGCCGGCGCGCCCTGTCCAGCAGGTGGCGGAGCGTTGCTCGGAGTCGGCGCCGCTTGCTGACACGCCGCCAAGAGCGAGCCTCCCGCCAGGACCGCCGCGGCGCGGAGGAAACCCCTTCGGCTAAGCGAGAACGTGTCCGACATACGAAGTATTCTCCCCAAAGATTGATCGGACGATGCGGCCCTCCATCGGCCGCGTCAATGAGTGGGTTGTGTCGGCGGTACCCCGTATTACACAGCGTACGCTACCAGAACTGTGCGCCCCCGTTGACCACCAGCATCTGGCCGGTCATGAAGTTGCTGTCGTCGGACGCCAGGAACACCAGCGCGCCCTCGAGATCTTCGGGCACTTCGTCACGCGCAAGCGCGCGAGAAACACGGCTCTGCTCGATGCGTTCGGGCGCGTGATGCAGACCCACTGCTTCGGTCAGCGTGAGGCCGGGCGAGAGCGTATTCACGGTAATACCGGCTGGTCCGACCTCGCGCGCCAGGGCGCGACTCATGGCGAAGACCGCGCCTTTGGAGGTGATGTAGTGCGCGAAGTTGGGTGGTGCGGACAGCAGCGTCCCCGAGGCGATATTGATGATCTTGCCGCTGCCCTGGCGCTTCATCACCGGGATGACCGCCTGGCAGCACAGGAACACGCCGCGGACATTGATGGCCATGACGCGATCCCACAACTCGACGCTGATGTCCTCGATCGGCTGGTGCTCGAGCGGACCGAACAGTGCGGCGTTGTTAACCAGCACGTCGATTTTTCCGTACGCCTGCAGCACGCTGTCCACCATCGACTGCACGCTGCCGCGATTCGCGACGTCGGTCTGAATCGGCAGCGCGTTGATCTCCTGAGCGGTGGTCTGGGCCAGCGTGCCGTTGATATCGGCGATGGCGACCAGCGCGCCTTCGGCAGTCAGCCGCTGCGCGTACGTCTTGCCCAGGCCCTGGGCGCCACCGGTGACGATCACCACGCGGCCCTCTAGGCGCATGACACCATAGCCATTGCTATGCCCGACTTACCCACCTTGCTGTCCTCGGTCGACGCCGCGCAGGACGAGATCGTATCGCTCCTGCAGGACCTCGTGCGGGTGCCCACGATCAACGCTGGCGCGCGGCCCGACACCGGCAATGAGAGCGCCGCGTGCGAGTTGCTGCGGCCGAAGCTCGAAGCGGCTGATGTGCCGTGCGAGGTGCACGAATCAGCACCCGGGCGGGGCAACCTGCTGGCGCGGCTCGGCATGGGGGACGGTCAGCGGCTGCTGTTGATGTCGCACACCGATGTGGTGCCGGTCGAGGATGAGTCGTTGTGGGAGCATCCGCCGTTCTCGGGGACGCTGGATCGCGGACGCGTCTATGGCCGCGGCGCCGACGATGACAAGGGCGATGTGGTGGCGTATTGCATGGCGCTGGTGCTGCTGCAGCGGGCTGGGGTTCAACTGCGTGGCTCGCTGATCTACCTCGCCGCCGCCGATGAGGAGTCGGGTGGGCAATGGGGCGCCGGCTGGGTCGCTGCGCAGTTCCCCGATCTGCTGGGCGCCGATTTCGCGGTCAATGAGGGTGGCGGCACACCGATCCCGACGCCGGGTGGGCTCCTGTATCCCGTGAACACCGGCGAGAAGAGCCGTCTTGAAGCGCGCATCACGCGGCAAGGACGCTCTGGCCACGCCTCGCGGCCGTGGGCGGCCGACAATCCCGTCCCCGTGCTCGCCGAAGCCATCACGCGCATTCAGGCGTACGAGCCCGAGATCGACGTCTCGCACCCGTTCTTCCGTGCCGTCCTTTCGGCGCTCGAGATTGCGCAGCTGCCCACGGCGGAGAACATCGACCGCATCGCGGACAGCCTGCCGGAGCAGCTGGCGCTGAGCGCGACATTGAAGGCCGCCTCACGCATGACGATCACGCCGACGATGCTGGCAGCTGGCGTGAAGTCCAACAGCATTCCCGACCGCGCCAGCCTGGTATGCGACGTTCGCGGCCTCCCCGGGCAGGATGACCGCTTCGTTCGGCAAGAGCTGGCTCACGTGCTGTCTGGCCTGGACCTGGACATCGACGTCGCGTACACCGCGGTATCCAACGCGTCCCCGGCCAACTCGGCCTTCGTGGACGTCCTGCGTCAGGCGTTAGCCACCGCGCTCGGCGCCGAGCGCAAACGCACCGGCGTCCACGGCAACAACGAGTTCATGGAGGTCGAGAGCCTGCTCCTGCGGACAAAATTCGCGTTGGCGCTCGCCTACCTCACGCTGGGTGTCAACTCCGCATCGTGACGAGGTTGCCGCTTTCGTAGCGACGCAGGCCGATCTGGAAGACCGCGCTGGCGAGGGCGACCGCGGCGGCGGTGGCGGCGAGCAGCCCCAGGAAGAGCAGTGGATCGAACGACCGCAGGAGCTGGACCGGGATGTGGCTGATGAAGGCGGCCGGGATGGCCGTAAAGATCAGGATTCTGATCCAGCCGTTGAACATCGCGCCGGGGTAGACCGAGAAGGTGATGACGGCCTGGAATGCCTGGAAGGCCGCGGCCTCGGCGCTGCCGATGAAGAACGCGAGCGAGCCCGCGATCACCATGAACGCTGCGAACACCAGCGCGCTGCAGCACACCAGCACCACGTACAGCGCGACGAACCACACCTCCCGCGGACCGAACACCGCGTAGGCGAGCAACCCGAAGCACACGTCGCCCCAGCCCGAGAGGCCCATACGACTGACCAGTACGTGCGGCAGCGGCGGTTTGGGCAACGTCAGGTAGTAGTCGAGCTGGCCTTGCACGATCAGCGTGGCCAGCCGCGTGCAGTTGCCGAGCAGCGCCACCGACAGGCCCACGCCAGCGGCGGCGACCGCCCACACGAGCGCAATGTCGCTCATCCCCCAACCGCCGACTTCCGAGAAGCGGTTGAAGTAGATGGCCCAGAAGATGAAGTACACGCCATTGTTGACCAGCATGCCCAGCGCCTGGGCGATGAAGCTTGCTCGGTACTCGAGCGCCGACGACAGATTCAAGCGGACGTACGCGAGCAGGAACCTAGCCACCGTGCGCCACCACCCGCCGCACCGCGCGGCTGAACACGAACTGCACCACCACCGCCGAAAGCAGCAGCCACGCCGCCTGGGTCAGCACCAGTGAGCCGAACGCATCCCATGAGAAGGCGACGAACAGCCGTGCGGGCGCGTAGCAGATCGAAGCAAACGGCAGCACCCGCGACACGGCCGCGAGCCAGTCCGGGAACAGGTCCAGCGGCAGGAACATCCCACCGAGGGTGAACACGAACTTGTTGTAGATCCAGTCGATCGGCAGCGTGTCCTCGACCCAGAAGGCGGTCAGTCCGATCAGCACGGCCAGCACACCCATCAGCGAGATGGCGACGGCGATCGTGACAACGGTAGCCAGCGCGCTCTCCAGCGAGATCGCCGGTGGTCCGACCGCGAGGAGCGCGACCGCGCCACCCACCAGCAGATTGATCGGCAGCCGCACCACCGTCTCGCCCCAGAAGCCCGCCACGTGATACAGCGGGTAGCTGTACGGCCGCGTGAGCCGATACGCGACGTCGCCGCCGCGCACCTCGGCATCGATGGTCTGCACGATGCGCGGCACGCTCAGTACGAGACCCTCGGTGATGACCATGTACCAGATCAGGTCGCGCACGCCGAAGCCGGCGATCGAGGATTGGCCAGTCGCCGCGTACGTGGCGGTCCACAACTGCACGAAGATCACCATCACGACGACCATGAACAGCGACCGCAGCAACAGGTCGCGGTCGTAGATCAGGCTGGCCAGCGTCGTTGTCCGCGCGACCGCGAGGTACTTCACCGCGCCGCTGCTCCCGCGCGGTACATCTCGGCGATGATGGCCTCGAGCGGCGGGTCCTCGATGGTGATGTCCGCGACACCGCCGCGCTCGACGAGCCGCGCGATCACCCGTTCGATCGGCTGCACGGTGGTGTCCACGTCCAGATCCAGTACGTACGGCTCATCGCGCACGACGTGCAGCCCGCGCAGGTCGAAATCGTGGGCTGGTTCGAGGAGCTTCAGCTCGATCCGCTTGGTCCGCATGAAGCGCTGCTTCAGCGCCAAGACCGAGTCGTCGAACACCACGCTGCCGTGATTGATCATGATCACCCGTCGGCACAGCTGCTCCACGTCGCCCGCGTCGTGCGACGTCAGGAACACGGTGGTGCCTTCCTGCTCGTTCAGCTCCTGGATGTGCTGCCGAATGAGCTGCTTGGCGACCACGTCCAGGCCGATCGTGGGCTCGTCGAGGAACACGATGGCGGGTCGGTGCAGGAGCGACCCGACGATCTCGCAGCGCATACGCTCGCCCAGACTCAGCTTTCGAACGAGCTCGTAGATGTGCGCCAGCAGGTCGAGGCTATCGCCGGGTGGCAGGTGGTACCACAGCTGCGAGCGCTGGCCGAAGACTGAGCTGATGCGGAAAGCCAGCTTCTGTCGCTCGCGCCACGGCACCAGGCCGAGCACCCGCGCCTCGCCCGAGGTCGGATAGAGGATGCCCGTGAGCATCTTGATCGTGGTCGACTTGCCGGCTCCGTTGGGACCAATGAACGCCAGCACTTCGCCGGGCTCGATGCGCAGCTCGATGCCCGTGACTGCTTCGACCTCGCGATAGCGCGGCGCAACCATCGAGCGCAGGCTGGCGCGAAGCCCCGGCGCCTTCTCCTTGGCCCGGAACACCTTGCGGAGCGCTCGCGCTTCGACCACGGGAGTCATGTGCGGCGGATCACAGACTAACTCGCTCGCGATTGCGACACTGAACGTCGCGGGCGTACAGTCCAGCACCTGCACGAAGGGACTGAGTGGAGTTACTGACTGGAGCGACGGTTGGCGGGCGGTATCTCGTCCGCGAAGCCCTCGGCGCCGGGGCCATGGCCACGGTGTATCGGGCCTTTGACCCACGGCTCAACGTCGACGTCGCGCTCAAGATGCTGTCCGACGAGCTCGCGGGCTCCGCGGCCTTCGTGAAGCGGTTCCTGCGCGAGGGCCAGACGCTGGCCAAGCTGTCGCATCCGAATGTCGCGCGGCTATTCGAGATCGGCGAGGACGAGCCGCTGCATCTGTCGTACCTCGTTCTCGAGTACCTGAGCGGGGGCAGCCTCAGGGACCGCGCGCAGGGTCAGGTATGGCAGCTCGCCGAGGTCGCGGACGTCCTGCGCCCGGTGGCCAGTGCGATGGACTACGCACATGCGCAGGAGCCCGCGGTCATCCATCGCGACCTGAAGCCAGCCAACATCCTGTTTGCCGAGGACGGTCGGCCCGTGGTCAGCGACTTCGGCGTGGTCCGCCTGCTGACGTCGGCACCCGCGCCTGGGCACGAGGGTTCGATGCTCTCGCTCACCGCCGGGCACATTATCGGCACGCCGGCGTACATGGCGCCCGAGCAGGCGGAGGGGTTGCCGGTCGGGCCCGCGGCGGACCGCTACGCGCTGGGCGTGATCGCCTACGAATTGCTGGTCGGCAGCGTGCCGTTTCGGGCGGACACGCCAATGCGCACCCTGCTGGACGTCGTCAACAAGCCGCTACCACCGCCGCGCGAGCGCAACCCGAATATTTCGCCAAGCGTGGAGGCTGTGCTGCTCCAGGCAACGGCGCGGGAGGCCGCGGACCGCTTTGCCACGGCTGGCGCGTTCGTTGCTGCACTCGCCGACGCTCCCAGCTATGCGAAGACCGCCAGCCCTGGGCCGACGATAGTCGACGAGACCGTCATCACGGGCCGAGCGCAGCCGATCAGGCAGCGCCAACCGCTGCGCCTGGGGCTTGGCGTTGTAGCGGCATTCGCGGTCATCGCTGCGCTGATCGCGATCAGCCCGCTGCGCAGCATCCCGCTCCCGAACTTTACTTCGAACAGCCCAACGCCGGCGCCGCTGCTGTGGCAGGCATTGGCCAGCTCCCCGTCGGTCGCGCGCTTCAACGAGCCGAACGGCGTCGCGATTGACAGCCAGAGCAACATCTACATTGCCGATACGGCCAACCACCGCATCCAGAAGCTGTCGGCGGCTGGTCTCCCCGTGGCCAGTTGGGGAAATCGTGGCAAGGGCCCGGGCGAGTTCAGCGAGCCCACCGGCATCGCCCTCGATCCACAGGGCAACGTCTACGTGGCCGATGCGGGCAACCACCGCATCCAGAAGCTATCGCCGACGGGGCAACTCCTCGCCCAGTGGGGCTCACGCGGCATCGAGCCCGGCCAGTTCGACTCGCCGCGCGGTCTGGTGATCGATCCGCAGGGCAACATCCTCGTCGCCGACGGCACCAACAGCCGCATCCAGAAGCTATCGCCGACGGGTCAGCCGCTGGCGCAGTATGGCAGCAAAGGCAGCGGGCCTGGCCAGTTCAACGTCACCCGCGCGGTCGCGCTCGACGCCCAGGGCAACATGTACGTCACCGACGCGGGCAACTCGCGCGTGCAGAAACTCTCGCCGACCGGGCAGCCCCTGGCGCAGTGGAGCGGATTCAACTCACCGCGCGGCATCACCGTCGACAAGCAAGGCAACGTGTACGTGACCGACGGCGGCACGCACAAGGTAACGAAACTGTCGCCCGATGGCCAGGTGGCCGCGACGTGGGGCGGTTCGGGCACGGAGCCTGGGCAATTCCGCGTGCCGCACGGGATCGTCCTCGATGACCGGGACAACCTGTACGTCGCCGACGTACTGAACCACCGCATTCAGAAGCTGTCCAACACTGGCCAGCCGATAGCGCAGTGGGGTGTGATGGCGTCTGGGCCCGGCCAGTTCAACCAGCCGGGCTGCATCGCCGTCGATGCGCAGGCCAATATCTATGTCGCCGACGTGCTGAACCACCGCGTGCAGAAGCTGTCGCCAGGTGGCCAGCCACTGGCGCAGTGGGGCGGCCCTGGGAGCGAGGTCGGTCAGTTCAACGAGCCGGCATGCGTTGCTCTCGATGCGCAGGGCAACTTGTACGTCACTGACTCGATCAACGACCGCGTGCAGAAGCTGTCGCCGACCGGGCAGCCCCTCGCCCAGATCGGCAAGGCCGGCCAGGGCCCGGGCCAGTTCGACGACCCGCAGGCGATCGTCCTCGACCGTGACGGCAATGTGTACGTCACCGAGGCCGAGACTAACCGGGTGCAGAAATTCTCGCCCAACGGGGATCCGTTATCGCTGTGGGGCAGCCGCGGCAGCGGTCCCGGCCAGTTCAACGCGCCGCGTGGCGCGGCCCTCGACGGTGACGGGAATCTGTATATCGCGGATACCGGCAACGGGCGCATTCAGAAGCTGTCGCCCACTGGCCAGCCGCTGGCGCAGTGGGGCACGCGCGGTGCGGCTGTCGGGCAGTTCGAGTCGCCGCGCGGTGTGGCTGTCGACCAGCGCGGCAACGTCTACGTGGCCGACTTCGGCAACCACCGCGTCCAGAAGCTGTCGCCCAACGGGGACCCGATTACCCAATGGGCAGCCGCCGGGCAGTTCGACGAGCCGAACGGCGTTGCGGTCGACGCGCAGGGCAACGTGTATGTCGCCGACTCGGCCGCGCAGAGCATCCTCAAGCTGAACCAGGCTTCGCCTTGATGCTCCCGACGCGCGCCGCAGGCACGCGCTGTGGGTATTAGCGAGTTCCCGTCACACGCGGCGGGACTGCCTGCAGAAAGCGCCAGATCGACCGCAATTCGTCATCCGTCATCTGCGCGTAGTACGGCCACGGCATGAACGTGTTCAGGACGCGTCCATCGGGCCGCATTCCGGTACGCAGCGCCTTGAGAAAGTCGGCCTCCGACCAGGCGCCGAGGCCGGCCGAAGTGATGTTGGCGGCGGGCACGGTGTCGGGAGGCGCTTGCGGGATCTTGCCGCCTGATAGGCCAGGCCCATGGCAACTAGGACAGCCGGCGTTGTCGGCGAGGTACTGCCCGTACTCGGGTGTCACCGCCGGCTGGGGCGCGGGCGGCCGTGGCGCGTCGTGATCGATGTTGTCAGCGGGCTGCAAGGGAAGCTGCCCGGTCGCGAACAGGATGCGGCCGAGCACGCGCAGCTCGTTGCTCGGCAAGGGGTTGTCGACCGGCGGCAGGGACCGCACGTAGGCGATGATCGCGCCCAGATCGGCGTCGCTGAAGTGCTTGTAGTCATCTGACGGCATGACCAACAGCGGCTTGCCGCTCGGATCGACGCCATGCCGCAGCGCGCGGACAAAATCCGCGTCGGCAGACGTGGCGCCTACGCCGCCGCGGCCTCGCGTCAGGTTGGGCGCGATGACGCGGCCCAGCGCTGGATCGTCGACGAAGATCTTGCCACCGAGGGTCGGCCCGTGGCAGTCGATGCACGTGGCCACGCTGGCGGCGAGGTGCTGGCCGCGCTGAACCGACGTCGTGTCGGTTGGCACCGCCACGGACTCGGTGGGCACGCTGAGCGTGCGGTTCAGCTTGCTCTCGCTGATCGCATACACCGCCACCGCCGCCACCACGAGCACCAGCAGCAAGCCAACCACGACAAGCGCGATCACCCGGAGAAAGCCAGGCATGGTCGCCTCACTGTACGCAGTCAGGCGGTTTCTGGATCAGTGCTCGATGATGGACTGGACCTCGCGGACAGGCAGCACTCGATGGCGAGCCTCCGGGAACGTCGATGAGTCCACCACGGCGCCGTCGTAGATGTACTGGATCGTCAGGCTCAGGTCGAACTCGACCACGTACGACGGACCCTTGTCTGGCACGTTCAGGCAGTTGGGCGGGCCGCACCGCGCCGAGCTGACCTGGAAGGTGTGGCTGACGGCGGGAGTGAACGGCACTCCCCAGCCTGAGTCGGGGTCCCTGCCGTCACCCCAGATCCAGTCAGGTCCGCTACTCAACGTGTAACGCACGCGAGCGGAGTGATCCTCCGTCTGCTCGACAAGGCGGTTGTTGCGGACCACGCAGTTGACCACGTGCACCTGCGCCGGCGGGCCGAGGACCGGCTCCCCGTGGAAGTCGCCGCTGACCCAAAAATAGGTAGGCACGTTGACCACACCACCCAGACCACCGAACTCCGGTCCTGGCGGATCGGAGTCGATCCGCATCGTCGGCAGGTCCTGCTGCACCTCCATCTCGCCGCCGCTTGGAACGCAGTTGCTTGGCTCGGCGTCTGGCGGCGCTTCCTCTGAGGTGCCCGAGCCGTCCAGCACGACGCGGAAGTAGCCCGATTTGGTCGCGAAGTCCCACGTATCCGGGTCCGGACCATGCCCGAGCGTACCCGCGGCGGGGACGTAGAAATACTGGGCCCGCCGGTGCTGTCCAACAGCCTGCCCCGAGCCGCCGCCGCGGGACTCATCGCCAGCGATGGCGCTGGCCATCATCGGCCACATGGCGATGCTCGTGGCCACCACCAACACCGCACCGCGCGCGAGCCTCCAACGCATCTTCAGCTCCCTCAATTCACGATCCGAATCGAGTCGACGACCTTCCAGAATTTGTACTGCGGCAGCCGCTCGTTGGGTACTCGGCGCATCAGGTAAGCCATGCTGGTCGACTTCGGCGCCGGGTTCGGATCCTCGACAGGTTCGCGGGTCCTGGCATTGACCAGATAGCTGCGATCGATATACGTGTCGTACACCACGATCTGATCGTCGTCGCGATAGGTCACCACGGGCTGGTTCTGGACCTTGACTTCGAGCGCCTGGCCCTTCTGTTCCAGCGTGTGGATGTAGTCGAGGTCAGCCTGCAGTGGTTCGCCGGCCATCACGTTCCCCAGGTCGAGCTCCGCCTCGAAGCTGGGGTTGCCGAGCACCTCGGTCCGACGCTCCCAGAACTGCTGATACGCCAGGGCGCCAAGGAAGCCGACGTCCTCGCTGCGCCACTGCCACCACGGCACGTTGGGATCGAACGTGGGCGGCCGCGGGACCGTCTGCAGCGGATCCGCGGGCAATTGGTTCTGTGCTGGTGGCGGCGCCTCGTCCGCCGCCGGCGGCGTTTGCTCTTCGGCCGCGGGCGGCATCTCCTCGTCGGGCGCCGGCGCCTCCTGCGCGAAGGCCAGCGGCTGCGTCCAGCGCGGTCCCGCCGCGGCGAGCGACAGGCCCAGCAACAGCAACGCTGCCAGCGCGAGCGTCCGTATCAAACCTTGTTGCCTCCACGCGCCATCGTGCTCAACGCACGATTCTTATCGAATCAACAACCTGCCACCCGCTCGTGCTACGTCGTAAACGATACGCCATGCGATAGCTACTTGCAGGTGGTGTTTCGGTCGGCTGCGGGGTCGCCGTGAGATCGACCATCGTGCTGCGGTCGGTCAGTGTGTCGATGACCGCGCCCTCGCCGTCGACCGCCCAGAGCACGGTGATGGAGTGCCCGACGTCCACGCGCTGCGCCTGGTTCTGGGCGCGGAAGCGCTCCATCGCAGCCAGCTCGTCCTCCAGCGGACCGTCGGTCATGACCTGCCGGGTGAGCGACGTCTGCATCGTCATCAGCGCTTCGGCACGCACTTGCCAGAAGTGCAGATAGCCGTCGACCAACGCCTTGACCAGTGCCTCGGGCGTGTCACGGCGGATCTGATACCACGGGATCACTGGCGTCGGTGTACCAGGCAGGACTACGACTTCGGTGCCGTTGATGCGAAAGACGTTGACTTCCAGGACCAGGGTGCCCCGTGGCTTGGCCGCGGACTGCCCCGGCGCCGGTGTCGCGGTCATCACGATTGGCGTGGCCGTCAGCGCCAGCGCCAGTGGCGGCGTCGGGGTCGCGGGCGAGCGCGTCGGCGTAGCGGGGGCTGGCGCTTGTGTTGGCTGCGCCGTCGCCGCTGCGAGCGTGGGCGCGGCCGTCGCCAGCGCTGTTTGGGCTGGTGGGGGCGTGGGTTGGGCGCCACTCGCCACCGGCCCGACCGCGACGCTGTCGCGGCGCACGAACAGCAACGCACCGCCGAGCAGCAATGCGACGAGCACGAACAGCAGCGCCGCGACGACCGGGACCGACCGTGTATTCACCCGCCTCCAGGCTGAACATTGTGGGGCTTACCATGGACGATCGTGAAGTTCTGCTATGCGTTGCGCCGAGGCGTCTTCTACCCGAGCCAACAGGACCTCTTTGGAACGATGCCGCCACGCGAGCATCGCTCGAGCTACTTGCCGTTGGTACAGGCGATGGGCTTCGCCGCCGTCGAAGTCGGAGTTGATGAACAGGCCACGGCCGCCGAGGCACGCGATCTCGCCTCCGAGCTGCGGGATGCTGGCCTGGCGATCGGCTGCGTCCGCGGCGGTGGGGCGCTCGCGCACCCGCAGTCTGGTCCGGGCGCCCAGCGCAGGCTGGAAAGCGCGATCCAGTACGCCGGGTGGGTTGGCGCGGAGATCGTCAATACCGCGCTGGTCAGCCCAGCCACGCACCCCGACGGGCCGGGCGCCGGGCGTCAGGGCGAGCAGGTGTCACAGGGCGCCAGCCGCACTGCCTCCGAGCAGGATTTCGTGAGCGCCGCCGACGCTCTGCGGAAGTACGGCAAGCTCGCGGCTGATGCAGGCCTGAAGATCTCGATCGAGGTGCACCAGGGATCGATCGCGGACAACTCATGGGCGACGCTGCACCTGCTGGACCTGGTCGGGCTGGACAGCGTGGGCGCCAATCCCGACCTCGGCAACATCTATTGGCAGTACGAGTACCCCGAGGAGACCGCCCAGGCCGCGATCGTGGCGCTCGCGCCCCGCTCCGTCTACTGGCACTGCAAGAACCTGCGGCGGGTGCACGTGCCCGATCTGCAGCGCTCGTTCTTTCAGCGCGTGCCGCTACCCGACGGCGACCTTGACTACCGCTTCGCGGTCTCCGCCATGCTCGACGCCGGTTATGAGGGCTACCTGGCTATCGAAGGCATCCAGCACGGTGACCAACTGACCCAGGACCGCCGCGGTCTGGAGTACGTGAAGGAGCTGCTCGGCGCTTAGCTCACCACGGCATCGTGCGGTTGGTGTGCTTGCGGCCAATCTCGGCGGCCTGCTGGGCGCCCTTGCCCGCGCCGACCATCACCCCCGCCGCGAGCTGCTCGATGACGTTCTCGGGCGTGACCATCTCCAGGAACGCGAGCTTGTTGGCTTTGCACGCCTTCAAGACGCGGTCGCGTGCGGCCTGCATCTCCTTCGGGTAGGGCGGATCGTGGGCATCGGGTAGGCCGAGCGACATGCCCATGTCACCCGGGCCCCACTCGGCGAAAGAGATGCCCGGTACGGCCGTGACCTTTTCGGCGTTCTCCAGTGCACGGGTGTTCTCCACCTTCAAGCCGAGCAGCAGCTCACCCTCGGGATTGAGCGGCCACGGATCGGCTCGCTTCAGATAGTCCGGTACGGAGAGGCCCCAGATCTCAGCCGCGTGCGCCTGCCCGCCGCTTCCGCGGCCGCCCTTGTTGAATGTGTAGCGGGTCGATTCGACAAACGCCTTGACGGCGGCCGCGGACTCGGCATGACACAGCAAGATCCCATGGATGCCGCACGCCAGGACTTGCGACACCATCCAGGCGTTAGCCCTGAAGACTGCCTCGTCGGCGCCCGTCACGGGCAGGGTGACGATGACCGCAGGTGTCCTGTGGCCACTGGGCGAGGGTCCGCCGTCGACCAGCCCACGCATGAAGTCGAGCAACCGCGACACATCGAACGGCCCGTGCTCCATGTCGTAGGTGATGTAGTCGGCCCAGGTTTTGGCCATGGCCCGACCGGCCTCATACCCGCGGTCCTCAGCACCCGTGTAATAAATCGGCTGGCCCGACGCCAGCAGCTCGGCGGCTCTGTTAACCCGTTTCGTCGGCATCAACGGGCCAGTGTACGAATTCCCAGGAAAAGCCGGGTTAGCCCTTGATGGCGCCCGTGAGGACACCCTTGGTGAAGTACTTCTGTAGGAAGGGGTAGACGATCAAGATCGGCAGCGTGGCCACGATCACGACCGCCATCTGGATCGACTGCGTGGGCGGCGGCGAGCCGCCAGATGCGGAGTAGGCGGTGACGCCTGGTAACGGTGAGCCCTGAATCACGTACTGCCGCAGCACCAGCTGCAGCGGCCACATGCTGCTATCCGACAGATACAGAAGAGCCTGGAAAAAGGCGTTCCAGTAGAACACCGCGTACAGCAACGCAATCACGGCCAGGATTGCGCCCGATAACGGCAGCACAATGGACAACAAAATACGGAGCTCGTTGGCGCCGTCGATCCGCGCGCTGTCGATCAGCTCATGCGGGATCTCCAGGAAAAACTGCCGCATCACGACCAGGTTGAACGCGTTCAAGAGCACGGGCAGGATCAGCGCCGAGTAGCTATTCAACAGCCCGAGCTCTTTGACGATCAGGTAGCTGGGAATAATGCCCGGCTGGAACAACAGACTGAACAGCGCCATCAGCAGCAGCGGACGCCGCCCGACCACGGGCCGGCTGAGCCCATACGCCAGTCCAGTGGTAACGGCCAGGCTCAACAGCGTGCCGATGATCGTGATGCCGATGCTCACGAGCACCGCGCGTGTGATGACCCCACCCTGGAAGATCGTGAAGTACGCCTCCAGCGACGCATGGGAGGGAAACAGCACCATGCCGCCACCCGCGTCGACGTCGGCCTGACTGGCCAGGCTCGTCGCCAGGACGCTGAGCAAGGGGTACAGCACCGCGATCAGCACCATGGTGAACACGATGAGCTTGGCGGTCAGATGCGCGGCGCTGGGCCGCTCCATCCATGGCGGCCGTGCGGCCCGCGCGCTCATGAGATGAGCCCGGGTTGGCCGAACTTGTGCGCGAGCTTGTTGGCGCCGAATATCAGCCCCAGGCCAACGATCGCTTTGATGAGGCCTGCCGCCGCGGCCATGGCGTACTGCCCGGCGGCGATGCCCTGGAAGTAGACGTAGGTGTCGAGGATCTCACCGGCCTCGGGCCCGACGGCGTTGCGCTGCAGCAGGATCTGCTCGAACCCTGCAGACAGAATCGCGCCGAGCCGAATGATCAGCAGCAGGATCGTGACACCCATGATGCCGGGCAGCGTGATGTGCCACAGCCGCCGCCACGAGCTGGCGCCGTCGACCGCCGCTGCTTCGTACAGCTCGGCCTCGATTGACAGTAGCGCGGCGAGGTAGATGATCGTGCCCCAGCCGGCTTCCTTCCAGATCAGCTGGAAGGTCATCATCCACTTGAACCACTCGGGGCTGTTGGTGAGGCTCGGCGCGGGTAGGCCTGCCGCGCGGAACAGGTGGTCCACGACCCCGGCGCCGCCGAAGATCTGCTGGAACAGCGCGACGATGATCACCCACGAGATGAAGTGCGGCAGGTAGATGATGCTCTGGATGATCCTTCGGACCTGACTGCTGATCAGGCTGTTCAGCATCAGCGCCAGGATGATGGGCACCGGGAAATACAGGATGAGCTGCATGCCCGAGATCACGATGGTGTTCCTGACCGCTGACCAGAAGGCAGGTGCCCCGAACAGTTGCGCGAAATTGTCGAAGCCCACGAACGGGCTTTTGAGAAAGCCCAGGAAGGGCAGGTAGGCCTGGAACGCGATGATGTTGCCCAGGTTCGGCAGGTAGATGAAGACCACCAGGTACAGCAGCCCGGGCGCCATCAGTACGAGCAGCAGCCAGTCGCGGCGAATCTTGCCCAGCAGTGACAGCTCACCGCTGCGGGCACCAACCTGCGCAGGGGCGGCGACCGCTGTCGGTGAGAGCACCCTTTGCTGTTGTGCCACGTGCAGTTAGGCCGCTGTTAGCGCCTGCTCGTATTCGGTGCGGATCTGATCGCCGCCGCCGGACTTCCAGTCATTGATCACCTGCTGGATCTGGTCCACGGGTCGCCGACCGGCCACAATGTCGGTCATCGCCGCGCTGAACGTCGCGTTCAACGGGGCGCCCTTGGCGCCATCGGTCGGCGCGTACAAGCCCAGCGTTGGGTCCATCACGCCCAGCGGCACCATCCGCTGCTCCAGCTTCTGCATCTCTGGGCCGTAGTCCGGCGTCGGCGGGTTGTACAGCGTGTCTGGCGAGTGCGGGCCGAAGCGGATCGGCACAAACGTGCTGTCGGCTGGACCGCGCTGCGTTTGCACGACGTTGCCATTGGCGTCGCGGTTGTAGTCGATGCCTTCGACACCGTACTCCCACAGCAGCCGCTCTTCGCTGCCGAACGGGCCGCAGATCCAGTTCCACACGCGCAGCAGCTCTTCGATCCGCTCCTTGGGCGCCTTCTTGAAGGCCCAGATGCCGGGCGCGAGGTAGCTGCGCGGCCAGATGTACGAGCTGCTCCAGTTGACGACTTTGCCGCCGTTGGCGCTGATCGGCTCCAGCAGCGTGAATTGCACCTTCGGGTTGGCGGCGACGCCGCGGTTCCACATGTCGACGTGGTTACCGTAGAAGACGCCCTGGATCATCACGAACTGACCGGTCAGGTGATCGCCCTTGGCCGCCACAGCGTCATACGTTGGCGATTTGGGATGGAACACGCCCAGCTGCACCAGGTCGCGCAAATAGCCGATGGAGGATTTGAACGCTTCAGTCTCGCGGTAGTTGGTCAGCTTGCCGTTGTCCGCACCCCAGCCGTTGGGCGCGCCGAACATCATCGAGAACCAGCCGGTCAAGATGCCGTATGGATCGGTCGAACCCGAAGCGATGGCCCACTTGTTCTGCTGAGGGTTGGTCAGCTGCTGCATGATCTTCTTCAGCTCATCAGCATTCTTTGGCCGCACATCGGCGCCGATTTCGGCGTCCCAGCGTGTCTTGTTGACCTGGATGATGTTGCCCATTGCACCCAGCGGACTCGGCAGCCCCATGATCGCGCCGCCGAAGATGGTGCCCTTCCAGGTGTTCGTGTTCAGATTGGCGAGATTCGGATAGCTCTTGACGGCATCACCCGCCAGAAATGGGGTCAAATCCGCGCATTGCTGCTTGAGAAAATCGACGAGATTGGGCGTTTGACCAACCCAGAACACGTCGGGCAGGTTCGAGCCAGCGACGAGCGTATTGAACTTGGTGTTGTAGTCGCTGATAGTGGTGATGTCGAGTTTGAGATTGACGTTGAGGCGCTTGTTGAGCTCCTGCAACATCGGGTTCTGATCGGCCGGCGTATACGGCGGCCAGGCCGAGCCGCTGACGATGCTGATGTCTTTGCCCGTGCCCGGCGTGTCCTGCAC
>WNGA01003091.1_pt1 | contig 32404 bp, 35 predicted proteins | sample 5400061 | NCBI WGS metagenome assembly WNGA01 (sample SAMN13153366, study PRJNA577476) | soil metagenome | isolation source: 100 cm soil or saprolite under grassland replicate 2 | place: USA:California | collected 2016-06-15 | reverse complement strand
CCGCGATCGGGATACCGAGCACATTATAGATGAACGCAAAGAAAAGATTTTGCCGGATATTGCGCATGGTGCCGCGGCTCAAGCGGCGCGCCTTGACGATGCCCCGGAGATCGCCTTTGACCAAAGTCACGCCGGCGCTTTCCATTGCCACATCCGTGCCAGTGCCCATCGCGATTCCAACATGCGCTTGCGCCAGCGCCGGCGCGTCATTGACGCCGTCACCCGCCATCGCAACGATATGGCCTTCGGATTGTAACCGCTTCACGACTTCGCTTTTTTGTTCCGGCAATACTTCAGCCTGAATTTCGTCGATGCCCAGTTTTTTTGCCACCGCTTCTGCGGTCGTACGATTGTCCCCTGTCAACATGACGATTTTCACGCCGTCGTCGTGCAGCATGCGAATCGCTTCGGGAGTTGACGGCTTGACAGGATCAGCGACACCGATCAGTCCGGCAACCGAACGATCAACGACAACAAACATCACCGTCTGGCCCTCTCTTCTCAACTCCTCAGAGCGCGCCGCCAACTCGCTTGCGCCAACACCCAACTCTTCTAACAATCGCCGGTTGCCGAGTGCCACCTGTTTGCCGTCGACGGCGCCGACGACGCCTTTCCCGGTGATCGAGCGAAAGTCACGCGCATCGGCGAGCTGGATGCCTTTCTCCTCGGCGCCCGCAACGATCGCCGCTGCTAGCGGATGCTCGCTGCCACGCTCCAAACTCGCCGCGTGGCGCAGCATCTCATTCTCGTCGTCTCCCGGCGCTGCCACCAACGCCGCCAAGTGGGGCTTGCCTTCGGTGAGCGTGCCGGTTTTATCCACGACCAACGTGTCGACCTTTTCCAAGACCTCCAGTGCTTCGGCGTTTTTGATCAGCACCCCTGCCGTCGCGCCGCGTCCAGTGCCGACCATGATCGACATCGGCGTCGCCAAGCCGAGCGCGCAGGGGCAGGCGATGATCAGCACGGCAACCGCATTGAGCAGGGCATACGCCATTGCCGGCTCCGCCCCGAACAGAGCCCAGACCATAAAAGTGATAACGGCGACCAGCACCACTGCCGGAACGAAATAGCCGGCAACGACGTCGGCCAGCTTTTGGATCGGCGCGCGGCTGCGCTGCGCTTCGGCGACCATGCGAACGATCTGCGCCAAAAGCGTGTCGCTGCCGACGCGCTCCGCCCGCATCACGAAACTACCGGTGCCATTGACCGTCCCGCCGGTTATCCGACTGCCTTTGGTTTTTTCTACCGGGATCGGCTCGCCGGTGATCATCGACTCATCGACCGAGGTCGCGCCTTCGAGCACGACGCCGTCCACGGGAATTTTTTCGCCCGGGCGAACGCGCAGGCGGTCACCGACTTTCACGCGCTCGAGGGGCACGTCGGTTTCGGTGCCGTCGTCGCGCAGCAGTCGCGCGGTCTTGGGCGCAAGCCCCAACAACGCTTTGATCGCCTTGCTGGTTTTGCTGCGCGCGCGCAGCTCCAATACTTGGCCGAGCAGCACCAGCGTGGTGATCACCGCCGCGGCATCGAAGTATACGGCGACTTCACCGCCGTGACCGCGCAACGATAGCGGAAAGACGTCGGGAAAAAGCGTCGCCGCCAAACTGTAAACGTACGCCGTGCCCACACCGATGGCGATGAGCGTGAACATGTTGAGACGACGGTTGACGATGGACGTCCAGCCACGTTGGAAAAACGGCCAGCCGCCCCAGAGCACCACCGGCGTCGCGAGCAGAACCTGTAGCCAATTCAGCAGTCGCGGCGAGAAACTTCGCTGCAGCGGCTGTCCCGGAATCATTTCGGACATGGCAAGAAACGCAATCGGCAGGCTCAATACGACGCCAATCCAGAAGCGCCGCGTCATGTCGATCAGCTCGGGATTGGTTTCCTCTTCCAGTGTCACGGTGCGCGGCTCGAGCGCCATCCCGCAGATCGGACAGGCGCCCGGCTCGGCGCGTACGATCTCCGGATGCATGGGACAAACGTATTCGGTCTTTACCAACGGAGGGGCGGGCGCTGCCGGCTCCAATGCCATACCACACTTGGGGCACGCGGCCGGTTTCGACTCACGCACCTCGGGATCCATCGGACAGACGTAAACGCCCTGCTCGTTCCTCTCCGTCTGCGCAGCCTGCGAAGGCGCATGCTTATGTGAGTGATCGTGGCCGTGCGCCGCGTGCGCCTGCGAATGTCCGTGACCCTGCGCGGCGTGTCCCCCCGCCGGCAATTTCAGGAACTTCTCGGGGTCTCTTTTGAATTCAGCCAGGCAATGTTGGCTGCAGAAATAATAAGTTTGTCCGTTGTAGACGTGGCTTCCCGCAGCGCGCTCGGGCTCCACGGTCATCCCGCAGATGGGGTCAGTCATTTCGGTTCATCTTAATTGGACGTGCTTGCGCCAAAGTAAGGGCGAGGTCATATCGGCTTGTCCATCATGCGTCTTGCCCAGGGCAGAAAAGCTGGCGTTCGAGCTGCATAACGACGATACGCGTCGCCGAACTCGGAAAGCACTTCTCGTTCCTCGCGACGCGCCAATCGCACATACATCGCCACTAAGATCGGAAACATAATCAATGTAACCAATGTCGGCCATTGGAGCAAAAAGCCGAGCATGATGAGAATAAAGCCGTCGTACTGCGGATGGCGAACGTAAGCGTATGGGCCAGTCACGGCAAGCGTTCCCGTGCGTTGCGCGTCATACAGCACCTTCCAAGCGCCGGAAAGAAGAATAAATCCGCCGAAGATGAGAATGTTACTCAGAATGTGGAGAGGATCAAAGTGAGGGTTGATCTTCCAACCCAGAAGCGTGTTCCACAAGTGTCCAGCGTCATGGGAAAAAGGATCAAGTCCCGGATACCGTCTCACCAGCCAGCCCGAAATGAGATAGATGGTCAGAGGAAATCCGTACATCTCAACGAACAGCGCCACAATGAAAGCCGAAAAGGCGCTGAATGACCGCCAGTCCCGAGCTGTGCGCGGCTTTGTGAAACTAAAAGCAAAAATAATGAATACTAACGAATTGATGATGACGAGCGACCACAAGCCGTACGCAGGTGCCTCTTCCATCTGTACCTCCTATAAAAAACTGCGTTCCTGGTTAGCGATGCTCCTTATGTTGCTCATCCGTCCCTCCGTGACCACCATGCCCCCCATGAAACAAATGCAAAAGAGGACACAGCAGCAACAAAACATACGGCAAGGCGCCAAGAATATGTGCTTTGTGCTCTTCCCAAAGGAAAAAGAGAGCGATCGCTGCAAATCCCAGAAACACAAGACCAGTTCGCGACTTTAGCCAGCCGATGAAACCCAATTGTTCTGTGGCCACGTTTTTTCCTCCTATTCTACGATCACCTTTCCCCGAAACATTCCCATCTGACACGAAAACTCGTACTCGCCAGGATCTTTAGGCATGAATTCGACTGGAACTGTCTCGCCCTCGGGGAGTTTAGTGCTCTTGTTAAAAGCCGGAAGCAGGACCATTTCACTGCAAGATGCCGACTCCTGCCGGACAAAATTCAGGCGCACAGGCTTGCCACGCTCGACTACGATGACGTCAGGGGTGTAGCCCCCTTTCACAAGGACCATCTGCTCTTGGTAACCACTACTTGCGAGCGAAGCTTTTACACCTTTCGTCTTTACAAGCCAGAAAAACCAAACGATAAAACCTATCACTCCCAGGCCAACCAGATCGACAATGATTCTGTCCCACGTCATGATCACCTCTGTTAAACCACCTGCGGTTTCCACAACTTGAGCCGGTTGGCGTTGCCAATTACTGTGACGGAGCTAAAAGACATGGCAATTGCAGCGAGGAGTGGGGAAAGCAGAAGCCCAAAGAACGGATAAAGCACTCCCAGAGCGATGGGGAGCCCGAGGACATTGTAGATAAAGGCACCAAAAAGATTTTGATAAACGTTGTGCATCGTTGCGCGACTGATCTGGATAGCCATGACAACTCCGTTCAAGCTTCCCTTGATCAGCGTAATATCCGAAGCGGCTATGGCTACGTCGGTGCCTGTACCTATAGCGAACCCCACGTCCGCCTGCGCGAGTGCCGGAGCATCATTGATACCGTCCCCGACCATTCCCACTTTTTTGCCCTCAAGTTGAAGCTTCTGGACATTGAAAGCCTTATCTTGAGGCAGCACCTCGGAGAGCACTGTCTCGATCCCAACTTGCCGCCCGATTGCCTTTGCGGTCCGCTCGTTGTCGCCCGTAATCATCACCACTTCCAGTCCCATCTCTTTAAGCGTGCCAATCGCCGCTTTCGAATCCTCCTTCACAGTGTCGGCAACCGCGACTATTCCGGCCGGTTTACCATCGATGGCAATGTACATCGGAGTCTTACCGTCGTCAGCGAGTAGGGCCGCCTTGGTCTCCGAACCGTTTAGTGGAATGTTCCGATCACGCATGAGTTTAACGTTTCCCAGCAAAAGTGAGCGCCCCCCAATTTTTGCCTCAATCCCATGACCGGGGATGGCGTTGAAGTTCTCAGCGTCGGGAAGAATGATGCCGCGCTTGATCGCGCCCTCGACGATAGCAGACGCCAGTGGGTGCTCTGACGACTTCTCAACACCTCCGGCAAGACGTAACACCGTGCTCTCATCAAATTCGCCCGTCACTACCACATCAGTCAGCACGGGCCTTCCGTGTGTAATCGTACCTGTCTTATCCAAGATGACCGTCTGAAGTCCCTGGGCGGTCTGCAGGGCTTCGCCGCCCCGGATCAAAATGCCGTTGAGGGCGCCAAGTCCAACGCCTGTGGTCAACGACATGTAACCATTCCGAGAGCGCAGGGGCAGGCAATAATGAGCGTCGTCACCGCCACGATCAGCGCAAACGCCAGACGTGGCTCCGGACCGAAAGTGTACCAGACCATGAATCCGAGGATTGCTAGAATCGCAACCGATGGAGTGAAATAACCAGAAACCACATCCACGATCCGTTGCACGGGGACCTTCGATCCCTGGGCGTCCTGCACCATGCGAATAATATTAGCCAGAGCCGTGTCCTTGCCGACCTTTGTCGCGCGAAATTTGAAAGCGCCGGTCTTGTTGATCGTGGCTCCAATCACCTCGTCCCCGACTTTCTTTTCTACTGGCAGCGACTCGCCGGTCACCATGGACTCATCGACGGCGGAGGAGCCCTCAATGATTTCACCGTCCACGGGAATCTTTTCGCCCGGCCGCACTACGACCACCTCCTCAACTAAGACCTCCTCTACCGGAATGTCGACCTCCTGGCCATTCCTGATCACGCGAGCGGTCTTCGCCTGAAGGCCGATCAGCTTTTTGATGGCCTCCGAGGTTCTTCCCTTGGCCTTGAGTTCCATGGCGAGACCCAGATCGACCAGGGCGATAACAACCACGGTAACGTCGTAGTAAACATCCGTGACGACCCCGGAGGGAAAGATTTGTGGGAAGAGCAGCGCAACCGTCGAGTATATCCACGCCACCCCTGTGCCTAGAGCGATTAACGTGTGCATGTTGGCCGAGCGATGCTTGAGGGCCTCCCACGCGCCGGTAAAGAAATGCCAGCCGCTATAGCCGATGACGGCAAGCGCAGCGATGCCCATTCCACCCCACACATACCAGAGGCTATGGCTTTCGCGGGGAAACCAGTCGCGCAAAACGGGAAAGAGCCACGGGTAGCTCATGATCATCGTGAACGTGCCCACGGCAGCGCCAAACCACCATTTTCGCATCAAGCTACGGTATTCACGCTCACGCGCTTCAGCTTCATGGTCCAAGGCTTGGTTTCCAGCAATTGATGGTGCTTCGACGACCTTGTAGCCTGCTGAAGCCACGGCAGCTTGTATAGATCCCAGGTCAGCAGCGCTGGGAACATATTCGACAATGGCCTCTTCGGATCCGAGACTAACGTTTGCCGAGATAACACCCGGTGTCGCGCTTAGGGCACGCTCGATCTTCGTGACACAGGAGGCACAGGTGATCCCTTCAATCTTGAACCGTGTCTTTGTAATTTCTGACGCATATCCGGCTGCTTTGATGGCCGCTAGAAGGTCAGAAATTGTTGTCTCCGTAGGATCAAATTCAACGAATGCGCGCCCTCGCGCCAGGTTGACTGTTGCGCCTTTGACGCCGTGAACAGCCTGAAGTGCGCGTTGGACCGTCTGCACGCAGTTCGGACAGGTCAAACCGGAGATAGGCAGTTCGATTCTTCGAATCCCTTTTTGCTCATCCGATATTCCGGTCGTAGCGGAAGCAACTACTGTGCCCTGAATTTTGCCTTCAACAATGTCACTTACCATGGGAGTTACGTCCGACCCTCCGCGCCCTTAGAAATTTCCTTTACGTCTTTACGTATTGGCCCGGCGCCTTCTCGAATTTCGCTTTACAGGCTTGCGAACAGAAATAGTAGGTCTTCCCATTATGTTCCGCCGTACCCGCCGCCTTCTTCTCGTCTATTTCCATTCCGCATACTGGATCTTTTGTCATATCTAGGTCCTCCTTTTCTTTGTTTTGCCTAAATCCTTCAGACGAAATACGCGTTCGTGACATATTGCTGTAGCATTCTCTGCGTATTAAAAAATGATCCATTGAGAGCAATGCAGTGGAGCATGACTTCGACGAAGCGATCACGATCACGATAAAAGAGCGGAAGAATCGTCTTTTCCAGTTTTTCATAAAGGGAAGAGGCGTCTTCTGAGCGATCGTGACTCTCTTCGGTTCGCTTCGTGTTTTTTCCGATGGACCAGCCGGTGATCCCCTCGATGCATCCTTCAATCCACCAGCCATCCAGAACGCTGAAGCTCGGGACAGCGTTGAGCGCCGCCTTCATTCCACTCGTCCCCGAAGCTTCCAATGGCGGTTGCGGCGTATTCAACCAGACATCGACACCTGACGTTATTATCTTCCCGAGTTCCAGGTCATAATTTTCGACGTAAGCAATCCTAATATCGTTCTTGAGCAGCTCCTTATCATAAAAGATCTTTTTGATGAGTTCCTTACCGCCCTCATCCTGAGGATGGGCCTTGCCGGAATAAACTACCTGAAGGGCGCCCATTTTCGATGCAATGCTCTTAAGCCTTTCGATATCTTCGAACAGCAAGTCCGCTCGTTTGTAAGTGGCAGCGCGTCTGGCAAAACCAATGGTCAAGATATCGCTGTCCATTGCCACACCAGTTGCACGGTTGACATGCTCGATGAGACGCTCTTTTGCTCTCACGTGAGCCTCCCAGACCTCCTGTTTTGGAATGGCAAGCGCATAGCGAAAGCTAAAATTGTCCTGTCTCCAACCCGGGATGTGTTCGTCGTAGAGCTGCTGAAAAGAGGCCGATGTCCAAGTGGCTGCGTGAACTCCGTTTGTGATCGCATCAATTTTATGCCCAGCAAACATCAACCTCGAAACTTCGCCGTGTTTCTTAGCTACTCCGTTAACGTAGTGACTCAGATTAAGTGCCAGGTAGGTCATGTTGAGACGCCCCTCGCAGCAGAAAACGTCTTTCATGTCATAAATTTCGCGCCGGCCGAGGACACGAGTCACCAGATCTAGCGGAAACTGATCATGTCCGGCCGGAACCGGCGTATGCGTTGTGAAGACGCATCTTCGTCTGACTGCTTCAACATCATCGTGCGTGATCGACGGTCTACCGGCTTCTCTTGCTGCTTCGTCGAGAAGCTCAAGTGTGAGAAGGCTAGAATGGCCCTCGTTCATATGAAAGCGGTCAATAGCTTTGTAGCCCAGCGCCCTGAGTATTTTGACGCCCCCGATCCCAAGGATCCCTTCCTGACATAGCCGGTAATGCTGGTCCCCACCGTAGAGAAAATGAGTAATAGTTCTGTCCCACTCAGAGTTTTCCGGGAGGTCCGCATCCAAAAAATAGACTGGTATCTTGAATCCCCCGATGCCAATGAGTTCGTACTTCCAAGCACGGATCTGAACTGTCCGTCCTTCTATAGTCACGGCGGCTTTCTGCGGCATCGCTGCTAAGAAGTTTTCAACGACCCAATCCACCGGTTCTTCTAGCTGTCTTCCGTTCGGATCGAGCCTCTGGCGAAAATAGCCTTTACGATGAATGAGAGTTACCGCTACCATCGGCACTTTGAGATCAGCCGCAGAGCGGATCGTATCTCCCGCCAATACGCCTAGACCACCGCTATATGTCGGCATCCCCGCCTCAAGCGCTACCTCCATCGAGAAATAGGCGATCTTTCGGTCGTCATCCATTTCGAGACTCATTGAAGATTATCCCTCCGTGTGTGCGTCGCAGAAACATGACGGCTTCCGAAAGTGCTCCGTTCGGTAGTATTGTATAAGCCGGTCAATGAGTTTCTTTGGGTCCTCGTCATAGAGGAGGCAGGCACCGGTGTTTTTTTCACTGACCCGGATAATCGTTTCCACGATGTCGGTGATCCCGCCGGTACCCGTCAAGATTCCAATCAACCGACCTTCATCATAAGCAATGGCCAGCTCCCCGAGTGTCCCGCTGCGGCCACCACCGATCACTATGATATCGCACGACCTGATGTTCGTGATCTCCCGCCCCATGAGACCGCTGCCTGTGTAGATCAGCACATCAAAACCTTCAGTAGGAGACCTGTATTTACCCTGATGTTCCTCAATGGAAAGTCCCGGCGAGATGCCAACGACAAAACCGCCTTTCGCCTTGGCCCCGCGAACTGCCTCGTAGGGCAGGCCCGGACAGCCGCCCGTAATTAGGATTGCATCACGTTCGGCGATCGCTTCACCCAACCGAAATACTTTCTTCTTTATCTCTTCACTCAGATCGCCTCCGCTAGAACCCATGACTCCAATGGTAAGCTTCATGCGCTTCTCCGACTAACCTATTTGTTCCGACTGTTCGAGCTTCGTACAACACGAATAATCAGTGAAGGAACCAGCGGCCACTGAAAAATGGGCACCAGACCGATACTACCGATCGCGGGCATCCACCGGCTATAGTCCCAGTTTCTAGCTACCGAGACGTTGTAGTACTCGCTGAACACCGTGTAGCTAACGCCGGCAATCAGAAACGATACGGTCGCAACTACCCCATCTCGCACAATCCACTGGCGTCCCCAGATCACAGCCACGAGCCAAAAAGCGCCAAGGAGGATCATCACATCGCCCCCTGAGCAATGAATTCTGTTGTACAGGACTCGATCCCAGGGATCTTCGAATGTATCGGTAAAGAACGGGGACTGAACGATTTCCCAGACTAGGAACATAGGGAGACCCAACAACGCGATTTTCAGTTCCGGAGATCTAATTTCCATTTTCCATGCGACCTAGTTCGCTTGTTTTCTGTTCGGTGAATTCTGTTCCACTTCCTCATACGACTGGAATCTGCAGATCACATTGCAAATCAACAGAATCACTACGAACGCGACAACCAAAGACGTCGAGGCTATCCAGACGTCGAAGAAGAGCAATGTCACAAAAAACAGAAACGGCACTACACAAAACCAGATGCCGATGGCCATACCCAGTCTGTCTTTCCAGAAATGCCCGCGTTTCATATTCCCCGCCACATCGCTATAAGTGGCTTCTACTGCGTCTTTTTCGTTCCCATTTTCATCCGATCGGACATCTGCTTCATCATGCCGGACATATCGCCCATCATCTTGGACATATTTCCCATTTCTTCCGGCGTCATCTTGCCGCTGCCCATCATCCGGCCCATGTCACCCACCATGTGCGACATGTCGTCTATCATGCCTCCCATGCTTTTCATCTCATCGCTCTTCATCATCCCCTGACCTTTCATCATTCCGCCCATTCCCTTTTTCATCTCTCCCATCTTCCCCTGCATGTCCTTCATCTTTTCCATCATCATCCCGTCGCCCTTCATCTCCTCACCCTTCATCGGCATGCCCTCTTTCATCGGCATCCCTTTTTGTTCCTGCGCGAGCACGGGCAGAGAGCTGATAGCTCCCGCTAAAATTAGCGGTAAAAGAACCTTTTTCATGACCCCTCCTTTTTGCTTCTTGTTAGTAGCACATCCATTTCGTCTACCATTTAGATCTATCCCCACTTCTTATTGTAAAAATTGTAGCTAGGCGTATACACGAGTCCTGCATAAACGCCATACAGAAAGCTTTCAACCAAGCCGATGAAAAAGCTGCCGACGCTTAACCACTTGAAACCCGGAAGGGTAATCTCCAGGAACTGGACCAGGTGAAGACTCTCCGGCACGATGAGCCCATAGAGAACACAGACAACAAAACTGAACGTGGTAAAGGTCGCCATGGACCATGTGACGACGCGAATATTTAGCTGGCTCATTCTTCTTTTCCTCCTTTAAATTTCAAAGCGCGTTGGTTGGCTGATGTTTCATGTGTAAGCACCATACACAGCTACAATCTTCATGATGACAACTCTTATCCTCCACCCTCATGCGCTTAAGAAGATTTCCGAGAAGGAGCGCAAGAGGGAACAGTCCCGCCTTCCACAAGGAGGGGTTATATTGTTGTCCTAGCGTGTCTCGAAGATCGGCTTTGGCCGCGATCCGTTTGAAAATAAACTCGTAGCCCCTATTCCCCAGAAATTCGTAGATCATTCGATTAGACGCGGATGTTCGCAACAGACGGAGAAAACTATCTTTCCAGAGGTCGTCGTACTTGGTGCCATCGATGATGCTTTGGGCTGCGAGGAATCCTGAAGTCATCGCGTAGCGCATACCGAAACCGAACAAGGCGTCTTGAAAGCCCGCCGATTCGCCGAGGTAAATCTTTTTACCCTCGATGGCGCTCGGCCGAAGGAAGAAGTTTCCGTAACCACCGAACTCCCTTACATTTCTCATGGCCATGGGTATAAGCTTTTGAATGGTGTCCAACGCTCTTTGAAAATAGATCTTCTCATTGCGGAAATCTCGATAGATGACAGTCGCCAGCGTTGCTCTCCCTTTGTTGGCTAGGAGATAGGCATATCCCTTTGACGCAATACGGTCATCGACAATTGCGTACGCCTCGTCCTCGACATCTGTGTCAAACACGATTCCCTTTGCGATAACGTCCGCCGCGCGTGGACCGACGGCGATGACTCCGCCGTCATCTACTTTCCGGCTTCTAACATTCAGCGACACCCTTACTCCGAGTTCCTGAGCTTGCCGTAGAAGAGCAAAATCCAAGCATCCTTCTTTTCCTCCCCTCTCAACCAGATAAAAGAGCGGCTCACGAGTACGAATCTCACGGCGCTTTAGGCTGGGGGAGAAAAAGATGCCACCTCTGTAAGGCTCGAAGCGGAAATTAATTTCCACGTTAATCCGTTTGAGAAATTTTCCGACGTCATCTTCCGTTGTCCAGTTCTCAATCCCCTGAAAATCACCGTGAAAACGATGACCGACACTCGGAGCAGACTCGTGCAACATCACGGCAAAATCGGCTTTAGCCAAGTTTATAGCGGCAACGAGCCCAGCGGGTCCGGCTCCTATAACGTTTATTATTTCTTTAACGCCGGCCATTCTCTTTCACTGTATTCCGTTAGCTCTCTGTAGCTCTCGCAAATAAACGATGATTCGATCAATTTCCTCCCGAGCAACCTCGGGTTGCGGAAGCATGCTTCCAAAAAGCCAATGGTGCTGAGGCACACCGAACGTCACGGCTCGGACGAACGAAAAATCGCCGTGATGAGAGGGACCATAAATTTGGTTCACGAGCGGCGGCCCTTTGTCGGTCCCAGCAGCATTCTTCCCATGGCAACCAGCACAAAAGGTTACAAACGCTACCTCTCCCTTTTTTGCCTCCGCCGAAAACTCTGGAACTAGAACAGTGCCTTGCTCCTTGACTCGATTCCGGATCAGGTAAACCCCACCCATGATGAGCCCGACTACTAGGAGAATGATTCCAATGACGAGCATGACTTGCTTAAATTTGCCGATATGCAAAGGCACTTTTGTTTTTAGTCTCCTAGGACTTCATCTCCGACGAAACGGTCCGGAGGCACTCTAGTTTGGGCGACGCTTAGTGCTGGTGACCTCCGCCACCTTCTTCGCGCTTCTTCTTGTCCCCACCTCCATGTCCACCATGGCCACCACAGCCCATGCCCGAAGAATGCATCCAGATGAAGAACACGAAAATGACGATCCAAAACCAGTTGTTCTGTAAAAACTCGCCCATGGTAGTCCCCCTTCCTTGCGTTGGCCTTTTTACCTCACATCAAAACAAGACGACTGTTTCACCGTTCCCTGGAACCTCGGTGCTCCACTTCAACTTCTCTCGAATGAAAGTCGCTAAAGCCTCACTCGCCGAAGGCTCTCCATGAATTACAAACGTTTTCCTCGGCGCCTTTTTGAAAGATCCGAGCCAACGTAAGATTTCCTGCTGATCGGCATGAGCGGAAAAGCCATCTATCGTCTTGACCTTGGCTCGAATCGGAATCATCTCGCCCAACATTTTGATTTCCGTCTTTCCACTCTGAAGAGTTCTGCCGCGTGTTCCCTCGGCCTGAAAGCCAACGAAGAGTACTGTTGTCTTCGGGTCCGGAAGGCGAAGTTTCAAATGATGAAGGACTCGTCCACCCGTAGCCATGCCGCTGGCAGAGATGAGAACGAGAGGCCCTGACAGATTGTTTATTGCTTTCGACTCTTCTTGGGTTCGGTGCAGGTAGAGCTGACGGCAACATAAAGGGCAGCGCTTCTCATCCATCAAAAGTTTCATGTCCAGGTTGTGCTCTTCAGGATGCGCGCAATAAATATCGGTGGCATTGATAGCCATAGGGCTATCAACATGGACAGGCAGCGAGGGAATATCTCCCTTGTCCTCTAACTGCCTGATGGCATAAATGATCTCCTGAGTTCTACCAACGGCAAAGGACGGTATAATCAGGCAACCCTTCTGATCTGCTACTTCCCTTATGACTTTAGCCAGCTCGCTCTCGGGATTCTCTGGATGGACTCGATCACCATAGGTCGATTCCACCAACAACCAATCGGTTTGATCGATAGGTTCTGGATCTCTTAGAATGGGCCTTCCATACCTACCCAGGTCGCCTGAGTCCACGAGGCATTTCTTCGCTCCGCCAATCTCGCACCCGATCCGGATTGCTGCAGCACCGAGAATATGACCGGTGCGAAAAAACCGGAAAGAAAATCCCTTCGCGAGCTCAACTTCCTGAGCGTAATTTATCGGACGGAGCAGCCCGAGAGCCTGGTTGGCATCATCAACGGTATAAAGAGGCAAAGCCGGCTTGTGTTTGGAATAGCCGCGTCGGTTGGCATACCTCGCCTCCTCCTCTTGGAGGTGAGCCGAATCCGGAAGAAGCAGCCGGAGTAAATCACAGCTCCCGGCTGTGGCAAAAACATCCCCTCGAAAGCCCATCTTCACGAGCTTGGGGAGATATCCAGAGTGGTCAATGTGAGCGTGGGTAAGAACGACGGCGCGAAGACTGCTGATATCCAATGGCAGAGGAGCCCAATTCCGCACCCGAAGCTCCTTCAATCCCTGAAACAAACCGCAATCCAACAGAATCTTATTTCCTCTATAAGTGAGGAGAAATTTCGAACCCGTCACCGAGCCGGTGGCACCGAGGAATCGAACTTGTAGGTGATCTGTACTTTTTTCCATTTTCTATCCTGCGAACACTTATGCGCGGTGACTTTTTAGTTTCCCCGTCGCCATCATCTCCAGCCGCGAAATTCGCTCCTCCAGCGGTGGATGCGTGCTAAAGAGCGTCATCAGACCTCCACCCGTTAAGGGACTTACGATAAACATGTGCGCCGTGGCGGGATTGGCCTCCATAGGAGTCTTTTCTACTCCCCGTTGAAGCTTCTTGAGTGCATTGGCCAAACTTAAGGGATCACCAGAGATGCGCGCGCCTGTTGCATCTGCTCCGTATTCGCGGCCGCGCGAGATGGCTAATTGGACCAGCATAGCCGTCAGCGGTGCCAGGATGATCATGGCTAAGGCAGCAATCGGATTGCCTCCCTCTCGATCATCGCTGCTCCTTCCTCCGAAGATCAGTCCCCACTGCGCTATGTTGGCCAGCATCGAGATCGCGCCAGCCATCGTAGCTGCGATGGTTCCAATGAGAATGTGGCGATTCTTGACATGGGAAAGCTCATGAGCCAGCACTCCGCGAAGTTCGGACTCACTCAGAATGTCCAAAATGCCTTCCGTAACGGCTACGGCAGCATGTTGCTCGTCTCTCCCTGTGGCAAAAGCGTTCGGAGTCTCCTGGGGAATCACATAGACTCTGGGCATGGGCATGTGAGCACGCAATGTCAGATCCTGCAGAATCCGGTACAGCTTCGGCGCATCTTTCGGCTCAACCTCCTTCGCCCCGTACATGCGCAGAACAATCTTGTCACTGAACCAGTAACTGACCCCGTTCATGACCACGGCAAAGAGGAAAGCCGTCACCATCGCGCTTTGGCCTCCTAAGGCGCCACCGGCTGTAACCAAGATAACCGTCAGAAGTGCCATCAAAAAAGTAGTTTTAAGCATGTTCATAAAGCCCCCAGGTCTTTGAACGTAAAGGTGATCGAGCGGATTATGGGTTCCACGAAACGATGGTCTCCCGTTGTTTCCTATGAATGACGCTCTTGCTCCAGTTGAGCCAAAACCAGTTTCTCCGCCTCCAGCCAGTCTTCGACATCACTTCCTCGGGCCTGGCCACGTTCTTCGTACAGCTCGTAAGCCTTCTGGGCGATACGTTCACGAAGCTCCTGATCACTTACAGCCGGTTCGGCGGCGTCCTTGTCTCGCGTAATTCCGCTCTTACTTTTCGTTTTGTCTAATCTTTTCATAACGAGAACCGCTGCTGGAAAACATGACACTTGCGTGGTCGCCGTGGTTGCGTTTTGCCAATGTTGAATTCATTGTACGTCCCAGTTGAAAGTTCTTTCTTTCATTCCGCCAACATCCTTGATGGCAATCTCAAGGCGCTTTGCTTCGCTAGAGAGCTTTGGAAAGATCAGCGTTGCTTCACGGTGATGCCCGCTGCCTTTGTTCTCTACCTCCTTGGGAAGATAGGTTTTCCCAGTGTCATCGCGCAGAACAGTCAGGGTTTTCAGATCGTAACTGTCTAAATTGACCGAGTGTGTGTCGAGGACCACCTGGAACAGGACTTCATTGCTTGTCTTAGAATCGAGATAAGTTACCTTTACCGTGACTCCTCCTCCCGAGTCCGTTCGCGTTGTATGAGATGCTTCCGCGCCGAAAGTTTCGCCAGTTCCGAAAAATGCAGTCAGCAGCAATCCCGCCAAAACAATCTTTAATGGCTTCATAGTCGTTTACTCCTTTTCTACACGAGTTCTACGCGAGCCCTGCACTGCAAATTTTTTGCAGAGCGACACTTTCTGTTTCATGTTTCCGGTCTTCCTGTTACCGTAAGGCCTTGGATTCGATGAGCAGCTACTAGTCTTTCTTTCTCCCCTGACCCGTCGAGACTTTGCGCCTTCAGCAAGCCCAGCAGCTCAGGACGATCCACGACCTCTTTCTCCAGAAGCAATTTCGCTACTTCCTCCAGATGGGCGCGATGGGAAGAAAGGATCGCTGTCACCTTTTCATGCGCGTCCTCGAGAAGTTTTTTGACCTCCTCGTCGATAAGCCGAGCGGTTTCTTCGCTGTATTCCTTTTGACTAAACGTGGGTACGGGTAAGAACAAAGGGGTCCTGGGCCCTTCGAGAGAAACCAGGCCTAGCTTCTCGCTCATGCCGAATTGAGTCACCATGGTTCTTGCGATCTCCGTTGCCCGTTGAAGATCATTTTGCGCACCGGTTGACACATCGCCGAAAATCATTTCTTCGGCGACCCTTCCACCTAAGAGAACATAGACGCGCGCAAGCAGTTCCGATCGCGTCAGTAGATAGCGATCTTCAGTGGGTAGCTGCTGCGTGTAGCCCAAAGCGGCAACGCCGCGCGGAATGATGGAAATTTTGGACACCAGATCGGCTCCCGGAACTAATTCTGCAACCAACGCATGGCCTGATTCATGGTACGCAACAGTTTTCTTTTCCTTGGGATTCATCACCCGGTTTTTCTTTTGCAATCCCGCAACCACGCGTTCAATCGCTTCGTCGAAGTCCGCCATTTCCACGGCATTTTTTCCCCGGCGCGCGGCCAGAAGAGCGGCTTCGTTAACGATGTTAGCAAGGTCCGCACCCACAAATCCGGGCGTCTTCGCCGCGATCATGCTCAGATCAACAGACGATGAGAGCTTGACCTTTTTTGCGTGCAGGCGAAGAATCTTTTCCCTCCCCTTGACATCCGGACGATCGACCAACACCTGCCGATCAAACCGTCCAGGCCGCAATAAGGCGGGATCCAAAATTTCGGGCCGATTGGTTGCGGCCATGATGATGACTCCCTTGTTGGGATCGAAGCCGTCCATCTCGGCCAGTAGCTGATTGAGAGTTTGTTCGCGTTCATCATTACTGCCGAGAACATTTATCCCTCTGGCCTTACCCAATGCATCAAGTTCATCGATGAAAATTATGCTTGGAGAATGCTCCGCGGCCTGGGAGAAGAGATCTCGAACGCGCGCCGCTCCAACGCCGACGAACATTTCAACAAAGTCTGAACCGGAGATGCTGAAAAACGGAACTTCTGCTTCACCCGCGACAGCCCGAGCAAGCAAAGTCTTCCCGGTGCCGGGAGGACCAACCAACAGCACACCTTTGGGAATATGTCCGCCTAGCCTTTGATACTTTTCTGGGGTCTTTAGAAACTCTACAACTTCTACGAGTTCTTCTTCGGCTTCATCGATACCGGCGACGTCTGCGAATGTGACCCCTGTTTTCTTTTCTATATAGACTTTCGCTTTGCTTTTACCGATTTGCATCAAGCCGCTTTGACCACCCATTTTTTTCATTAGATAGCCCCACAACAGGAAAAAAATGACGGTTGGGACTACCCAAGACAGAATCGTCGAAATCCAGTTGCTGGAAAGCTCTCCCTGAAAGAGGATACGGGCTTTATTAAGTTCATCGGTCAACCCAGGATCTTCCACCCTGATAGTATTAAAGGGATGAGGCTTCTTTCCTTCCTTTACCTCCGATGGGGCGTCTTTGAGTTTCTCCGGTGGAAACACCTCCTTGACGCCCGCGCCTTTGATACTCCCGTGAATGATCTTCTCTCCGATCGACAGATTTTCGACTAGGCCTTTTTGGACCAAATCTTTGAATTGGCTGTAGGTGATGGTTTGCGTGTGCGGGCTGGCGAAGTAGTTCTGAACCATCATGATGATAATGAAGACCAGTATGAAGTACCCAATTGAAAACCGCTGTTGTTTTTTTTCCATGACTTATGCTCGTTTCATGTTCGATTCGCACCTTTTTAGTTTTACTTGTGTGGTGGCATGTCGCCATGCTCCCCGAAAGAGCCCGAGCCCGGTGCATGTCCTGAAGACGGGTCCTTGGTTGCACAATCGTAGGCTCCATCCATAGAATCCATGAGATTCCGCATGGTATCTCCAGTGAAGTTGGAGGGCTCCTTCATTTGAACCGTGTGCAAGCTCTTCCCTTTCTCAAGCCACGTAGTGACACAACCTAACCGATCTTTCAGGATGTTGATCCTGCGGTACTCCACAAGAGCCGCCGTGCTTGCCACCAAGGCAATCACGATGAGGGAAATGATCTTCCAATTGTTTTTAAACATGAAGAATCTCCGTCTACCTTGTATTAGTGTGCCTTGTGGACCACGCTCACCCAGTGAAACACGCCAATAAAAACGATTACGGGCGCCACCCGGCTTTACGTGGGTGACGGGAACAAACCTGTAGAGGTGCTAGATTCTAAAGACGGAGAGAAAAAGGTGACGGGATACACCGCTCGAGGAAGATAGTCGTACGTACCACTCGAAAAGAGCATGCAACCAGAGAGGGTTTGTTTTACCGACCATTACGGATCCCCCAGCCAGAGATATCTTTGATAAGAGATCTCTGGACGGCGTCAGGGAAGATCCAGAGGACACCTGCACCATTGGACCGATTTGATAATGAGAAACGTCGCAATGGATTGTTGCGAATGGGTGGCGATCAGGATTCAAGGAAACGGCCGACGATGGAACAGCAGGTTCGGGTGAAGTGGTTGAAGTTTCGCTATATCCGGCTCGGTCGTGATCTTCACCGTCGTCATTCTCCTGGCAATTCTCCAGCGCCCATGCGACACCTGAATAGATTAGAAGGACTGATAGGCTAGCTGTACCGAGGAATTTAAGAAATGAAGTTTTCATCTGGCTGTTAAAAATTTTCTTCAACGCATTGCATCTTGCTACGGTGAAACGTTCCGCAAGACATATGCCACCTGTTTTATCGTTGCAAGTAGTATAGTTAGCCCCATTCTACGTTGGCGTCTTCGCAAATCTGAGAAAGCTGGCGCGGTTTGTTCGCAGCCATCGGAAAAATAGATCCGTTCTCGCACGTGTCACAGCTTTGGACTAAACATCACTCCACTTCCAGTCGCGGATCTCAGGCATGTCATCGCCGTGTTGACGGATGTACTGCTTATGTTCGAGAAGTTTATCACGCATCTCTTGCTTCACGTGTGCAACCTTTGCGCCCAACTGCGGCACGCGATCAATCACGTCCATAACGAGGTGGAAGCGGTCGAGATCGTTCAGCACCGTCATATCGAATGGTGTGGTGGTCGTGCCCTCCTCTTTGTACCCGCGCACATGCAGGTTCTTGTGATTCGTCCGGCGGTACGTCAGCCGGTGAATCAACCACGGATAACCGTGAAAGGCAAAGATGATCGGCTTATCGGTCATGAAGAGAGAATCGAAGTCTTTGTCGGACAATCCGTGCGGATGTTCGCTCGTGGGTTGCAGCGTCATCAAATCAACGACGTTGACCACACGAATCTTCAAATCAGGGAATCGTTGGCGAAGAATATTCACGGAGGCGAGTGTTTCGAGCGTTGGAACGTCGCCGGCACACGCCATCACCACATCCGGCTCGCTTCCTTGATCGTTGCTCGCCCAGCACCACATGCCGATGCCGGCGGTGCTGTGCTTGATCGCCGCTTCCATATCGAGGTACTGCAGCGCGGGCTGCTTGCCGGCGATGATCACATTGACGTAATTACGGCTTCGGAGGCAGTGATCGGTCACCGAGAGCAGCGTGTTGGCATCAGGTGGAAGATAGACACGGACGACCTCCGCCTTTTTATTGACGACGAGATCGATGAAACCGGGGTCCTGGTGGCTGAAGCCGTTGTGATCCTGCCGCCAGACATGCGAAGTGAGCAAATAGTTGAGCGAAGCAATGGGACGGCGCCAGGGAATGTGGCGGGTAGTCTTCAGCCACTTGGCGTGCTGGTTAAACATCGAATCAATGATGTGGATGAACGCTTCGTAGCAAGAGAAGAAGCCGTGTCGCCCGGTCAGGACATAGCCTTCGAGCCAGCCCTGACACATGTGTTCGCTCAAAACTTCCATTACTCGTCCATCGGGTGAGACGTGGTCGTCGGTGGGCAGGATCGTCGCTGTAGAGACTCTGTCGGTCACTTCAAAGAGAGCATTGAGCCTGTTTGAAGCAGTCTCGTCCGGACCCATCACCCGGAAATTCCGCGAGTCTTCGTTGCGCTTCATCACATCGCGCAAGAATTGTCCCATCACGCGCGTCGCTTCCGCCTCGACTGTGCCGGGCTTTGGTACCTCGACAGCGTAGTCGCGGAAATCCGGCATCTTCAAATCCCTGAGCAACAACCCGCCGTTGGCATGAGGGTTAGCCCCCATCCTGCGCTCGCCCTTCGGAGCCAACTCAGCCAACTCTACAATCATCTTCCCGCTCTCATCGAAAAGTTCATCGGGCTTATAGCTGCGCATCCATTCTTCGAGTATCTTCAGATGCTCAGGCTTGCTCGCCAGTTCTGCCAGTGGGACCTGATGTGAGCGGAATGAGTTCTCAGTTGGTAAACCGTCCACGACCTTTGGCCCTGTCCATCCCTTCGGCGTGCGCAGCACAATCATAGGCCAGCACGGGCGCTGTGAGAACCCGTTGATGCGAGCATCTTTCTGAATCTCTTGAATATCGGCGATCGCAGTGTCAAGCGTTGCAGCCATTAACTGGTGCATCGTTTCCGGATCGCCACCCTCCACAAAGCAGGGTTTATATCCGTAGCCGACAAAGAGGCTTGCTAGTTCATCACGGCTTAGCCGCGCCAACACTGTCGGGTTGGCGATCTTGTATCCGTTCAGATGCAGGATCGGAAGCACCGCGCCGTCGTGCGCCGGGTTTAGAAATTTATTCGAGTGCCAGCTTGTCGCCAGCGGGCCAGTTTCCGCCTCGCCGTCACCGACGACGCAAACGGCCAGCAGATCGGGATTATCGAAGACCGCGCCATAGGCGTGCACGAGCGCGTAACCGAGTTCACCGCCTTCATTGATCGATCCGGGAGTCTCTGGCGCGGCGTGGCTCGGGATGCCACCCGGAAATGAGAATTGAGCAAACAGGTTCTTCAACCCTTCGACATCTTGTGAGACGTTAGGATAGAACTCGCTATAAGTCCCTTCCAGATAGGTGTTGGCGACCATACCGGGACCACCGTGGCCGGGACCGCAGATGTAAATCACGTTGAGATCATTCTGCTTGATCAGACGGTTGAGGTGCACATAGACAAAGTTTAGCCCCGGCGTCGTTCCCCAGTGACCAAGCAGCCTGGGCTTAATGTGCTCCAGCTTCAGCGGCTCGCGCAGCAGTGGATTGTCGTATAGGTAAATCTGCCCGACCGAGAGATAGTTCGCCGCACGTCAGTAGGCGTCGATCCGCCGCAATCCCTCGGCAGTCAGAGGATTAGTTACTTTCATTTCAACGGTAGCCATTCTCGTAACAACCTTTCTCACGCATCACATTACTTGCATATCACTGTAAGGATTTCAGACGTTTATTTATCCGGCACGACTAACGAAGGCACCTCGTCGCCTTCACGTAGGGCGATTTTGCGTATACGCCCAATCTCTTGGCGACGATTGGCGCGAGCACGACGAGGCCGATGTAAAGATATTTTCTCGAACCGGTTTCAGTTTCAGCGGTTTCAGCCAAGTTCCTTACCCAGGCCAAGACAACCAAGGGTTTTTAAATGGTTGTGCTTTAAAGAAGAGATAGACGATAAGACTTAAAAGCGCAGCGAAAAAACACCACACTGACACAAGAGATGCGATGTGGATTCGGTAAGCCGATATAAAAGACAATAACAGCGAAACTCCGAAAAGATTAATCATTTTATGGCTTGACAAAAGACAACTGGCACATGTCGCCGCTAAATAGAAACCCATCACCGCCAAAATATAAAAATGCGGAGAAACATATACGATGTGTTTACCAAGGACTTCAGCAGTAACGGGAAATTGTAAAATAAAATACAAGAGGTATAAGCTGACCGCGATTCCTACAAGCTGGAGTGCGGATATTGTTTTTTTGCGCCACGGGCCTGTTTCCAATAATGCTATTGAGAACGGCATAAATATGGGCCAGAGCACGTGCGAGAATAGGGAATAAACAAAGGTCATTGTCATTTTGAGTGACGGAGCGTCCAACCGAAATGTGAGCCAAATCATTCCCTCCGTGATTTGTTGGATCCCAAACAAGAGCGGAATCATCGCGAAAGGAATCTCCGCCTTTCGTTCCGTTTTGCTCAATGTTGCCCCACCAACTGCAGACAATGAGGCTCCGGCTATGAAACTCGCTGATGCTGAGAAACACATACTCTCGATTCCTTTCTTGTAGACCCCGGTCGCGGCCTCGCTTGCACCAGCTCACCAACTCCCAAACTTGCGCTCATGCTACGATTCCCTGAACTTTCATAATTCCGGACTCGCCGTGCGCCGCTTCTCAATCACCTTCCACCCGATAACCAAAGCAACCGTAACCAGCAATGCTCCACTCAGCAAATACGGCGCGTTCATCTGCCAGACGAAAAGCGCACCGCCCAAGAGCGGTCCGCCCGCTTGACCGAGGCTGTTGGCGGCGTTCTGAACGCCGAGTGCCGTGCCCGCCTGTTGCCGACCGCCGCGCTTCGAGATCAGAGCCGCGAGATTCGGCGCGATGAAAGCCATCCCGAATGCGAGCAACCCGACAAAGGCAAAGACGAAGAACGTCGTGCGCGCGGTCGCCAGCAGCGCGATACCGATCCCCATCAAGCCGAAGCCCGCGCCAATCTGGTAAATTTCGCTGATGCGTCCCGCGAGAAAACCAACCGCGCCGGCTTGGAAGACGGTCATCACCAGCCCGCACACCATGAAGACCGCTCCTACTTCGATGGGTCCGTAGTCAAACATCGCCTGCGCGTACAGCGCGAACGTCGCCTCAAAGATCGTTAGCGCCAACTGCCCAGCGAGTGCCAGCGCGAGCAACGGGCGGAGACTTCTCACCAACTTTCGCCAATCCGTCCTCGTGTCCTGATTCGCCGCGCGCGTGGCACTCGAGGGCAAAGATTCCACCAGCCAACGCATGGCGCCGAAGAGCGTAAGAAGACCTAAAAATGCCGCCGCGAAAAACGGGATCGAAAAACTGTCAGCCAGGAAATGCCCGTAGCGCAAATTGAGATGCCAATCTCTGCGAGATAGGATTCCGCCAAGCGCCGGTCCAACGACAACGCCAAGACTCACTGCCGTGCCGAGCCATGCCATTCCGCGACCGCGTTCCTCATCAACTGTCATATCGGCTACGTAAGCCGCCGAGACCGGCAATGCTGCCGCGGATAGAACGCCTCCGAGAATGCGCGCCGCATAGAGCAGCCACAGCGACGTGGCGACACCAAACAGAACTTGCGAGATGACATAGCCGGCGATACCAAGCAATATCAACGGTCTCCTGCCGATGCGGTCCGACCAGCTTCCCCAGAGCGGCGCAAAGATGAGCTGCATCAGCGCATAGACGCCTGTCAGTAGTCCGACATGCAGCACGATCGATTGGCGCGACGCCCCACCCTCCTGGGCAAGTCGCTCGACGTAGAAAGGCAGCACTGGCAGAGTGATGCCGAAGCCGATCATCACGACAAACAAACAGACGAACAGCACGAACAAGTGTTTCTTCATTTCGTCAATTCCGTTCTCTTATCGCGCAACCCGTCTGCCGTTGCCGCCAGTCAGAAGAAGAACTCTATGCGTCCTAGTCTCCAGCGCGATTCCTATCCCGCGTTATTTGGTCTTACGAGGTGACGTTTATGATCATCGTCAGCCCGCCACCGCCCTTTTCCTCTACATTGTCATTCAATGTGTGGTGGGGAATGTGGCAATGAAGAAACCATTTGCCGGGCTCGCGCGCCGTCCAGATTACGTCGAAGCGCTGCCCCGGCCCAACGTTTACTGTGTCCCCTTCGTACTGCGCGGTAGTTGCTAAAGAGTTGCCATCGACGGCAATGACACGGAACGGCCCTCCGTGCACGTGCATAGGATGAATGAAGTTGTGTTATGGCTGCCGATGAAACGGAGAAGGACCCGCTGCGCCACCTTCATCTCGATGGTTTCCGTTGCCGGATAGGACTTGCCATTGATTGTGAAAAAGTTGGGCAGCCCGCCTTCCATAATCATGGCCGGATACGTCAGCCCCTCCCGCTCAAGCCACTCTTGGAGCAAGATGATCTGCTCTAGATCATAAGCCGGCTTGGTCTGGGCGTTCCGCGGATCAATGATCAGTGCGCCATAGAGCCCGAGTGCCTGTTGTCGATCTGGATGGTCGTGCGAGTGGTAGAAGAAAGTACCGGCTTGAGGCGCTACAAATTCATACGTGAAAGTCTCCCCGGTTTTTATGGGCCGCTGTGTGATATTGGCTGGCCCGTCCATGGTCACACGTATGCGAATGTGGTCGCCTGCCGAAATATCATCCATGCTCAACGCGTACATCAGTTTCTTTATCCCAGAGTGTTCTGTCTCAGCTTCTCGGATCGCCGGCCACCTCGATATGCATCATCAATCCGCCGCCACCGTTCTCCTCGGTATTGTTGTTGGTGGTGTGGTGCGAGATGTGGCAGTGGATCATCCATTTGCCCGGTTTGAGCGCCGTCCAGATCACGTCGTAGCGTTGTCCGGGACCGACATTAATGGTGTCGGCCTTGAAGCGGGCCGAAGGCGCGAGCGCCTCGCCGTCGCGCGCCACCACCACGAATGGGCCGCCGTGGATGTGCATGGGATGGATGAAACCGCTGTTGGAGCCGATGAAGCGAACCTTCAGCGTTTCGCCCACCTTCATTTTGATCATGTCGGTCGAGGGGAAGGCGCGGCCATTGATGGTGAAGTAATTCGGCTGGCCTCCATCCATCGGCATCGCCGGGTACGTCAGGCCTTCCCGCATCAGCCACTCCTGCAGCTGGATCGTGTAGTCGTGGTCCGCGCTGATCTCGTCAGCAGGATTTTCCGGATCGATGATCAGTGCGCCATAGAGGCCCAATGCCTGCTGACGGTCGACGTGATCGTGGGAATGGTACAGATAGGAGCCGGACTGCAGCGCAGTGAATTCATAGCGATAGACCTGGCCTTTCTCTATCGGCTTCTGGGTGATGTTCGCCGGGCCGTCCATCACGTTGGGCAGGATCAATCCGTGCCAGTGCACCGTGGTCGTTTCAGGGAGCCGGTTAGTGACATTGATACGTACACGGTCGCCTTGGCGGAAGCGCAGAGTCGGCCCAGGCACCTGACCGTTGAAAGCATAGGCGTCGACAGAAACCTTAGGGAGGATCTGCCAGCGGATGACGGAAGTCTCCAAGTAGAAGACCTTAACGCCGTTTTCGATGCGCGGCGCGAGCGGTTGCCCTCCGCGCTTGTTGAGGCCGTAACTGGCGGTGACATTGCGTGGGTCGACCGCGGCCATATCGCGCATCGCGGCGGCCGGTGTTTCCTGGGTCATAATCATGCCAGGCGGCATAATCGCGCCACGGACGTCATGCGCGCTGAGCCGCAGATTCACGAACGCGGCGGGCAAGGTCATGCCGGCGGCCAACATAAGCAAGCGCGTCACTGTGTGCAGATCCTCGCTTCGCGCGTTTGCCAGATGACTTCGCCATCTGCATGCCCGAGTGATCCATGCCCGCCGTGGCGTCGTCCTCGCTCGAAGAGCCGCGGTCGGTCATCAGCCCATGCTTCATGCCGCGCGCAACCATCCATACGTTGACCGGATAGGCGATTGCGAAACCGGCGATGACCCCGAGCGACATTACCATCCAGAACAGCGGCTCGGCGGGCCACATCGCCCGCATGTCGCGTCCCATCATTAGAAACACCATGACCGGGGCCATGCCGGCCATCATGCAGTTCATAGAAATCATCTCGGGGAGGAAGCTGCGGCGCACGTTCTCGGCGTAGGTGCCGCCCATCGTCTTGCGCATGAACAACGCCTGGAAGATCAGCAGGCCGAACAGGAAGCCGGCGACATATTCCACGATTAGGTCGGCCCACATCGGTAATCCGACTACGGCTGTAACGACTGCCGCCACAATGATGCCGGTGGCATCGCCCGCCACGCAGTGCACAGTGGAGCCCACGCCCTGTTTCCACAGTGGCTTGACGAATTCTTCGTGACCGCCTGGCTTCGGTTCCTTATCGGCCATCACGTACAGCAGCAGCCCGATGGGGCCCATGTAAAGGGTCACCAGCACGAAGCCCCACTGCATCACCACGGGCTCCGGGTTGACGGTGAACTGATCCCACGCCACATATGCGGCCGAGAGCACCGCTACGATCAGCCAAGGGTGGACGAAAATATCGATAGGCTGAATCAGCATAAGGCCATTCCTCCTGGACAAGGCTAACTAACGCGGAACCCGCGCGCGTCGAGCCCCGCGTCAGATCGTCGTTGCTGGCGGCCTGAGGTAGAGTTGCAAACGGACAATAGCTCAGTGATAGTAATTACTTTTTCCATCCTTAAGATCCGGTTGGTCCGGCACGTTTAACAAATACCCCGTACGAATAAACCAGTTCACCGCCCAGCCAGCCTTGAAAACCAGCCAGCGCCATAGTCAGGATGGCGACATCGAGATAAATCGCACTAACGAAAAGCCCCGGCTGCGTGTAAATAGCCCACCGCCAGACTGTCAATCCGATGATCGCCGCGATTAGCGTGAAGCCTACCTTCATGTGCTGATGCACACGGTGGTGCACTTCTTCTTGCAGATTCGCGCGCCGCATGTCGTATACGCCCGCCGCAACAGTCACGACGCCACTTGTAGCGGCCCCGACCAACGCCCACCAGCCTGTGCTGCGCAAGGAGGCGCTGTCGGTGAAGAAAGCAACGAGATCAGCTGCGACCGACATGGGAAGCAATGCAATTGGGAAATGTACCAATATCGGATGAACCGGTTTCATGAGATCAGTCTACTTCCTGCCATCTGCGAAAGCGCAGGCACCACGGTTTACTTCGCACCGCCCCAAGCGGTCTTCCATTTGTTCATCATCCCGATCTCCTTCTGCTGCGCGTCAATGATCTGCTGTGCGAGCTTTTTGACCTCCGAGTGTTCGGACTTGTTCAGAGCGTCCTTTGCCATAGCCACCGCGCCCTGGTGGTGAGGGATCATCATGTCGAGGAACATCCGGTCAAAGTCCGCGCCCGTCATCGCCTTCATGCTGTCCATGTTCATGCCCTTCATCGAATCCATCATGCCGGGCATCTCCATATTCATGGCCTGCGGTCGCCCCGAATACCATTTGTCGCGCCACTGCTTCATCTCGGCGATCTCACGCTGCTGATCCTCCACGATCTTACGGGCGAAGCTTTTCAATTCTGGTTTCTGTGCCTTACTTTCAGCCGTTTGCGCCATGTCTATCGCGCCCTGGTGGTGCGCGCTCATGGTGTCAATAAATTGCAAGTCGAAAGGCGCAGTGGCTGCGCTAGGCGAACTGCTCATCATCCCACCCTGTCCGGCCATCGGCGAAGCGATTGGCGCGGGGCTGTTGACGGCCACAGCCGAACTGTCTTTGCCCTCCTTCGCCTTGCAGCCGGTTCCCAGCGTGGCAGCGACAATAACAAATAGCGTGGCGACTACCGCACATCCCGAATAATTTTTGTACATTTCGTCTCCTCCTTTGAAGTATTGCGTAAGCAAGCCTACAGATAGAGCTTGGGCTGACCGGTTTTGTCGATTACGAACTCCACGTGCGTCCCTTCGCCCGGAGAATGAAACCTGTTCAAGACAAAACAGCTAAGCCCGATCACAGAGAATGATCATCCGTACCTAACAATTGATTCACGCATGGACGTCATTTCGCATACTGTTCGGGATTCCGGTCAAACTTTTCTTTGCAACTCTTGGAGCAGAAGAAATACGACCGACCGCCGTATTGACTTGTGCCCGCGGCTTTTTGCTCATCTACGTCCATGCCACAGACTGGATCTTTTGCCATGTTTTTATCCTCCTTATGAAATTCTTTTGATGCTCTGTTTGATCTGCTCCGGTTTCCACTGATAACAAAGCAGGCCTGTTCCGACAATTATCAACGCGAGACTGATCCACTGGTACTCTGTCATACCAAGAGCCACGATGGGATTGGCACGCCAGAATTCCACGATAAACCGCATTGATCCTGCGAGAATCAAATAGAAGTAGAAGATCGTTCCGGGCGGATGATGTCTTTTTCTCAGAGCCCAAAGGATGGCGAAAACGACGAGTGACTGGACAAGTTCATAGAGCTGAGTCGGATGTACCCTTACCCCCGGCGGATATGGCACACCGGTCGCTGGATCGGCCCACCCAGCGACAGCATCGGGAAACGCCATCCCCCATGGAACATTCGTAACTTTGCCCCAAGTTCCATCGCCGGCGAGAAAGCAACCAATTCGGCCAATTCCATAGGCAAGGGCGAGAGCCGGTGCTGACTTATCTGCGCCTCGAATTAAAGGCACATCATGTTTCCTGAAAACCCAGGCCGCCGCTAATGCTCCGCCGATTAGACCTCCGTACCAACTAAAGCCAGAGCCGCTAAAAAAAACTTCGAATGGCGCCTGCGTAAAGCTTTCCCATTCTTCCAAGATCAAAAGCAGCCGGGCGCCAAGCAATCCCGCGATGGCAGCAGCGAAGACGGCGCTACCAGCAACCTCGGGATCGTAGCCATAACGTTTCAGCTCGCGGCGTAGAATCCAGACTGCGGCCAAAGCTCCGAGAGCCCAGAGAAGACCGAGGCTGTAGACCGTGAGAGGGCCAATCTTAAACAGTACGGGATGCATACAAAACTAATTTAGTGGCCCATCTGCTCCTGCGTTTTTTGTCCTTTGAGCGATGCTATATAGGACGCCAGGTCAGCCACCTGTTTGATAGTCAGGACACTATTGTAATCCGGCATCTTTGATTTTCCGTCTTCCCCAACATAACCAAACTTTTTAGCATCGGGATCGATCACTGCGTTGGGATTGATAATGGATTCAGCGAAATACTCCGGTGGATGCATGCCGGCCATCTGGGACAGTTCTGGTCCAACCCCTTTTTCTCCTTCCGACACTCCAGGAAAAGCTTCGCCTTTGACTTCGTGACATTTGTAACATTCCATCTCGATAAACAGCTTCCGTCCCTCGATTGGACTGCCTTGAGATACGGTAGACTTCCAATCAGAGGGCATACCATGCGCTTCCATCTCCAGATGTTTCATCTCTTTTGCTTTCCTCTCTTTTGAGCAAGCTGTAAAAGAGGCAATTATTGCAAAGAGCACCAGGATAATCCGATACATAAGTTTTGACTCCCTACGCCGCTCGATCCAGTGTCGTTCTCGCTTTGTTGCGATTTGAATATCGGCCGAGGCCGAGGCTTTACGTGCTGTAAGGCCGTCTTCACGCTCACTCGGTAATAACTGGTGTCCTGGAATACTCGTCTACTGGCAGTTCGTTTTGCTGACGAGTCCGCAGAAGTGCGATCACGAGCATCCATACAAGTATCAGCGCGATACAAACGAAGTGAACATAGGTATTGTAGGTACCGGTGTAGGAAAGCGTGAAAAGAATAATGAAACCGGCCGTTGCATCTCCTGCTCTTTCGACCACGACGTCCAGGAACGTTTTGATCCCCTTCTTTACTCCGGTAGGCAGGGACATGTAGAGGACCTCCATACTGCTCCGCTGAACGCTGTTCCGCAAAACGGCATCGGTCATTCTCGTCATCGCGGCCGCGAGAACACTAGGCCAGGTCATAATGGCAAGTACACCGACCAGCAATGCCCCTGGAGTCAAATAGAGACTAGAGATTAAACCGAATGTGGTTAATGCCTTTCCGGTCAGGACGACTTGGGCGAAAAACGCGGCGACGCTGAGCCATGCATAATAGGAGCTAAAAAATCTCGCGAGTGCCTCTTCCGAGGGATAAGCCTGTTTTGCTGTCGTCTTGAGCTCGAAATCGATTAAGGTCGAGACGATGACCGAAATCAGGATCAGCGCAGCAATGGTCTTGAGAAACCGCGAGTTGGTTAAGAGTGCGCCTATGTTGCCGGCACTTACCGGTTCGGCTGTCTTCGGCAATTCCAATTGTCTTTTGTAATATATTCGTCTCAGCCGTCGATCTATCCGAAAAACCAGTACCGAGGCGATAAAAAAAATCCCCGCGAGAACCCATAGCAAATCATTGATTTCTACAAAATGCCCAACCGCCCACTGGGTCCCAAAACCAGCAGCAGCACCGCCGAGCGTCCCGCCAGCCGCCACGAGACCGAAAAGCCTTTTTCCTTCGCTTGCAGAGAAAATCTCGTTGGTAAGAGTCCATGCTTGGGCCACGGCAATAACCCCAGCAATGGCTGACCATATATAGAAGGCATAATGGCTCCAGCCGGGATCCAGAAAAGTCAGTAGAAACCAAAAAAAGATTATATTGAGGATGACGATCGCGTTAGTTACCAGAATAAGTCCAGTTACAGGCAAGTTTGATATATATCGGCCATACAGTGCGATGAGCACCCCGGCGACGATCGCCACAACAATATAAAGGTAGGGTAGCTCTGATACTGGATGATGGCTGAGAAACACGGTATCCCGAATGATTTTGATGAGATTATTCGCTGCGATCAGAAAGAAGAGGAGAGAGGCTATAACGCCTACGCGGTAGGCCTCCCCTGTTCGGATATCGAGAAAATGCGACAGTCTCTGGATCATCATGGGAACAACTAGGTTCCATTCTCAACGCTATAGGCTCCCCGAGGATGTTGAGCGCATCAAGACCGTCGACCGTGTAGGCGAAGCTGTTGGTCTCTCTTCTCCGATTCCCCGTCGTCAATGCGGATGGGAGAACCGAACATGGCTCCAATCATCTTTGATCTTTAGGCTCACAACCGCCTGCTCCCAATCCGTCAATCCTTTGATCGGCTCGCCTTTAGTCAACCTAGCTTGCAGATCGCTACGCTCTAAAGGCTTCATGGCTTTATCATACAAGAACACCTTAGGTTCTCCGTTCTTGTCCAACAAGAACTCAACGTGCATCCCATCCGTCTCCTGAACAACGCCGCCATGGGGACTCTTGTGGCCATGCTCCTTCGCAGCCTCGCCGGCATACACGGCAACAGAAAGCGCAATCGATGATAGGAACAGAAAAACAAACATCTTGAAACGCATAAACGATCAACCTCCCCTTTTAAATAATTTTTATTTGTTGGCACGAGGCCCCTTCGAAGGACCGATTTTTACCTCCCACTAGCACCGAGAAGCTCACCACGCTCGATTGCCAGTTGTCGCACGAAAACTTCCTCCTGCTCCCATCCGTATTTCGAATAAAGCACGGGAACGATGATCATGTTGAGCACCGTGGAAGTGAAAAGTCCGCCGAGGATTACGTGTGCCATGGGACGCTCGAGTTCTTTCCCAGCGATATCGCCAAACAGTAGAGGAAGGAGTCCCAGCGCAGCCGCGGCGGCAGTCATCAGAACCGGGGCAAGTCTATCTTTTGATCCCTGCACGACTACTTCATCTCGGGAGAGCCCCTCCACGCGAAGAGTGTGGTAATGGGTGACAAGGATAATCCCGTTACGGGCGGCAATTCCGAATACGCTAATGAGACCGATAAGCGACGGGATGCTCATGATGCCGCCGGTAAGAAAAATGGCCAGCACTCCGCCGATTAAAGCTAAGGGGAGATTGGCTAAGACGAGAAAAGACGCGCGGGCGGAGTTGAAGGCTTTGTACAAGAGAAGAAAGATCACCACGATGGCGATACCGCCGTAGCTCAAGAGAATCCTCGTAGCCTCTTGCTGGCTTTCGAACTGTCCCCCGTATTCAACGAAATAGCCTGAAGGGAGATTGACCTGCTTTGCGATCTTTTCCTGTGCCTCTCCGATCACGCTTCCGAGGTCTCTGCCCGCCACGTTCGCCTGCACGACGATGCGCCGCTGCACCCGCTCGCGATTGATGAAATAAGGGCGATTCTCAAAACCAACTTCCGCCACCTGACTGAGCGGCACCTTGAGACCATTATGGCCGTCAACGAGCACCCCTTTCATCGCCTGGGTATCCCGGCGCGAAGCCTCGTCGAACCAGACAAAAAGATCAAAGCTCTTCTGTCCCTCGATGACTTGAGAAACATGTTCTCCATTGAAAGCAATTTGGGCGGTTTCCAATACATCTCCTGAGTTAAGCCCGAGACGAGCCGCCCGGTCGCGATTCACCTTGATCCGAACTTCAGGAACTCTAATCTGCTGCTCGAGTTGCAAGTCCCTGACTCCCTTGATGCCGCCTAAGATTTGCTCCACCTGCTGTCCTTTGGCCAAAAGCTGATCGAGGTCGGTGCCATAAATCTTTATTGCGATCTGCGCGCGAATACCTGAGAGAACTTCATCTAGACGGTGGGCAATGAACTGACCCAGATTCACGGCCACACCGGGGATTTTTTCCAGATCTTCTCGAATGGCATGGACAAGCTCTTCGGGGTCGCGCTTGCTGTAACGCAGTTGAATATCTAACTCCATAAAATTGGGCGGCATCGCATCCTCGTCCAGCTCGGCCCGTCCCGCCCGTTGCGCGACCGACACAACTTCGGGATATTTTCTAAGCATCTGTGTGATCCGGTAACCCAGCCGCATGGATTCTGGCAGCGAGGTTCCAGGGAGACTGCTTACTGCGAGAATAAAATTTCCTTCGTGGAATTCAGGGAGAAAAGAGCTTCCCATAAAAGGAATCATGGCGACGCTTAGAACGAAAAGAACAACGGCGATTGCCATCAGCCAGCCTGGATGCCGGAGCGAAGGCATAAGAACCTTCTCGTATCCCGCCTTCATCTTACGAACCGTGAAACTTTCCTCCTCTTTCTCTCCTTCCTCCCGATGTCTGGCCCTGACTAAGAGAAAAGAGCAAAGCACAGGAGTGAGAGTCACAGAGACAACTAAAGATGCGAACAGAGATATCGTAAATGCGAGCCCAAGCGGCGTGAAGATCCGACCTTCCACGCCGGTAAAAAAGAAGATCGGACCAAAGACGACGAGAATAATCAGGGTCGCATAAACGATCGGAATCCGGATCTCGCGCGAGGCATTGAAAACGACCCGTAATGGAGGACCGGGGTTTTCTTTCAGCCGGTTCTCCCGCAGGCGGCGGAAAATATTTTCCACGTCGATGA
>WNGA01002451.1_pt1 | contig 32409 bp, 32 predicted proteins | sample 5400061 | NCBI WGS metagenome assembly WNGA01 (sample SAMN13153366, study PRJNA577476) | soil metagenome | isolation source: 100 cm soil or saprolite under grassland replicate 2 | place: USA:California | collected 2016-06-15 | reverse complement strand
CCGGGAGGGGCACAGCGGTGAACGGGCGCATCGCCGCGAGCCTGGAGAGGGCGCCGGCCAGGGAGTGGTCACCGGCCGCCGCGGCCTCGTCCTGGTGATGGAAGACCTCCGGCGGGAGGACGAACGCTCCGCACTCGACTGCCGGCTCGTCCAGCTCCTTGCCCATGGCGACGACCGAGCCCTCACGCTCACGAACACGGGTACCCTCCTCCCACGTCTCGGCGTCGGGGTGGCGATCGACCAGGACCGCGGGCGCTGACGAGCTCATCAGTCCGGTGAGGACCCCCTCACTGAAGAGATGGTCGGCGGTCATCAAGACGAAGGATTCCTCACCCTCGACCACGGAGCGGGCCGCCCTGAGCGACGCGCCGTTGCCGAGCTCCCAGCCTTGGGCCAACACCGCTCGGACCGGTCCGGCGCGGGCCAGGCGGGATACCACCGCAGCCACCGGCCCGGCGTTGTAACCCACCACTACCACGACGTCTTCGATGCCCGCCCCCCACAGGGAGCGCACGGCGCGCTCCACGAGGGGAAGCCCTCCCAGGCGCACGAGCGCCTTCGAGCCTCCGCCGGTCACCGCGCGGAGGCGGAGCGACCTCCCCGCCGCCAGGACGATCGCGACCCTCGGTGCAGGGGCGAACGGAGAGCCGGCCGGGGGCACACCCACGGATCGGGGACGCGGGACCACCGCGCCCGAAGGAGCCCGAGGTGGTGAGGACTTCGCGCTCACCGGTGAATTATGCAAGCAAGGAAGAGCGGAGAGTAGTCGAACCTTGCCTTGGACCAGTTCCGCCTGCGCGCTGGGCCCAGGCCGTGGGTCGTTCCCTGCCGTGCCCGGTTCACCGCCAGACCGGGACGTGCACCGGTCGCGGCCCCGCCTGCTGGACCGGGATCGTCAGCAGCGACGCGATCCCGCCGACGACGTCGATGTCGACGGTCCGAATCGCCTCTACCGGAACGACGGGAGGGGCTACTTTCGTGACGTCGGTGCCGCGACCGGTGTGGCCGACCCGGGTCCGAGTCAGAGCGCGGCATGGGGCGACTACGACGGCGACGGCTACCTGGACCTGTAGGCCGACCACATGGCCTGCCGGACGGGGAGATCCCTGACGTACCCGGACCACCTGTACCACAACGAGGGGCACGGGACGTTCACCGACCAGACGGGCCTGCTCGAGGCGGACGGATCCACCTTCGGCGCGGGGTTCCAGGCCACCTGGTTCGACTAAGACGGCGACGGGGACCCCGACCTGTACCTGGGAAACGACGCCATGGGGCCGAACCCCGAACCCAACGTCCTGTGGCGTAACGACGGTCCGGGTCCGGACGGCACGTGGCGCTTCCGCAACGTCTCCGAGCAGTCCGGAACCGGCCTCAGCATGAACACGATGGGGATCGCGGTCGGCGACTATGACCGTGACCTCCACCTCGACCTGGCCCTGTCGAACATGGGGGCCATCGCGCTGCTCCACAACCAGGGGGAAGGATCCTTCACCGAGCGGGCCCGGACGGCGGGCGTGGCCAGACCGAACCAGTCGCCGTCGGTGCCGGCCATCACGTGGGGGATCGTGCTCGCCGACCTCAACAACGACGGATGGGAGGACCTGTACGCGGCTACCGGCCGCCTCGACGGAACGAACGCCCAGCCCAACCTTCTGTTCGTCAACGTGGGCGGCGGAAGGTTCCTCGATGTGAGCGCACCCAGCCACACGAACGATCCGGGCGTCAGCCGAGGCGTCGCCGTGGCCGGACTACGACCGTGACGGGCGCCTGGACCTGCTGGTGGTCGACCAGCAAGGGCACCCCCTCCTGTACCGCAACGTGACGCCGGGGAGCGGGCACTGGCTGGAGGTCGACACCGTGGGCACGAGGAGCAACCGGGACGGTTGTGGAACGAAGGTCGTCGCTGTGACCGGGACCGGGCCAGGGCCATGAACCGAGTCCATGCACCCTATGGGCTGAGCGACGCGCGAGATCGGCTTCGAGAGTACCCACCTCGATCACGGCCAGCCTGCCGTGGCGTGATGCGTTGTGGTCTCGCCGCCTGAGGTCGATGATGGCGAGGTAGACATCCCGAGGAAGGATGGCGATGGTCCAAGCGTTCGTGTTGATCCAAGTCGGGGTAGGGATGGCCTCCCGGGTGGGACAGGCCGTCATCGGGATTCGGGGGGTGCTGGTTGCCGATGTCGTGACGGGGCCCTACGACGTGGTCGTCCGCGTCGAGGCCGCGAGCATCGATGCGCTCGGGAGGCTGGTCGTCTCGAAGATCCAAGCGATCGAGGGGATCACCCGGACCCTGACCTGCCCCGTCGTGCGGCTCTGACCCACACCGCTCGCTACGAACCGCAGCAATCGCACCAGATCCGACGCGCTCCTCCACAATGTCGCTCCCGCGCCGAACGAACATCGCTTGCGGTGGACGTCGGCGAACTCCGCGAACCACATCGCAGCGCGGACATCGTCTCGGCCGCCGAACCGGTCCCAGTCGAACCCGCGCAGGTCGGGCCACTGGGTGCGTTCCCGGTGCTGGGCCTCGGCCAAGGGCCCAGCCAGCGACGCCATCGCGAAGCGCCCGAGGACAGCCGGATCCTCACCGCCCTCAACTACGACCTCCCTCGCCGCCCGGGGAGTGGTGGTACGGGGGTGGTTCCCTCACGGGGTCGGGCCGGGCCGAGCTCACACCCGCCTCTTCGGCCGCCTCCAGGGATCTCCAACCCTCCACTGCTTCCATCTCCCGTATCGGCGAACCGACCGATCTCGAGAAAGGGGCACGAGATGATCGATCCGGCTTCCATGGGTGACTGGATCCAGGCCTCGCTGATGGTGGGGCTCGTTGGGGCTGTGGGCGCCCTGTCCGCGCGGGCGCTCCGGGAAGAGCACGAGCGGTCGAGTGGCGGCGCTGCGCGGCGACCCGAGCAGGAAGCGGCGCCGCTCCTCGCCCGACGCTCGGCCTCAATCAGGGAACCCGCGCGGCTTCGAGGCGGGTGAGCGTCCCGCGTCGCCGGCCGGCGTCATCCGGGGGGTGAGCGGGACGTCCTGACCTCGGCCGGCCTAGGCTATGCTGCCAGGAGATGGCCCGCCCCGTTGGCTGGCCCGGCGACGAAGGGTCGCTGCGCGGGAAGGAGGCCGATGATGTTGCTCACGGCGTCTTCGACATCCCTGTTCGGGGCGGGGTGGGTCACCGCCTGGCTCGCTCCAGCGCTGTTGGCGGTTCTCGTGATCGGCGCCTCCTGGATTGGCCTGCGCTGGGCCTACTCGCACCTGGCCAGTCTCGGCAGTCTCCCCTTGTTTGCCGTCCTCTCGCGCGGGCAGCTGCGATCGGTGGCCGGTTCCGCACGGCGGGTCGAGTACCCGCCCGAAGAAGTGGTGACCGAGGAGGGCGAATTCGGTGACAGCCTCTACGTGATCGAGACCGGGACGGCCAGGGTGAGTGTGAGGGGAGATCACAAGGCAACGCTGGGCCCCGCCGGATACTTCGGGGAGGTGGCCGTGATCGATGGAGGCCCCCGATCCGCCACGATCACCGCGGAGACGCTCCTGTCCACCCTCGAGCTTCCGTCGGATTCGCTGCAACGACTGCTGGACAGGGATCCCGCTTTTCGCCGTGCCATCTTCCTCGGTCTCCAGGGAATCCTGCGAAACGCGGGCGCATCCGTCCCGGAGGACCACGGTCCCTCAATCGATCGTGCGACGCTGACCGCTCTGTGTCGGCGATTGCGGGAGCTGCAGCCGGCCGACTGGGCCCAGCCCCACTCTTCCCCGCGGCGGCGGCTCGGACTCTCCATTCGACGTCGCAAGTAGGGATTCACCAGCGGACCGGGAAGGGCTGAGCGGAACCCGGTCGTTACGCGAGCTCTGGCACCTGATCGGCCACGAGGTCGTCGGGGTGCGCGATGCCTACCGACAGGCGCAGCAGGTCGGCCGGGACCTCCGAGCGACTGCGCGACGCTGACGTGGGTCATCGGCCCGGGGACCTCGAAGAACGACTCCTCTGGTTCATCCTGCCTCGGCGTGACGCTGTAGGCGCAACCGGCCGGCCCGGGCATCCGCCGCCGCCGGATCACCACCTCGAGGTCTGGGGGACATTACCCGCTCGGACAGAAACGGAACTACCTTGAGTGGGTTCGATCGATCGCCGACGCTCTTCAGGCTCCGGAGGAGCTGAAACGGCTGGCCTCATATGACAACGTCTTCTCGGCTACCCCCCATCGCGTCGTCGAGTTCACATTCGACTCGCTGGAGGACGCGGGAAAGTACTTCGACCGAAAGGAGATCAGCCGGATTCTCCAGGGCGAGCTAACGGCAAACGGCACCAACATCGTCATCAAAGCCCTGACCCGCCTGGCGGATTACAGTAAGGACACCGTGACCGGGAACGCACCCTGAGGCCCGACGTCGCCATTCCCGGCGGTCTGCCCCGTGCTGGCCTGACCGGGACGCTCAAGCGGAGGTCGCGGCTCGGGGGTCCTGACTACGGGCAGTCGAACGTGAGGTCGCCGGGATCTGTCGCGCAGGTGTCGGACCCCGGGCCTCCGTCCGCGCTGTCGTTGCCCGACACGCCGTCCTGGGTGTTCAGCGAGTCGACGCCGTTCTCGCCGAACAGGGCGTCGGAGCCGGCCCCGCCGACCAGGTCGTCCTGGCCGTTGCCGCCCTGCAGGTTGTCGTTGCCGTCGCCTCCCTCCACGTGGTCCTTCCCGTTCCCGCCGAGCAGCAGATCGTTGCCGGCGCCCCCCATCAGCGTGTCCCGGCCGTTGCCACCGATCAGCACGTCGTTGCCACCCATGCCGTCGATGGTGTCGTCGCCGTTGCCCCCACAGATCACGTCGTTCCCGGCGGTTCCCACCAGGGTGTCATCACGGTTGGTCCCGGTGATGGTGCAGGCCACATCGGGCGACAGGTCGTCGTTCAGGATCGTGCCCAGCCCCTGACCGTCGGCGATGGTGCCGTTCGAGACGTTGGAGAGGTCGACGAAGAACGTCTCGTCCGGCTCCACCATGACATCTCCGTTCACCAGCACCGTGAGAGTCGTGGCGGTCTCGCCGGGGTCGAACGTGAGCGTGCCGCTGGTCGCCTGAAAGTCGTTGTCGGCGGTCGTGGCCGTCCCATCCGCAGTCGCGAAATCGACGGTCGTGGGGAAGGCGCTCGGCCTCGACAGGGACACGGTGAACGTGAAGGCCGTGGTCCCGGCGTTGCCTTCGTCCTGCGACACGTCATCGATCGAGACGTCGGGGCCGCAACTCTCGAATCGGAACGCGCCGATCTGCGTGTTCCAGAGCCCGCTCGCGGGCATCCACTCCTGCGTGTACCAGAACGTGCAGTCGTCGACCGGGTCGACGCTCATGGAGCTGTAGTCGCCCCACCTCCCACGGCAGAAGTCGGCGTCCCCGTCGTTGTCCGCGTCCACGGCCTGGCATCGCGTCTGTGACCCGCTTCCGGCGATCAGCGTCACCTCGGCCTGCAGGGTGCCGGCCGGGTCGCCTGACTGCCTGCCCGCGAACCGGATCGAGGGGAAGATCGACGCGCTCGAGACGCTGTAGCCGAGCGCGACGTCCTGCGCGCCGTTCATGGCGATGCTCCCCATCCACCGGTGCGCGGAGTCGGGCGCCTGGACGCCCTCCTGCTGCTGGACCCAGCCCGCTCCCGTGTGCCTGAGCTCGTGCCAGTCGATGCCGGCGTGGTCCGTCCCGTCCACGTCGACGGTGTGGTTCACCATGATGGTCTGGAACGCTCCGAAGTTCCGGTATGCGGCCCGGAACAGCAGCCGGTCGGGGATCGACGACAGGCGGCACCCGGGATTGATGGCCGATGCGTCGACCGGCGGGTTCCCGAACGTGCAGCTCGACGGAGGCGGCTGCGGGATGCACTGATCCTCCGAGAAGCCGCCGCCGCACATGTCGGAGTCGAACGCGGCGACCGGGATCGTGTCGGTGAGCGTGAAGGTGGAGACCCCTCCCGAGAAGTCCGCGCTGAACGAGCGGACCTCCAGGCGGTCCGGGGCTCCGTCCACGAACTTGATGAAGAAGTTCGGCGCACCCGCCGGCGGAGGCGTCGCTCCGTCGAGGTCGCTCGGGAGCATCTGCCGCTCGGTGGTGTCGAAGTAGATGAACGTCGTCAGAGGCACTCCCGCGAGCATCTGGGTGCGGTCGAAGGCGAAGGCTCCGCCGCCCCCCGAGCCGCCGAACTGGTTGGTGGACATGAAGTAGGCCCCCTGGGGGCTCCCCGGCATGGCCACCGGCCACACGCCGAAGTGGGGGTAGTCCTGGAACTTCGCATTGGAGACGTTGAAGTCGTACAGGAAATACCCGGCCACTGGCCGAGGGTCCGGCGTCTGGGAGACGGCGATGCACTGCTCGAACGGGGGGATGGGGTTGTTGTTCGAGTCCAGGTTGAAGGCGAACTGGCTGATCAGCCAGCGGTCCGCGAGCTGGTCGTACAGCACGATCGGATCGCCCCGGTTCGTGGTCTCGCAGAGCGACTGCGACGGGGTGTCCGGCAGCGCCGCGAACAGCGTGTTGATGTTGCTGGGCCCGGCTTGCGACACGCCGTCCTTGTCGAAGACCTCGAACTGGGCGTTGACCGTCTGCACGTAGTGATTCGGCCCGACGTCGCCGTTGGTGTCGGGGGGCCTGAACCCCGTGAAGCTGATGCCGGGGAAGTTCCGGTCGGTCGGCAGGAACGGGTCGGACACGGCGGGACCGGAAGCCGACCGGGCGCCGGCAGCCTGTGGGACGGAGGTCCCCTCTGTTCCCTTCGACGTCGAGCGCGTGGGAGCCCGATTCGCTGCCGGAGGGCCCAGTGGGACGAACCGCTCCCTCTGGCCCGGGCGCCAGGATGGGGCGATCGGGGTGATCCCCTTGAACACGCCAAATCGGACGGCGTGACGGACGAACGGCCCACGCACCCCCTGGTCGCGGAGCGCTCCCCGGGTGTCGGCCTGCACGGGCCCGGCGATCACGAGTGCCAGCAGCGTGGCGGCCACGGCGGCGGGCGCCGTCACTCGGATCATCAACGAGGGCCGGCGGCGAGCCGGACGACGGCCGAACGGCGGAGTCCCTGAGCGCATGCCTCCTGCCATGTCGTCTCCCTCCCCAGGTTATGACGGGATGCCACCCGCACGGCCCTTGCGCACAGGACACCCGGCCGGGACCGCCCCCGCTGAGCGACCCATGTTGGCGCACGCGGAGGAGGCCGGAAGTCGGACAAAGGAGTGATTCTGAGGCCACGATGGGGGATCCGGCCCATGCCCCCTTCGGGTGACAACCTCGAGGCCCGCGGTGGTTGCGGGCCCGGGTCGAGGACTCAGCCGGGCAGCGCGTCCAGGAACGGGTCCACGTCGGCGTCGTTCTCGGCCATGCCCCAGACCTCGGTCACCTTCCCGTCCCTGATGTGGAAGATCTGCGAGTACTTCCACTCGACGGTCGAGCCATCCGGCCCGGTCGCCCTGGCCGTCCCGATCGTGACCACGTGGTCGTCGTTCCCCAGCACGTCGTGGATGTCGACCGAGGGCGGCTGCCCCAGGGCCTGGGTCTGACGACCGAAGAACTCGAGGACCTTGTCCCGGCCCTGGTAGGTCCCGGCCCACTTGCTGTTGCCGCCGACGTGCCAGATCACGTCCTCGGCCATGTGCTCGCTCATCCACCCCATGTCGCCGCGGTCGAAGGCTTCGAAGCCCTCCCGCGCGAGCGTGACGTTCGGATGCTCGTGGCTGGTCATCGCTGCTCCCTTCCGCCTCGAATCTCGGTGTGACTACTTCGCCGCCAAATCTCTGTGTGACTACTTCGCCGCCAGCACGTCGACCGTCCGGATGTCCGGCGGCGCAACGAAGAGCTCCGACGCCCTGGCCATGAGCCCCTCGGCGACCTTGCCCGAGAGGTGTGCCTGCCGGCCGGCGTCGTCCTCGAACGTGTCGAAGATGCCGAACTCCGAGGGACCGATGCGGATGGCGTACCACGTGACCGTGCCCGGCTCCTCCTGGACGAGGGACAGGGCGCCCTGGAGGAACGTGGCGACCTCCTCGGCCTTGCCCGGCTGGGCTTCCATCCGGACCAGGACTCCCACCTTCACCATGTGCCCTCCTTCCTCTGGGAGCTTCGCCGCCCCATGGATGCGGGCACCGCAGCCAGGCTACGCGAACGGGGCCACGTGAGGTGCGGCTACTTCTCGGCGTGCGCGCCAACCGGGATCTTCGGGGGCTCGAGCGCTTCGTGGTCCGGCTCCCTCCCCTCCACCTTGATCTGGGGGAGCCACTCCAGCCACTTCGGCAGGTACCAGTTCCGGGAGCCGAGCAGACGCATCGTGGCCGGCACGAGCAGCGTTCGCACGATCGTCGCGTCCATGAGGATGGCGACGGCGAGGCCGAACCCCATCTGCTGCAGGGGCCCCAGCCGGCCCGAGGCGAACCCCGTGAACACCGCCACCATGATCAGCGCGGCGCCCGTGATGATCCCCGCCGTGGTCCGCAGTCCGTAGGCCACCGCCTCGTCGTTGTCTCCCGTCCTGTCGTACTCCTCCCTGATCCTGGTGACGAGGAACACCTGGTAGTCCATGGAGAGCCCGAACAGGACCGAGAACAGGAACAGCGGGAGCCAGGCCTCGATCGCCTCGGCGCGCTGGAAGTGGAACCCGATGGCGTTGAACAACCCGATGCCCAGGCCCTTCTGGAACACGAGGGTCAGCGCCCCATAGGCGGCCCCGACCGACAGGAGGTTCATGACGATCGCCGTCACCGGCACCACGACCGTCCTGAACACCACCGTGAGCAGGATGAACGACAGCGCCAGCACCACGGCCAGGACGATCGGCTGATACTTGTCGATCGTGTCCAGGAAGTCGGTGAACCGGGCGGGGTTCCCCCCGACCAGGACCTCGACTCCCTGCACCCCGTGGAAGGCGGCCGGCACGATCTGGCTCCGGAGGTCTCGGACCCCCTGGAAGGCGGCGTCGGTGTTCGGGTCGCCCCGGAAGAGCGCATCCACCTCGATCGTCGTGCCATCCGGGCTGCGCACGACGTCGGTCCGTGACGCGAACACGTCGGTATCGGCGATGTCGCGCCGCAGCTCCTCGATCGCGGCGCTGGCCCGTGGGCTGTCGACCTCGCCGGTGACGACGATCCGAACGGGGTTGGTCTGGCCCCCGGCGAACTCCCGCTCCAGGGTGAGGAAGGCCTGCTTCGACTCGAAGTCGTCGGGCAGCCGGCTCACGTTCTGCGACGTCCCCCGGTGCAGCTGGAAGTAGAAGGACCCCACGCCGCCGAGCACCAGCACGCTCGCCAGCAAGAAGACGAGCGGCCGCCTCATGACCGAGTTGGTGGTGCGATCCCAGAAGCCGCCCCGCGGGTCGTGCCCGTTGTCCAGCCGGGCCCGCTTCGACAGCCGCGGCCAGTTGATCCGGTCGCCGAGCAGGCTGATGATCGCGGGGAGGAGGGTCATCGACGCCGCCAGCGCCGCCAGGGTGACCAGGGCCGCGCCCGTGGCCAGGCTCCGGAAGATGGTGGTCGGGATGATGAACATCCCGAGCAGCGCGAGCACGACGGTCATGCCGCTGAAGAACACGGCTCGGTTCGCCGTGGCGCCGGCCGCCCCGATGGCGTCCAGCTTGGGGAATCCCTTCTTCCGCTCCTCGCGGTAGCGGGACACGATGAACAACGAGTAGTCGATGCCCACGGCCAGGCCGATCATCGTCACCATGTTCGTGACGAACAGGTTGAAGTCGACCAGCTGGCCGATGAGGGACACCAGCCCGAGGGCGATGGTGATGGCGAACAGTGCCATCACGATCGGCACGACGGCCGCGACGATGGCCGCGAACACCACGATCAACACGATCAGGGCGAAGGCGATGCCGATCGACTCGCCCTGCTGCAGGTCCTCCTCGGCGATCTTCGAGAAGTCCGCGAACAGGACTCCCTGACCGGCGACCTGCACGGTGAAGCCGTCCGGGGCACTCCGCTCGACGAGCGAGCGCAGATCGTCGACGGTCGAGCTCTCCCTGTCCTGGAGCGTCACCGAGATCAGGGTCGACCGCTGGTCCTTCGAGACGAGCCCCGCCGCCTGTTCGGGAGACCGCTTCGCGAGGTCGTAGTAGGTGACCGGGGGGCCGGCCAGGACGTCCCCGTCCAGCCCGGCGATGTCCCGCTCCAGCCCCTTCACCGCCGCCTCGAACGGGGCGTCATCGACCGTGAGGGAGTCTGACTGCACGATGACGAGCTCGGTGTCCTGGTCGCTATTCGTCTGGAACTTCTGGTCGATGACCTCCTGGGCCCGCACCGACTCGGGCCGGTTCGTGAAATCGAAGTCCTGGCTCAGGACGCCACCGAGGAGGAGACTGCTCACATACCCCATGCCGACGATCGCGACGAGCCAGAGGGACATGGTGCGCCACGGATGGCGGCTGCTCGCACGGGCCAGGATCTCGGGACTTACCTTCATCGCTCCGACCTCCACTCGCTCTACACTTCGGGACAACGGCCTTACGCCATATGCTTACGCCATATGTTGACGCCGTAAGGTACCGCACGTACGCTGTAAGCGTCAACCGGAGGGGATGAACATACGGTGAACGAGTCGAGGACGGCAGCGAACCCGGGGTCCGATGTCCACGTGACGCCCGAGGGCGGGGGACGACCGCGCCGGGAGCCGCTCTCCCGCGAGCGCATCATCCGGGCGGCCCTCCGGATCATGGACGAGGAGGGCCTGGAGGCGGTCACCATGCGACGGGTCGGACGCGACCTCGGGGTCGAGGCCATGTCCCTCTACAACCACGTCCGCGACAAGGAGGACATCCTCGACGGGATCAGTGAGGAGGTCCTGGGCGATTTCAGGATGCCTCGCGCCGACCACTGGGTCGAAGCGGCCCGTCTCACCGCTCACGAGTTCCGGCGCATGCTGCTGGCTCATCCGAACGTGATGAGGCTGATCACGGAACGCGAGAAGCCCTTCACCAACCCCGATTCGCTGCAGATCTACGAGTACACGCTGGGCCTCTTCCGGTCCGCCGGCCTGGCCCCGGCCGACGCCGCGAGGGCCTTTCACGTGTTCGGCGGCTACATCCTGGGCTCCGTGACCATGGAGCTCGGCCTGATGGTCGGAGGCCCGCGCGACGAAGCGGACGCGCAGAGCCATCAGGAGATGGCCCGGCTGGTGGCCTCAGCGGATCTCCCTCGACTGCGCGAGGCGATGCCCTTTCTCATGGACTGCGATGTCGAGGAGCAATTCGAATTCGGGCTCGATCTGCTGATCGAGGGCCTCCGGACCCGGGCGGCCAGCACCAGTCCGTCGAGCCCCACGAGGTAGTGCGCGGGGCTCGTTGCGGCGCTCGATCCTCACAGTCGAGCAGGATGGGGGCGGACCCGAAGCACCTCGGCGGACGGCGGTAGCCTCCTCGCGAGACATCCGTGCCGGATCGAACACCAGGGAAAGGACCACGATGGGTCAGCCGCTGATCCGCGTCGAGATCGTCGCCGACTCCGACGGGATGAAGGTTCGCCTGGCGATCGCGCCGTCGATCCTGACCGAGGTGTATGCCCGCGACGGCCTCGGCCTGTTCGATCGCGACAACGCGAACATCGCCGTCGAGCTCCGGGACCAGCGCGACGGTCGCTCACTGGAGCGACGCCCCACCCTGGTCGAGTTCGTTCCCGGGTCAGAGGACGCGGAGGACTACGCGCCGAAGTTCCGCCCCGGGAGCCCCTTCGAGCTCACCGGCTCGTGAGCGGCACCCCGGCGGGGGCGCCGGGGGAACGGACAGCAGCGATCGGGACGTGGGTTCGGTCAGCGACACGAGGGAAGCGGCGCCGGGAACGTCGTGCCCACCCTGTTCGACTGCCAGCAATTGCCCGTTCCGGTGGTGTCCCACAGCAGGTCGGCGCCCGGGAGTGGAGCGAGAGACGGGTCCGGCGAGCCGCCGTTCCCCGTGGCCGCGTTGAACGCGATCCGATCGAAGTCGGGATTCGGTTCGATGCCGAGCAGCTGGCACTGGGCGGGGGTCAGGTGGAGCAGAACGCACAGGTTGCCGACGCCGATGCCGAAGGAGTCGTTGTCGGCGACCGTGTTGTGATCGACCACATTGGCATCCGCGGCCACCAGCAGGATTCCGGTCCCCGGCGGGACGTTGCAGACCTCGTCGCCGGGCTCCTCGCACGTGTTCGGCTTGTTGTTCCCGCTCACGCGGTTGTGGTCGATCCGGTTTCCGGAGTTCGTCGTCACGTCCAGGAACGGCAGTACGAACGAGAGGATTCCGCCCGTGTTCCCCGTGGCGATGTTGTGGTCCGCGCGGACCGCGGTGCTGTTCTCGATCTCGAAGCCGCTCACGTTGCCGACGGCGGTGTCGTGGTCGAGGCGCACGTCATGCGACTGCCCGACGTAGATCCCGGTGTCGTTCGAGCCAGTGGCCACCGAGTGATCCACCCGTCCCGGCCCGGAATGGGAGGGGAAGATGCCGTACTCGCCGTTGTCGTTGGCGCTCACGTCGGTCACTCGCCAGTGGTCGGCGCAGAACAGCAGGACGCCGATCCCCTCGAAGCCGTTGACGGTGATCCCCCGAACCAGCGCTCCGTCGACGCGGAGGCTGCTGTCGCTCAGGCAGGCCGAATCTCCGGTTTTCGCGATCGCGACCCCCTGGTCCTGCCCGCCCGCGTTCTGCAGGACGACCGGCCTGCCCGGTCGCGGTAGACCGATGATGGAGATGCCGTCGGTCGAGATGACGACCGCGCACGTGACGCCGGGCTCGCTCGGGCAGGGCCGCCCGCTCTCTTCATAGATGCCCGGTCGGACGAGAATCGTGCCGCCCGGCGAGGACGCGTCGACCGCCGCCTGGATCGACTGCCCCGGATGGACCACGATCGTCGAGCCGGCCGACGCTCCAGAGGGGAAGGCCAGCATCGCCCCCGCCGCCACCGAGAAGACGGTCACTGCCCGGATGCCGAGGGCCCTCCCCATCGCAGTCCCCTTCCGCTGCCCCCTCTACCAATCGGGCGACGTCCTCCGCAACTCATACTCCCGATGCCCTGTGGGTGCAAACGACCGTCGGCGCCGGACGCGCCGGCGGGCCGGGGCCAGCGCCGACCCCGGCCCGTCGGTGTGCGGCGGGACTAGACGATGCCCTGGTCGAGCATCGCGCCGGCGACCTTGAGGAAGCCGGCGATGTTGGCCCCGTTCACGTAGTTCCCCGGCGTCCCGTAGTCCTCGGCGGTCTCCCGGCACTGCTGGTGGATCGCCTTCATGATGTCCTTGAGCCGGGCGTCCACCTCCTCGCGGGCCCATGCGATGTGCAGGGCGTCCTGCGACATCTCGAGTCCGGAGACGGCCACGCCGCCGGCGTTGGCGGCCTTGCCCGGGCCGTAGAGGATCCCTGCGCCGATGAACTGCTCGACGCCGTCGGGCACGGTCGGCATGTTCGCGCCTTCCGCCACCACGTACACCCCGCTGTTCAGCAGGTTCGCGGCGTCCTTGGCCCCGATCTCGTTCTGAGTCGCGCTGGGGAACGCGCAGTCGGCGGGCAGGTTCCACAGCGGGTTGAAGTCGGCCTTCGGGTCCACCGGGGTGAACACCGCGCGCGGGAACCGCTCGACGTACCCGCTGATGCGCCCCCGCCGGACGTTCTTGAGCTCCATGACCCAGCCCAGCTTCTCGAAGTCGATGCCGTCCGGGTCGTGGACGAATCCGCCGGAGTCGGACATCGTGACCGGCTTGGCCCCCATGTGCAGGAGCTTCTCCACCGTGTACTGCGCGACGTTGCCGGCCCCGGAGACCAGGCAGATCTTGCCCTCGAGGCTCTCGTCCCGAGTCTTCAGCATCTCCTCGGCGAAGTACACGGCGCCGTAGCCGGTGGCCTCGGGCCTGATCAGCGAGCCGCCCCAGGCCAGCCCCTTGCCCGTCAGGACCCCGGTGAACTCGTTGCGGATCCGGCGGTACTGGCCGAACAGGTAGCCGATCTCACGTCCACCGACGCCGATGTCGCCGGCCGGGACGTCGGTGAACTGCCCGATGTGGCGCTGCAGCTCGGTCATGAACGACTGGGAGAACCGCATGACCTCGGCGTCGCTCTTGCCCTTGGGGTCGAAGTTGGCGCCGCCCTTGCCGCCGCCCATCGGAAGTGTGGTCAGGGCGTTCTTGAACACCTGCTCGAAGGCCAGGAACTTCAGCAGCCCCAGGTACACGCTCGGGTGGAACCTCAAGCCCCCCTTGTACGGGCCGATGGCGCTGTTCATCTCGATGCGGTAGCCCTTGTTGATCTGGATCTCGCCGTGGTCGTCCACCCACGGGACCCGGAACATGACCACGCGCTCGGGCTCGATGATGCGCTCCAGGATCTTGGCCTCCCGGAACTCCGGGTGACGCTCCAGGGCGATGTCCACCGACTCGGCCACCTCGCGCACGGCCTGATGGAACTCCACCTCCCCGGGGTTCCTGGCCACCACGTCGGCCATCAATCGCTCGATGTCGTCGGTCATCGCCCTCCTCCTTCTCAAGGCGCGGGCCGCCCTCGTCAAACCGGTTGGAAACACCGCGATCAGACTGGCGGGCGACCGGGGGCCGCGACAGGTCCAACGGTCTCGTGTTCGGAGGGCCGAACGGCCGTCGGATCGGGGAGGACGTCGACTGGACTACAGGCCCGAGACCTCCGGGAGATCGTCCTCGGTGGTGCGCCGGCCGGGCGGGCGGCGGGCGGGCGCGGGCCTCCCGGCGCCGTCGCCCGATGCGCCGTCGTCGAAGCGCATTCCCCGGAACCTCGACGCCCAGGCCGGCACCGTGGGGGCCTGCGCGAGCGAGTCGGGATGCTCCTCCAGAGTGATGTCGATGCCGCCGGTGAGGTCCGCCCAGGGTGTTGTAGAAGGGAGTTGCGAAGAATCTGCCAACGGCCCGTCAAGCTCGAGTATGGCCGGGTCGATCAGGTCCCGTCCGGGCACCCCGACTCGTCGGGGAGGAGGGGCCGGAACGTGATCCCGTAGGTCTTCCCGTCGCTGGTCCAGGGCGAGATCTGGTTGGCGTTCCGCACGGCCGGCATCAGCACTGCGAGGTCGTCGCCCAGGACGGTGCCGCACCCTCCCAGGCCCTCCGTGGCGCCGGTGGCCGGCCGGCCGAACCCCGACAGCGGCGTGTCCAGGGGCCACGCGATCTCGGGCTCGTTGAGGTCGCCGCCCGCCGTGGGGTCGCCCTTCTGCACCAGCAGGCGCAGGGCGGTGGGGTCGTACGTCCCCGCCTCCCCGACCTCGTCCGCGCCGAGCGTGCCGGGAAGGTCGGTGAACTGCTCGATGAACTGTTGCAGGGCCCGCCGGGCCTCGCGCTCCTGGGGGGGCACGCTCGGGTCGTCCGCTCCCTCACCCAGGGCGTAGGCCTGGACCACGATGTGCCGGCCGTCGGCGTTCAGGGTGAACACCGTGGTGGGGGCGTCGGCGATGCGGGCGTTGAAGTACTGGGCGTCCTTGTCCATGAGGCCGGCCTCCCGGGCCAGCTCCAGGAGGCGCTGCACGCCCTCCGGCGTCAGCTGCTGGACCAGCAGGGCAGGCAGGGGCCGGACCGGGTTCCCGGATCCCGGGCAGTCTCCCTCCAATCGGTACGAACCGGGCGAAATGCCGGAGGATGCTTGCATCGACCGGACCGAGTCTGTACGACAATACCCTGAGCGAGGGCGCCCCCCGCGGGAGGTTCGATGCTGCTCGACATCCAGGCCGTCGACGCGCCGCGTGGCTTCCGGCTGATCGGAGAGCTCGACGCGTCCAACGCGGCGACGCTCTCCGAGGCGATCCAGTCCGAAGTCGACCGGGGGGGAGACCTCACGCTGGACCTCGCAGGGCTCGCGTTCATGGATTCCACGGGCATCCAGGTCCTGGTCCGAACGGCACAGAGCCTGGAGGGGCGCGGCAACCTGATCCTCGTCTCCCCCGGGAACCTGGTTCGCCGGATCCTCGAGTTGATCCCCGTGCAGAAGCTCGACAACGTGGAGATCGTGGGTGATGAGGACCAGTCCTGAGCGCACGGGAGCCGTGCGCTCGTTCCCTGCACATCCCAGCATGCTGCACGAGGCCCGCCGGTTCGTCCGCGACCGGGCCTACGAGGCCGGACTGCACCCCTCGGCCACCGACGATCTCGTGCTCGCCGTTTCCGAAGCTTGCGCCAACGCCGTGCTCCACTCGAGGTCCGGGATCATCCAGGTGACCTGGGGGGAGGGCCTGGAGCGGGTACAGGTGGAGGTGGCCGATCAGGGCGTGTTCCGGCGGTCCGTCCCCCTGCAGGAGGCCGAGGGGGTCCACGGCCACGGCATCCAGCTGATGGTGGCGCTGATGGACGAGGTCACCGTGCGCGAGGGGACCGCGGGCCGTCCCGGCACCGTGGTCCGCCTGATCAAGCTCCGCGCAAGCTAGCTTTCTTCGTCAGATCCGCCGGTTCCCAGGTTCAGCGTGGCGCCGGCCTGCACCTGGCGCACGATGCGGCGGCACACCACCTCGAGGATGCGGAGCGCGATGGCGGGCTCCGCCTCCAGGACCTCCCAGAACCGCTCCCGGCGCAGGGTCAGGCAGCGGGTGTCCTCCGTGCACCGCACGGTGGCCGTGGCGGCGCCCCCTCCCAGCAGTCCGATCTCGCCGACGAACTCCCCCGCGTTCACCGTGCCCAGCGCCTCACCGTCGCGCTCCGCCACGGCGGCGCCCTCCAGCAGGAGGTGGAACCGGTGGCCGATCACGCCCTGCTCGGTCAGCAGCTCTCCGGCAGGATGCTCGGTCACCGTGGCCGCATCGGCCAGCCGGGCCAGCTGCTCCGGAGTGCAGGTCGAGAACACGGTGACCCGGCGGAGGGTCTGCGCATCGACGTCGCTCACGGCGCGAATCCTGCCACGGCCGGGGTCCCCGGCGCTGAGTCCGTCATCGGCGGGCCCGCCCCCCCTCGGCCAGGAGCCGACCCAGCTCGCGAAAGGCCTTCCCCCGGTGGCTGATGGCGTCCTTCTCCTCGGGGGTCAGCTGGGCCATGGTCCGGAAGTCACCGCGCGGGACGAAGATCGGGTCGTAGCCGAACCCGCCCCGGCCCCGGGGTTCCAGGATCAGCGACCCCTCGCAGGCGGCCTCGGCGTAGGCGAACCACTCCCCCGGCCACGCCACAAGGGCCACGCACCGATACCGGGCTGTCCGCCGGGTGGCGGGGACCGTCGAGATCGCGGCGATCAACGTCTGGAGGTTGTCCTCGTCGGTGGCGTCCTCGCCGGCGAACCGCGCGGAGTGGATGCCGGGCTCGCCGTCCAGCGCGTCGACCTCGATCCCCGAGTCGTCGGCCATGGCGGGGACCCCGATGGCCGCCGCCACGCCCCGGGCCTTCAGCGCGGCGTTCTCCAGGTAGCTCCGGCCCGCCTCCTCGACGACCGGCCACTCCCTGGGGTCGTCCTCGGCCGTGATCCACGTCACGGGCCACTCGGCACAGATCGTGAGGATCTCGCGGATCTTCCCGGGATTGCGCGAAGCCACCGCGAGCTCCGGAGGGAACCCGCCGGGCCCGGCCGTCCACCGGCCGGAGGCGCGGGAGACCGGCTCGCCGTCCGGCCGGACGGGATCGATGGGGCTCACCCGGCCAGGGCGGCCCGCTGGACCTCGACCAGCCGCCGGATGCCGCCCCAGGCCAGGTCCATCATGCTGTCCAGCTCGGCCCGGGAGAACGGCTCGCCCTCGGCGGTGCCCTGGACCTCCACCAGCGCACCGGAACCGGTCATCACCACATTGAAGTCCACCTCGGCCCGGGAGTCCTCGGAGTACGCCAGGTCGAGGAGCGCCGTGCCGTCCACGATGCCGGCGCTCACCGCGGCGACCTCCTCACGGAGGGGGTTCCGCGGCAGCAGGCCCTGTTCGAGCAGGGACCGGACCGCCGCGGCCAGCGCGATGTACCCCGCGGTGATCGACGCGGTCCTGGTGCCGCCGTCGGCCTGGAGCACGTCGCAGTCGATCCAGATCGTGCACTCCCCCATGGCCTTCAGGTCGGTCACCGCGCGGAGGGACCGCCCGATGAGCCGCTGGATCTCCTGCGTCCGCCCCGACGGCCGGCCCTGCTGGACCTCCCGCGGGGTCCTGGTCTCCGTGGCTCGAGGCAGCATGGCGTACTCCGCGCTGACCCAGCCGGTGCCGGTTCCCGACTTGAACTTCGGCACCCGCGGGTCGTACGACGCCGCGGCCAGGACCCGGGTCCGGCCCATCTCGAACAGCACCGAGCCCTCGGCCCATTGCAGGTAGCCCAGCTCCAGGGTCACCGGCCGGAGGTCGTCCGCACGGCGGCCGTCGACGCGCAGCGAGGCGTCGGAGACGGCCTCGGGAGGCGTGGTCATGGGCTCACCTCCACGGCCATGCCCTCGTGCGCAAGCAGCAGCTCGCCGTCGAACGCCTCGGCGGCCTGTTCACGAGAGACCTCCCGGTCCGACCCCGGCCAGAAGTGGGACAGCATGAGCCGGGACGTCCCCGCGCGGGCCGCGTACTCGGCCCCCTGCCGCGCCGTGAGGTGGTACGGCTGGACGCCGCGCTCCAGGTCGTGGTCCTGCCAGCTTGCCTCGATCAGGAGCAGGTCGGCGTCGCGGGCCAGGGTCTCGATGTCGGCCGTGGGGCCGGTGTCGCCCGTGTAGCAGAGCACCGTGCCGTCGGCCGAGATCCTCATGCCGGAGTTCGGGACCCAGTGCGGGAGCAGGCGCGTGTCGAAGCGGAACGGCCCCACCTCGAACTCGGCGCCCGCTTCCACCTCGTGGACGTCGAACACCTTGGCCATGTCCCGCCGCCCCTCGTCGTCCTCGAGGGCGGCGATCCGGGCGAACGCTCCCGGCGGGCCCCAGATCGGGAGTGGCGCTCGCCGGTCCGGGGCGAAGAACCGGGCGATGAACAGCGGATAGAGGTCCAGGCAGTGGTCCAAGTGCTCGTGGCTCAGCACGACGGCGCCGAGATCGGCCTGGGGGATGTGTCGCTGGAGGTTGCCGAGGGCCCCGGTCCCGAAGTCCAGGGCCAGCGCGAACCCGTCGTGCTGCAGGAGGTAGCCGCTGGCCGCCCCACCGGCCTCGGGGTAGGCACCGGAGGATCCCAGGACGGTCAGCTCCACGGCCGGGTCTCTCCCACCGTGGCGATCTCCGGCCCCAGGAACCGCTGCCCCAGCCGCTGGAACGCCGCGGGGTCGCCGGTGGTGAGGAACACGTGCTCCGGCGGGCCGGGGTCTCTTCGCAGGAGGTCGTCGCGGAGCAGGGCCGCGTACACGTCCTTGGCGGTCTCCTCGGCGGACGAGATCAGCACGACCCCCGGTCCCATGACCACCGAGATCAGGCCGGACAGCAGCGGGTAGTGCGTGCAGCCGAGGATCAGGGTGTCGACCTCGGCCTCCTTCAGCGGCTGGAGGTACTCGAACGCGGCCTCCTGGAGCTCCTTGCTGGAGGTGTCGCCGCGCTCCACCGCCTCCACGAACACCGGGCAGGCCTCCGAGAACAGCTCGACGCGGAAACCGTCGCCCCCGAACGGGGCGTGCCCGAGATCCCGGGCCAGCGCGGCCATGGGCAGCACCGCGCGGTCGTAGGCCCGGCTGGCCACGGTGGCCTCGGTGCCGATCACGCCGATCCGGCCGTTCCGGGTGGCGGCCACGGCCGCCCGGGCTCCGGGGTCCACCACGCCGACCACCGGCGTGTCGTGGGCGGCGGCCACGTCGGCGATGGCGGCCACCTCCACCGAGTTGCACGCGACCACCAGCATCTTCACGTAGCGGTTCACCAGGTCGCCGGCGATCTCGAGAGCGAACCGGCGGATCTCCTCCAGCGGGCGGGGTCCGTAGGGATAGCGGGCCGAGTCGCCGACGTAGACGATGGGTTCGTTCGGGAGCAGGTCGAGCACGGCCCGGGCCACCGTGAGGCCGCCGACCCCGGAGTCGAACACGCCGATGGGCCGGCTATCGGGCACGGTCGGCCTCCGGGGTTCGGGCGCCCGCGGTGGCGGTCACCACCACAACGCCTCCGAGACCTGCTTCTCGGCCTGCGCCCGGTCCTCCGCCCACGCGTTCGTCGAGAGGTACTTCCATCCGCCGTCGGCCAGCAGGCACACGATGTGGCCCTGGTCGATCTCCCCGGCGATCCGCCGGGCGGCGTGGATCACGGCGCCGGAGGAGATGCCGGCGAAGATCCCCTCGAGCTCCGTGAGCTCGCGGGTGGCCGCGAGGGCGTCGGCGGAGTCCACCAGGAACTTCCGGTCCAGGGCCCGTTCGTCGAGGATCGGCGGGACGAACCCCTCGTCCAGCGACCGCAGGCCGTACACCAGCTCCCCGAGCTCCGGTTCGGCCGCCACGATCTGGACGTCGGGGTTGTGCTCCCGGAGGCGCCGTCCCACGCCCATCAGCGTGCCGCCGGTCCCGAGACCCGCCACGAAGTGCGTGACCTCCGGGCAGTCCCGGACGATCTCGGCGCCGGTTCCTTCGTAATGGGCGTCCGGGTTGGCCGGGTTCCCGTACTGGAACGGCATGTAGAACCGGTCGCTCTCGGCCATGGCCCGGGCCACCTCGATGGACCCGTTCGTGCCCTTGTCGGCGGCCGAGAACACGATGTCCGCGCCGAACAGCTCCAGCAGGCTGACCCGCTCCTCGCTCGCGTTGTCCGGCATGACCACGATGATCTTGTAGCCCTTCCGCCGGGCCACCAGGGCCAGGGCGATCCCGGTGTTCCCCGAGGTCGGCTCCAGGATCACCTTGTCGGGGGTGAGCTCGCCGGAGCGTTCGGCCTCCTCGATCATCCGCAGGGCGATACGGTCCTTCAGCGAGCCCGTGGGGTTCTGCCCCTCGAGCTTGGCCCACAGCTTGACCGCCGGCTTCGGCGACATCCGGGGGATGCCGACGAGCGGCGTGTCCCCGATCGCGCCCAGGATGTCGTCCGCCCTCACGCCGCCGATTATCCCAGGCCGCCCCGATGCGGCCGGATGGACACCGGGCGGCCGAGCCGGAGATCAGCCGCCGGCGACGGCGGGGAGGATGCTGACGGTGTCGCCCTCGGAGACCTGGGTGGCGAGGGAGCCGCTGTAGCGGACGTCCTCGCCGTTCACGTAGACGTTCACGAAGCGGTGCAGGGCGGCGCCGTCGTCGGTGAGGATGGTCCGGGTGATGCCGGGGTGGCGTGACTCGAGGTCCTTCAGGACCTCGCCGAGGTTGGCGCCCTCGACCTCGACCACGGCCTGGCCGTCGGTGTGCTTCCGCAGGATCGTGGGGAGCTTCACCTTCACGGCCATCTCAGTGCTGCCCTCCCACGGTCGTCGGGACCCCGTGCTCCGCCTCCTCCGGCACGCCGCCGGCCGGGATCCCACAGAACAGGTCGTAGTCGATGAGCTCGGTCACGGTGGGCTCGTCGCCGCACACCGGGCAGGCCGGGTCGCGCTTGATCTTCACGGTCTGGAAGTCCATCTCCAGCGCGTCGAAGATCAGGAGGCGGCCCACGAGGGGTTGGCCGACCCCCGTGATCATCTTGATGGCCTCGGTGGCCTGGATGGATCCCACGATCCCCGGCAGGACGCCGAACACGCCGGCCTCGGCGCAGTTCGGCACCGAGCCGGGCGGCGGCGGCTGGGGGAACAGGCACCGGTAGCAGGGCCCGGCGTCGCCGGGCAGGAACACCGTGACCTGCCCTTCGAACTGGTAGATCGAGCCGTACACCAGAGGCTTGCCGAGCATCTGCGTTGCGTCGTTCACCAGGTACCGGACCGGGAAGTTGTCGCTCCCGTCGATGACCAGGTCGTACCGGCCCAGGATGTCCAACGCGTTCTCGCTGTTCAGCACCACGTCGTGGGGCTCGACCGCGATCCCCGGGTTCAGCTCGCGGAGCGTGGACGCCGCCGACTCCACCTTGGGCCGGCCCACGTCTGAGGTCCCGTGCAGGATCTGGCGCTGGAGGTTCGTGAGGTCCACACGGTCGAAGTCCACGATGCCCAGTCGCCCGATCCCGGCAGCGGCCAGGTACATGGCGATCGGCGAGCCCAGGCCGCCGGCCCCCACGCACAGCACGCTCGAGTCCAGCAGCTTGCGCTGCCCGGTGCCCCCGATCTGGGGGAGGATGATGTGCCGCGCGTAGCGGACCACCTCCTCCTCGGTGAACCTCCGTTCGCTCATCCGATCATCACGTCCTCTTCGGTGACCTCGCCGTCCAGGATCCGGAACCCGCGCAGCACCGGCCGCGTGCGATCCTGGAGCGACAGGATCAGGTAGTAGCTGTCCGGGTAGAACGCCTGGCGCCGGTCGGTCGGCGAGGGATAGGCCTCCGAGTGCGTGTGGGAGTGGAAGATCCCGAACGCCTCGAGTCCCTCGTCGTCCAGGTTCTCGAACACCTCGAACTGCTCCTTGGGGTCGAAGCGGTACGTCGCCGGGCTGGCGTCGGCGTTGCGCATGGGGATGATCCGGACCGGGATGCCCTCCTTGCCCGCCACCAGGCCGCAGGCCTCGTTCGGGTATTCGCCCTGGCAGTGGGCCACGATCTCGTCGAAGAACAGACGGTCCAGCTCGATCATCCGGGTGCGCGCCTCCGTTCGCCGAAGTCTATCAACGCGGTCGGATTCGCCCGTGTTCCCGGCCGCCTCCTCAGGCTCTCAGACGGCCGGTCACGGTGACCCGGCCGTCGTGGCCGGCCTCCACCATGCCGACCTGCTGCATCGAGACACCCCGCGCAGCCGCCTCGTCGTGGAGCCTGGCGGGGTCCCGGGTGGCGATGAGCAGGCCACCCGAGGTCTGGGCGTCGGCCAGGACGAGCTGCTCGGTCCGGGGGAGCTCGCCCCAGTCGACGTACCGGGCCAGGAACTCGTGGTTCCGTGTCGTCCCTCCCGGGACCACCCGATCGCGGGCCAGGTCCATCACGCCCGGGAGGAGCTCGATGCTCCCCGCCTCCACGGTCGCCGCACAGCCCGACGCGGCCAGCATCCCCCGGAGGTGCCCGAGGATGCCGAACCCGGTCACGTCGGTTGCGGCGTCCACCTGCGCCGCCACCATGGCCTCGGCGGCGAGTGCGTTGAGCTCCGTCATGACGTCGATGGCCAGCAGGACCTGCTCCTCGGTGGCCTTCCGCCGCTTGATGGCCGTCGAGATGATCCCGGTGCCGAGCGGCTTGGTCAGGAACAGCTCTCCCCCCGCCTTCGCTGTGGAGTTCCGAACGAGTTGGCGCACCGAAGCGAGGCCGGTCACGCACATCCCGTACTTGGGCTCGGCGTCGGTGATGGTGTGCCCGCCCACCACGGCAACGCCGGCCTGCGCGGCCACCGCTGCCCCGCCCTCCAGCACGCGGGACAGCATCTCGAGCGGGAGCTCGTCCACGGGCCAGGCCGCGATGTTCAGGGCGATGATGGGGCGGGCCCCCATCGCGTACACGTCGCTGAACGCGTTCGCCGCGGCGATCCGCCCCCAGTCGTAGGGGTCGTCCACGATGGGCGTGAAGAAGTCGACCGTCTGCACCAGGGCCTGCCCAGCTGGCAGGCGGTACACGGCCGCGTCATCGCCGGTCTCCGCGGAGACCAGCACCTCCTCCGGCATGGCCGGCGTCCCGAGTCGGCCCAGCACCTGGGCCAGGTCAGAAGGACCGAGCTTGCACGCTCAACCGGCGCCGTGGCTGTACTTGGTGAGTCTCACGGTCTCGACCACATGCGGAGGATACGCCTCCCCGAACGGGCGATGGCCCCAGTGGCCACTCGGCGGTTCCCGCAACGAAGCGCCCCGGCTATGCTGGGAGACCGCCGATGGCCGACCCAGCCCGACTCGAGCGCCCCGGAGCCATGGGGACCGTCGAGCAGCGCCTGCTCGATCAGGTACCGGCCGCCGTCGTGGCGACCGGTCCAACCGGCGTGATCACCCACTGGAACCGCGAGGCCGAGGTCATGTACGGCTGGACCGGGCAGGAAGCCATGGGCCGGAGGATCGAGGAGGTCACGCTGGCCCCCGGGCAGGGGGGGGACCACGTCCTGGCGGAGCTTCGCGCGGGGCGGCCGTGGCGGGGAGAGGTGGTGGCCGCGGGCAAGGACGGGCGGACGTTCCCGGCGTTCCTCACCCTGTCGGCCCTCCCCCAGGAGGCCGGGCCGGCCTCGGGGATGGTCGGGGTTTCGGTGGACATCTCCGAGCGCAAGCGCGACGAGCGACGAATGGCCGCACGGAATGCGGCGGCCCAGATCCTGGCCCAGGCCGCGACGCTGGAGGAGGCCGTCCCGCGGTTGCTGCGCGAGGTGGGCGAGGCCCTGGGGTGGCAGGTCGGGCTCCTGTGGGCGATCGACGTCCGGACCTCCACCCTGCACATGCTGGAGGCCTGGCACGAACCCGCCGCGGAGCTCGAGTCGTTCGTCGAGCGATCCCGCACCGTGACGTTCGAGCCGGGGATCGGGCTTCCCGGTCGAGTGTGGCTGTCGAAGACGCCATTGTGGCTTCCGGACTTCGGGGCCGACCAGACCGGTCCCCGCTCGCCGGTGGCGCGGTCGGCGGGCCTGCATGGGGCCTTCGGGTTCCCCGTCCTCCTGCGAGGGCACGTGCTGGGCGTGGTGGAGTTCATGTCGGGGCGGGTCGAGGCTCCGGACGACGACCTCCTCCAGATGACCGGCGCGATCGGGAGCCAGATCGGCCAGTTCATGGAGCGCACCGAGGCCCAGGCCGCGCTCCGGGCGAGCGAGGCACGAAAGGCGGCCATGGCCAACGCCTCGCTGGACGCCGTGGTGGCCATGGACCTCGACGGGCTCATCACGGAGTTCAACCCCGCGGCGGAGTCGACCTTCGGGTACCGCCGGCAGGAGGTGGTGGGCAAGCCCGTGGCCGACTTCCTGATCCCGCCGGAGCTCCGGGATCGCCACCGCACCGGGTTGGCCCGCTATTTCGAGACGGGGCGCTCGTCGATCCTGGGGCAACGGATCGAGCTGGAGGGCATGCGGGCCGATGGATCGACGTTCCCGGCGGAGCTGTCGATCACCCGCACCGACATGGTCGGCCGGCCCGGCTTCACCGCGTTCATCCGGGACATCACGGAGCGAACCCGAGCCGAGGAGAAGCTTCGGGAGGCCGAGCAGCGGTACCGGGCCCTGGTCGAGACCACGCCGGTGGTGTCGTACACGGACACCCTCGATGTCCCCAGCCAGTGCCTGTACATCAGCCCGCAGATCGAGACCCTCACCGGTTACACGCCCGAGGAGTGGAAGGCCGACCCGCACCTGTGGGAGCGGCTGCTGCACCCGGACGACCGGGAGCGCGAGGTGGCCAAGGACCTGGAGGCCGACCGGAGCCAGGCGCCGTACCGCTCGGAGTACCGGCTCCTGGCCCGCGACGGCCGGGAGGTGTGGGTCCGGGACGAGGCCGTTGTGACCACGTCGGAGCAGGGTGGGCCGCCGCTGTGGCAGGGCGTCATGGTGGACATCACCGAGCGCAAGCTGACGGAGCTCCAGCTCCGGGCCCGGGCCCGGCAGCAGGAGACCGTTGCCGACCTGGGCCGCATGGCCCTCACCGACGTCGACGTCTCGCTGCTCATGGATCGCGTGGTGACGATGGTGGCCCGGACGCTCGAGCTCGGCCACAGCGCCCTGTTCCAGTTCCTCGACGGGAAACGGGCCGCGGTCCGGTCCGGGAAGGGCTGGCGCGAGACCGTGGTGGGATCGGAGGTCGATGCCGGCCCCGCCACCCTCCCCGGCTACACGGTCGCCACCGACGGCCCGGTGGTCATGCGCAACCTCCCCCTGGAGAGCCGGTTCTCCCCCGCGGGGATGCTGCTGGAGCACCAGCTGGTCAGCGGCATCAGCGTCCTCATCCGGGGCCACGAGCGCCCGTGGGGCGTGCTGGCGGTCTTCTCCATCGGGGCCCGGGAGTTCCCCGACGACGACGTGTACTTCCTCCGGGCCGTGGCCAATATCCTGGCCATGGCCCTGGAACGCCGCAGGGAGGAGGAGCGGCGGTCCGCGCTGCTGACGAGCGAGCAGGCCGCTCGGGCCGAGGCGGAGCGGGCCCGCGAGCGGCTGCGGTTCCTGGCCGAGGCCAGCACCGTGCTGTCGTCGCTGGACTACGAGGCCACGCTGGCCCGGCTGGCCACCCTGGTCGTCCCGGAGATCGCCGACTGGTGCGTGGTGTACCGGCTCACCGAGACCGGCGACATGGTGCGGCTGGCCCTGGCGCACGCGGACCCCCAGGGCGCGCCGGTGGCCAGCGAGCTCCAGGCCGGCGTCCGGCTCAACCCGAGCGCCGACGTCGGCGTGCCGAAGGTCCTCCGAACGGGGCTCCCCGCGCTGTACACGGAGGCCGACGCCGAGCTGGTGTCCTCGGACTCCGAGGACCCGGAGACGGCCCTGCGCCTCACGTCGCCCCTCGGCATCGTCTCGTGGATGTGCGTGCCGCTGAACGCCCGAGGCCGGACCATCGGGGCCATCTCGTTCCTCAACGCCCGGTCCGGGCGCCGGTTCGGCCAGGAGGACCTCGACCTGGCCATGGAGCTGGCCCGCCACGCCGCCCTGGCCGTGGACAACGCGCACCTCTACGAGGCCGAGCTCGACGCCCGCCGAGCAACCGAGCGAGCCGCCCAGCGCACGGCCCTGCTCCAGGCGGTGACGGCGTCCCTGTCGGAGGCCCTGGGACCCGAGCAGGTGGCCGAGATCGTGGTGGACCGCTGCATCGCGGCCATGGGTGCGGCGGCCGGGCTGGTGGCCCGGGTGGTCCCGGCAGCCGGCGAGCTCGAGATCCTGCGCTCGGTGGGCTACCGGCAGGACGTGGCCCAGTCGTGGCGGCGGTGGCCCCTGGAACTGAAGACGCCGCTGTCCGACGCGGTGCGAACGGCCGAGCCGGTCTTCATCGGCAGCCGGGAGGAACGCGACGCCGTGTATCCCGACCTGCCCCAGGCCCCGGACGAGAACGAGGCCCTGTCGGCGGTTCCGCTCATCGTGGAGGGACGGGCCGTGGGCGGCATGGCCCTGTCGTTCCACGAGTCCCGGGAGTTCACGCCCGAGGACCGGGCGTTCCTGATGGCCCTGGCCCGTCAGTGTGCCCAGGCCCTGGAGCGCTCTCGGCTGTACCAGGCGGAGCTCACGGCTCGGGCGGAGGCCGAGCGGGCGAACGACCGGCTGGCGTTCCTGGCCGAGGCCAGCGAGATCCTGTCGAAGTCCCTCGACTACCGGAAGACGCTGTCGGAGGTCTCGCGCCTCACGGTCCCCCGCCTCGCCGACTGGTGCAGCGTGGACATCGTGGAGGACGGCGTGATCTCCATGGTCGCGGTGGCGCACGCCGACCCGACCAAGGTCGGCCTGGCAAGGGACCTCCGGCGGCGGTTCCCGCCGGACCCCGACGCCCCCACCGGCGTCCCGAACGTCATCCGCACGGGCCAGCCGGAGATGTGGCCGGAGATCCCGGACGATCTGATCGAGGCCGTCGAGGACCCGGAGATCCGCCGGCTCGTCCGGGACCTGCACCTGCGGTCGGTGATGATCGTTCCGCTGAAGTCGCGGGGACGGGTCCTGGGAACGATCACGTTCGTGTGGGCAGAGTCCGGCCGGAACTACGGCCCCGCGGACCTGGCCCTGGCCCAGGACCTGGCCCGCCGGGTGGGGCAGGCGGTGGAGAACGCCATGGTGTACCGGGAGCGCGACCACATCGCGAAGACGCTCCAGCAGAGCCTCCTGCCCCCGGACCTCCCCGACATCCCCGGCATCGAGCTCGCCGCCCGGTACCTCCCGGCGGGGGCCGGGAGCGAGGTCGGAGGGGACTTCTACGACGTGTTCGACACGGGCGACGGCGCCTGGGGCCTGGCGCTGGGAGACGTGTGCGGCAAGGGGCCGGACGCCGCGGCCATCATGGGCGTGGCCCGGTATACGCTCCGGGCCGCCGCGATGCGCGAGCGCCGGCCCAGCCGGATCCTGGAGACCATGAACGAGGCCGTCATGCAGCAGACCGTCGACGGACGGTTCCTCACCGTCGCCTACACGCGGATCCGCCCGGGGGCCAACTTCGTCCGGCTCACGGTGTCCTGCGGAGGACATCCCCTTCCCCGGGTCCTCCGGGCGTCGGGGGCCATGGAGACGGCGGGGAAGCCTGGGACGCTGCTCGGGCTGTTCCCCGACCCGGAGCTCTCCGACGACACCGTGGACCTCGGGCCCGGTGATGCCATGGTCGTGTACACCGACGGGGTCACCGACTCCCCGGGGTTCGAGGAGGGAACCGGCGAGCGCCGGCTGACCGAGGTCCTGGCGGGGTGCGCGGGGCTCTCCGCCGCCGAGATCGCCGACCGCATCGAACGGGACGTGCTGTCCCCGAGGAAAGGAGCCCGCCGTGACGACGTGGCGTTCGTGATCCTGCGAGTGCAGCCGTGAAGATGCTGTCCGTCGACGTCAGGTCCGACGGGGACGCGGTGACCCTGGTCCTCTCCGGGGAGCTCGACCTGTCCACCGCGCCGACGGTGGAGCGCGAGCTGGCTGACGTGGAGCGGGACCGGCCATCCCTCATCACGATCGACCTCCGGGGGGTGTCGTTCCTCGACTCCACGGGCCTGCGGGTGGTGCTCTCCGCCGACGGACGGGCCCGGAAGGAGGACCGTCGGCTCGAGGTCATCCCCGGCCCGCCTCCGGTGCACCGGGTGTTCCGCATCGCGCTGCTCGACCGCCGCATCAGGTTCGTCGACCCGCCCGAGGACGCGCACGGAGCGCCCGAGGGGACGGAGGAGGGCGAATCCTCGCCGTGATCGAGCTCCAGCTCGCGAGCGACAACGACGCGCCGACCACGGCCCGGCATGCCCTGGACGGGCTGGAGGGCAGGGTCTCGCGGGCCCTCCTCGACGACACCCGCCTCCTGGTGAGCGAGCTGGTCACGAACAGCGTCCGCCACACCGGGCAGGGGCCCCACGGATGGGTCCGGATGGTGGTCACGCAGTCCGGGGGGCGCCTGCGCGTGGAGGTCAGCGACCCCGGCCCGGGCTTCGAGCCCGCGGCGATCCGCTCTCCGTCGATCCACCAGATCTCGGGGTGGGGGCTGTACCTGGTGGAGCAGGTGGCCACCCGGTGGGGGGTCGGCAACGGTGGCCTCGGCTCCCTGGTGTGGTTCGAGGTCGACGGCACCGGGAACGAGGCCGAGGCGGTCTGAAGCCGGTCAGCCGGCCTCGGGGGACTCGGGGTCGGCTGCGACCAGGTCGGACCCCATGGCGTGGTACCCCCCGTCCACGTGCAGGATCTCGCCGGTGATCCCCGCGCCCCAGTCCGACAGCAGGAACGCCACCGCCCTGGCCACCGGCTCCGGATCCGTCGTGTCCCAGCGCATCGGGGACCTGCGTGACCACGCCCGTGCCAGGACGTCGAAGCCGGGGATGCTCTTCGCCGCCATGGTCCGCAGCGGGCCCGCCGAGACGCAGTTCACCCGGATCTGGTGGGGGCCGAGGTCCCGGGCCAGGTACCGCGTGACGGACTCGAGTGCCGCCTTCGACACCCCCATCCAGTCGTAGATGGGCCACGCCACCGTGGCGTCAAAGTCCATGCTCACGACGGAACCGCCCCGCTCCCGCATCAGCGGGAGTAGCCCCGCGGCCAGGGCCTTCAGCGAGAACGCGCTGGTCCGGAACGCCACCTCGGCACTCTCCCGCGGCGTGCGCAGGAAGTTCCCACCCAGCGCGTCCTGGGGCGCGAACGCGATGGCGTGGAGGAATCCGTCCAGCGAGCCCCACCTGCCGTCGAGCTCCGCGCACAGCCGTTCGACGTGGGCGTCGTCGTTCGCGTCGAGCTCCAGGACGTCCACGGGCCGCGGCAGGCGCCGGGCGCTCCGCTCGGTGAGGCCCATGCTCTTGCCGAACCCGGTGAGGACGATCTCCGCCCCATCCCGCTGGGCCAGCTCGGCCACGGCGAACGCGATGCTCTGGGGGGTCAGGACCCCAGTGATCAACAGGCGCTTTCCCTCGAGCAGCATCAGTGGTTCGACTCCGGCTCGATCGTAGGGGTTGCAGCGAAGAGGCGTGGAGTTCCCGGGTGGTGGCGGACGGGAGCGCTGCGGTTGAATCGCGGGCAATGGATCTCCGGGCCCTCCCCAAGGTCGACCTCCATCGCCATCTGGAGGGGGCCGTCCGGCTGCCCACGATCATCGACCTCCACCGAGCGGCCGGCCTGGACCTCCCCGCGTGGACCGAGGCCGAGCTGGCGCCACATGCCCTGGTCACGGAGCCCGTGGGCAGCCTGGAGGCCGCGCTGACGGCATTCGGGTACGCCCAGCGGTCGTTCGTCGACGTCGCGTCGGTCGAGCGGATCGCCCGGGAGGCCGTGGAGGACCTCGCCGCGGAGAACGTCCGCCTGGCCGAGCTCCGGTTCTCCCCGGAGTTCATGTGCTCTCCGGCCGGGCTGGACTGGGACGAATCGCTCGCCGCCGTCCGGGCAGGGGTGGGCGGGGCCGTGGCGGCCGGGCACGACGTGGCGGTGGGACTGGTGGTCATCTTCAGCCGGGACCTCGGCCTGGAGTCTGCCGACCGGACCGTGGAGTTCGCTCTGCGGCACCGCGACGAGGTGGTCGGGTTCGACATCGCGGGGCCGGAGCTCGGGTATCCGCCGTCCACGTACGCCTCGCAGGTCCGGCGGGTGCTGGACTCCGGGATGCACATGACGCTGCACTACGGCGAGTCGGGACCGCCGCCGTATCCGCGGGAGGCCATCGAGCTCGGCGCCGAGCGGCTGGGGCACGGGCTCACGGTGGCCGGGGATCCTTCGGTCACCGCTCTGGCCCGGGAGCGCGGCGTGACGCTCGAGATGTGCCCCACCTCGAACTGGCTGACGCACGGCGTGGACCGCTTGGCCGACCACCCGGCCCGGCGCCTCCTCCACGAGGGGTTGCGGGTGACCCTCAACACCGACGACCCCGGCCTCATGGGCATCGACCTGACACACGAGTTCGAGGTCGCCCGCTCCGAGCTCGCGTTCGACGATGACGACTTCGCCGCAGCTGTCAGCAACTCGCTCGCCGCGACGTTCCTCCCTCGCGACGTGGTGGAGGACGTCCGGGCCCGCCACTTCGCCTGGGCCGGCTCAGCTCGTCCATAGCCTCTGCCGTGCCGCGTCAGCGGCGGCGGAGGTCGGCGAGGATCTCGCGTGCGGCGTTGGCTCCGGGGGCGCCGGTGATGCCTCCCCCGGGGTGCGCGCCGGAGCCGCACAGGTACAGTCCGGGGACCGGGAGGCGGTAGCGGGCCGCGCCCAGCATGGGGCGCCAGGCGAAGAACTGGTCCAGGCCGGGCTCGGCGTGCAGGGGATGGCCGCCGGTGAGACCGTAGTCGCGCTCGAGGTCGGTCGGCGTGAGGACCTGGCGGGCTGACACCCTCCCGGCGAACCCGGGCGCGTGTTCCTCGAGCGCCGCCACGACCGTGTCGCCCAGCCGTTCCCGCTCGTCGTCCCACGATCCGTTGCGAAGCGTGAACGGCGTCCACTGGACGGTCGCGGACACCACGTGTGTGCCGTCGGGGGCGAGCGTCGGGTCCGAGAGGGTGGGGATCGTGGCTTCGATGAAGGGCCGGTCGGGGAGGCCGCCGTACTTCGACGGGTCGAAGGCCCGCTCCAGGTGGCCCATCCCGGTGGCCCCGACCAGCAGGCGTCCGGACTGCAGCGCGGTCCCCCGCTCGCCCGCGGCGGCCGCGAACTCCGGGAGCCCATCCAGCGCCAGGTTCACCTTCGACACCGTGCCCGGCGTCCTGATGTTCCCCGCTCGCCACCCGAGCGTCGGGCCCAGAACTTCGGGGTCCACGAGGTCGAGCAGTGTTCGCGTGGGGTCTGCCCCCGACACCACCACGTGTGCCGTGATCTCCTCCCCGCCGCCGAGCACGACCCCCTCCGCTCGGTCGCCCGGCGTGTGGATCCGCTCCACCTCGGCCCCGCACCGGAGCTCCGCTCCGAACGACCGCGCCGACGCCGCCAGGGCGTCGGCCACGGCACCAGGTCCCCCGATCGCGGACGTGGACTGCCCGGCGGCGCCGGCCCCCGTCCCGGCGATGTCCGACAGAAGCACCGCGGTGGTCCCCGCGGATCGCGGGCCCATCGCGGTGAGGTGCACCGCTCCGGCCGCGACCGCCCCCCGGACCGCGTCGGACACCAGGTGGTCCTCGAGGAAGTCGGCGACCGCCGTCGGCAGGACCCGGATGGCCTCCCGGAGGTGGGCCCGGCTCCCCAGGCCCCGGAGGGCCCGGGCCAGCCGGAGCCCGGCCATGGCGTCGGCCATCGACGGTGAACGGAGATCGGGCGGAGTCATCGCGTTGAGCCAGGCCATCGCGCTGGCCAGGGCCCGGACCTTCCGGTCGAACCCGACCCACGCCTCCGCGTCGCGGCCCGACCACACGGCCAGGTCCCGGGCCGTTCGTGCGGGGTCGGCCCACAGGCGCACGGCCCGGCCCTCCGGGTGCAGGGACAGCACGAGCATCTCCGGGCGGACCAGCCGGAGACCGTGCCGCTCCAGCTGGAGATCGCGCATCACCGAACGCCGCAGCCTTCCCACGGTG
>WNGA01001854.1_pt1 | contig 32410 bp, 25 predicted proteins | sample 5400061 | NCBI WGS metagenome assembly WNGA01 (sample SAMN13153366, study PRJNA577476) | soil metagenome | isolation source: 100 cm soil or saprolite under grassland replicate 2 | place: USA:California | collected 2016-06-15 | reverse complement strand
GTGCAACCAGTTCTGCCGCCGGCTCGGGCCAGGCGCGCCATGCCCCCACTGCGACGAGCCCGTCGCCGTCGCCGACCTCACCCCCGCCACCAGCATCAAGGAGACCACTCAGATCACCTGACCACCACCTCCCGACCACCCTGCGTGCCCACTCACGGGCAGCAGAACACCGCAGCACGTCCATGGTGGGGCCACTTCAAGCCATCACAGTGGGGCCACTTCGAGTTGACATTCCCAGCTGTGCGATACGACAACCGCAGCCGCAGGCGAGCATCCACCATGACACCGTAGGGGAGCGACCAGCGGAAACATTCGCAACCTCGACCTCGACATGGCGGGAATCCTCGCCAAGTTCCCTGACAAGACGCCAATTCGGTTCGCCGTGACCACTCCAACCAGGGGACCCTGATCTCGGGGCACGTCGTCACTGAGGGTCGAGGAGTTGCCGGCAGCCATCCCGGTCCTGCGGCAGGCCAGCCTCCATCAGCCACAAGCATGGGTTGGCGACGCCTTCCCACAGGGCAGGGTTGTCCACCAAGGCAGCCAGGAACGAGCGCTGCGCGGGCGACAGCGGCGCGCCCGCGGTATAGGGCTGAGGGAAGGCGGCCTTCAACAGCTGACCCCAGTCGGAATCGACGGTGTAGGAGGAGGCGAGCCGGACGACGGCCCGGAGGATGTCCCGAGTTCCGTTGAACTTCGGTGGCGGCCCCGATGATCATCAGGCCGCTTGCACCTCCTGATCCTCGCACGGGCCGGTGACAGTCCTGGCAACCTCAGCCTCCAGTGCGGTGCGCAGGGCCGGCAGGTGCAGGTAGCCGTTGACGCGGCGGAACTGCTTGCCGGCCTCGACCATCCCCGCGGCGCACCAGCGCAGCGCCATCTGCCCGTCCTGCCAGCGCTTGACGTTGCCGGCATGGTCACGGCAGATCGAGATCATCGACTCGATGGTGTTCGTGCTGCGCAGCGTGCGGGCCAGGGTCGGCGGCACCCCCAGCCGCAGCACCGTCAGGGTCTCGGCAAGGCCCTCACGCAGGCTCGCAGCGGCACCGGGATGGGTCTTGTCGAGTTCGCGGGCCAGCGCCTCAAGCTGCGCCTGGGCGTCCAGCGCGGAGGCGGCGTGCCAGGCCGTGCGCATGCGGTGCTCGACCGGGCCACCCAGCCGCTCAGGGAGCTTGTCGCGGACGTTTCTGAGCTTGTGCTGCTGGCAGCGGGCGATCACGGGATGATCGAACACGTCCAAGATCGCGCGGCGCAGCGCCTTGGCGCCGTCGATGACCACCAGGATCGGCCGGGTCACGTCCAGGCCACGCTCCCGCAGCCCAACCAGCAGCTCGCGGGCCAGGGTGGCGTTCTCGGTGGCGCCCTCCACCAGCGCCAGCGGGTGCTTGGTCCCGTCGATTGCGATCCCCAGCGCCACCACGCACGTGTGCTCGCCGAAGTGGACCCCGTCGATCAGCAGGCAGACCAGGTCCAGGGTGGACAGGTCGGCGGCCAGCAGCTCCGCCAGTGCGGTGTGGGTCATGGCCACAAACCGGCGCGACACCGCCGACTTCGAGGTGCCCGTGGCGGTCTGGGCGACCTTGGCGCCGACCGGCTCCAGCCCGACCGGGTAGCGGCGGGTCGACAGCCCGCCCAGCATCCGCTCCAGCGCCAGCCGGCCCAAGATCTCGGTACCCGAGAACAGCTCGTAGGCGGCCACCGGCAGCTCACCCGAGCCGTCGGCGGCCCGCACCCGGGGCCGCTGCACCCCGACCCGGCGTCCCCCAAGGGTCACCGAGCCCTGCTCGTGGCCATGCCGCACCGCGGTCCGGTCGGGGTTGTGCTTGCCCTTCGGGCCCGCCAGCGCCGCCACCGACTCCTCCATCAGGGTCTGCAGCACCTGCAGCCCGGCGCCCACGGCCAGCGCCAGCAGGCCCTCGGCGGCCGACTCGGCGATCTCGGCCAGCGCGACCGAGACCTCCTCGGGGATGGTCAGCCCAAGCGTGCTCGCCTCGGCGTCCCGGGTCTGGTAGTGCTTGCCCATGGCGGTCCCCTTCCAAGTGGTGTTCTTGGCGGATCACCCGAGACCTACCAGACGGCAGGGCTCAGGTGGGGGACCGCCACCTCAAGATCTACGAACCGCGGGACAACCTCACGGCCAGCGCGGCCGGCAGCAACTCGGTGAAATCCCGCACTCGCGCGACGGCGGCCTCCACCAACGCGAACCGGAACCAGCCGTCCAGCCCAGGCAGCGGCTCCTCGAACCAGCGGTCCGCGGTCTGCGGGTCGGCCAGGGCGGTGAGCAGTTCGCGGGTGGCACGCGGGTCGGCAGCCATGGCAGGCGCCAGCGCCGCGCAAGCCCGCACCGCGGGATGAGCATCGGTCAGCAGGCCGTACGGCTGCGCGCCCAGCCGGCCCAGCATGATCGCGACCGTGGCGCGATCGCGCATGGAGGGCGAGGCGGCGGCGACCGTCTCCAGCCGCCGAACCAGCGCCGGGACCACAGCGGCAAGGGCGGGATCGGCCAGCAGGGTAACGACCACGTTCAGCGTGTGGGTCCGCAGCTGTTCATCGGCGTCGTCGAGGAACGGGGAGACCCGCTCGAGCAGCTCGCCGGTGGTCTGGCGGCAGGCCAGCACATTGCGTGCGGCCATCGCCTCGCCATACTGCTCGTCTTCCCATGCTGCCCGGAGCGCCGGCGGCGGCTCGGCCTTGTCGACCAGCAGGCGGGTGGCAGCATCGGGGCCTAGCTCGGCCATCGCGGCGCGGCGGTCGCAGTCGATCCGCTGCAGTTCGGCCTCGTCTCGATCTGGCGGGTAGGCGATGGCGAGCAGCTCCTGGTGCGGGGTGTCAAAACGGCAGGCTTCGGCGACCCCGGCCAGGAAGTCGAGTAAGGCCAGCCGCAGCGGCCTGGGCTCGGGAGCCCAGGGGAACACGTCCTCCACCAGCTCGGCGGTACGCGGGTCGCTGAGCAGGCGCGCGACCATGCGTGCCGCCGGAGCGGTCGCGGAGCACGGCGTGCCCTGGTGCAAGATCGCCGCGTCCAGGTGGGCCACCGCCTGGCTGCGCGCCGCAGCGTCGTTGCCGACCAGCGCGAGCAGGTGGAACGGTGTCTCCGAGGCCTGGCCGTAGGCGTGTTCCAGCGCCGACCAGTCCGTCTCCAGCAGCAGGGCACGTATCGAATCCACCCGACGGATCATCGGGTCGAGGCCAGCCCCGGTCAAACTCAGGGAGACTCATCCGCGCAACCACATCGCGGCGAGGCGGCGAAAGTCACCGCCGTCCAGACGTTCTGTCCGCCTCGCCGACGATCATGCTTCGCCATCTTCCTTGAGAAGTCGCCACCTTCGCTGAGAATGGACACCAGCCCATCAGCTCAGCGGCCAGCAACCTGAACAGTTACGAAACAAATAAGGACCGCCCTCGTGGCCGCACAGGTGGCCGTGCTCCTGGTGAGCGTTAACTACTTATCACAGCCCGCTATTACTAGCGGGGAATTGCCGTACCTGCTGCACCAAGCTGAAGGCGAAGGCAAGCGTATCATGCCGGTAGTTCTCGACCCCTGCGGGTTTGATTATACACCCGGGCTTAGAGAATTCCAGCCCTTCAACGATTCATCATCGCCAGCGTCCGCAATGTCGCTCAGTGAGCGCAAGTGGTTCTTCTTGCGCGTCGCGGAAGAAGTTCTGAGCGAGCTTCGGGCGCGGATGGGTAGATGAGCGGGGCCTAGAGCAGACTCTATACCTACAAAGGAGAGCACATGTCAGGGGATTCGCGGATTCGTCCTCCCACCGTATTCTACGCGTACTCTAGAGAGGACGAAGGTCATCTTGACGCGCTAAGGAAGCATCTTGAGCTCCTCAAGCGGAACCACGAGATCGATGATTGGCATGATAGGAAGATTCTCCCTGGCCAAACATGGGAGAACGTGCTTGATGAGCACCTCGAAAACGCCGACATCGTACTGCTTTTGATCAGCACCAGCTTCATCGCCTCAGACTACTGCTGGGGAAAGGAAATGAAGCGTGCCCTTGAAAGGCAGGCGGCTGGAAGCGCCACGGTCATACCAATCATCCTACGGCCGACAGATAATTGGCATAGTGCTCCATTCGGACAACTGCAAGCGTTGCCGAGAGATGGAAAACCAGTTACCGAATGGAATAACCGCGATAGGGCATGGGCAAATGTAGCTGAGGGCATCCGGATGGTGATTGAAGCTAGACGTTGACCACAAGCGTGTGGCAACCCTGTGTGGCTGCTGTCGTAGGTCTGCTTCTCAGGATTGATCCATGTCCGCCTTGAAACGTTCGGACTTCGGCCTTGAATCGCTCGGATTGGGGTGACCATGCTTCAGGTCATGGAGAAGTTGGTCGAGCAACGTTTCTTCGTAGGCTGCTTGACCATGACGGCCGGATGGGGCGGGCGAGGTCTGGCGCCCAGGAAGGCGCCGGGGACTTGCGGAGGCGCACCAGATCCCGGTCGACCACCAGCACCCAACCGAGCCGGCTGTAGACATCCTTGAGCCGGTCGGCGTTCCAGGCGGACCGCAGCAATCGTGGCATCATCGCGGTCGGCCACCTGCCAGGGCTTGACCGCTAGCAGCCGCAGGAGCCCCGCGACCTCTTCGTCGACCTCAGGCGTCCATGCCTTGCGTCCCGGCCTGACCGCGCCAACGGTGGCCTCTCGTGCGCCATCGTCGTCAGCGTTGGTGTCGTCGATGCTCGTCATGCCGCCCCCTCGACCAGGTGGGAGCCTGACCGGACCCGCATCCTCGGGTTCGTCACGCGGCAGCAGGCCCGCCGGGATCACTGGTGCGGTGCCGGGAAGGTGGAATATCGCGACACGGCGGAGTAGCAGTACCCGCCACGTCGGCGCCCGCAGCACCCCGGTGACCATCCCTCCCCCGCGTCCCTACCGACACAGCAGCGTGCAGGCGAGGCCGTTCTGCGTATCGGTACGGCCGGCATACGGCCGCTGCCTATTCGCAGCGCGCCTGGTCCGCGGGTGGCGACGTTCAACGCAGCCAGCGCGGCCCGGGCAGCACCGTCACTCCACGGAGCTCCGGCTGGTGTCGAGAGGACCTCGCGCAGCGCCTCTGCGTGCGCGGCGGCACGAGCCTCCCGGCGCGCCGCGACTCGCGCTCTGGTGGCGGTGTCCTCGCGGGCCGCGGCAGCCCGTCCTCGACCGTCGGTTCGGCCGGTGCTGCGCAGCAACTCAGGAAGCCCAACCCCCGGTCCCTCTCGCCAAGGGGTGGCGCCGCGCGTGAGCTCCTCCTCATCGGCGACACCGGCCAGCTTGTGCCAGGGGTGGTCGCCGAGCGCGGCCCGCCAGATCGCCGTGCCGTACTCGGCATCCAGGCAGGCGCGTGCGAAGGTCAGTGCCCGCGCCCGCGTCGTCGCAGACTCGGATGAGCTGTGCAGACGGCGCAGATTGGCATGCATACCAGGCAGGGCGCGCACGAGGCGCAACGCCAACCGGGCGGCGCGCCCGGTCCCAGGATCAAACCAAGCCCGCAGCCCAGCCCAGTCGCTGGCAGCGCCGCCGCGGGACGCCGTTAGGGCGTTACGTTCGATCAGGAGCCGCGCGTCTGAACTCGCCAACGCTGCGTCAACAAGGACATCGGTAGTAGGCCCCAAGGTGATCAAGGCGCGATAGGCACGAGCCGATCCGCGGTCGAGTTCAGCTGCTACGTGCGTGGCATAACTGACCAGCAGGCGCTTGAGCTCGCCCGTGGCGTCGTCGTCGAGATCGAACAGGTCGGCCAGGTCGGCTGGTGTATCCTCGGCACCGACCAGCGCGCTATCGAGGTCGTCGGGGCTGGTGAACACGTCCGATGTGTTCGGTGACCGGCTCGTACCACGGTCTCCTCAAGCGGGCTCTCGCGACCGCCGAGGAGCGTGGCGAGCGTCCCCAGCGCCTCAACCACCCGGTCGAGGCTGGGCAGCGGGACCTCCCGCATCGTGGGGACCCGGCGAGGACCTCCGAATTCGTCACCTGGGTGCTCAACCGCTTCGTGCCTCCGATGACGTCACCGTGCAACTGTTCCAGCGGGGATCCGCCGCGCGTCACTGCCCAGAGGAGCGTCCAGGACCTGCTTGGCATCGACCCTGAACAGGACTCCATCACCTCACTGATGGACAAGTTGCAGGTCTGCGCCCCTCTGTGACAGACGATGCTGCAACCACAACCAACGCAATCCGGCAACGACCCGGCGACAATGGCTGCTGACCAGCGGTGATGGAATCTGCTGACAGATGCGTGATGACGCCCTTGCCCCGCAGGCCATCCACGGGTATGGCGCCTTCCACACTGGATGGGACCATTGGGCGACTCGCTGGGTCCAGCGCTTTTTGCTGTAGCGCTACCCGTACCACCCAGCGGGGACCAGGTCAGTGACCAGCGGCACAGCCCGCCAGTGCCGCTCGATACACGCCAACAGCAGGCAGCCAGGCCAGGGCGTAACAACCCATCAGCCTTACCTCGGCGGCCCAATGCAAGCACACGAGGTGGCAGCTTCGCTGAGCAGTGGCAGATCGGTTGGCAGCTCCGCTGAGCAATGGCAACTTCGCTGAGCAGCGACAGACCTCGCTAGCTTCTCGGACAGCGTTCGGCAATACATAACCACTGCGGAAACCCATACGGCACACCCCCGAGACCCTGCCACGCGTGGCGGCTGAGTAGTCCCGACGGGACGCCCTGGCGACGCGCCTGCCACACCTGCGGCACCGACCAGGTGCCGCTGCCGATCCAAGCCGCCGGCGCCGAGGTGGTCGCCGCCGCGGTCGTCCGTGCCCAGCAGCACGCCGCGCCGCCGCCGAGCTGACTATCCACGATCTCCGCCCTTTACGCTCCAGCGGCCTCGCCCGTGTCGAGGCTGCTCAGGATCGCGCCAGTGCGGTTCACTGCTGATCATCGTCGCGGCCATTCAGAAGGTCTTCATCCGGGTCACGTGCGCCCCGGAACACCTCCTGCCATGGCTCCGGCGGCCGCACCTGCCAGACCACGGTGGCGTATTTCTCGGTTGCTGCCCAGGCGGTGGTGACTTCCGGCGGGAGGACCGGTATGGCTTGGGGTAGCAGGTCCCATGTGTCATCCAGCAATGTCGTGCTATCGAAGACCTGCCAGGCTGGATGGAGGTCGTCCACCCAGACCCATAGGTGCCGCTCGCTTCGGCCTGAGCGCCCGAGCTTGCTGACGTTGTCTTTGGCGTGGGCCTCGATCTCGATCACGTCGTTGAGCAGATTCGCCGACGTCGGCTCGAACTCGTCAGGCTCTGGTGGTCCGGGAGGAAGGAGGGAGATCCCCGGGTCGGGATCGGCCGGCAGCGCGATCGCCGTCACCACCCCGAGCGCCCGCAAGGCCTCCACTGCCTTTGACTGGTGGGCCATCTGATCGTGGAGAAGATTGAATGTCGGTTCCGCTTCCCGCTCAGCAAGACGCTCGTCGAGGTGGCGGCCAAGCTCGGCTAGCTGGGGTCGGACTTGCTTGAAGTGCTGCTGAGCGGCAAGCTCGATACTCCAGTGATACCGGACCCTCACGGCCGTGACCATGAACCGCGGTTTGCGAAGGTCATGGGCGGCCGCCTTGATCGCCGACACCTCCTGGTTTGCGGCGGAGGTGACCTCCATCGCCTCGATGCGGCCGTCCGGCCAGCGCAGCTCGAGATCGTACTTGCCGTCTCCGGTGTTGTCGTCGTATGAGCATGCCTGCAGGCCAGGGAAGAGCTCCTCTATGAGCCGCTTGACCCGGCGCTCGTCTTCTCGTCGCGGTGGTCGACACTCCATCGGGACAGTCTGGCACGACCCCGCAGGCCGCCGCTGTCCTCGTCTCGCGCAGGTTGGTGCGTCTGCAACGCACTGACCTGGCTGGGCCACATAGAGTGAGACGACGCGGCAGCTGCCCGTCGCGGATCGCCCTGGCAAGCACTGGATGGCAGCCCGGTCTCGCTGCGTGCACGTGCCGTGGTAGCCGGCCGCTATCCCGCCCGCGTGGCCGCCGGGCGAGGCGGGCCGACGGATGACCTGCCGGGTGAAGGGAGCACGCGTGCGGTATGAGATGGTCGCCGAGGCCTACAGGGACCTGGAGGCCGCCACCGGGCGGCTGGCGCTGATCGACCGCCTCGCCAAGCTCTTCGAGCAGACCCCGACCGAGCTGCTGCCCACCGTCTGCTACCTGTGCCAGGGCCCGGGCGGTCGCCCAGGCCACCGGCACCACCGCCGACCAGGTGCTCGCCGGCGCACGGGAGACAGGCGACCTGGGCCTGACCGCCGAACAGCTCCTGGCCGCCACTGCCGGGTCGCGGCCGGCTAGCCTGGAGGTCGGGGTGGTGGTCGACACCCTGCACCAGATCGCCGAGGCACAAGGGTCGGGCTCCCAGGGTCGCAAGCTGGCCGGGCTGATCGGCCTGCTCCAGCAGGCGACCCCGCTGGAGGCCCGCTGCCTGCTGCGCCTGGTCACCGGCACGCTGCGGCTGGGGATTGGCACCCCCACGATCCTGGACGCGCTCGCGGCGGTGCATGCCGGCGGCCGTAAGGACCGGCCGGTGCTGGAGCGGGCCTACAACATCTGCTCCGACCTGGGCCTGGTCGCCTCCACGCTGGCCGCGGGCGGGCTGGCCGAGGTGGAGCGGATGGAAGTCCGGGCGGGCAACCCGGTGCGGCCGATGCTGGCCCAGCGGATGAGCAGCCCGGCCGAGATCCTGGACAAGCTCGGTGGGGCTTGCGCGGCCGAGTACAAGTACGACGGCATCCGGGTGCAGGCCCACCGCACCGGTGACGGGCGGCTGGAGCTGTACACCCGCCGCCTTGACCGTGTCTCCACGCAGTTTCCCGAGGTGGTGAAGCTGCTCGACCAGAGCCTTCAGCCGCGGGAGGCGATCCTGGAGGGCGAGGTGGTCGCGTTCGACCCGGCCTCAGGGGAGCTGCGCCCCTTCCAGGAGGTGATGTTCCGCCGGCGCAAGTACGGCATCACCGAGGCGGTCAGCGACTACCCCGTCAGCATGTTCTGCTTCGAGCTGCTGTACGCCGACGGCACCGACCTCACCCGCCTGCCGTACCTGGAGCGGCGCGCAGCGCTGGCCGGGGCCATCAGCCCGTCGCCGCGGCTGCGGCTGGCCACTGCCGAACAGGTCAGCGACGAAGCTGGGCTGGAGCGGGTGTTCGAGCAGGCCGTGGCCGAGGGCTGCGAAGGGGTGATCTGCAAGTCGGTGAACTCGACGGCCCCCACTACCAGGCCGGAGCGCGCGGCTGGCAGTGGATCAAGCTCAAGCGCGACTACCGCACCGAGCTGTCCGACACCCTCGACCTGGTGGTGGTGGGCGGGCTGGCGGGGCGGGGACGCCGCGCCGGGATGTACGGGGCGGTGCTGCTGGGCGTCTACGCCGCCGCCGCCGACCGGTTCCAGACGATCTGCAAGTGCGGCACCGGCTTCTCCGACGCCGAGCTGGCCGCCCTGCCCGCCCGCCTAGCGCCGCTGGCGCGGGCCGAGCGGCCCGCCAGGGTGGATTCGCGCTGGGCCGCTGATATGTGGTTCGAGCCCACCCTGGTGGTGGAGGTGCTCGCCGCCGAGCTGACCCTCTCCCCCCACCACACCGCCGGGTGGAGCATCCTCAAGGAGGACGCGGGCTGGCAATGCGGTTCCCGCGGTTCACCGGCCGCTGGCGCGACGACAAGGCCCCCGAGGACGCCACCACCGTCGAGGAAGCCGTGGCGATGTACCGCACCGCCCGCCGGGCACCCGCTGGGGCCTAAGGATTACCACGAGAAGTCGTAGCCACCCTCGGTGAGTGCTTGGTCGATCGCCGCGATGTCAGGGCTCTGCTGCAGGGCCGGCGCTTGGCGGAGCGCCTCCCCCAACAGGGCCTGCCCTTCCTTCCCAGCGAGGCTGATGGCCATGGCGATGAGCATCACCGTCGGTTCGCCTGCGTGCAGTCGCAGGGCCTCCTCCACGACCAGGCGGGGATCGGCGTGCCGGACCTGCAGCAAGCGGTAGGCGGCCGCCGTGCCGTCATGGAAGGCGTCGAGGTCCACCTGGCCGTCGGTCTCCTCTTCGTAGAGAGTCTCGACTGCCTGCGCGACGGCGGCGAGCGGCACGCCGGTATCAATGCCCTCGGCCTCCGCAACCAGCAGCAGGGACAGGGCATAATGCGCTGCTCTAGGACCCAGGTCGGTGAGACGGCTTCGCAGGAGCGCGACGACCCGGGGGTCTGTGGCCAGGGGAATCAGCGCCGCCGCTGCCGTGGCTTGGCGCCGCCAGTCGGTATCGAACAGGTCCAGCGCGGCCACGACGCTGCGGCCCCGTTCGCAGGCCGCATGGAGGGCTGCGGCCAGACCGTCAGGAAACGGGTGCGGCGTGGGGATGGCGCGTGCCCCGGGGTGAGCTTGCAGGTACGTCTGGGCGTCACACCAGCCGCCGCGTGGGGGCTCGGCTCGTGGGTCGGTCAGCACGACGCCGAACACGGGGAGGTTGTGCTCGCGCCAGTAGCGTTCGTGGCGCCCGACCTTCAGCCCCTGGTGGGACGGCCCCGAGCGGACCTGGATCCCGGCGATGGCTGGCAGGACGTTCGCTTCGTCATGGGGCGACACGAGCAGATCCAGGCCGTCGTCGAACCGCCCGTTGACCTCGGTGACCTTGAATCCATGGCGCACCAGGTAGCTCTGCACCGCCAGCAGCCCCAGCGCCTCGGTCTCCTGGGTCGGGGAATAGCCGGGAAGATCCCTTTGTCCGCTCACAGCCCGCCATGGTGCCTGGTCCTGATCCAGCATGCATACGGGCCTCGGTCGAGCACGCCCCCGGCCGGCACAGCCGCCGACCCGCCGCGCCCTGTCCCGTCTCGCTGAACACGGCCCTGGCCGACGGTTGCTGAGTTGGTCACAGGCCAGGTTGAGTGAAAAATGCGGGTGCCACACTGTCCCAGTGAAGCTGGTCCGACAGCGGCATGCCCCTACGAGCTGTCTCACTATATCTGGTCCATGACAGCCCGATGGCAAGACCGGGCCATCGCGCACTAGTAGCTCGTCAGTCGTGACTTGTGGAATGTGAGGTTTGGTCTCATGCTCGTGCGGTCGAGGGATACCGCCGCGCAGGAGGCCGAGGTGCGCAAGCGACACATCGTGGTCCTATCGGAGGAGGAGCGCGCCCGGTTGCACACCATGATCGGGCGGGGCGTCGCCCCGGCCAGCGCGCTGACCCATGCGCGCATCCTGCTGAAGGCCAACCAGGGCGAGGCCGGTCCTGGCTGGACCGACGCCGCGATCGCCGTGGCGTTGGAGGTCAACCCCGCCACCGTTGCCCGGGTGCGCCGGCAATACGTCACGGCCGGTCTGGACGCGGCGCTGCACCGCAAGCCGCCCGCGCGCCAGTACCGCCGCAGGCTGGACGGGGGGCAGGAGGCCCGCCTGGTCGCGCTGGCGTGCGGCGCGCCGCCGGAAGGGCGCAAGCGTTGGACGTTGCGGCTGCTGGCACAGCGGCTGGTCGCCCTGGAGGTGATCGAGTCGGTGTCGTACGAGACGGTGCGGCAGGTCTTGAAGCAAACCGGCTCAAGCCGTGGCTGACCCAGCGCTGGTGCATCCCGCCGCAGCAGGATGCCGAGTTCGTCTGGCGCATGGAGGACGTCCTTGCGGTCTACACCCGACCCTACGACCCACTGCGCCCGCAGGTCTGCCTGGACGAGACCAGCCGGCAACTCCTCGGCGAGATCACCCCACCGATGCCGGTCGCGCCTGGGCGTCCAGCCCGGGAGGACTACGAGTACCAGCGCCGCGGCGTGTGCAACCTGTTCCTGGTCTGCGAGCCGCTTGCTGGCTGGCGCGACGTCATGGTCAGCGCCCGGCGCACCCGCATCGACTGGGCGCACTGCGTCAAGGACCTGGTCGAGGTCTGCTACCCGGACGCCGAGCGGGTCGTCCTGGTGCAAGACAACCCCGAGCACTCACACGCCCGCGTCGCTGTACGAGGCGTTCCCGCCCGCGGAGGCCAAGCAGCTGGCCGATCGGCTGGAGCTGCATTACACGCCCAAGCATGGCAGCTGGCTGAACATGGCCGAGATCGAGCTTGCCGGGCTGGCCGGGCAGTGCCTGGACCGGCGGCTGGCCGACCGGGCAACGCTGGAGCGGGAGGTCGCCGCGTGGCAGGCGGCGAGCAACGGGGCCGGTCGTGGTGTCGACTGGCGCTTCACGACCCAGGACGCTCGGATCAAGCTCAAGCACCTCTACCCTGCAATTCAGAGCTGACAAGCTACTAGTCCGAAAATCGACGGTGAGTGGGCAGGCGGCAGCACCCGGCGCAGCGCAGCCGGGTCCAAGCAGTGAGCTGATGGGTGCCGTCAGGCGGCGGGTTGCAGGGTGACCGTGTAGCCGAGCGCCTCGAGTTGGCGGATGTGGTTGCGCTTGCGACGCTCGGTGTCGATGCGGGTGTCGTAGAAGCCGGGACCCAGATCGTGGTAGCGGGCGTCCGACAGCGGGTCCGACAGCAGGTGCCAGACGATGATCAGGATGGAGCGGCCGACCGCGACGATGGCCCGCTTGGCGCCACGCCGCCGGGCGATGCGCCGGTAGCGCTCCCCCAAGAAGGTGTTGGTCCGCCCGGCGGCAACAGCGGCCTCGCCCAGCACCCGGGCCAGGTAGGGGTTGCCGTGCCCGGTCGTGGCCTTGCCTTTGCGCTTGCCGGCCGACTCCTTGACGCCGGGCGCGAAGCGGGCCCAGGAGACCAGATGCCCAGGGGTGGCAAAGCGGCTCATGTCCACGCCGAGCTCGGCGATGATCACCTGGGCGGCGGCGCGGCCGACCCCACAGATCTCATCCAGCCGGTCGGCCGCCGCCTGAAAAGGGGCCATGGGCGCCTCCCTGTCCGCGCGCCCGTCCCAGCTGCCATACCCAACCTGACCGCCACCCCGGACAGGCTGGGGATCCGCTCGGCCAAGACCGCTCAGACAGGCTCACGATCACTGTCCCGGCCATGCTCAACAAGACTGGCGCGCAACAATCGGCCTCTGACAACCGTGCCATAGGTCCATCACCGGAGAGGTTGTCGGTTTGCTCCCTCGGCTGATGGGACGATGCGGCGACCACGATCATCGCGGCTCGGCAATCTCGCGCCTGCAACGCCCGCTGCCCAGCGGTGATGGAATCTGCTGACAGATGCGTGATGGAAAGTTGATGGGGTGAGGCGGAGGCACGAGCCAGACCAGAGGTACAACGGCGCACTTCGTGCGTCTGGCAGCGAAGGTCGCGCTGCCGCCGAAGTACCGGCGGGATCGCCAGTAACGGTATAGTCGCGCGGCTCCATCAGACCGGTGAGCTTGTAGCGCGCTGCATCGACGCTCCTGCCGAGCCGTCGGACGGCAACCAGCCGCGGAGGCCGCCAGACCACCGCGACACTGATGGAGGTGGGCTGGCTACTGCAGCCACCGGCCCTACCGCCGATGCAGGGCGGGGCCGCGCCGCAGGTGCCGCCGACGAGCGCGGTGCCTCGTGCGTCGGGGCGGTCTTCAACTACCTTGTTCGAGGCCGCTGATCACATCGTCGCTCCGCAGCAGGCGTCCTCGCGACGGGCTAAGCAGCCCCGCAAGCCATCCCCCACTCGGCATCTCAGGCTCGACCGCCTCCCTGGCGGCACCGCGCTCGCCGGGACTTCCTTCGCCCCACCGGTCGGCGTACGCAAGGAGCTGGTCACCGAGCTGTTGTGCAAGCGCGGACACAGCGTCCACGTGAACAAGGCACAACATGTCCCCAGCGGCGCGTGCCGCCTCCTCCTCAACATTCTCAAGGTGGGTAACGATGCAGCCCACCACATGTCGACGCGGCTGCGGGTCGTCGGCTGCTACCTGCCCGAGGGCCTGGTCTACCCAGGCGCGTGGCAGAGCATGGGAAGTGCCGGTCTTGACCTCCCACAGCCGCCGCTCGACTCGTCGGCTCGAGGTCCAACTCCACACCACATCGGTGACGCCCTGACCGCGCGGTCGACTCGCCGAGACGCCCACGATGCGGCCGAGGATCTCCAGCGCCTCAGCCTGCTCATCATGGCTGCCTGTCACATTAGCCCGACAGTGTTCAACCGTCCGACTCACACCGGCTGCGCCGGATTCTCGCAGCCACTCATCCCACACGATCCAGGGCAGCTCATCGATGCGTGCCGCCTGTTCGCCTCGCAGGTCCGCGAGGAGGCGACCCAATCGGACGAACCAGGTCGTAGCAGCCCCGCCCTCGGCAGCGGCGCGCATCGCATCAATGGTGCGGCCCAGTGCTCCCGCCGTGCCTTCCTGGTGATGCGCCTGCGCCTGTACGTACCGCCAGAACGCCGCGTGTTCGATCTCGCCCGCGGCCGACAGGGTTGCCGCCGCCCGCGCTGCGGCCTCAGCGGCATGCGTAGCATCCCCGAGCCAAAGCCGTGTGACTGCTGTCACCTCGTCCGTCGCACTGCCCGCAGTGGCTGCGGGTCGAGTGCGCCCGGGACGTACCCGACCACCCGACCGCACAGGCGCTTCTGTAGAGCTGCTGCGGTTGGTCCAAAACGAGGCCGCGTCGCCCTCGGCGGCCTCCCACCCGCCGTCCAGCCGCCGTAGGGCAGCGTCGATGGTCGGCCGTACGTCCGCGGGGATCGCAGCCTGGACACCAGACTGGGCAAGCAAGGTTCCAAAGCCGGGAGCAAGGCCTAGGTACATCGCCCAGTCCTCCTCGCGGCGGTTCGCCCGGCCCAGCGCCTGAGTGACCCGCTGGCCGACCCGATGCCGCATGAACGTGGCGTCACCGAGGTAGGCCATCACGAACCGCTCGAACTCGGTGCTGGCCGCCGGGACGCTCGGCAGTACTACCAGCCGGCATTGGTCGCCTGCGAAGTCAAGCCCGTCGTAGCGGCCCGCGGTCACCAGATGGCCCTGTGAGCTGGCCGCCCACCGCTCGAGCGCTCCGTCATCTCCCCCCCCGCGAAGCCGGTAGCACGGCATGGCGCGGAGAGTGAGCAGCCCCTCGACGGCGTCAGCCTCGGAGTGGGAGGCGCACAACCACGCGACACGTCCCGCCTTGGCTGCCTGCTCCATGACGAATTCCAATGGCGCTTCAAACAGAGGGCCTGCGTCGCTCGGGTTGAGGATGAACACTCGGTCGCCGACCTCTCCAGACGCCACCGGGCTATCGAGGACGCTGACCACGGCCGCGACGCCTAAGCGTCGTTGCAGGTCGTCCATCGTGCCGAGCGTCGCGGAGAGGTAAAGTCGCTGTTGCGCGTTCCGGTACCCGATCAACGTTTGGGTGGGTGGGTGGTAGGGGCGGATCTCGATGGCCGTAGGGCCGATCAGGACGCCGCACGCTGAAAGGCGTGGCCGGACTCGCGGCCACACGAATACTGCTGTCTCCTCGGGCAACTCCTGGTCCAGCAATGCCCCGGCCTCGTTGGCGAGCGCGTCCCAGTGGCTGAATGCGAGTAGTTCTGGCGGCGTGCCTGGTCCAGCAAGGCCGTCACGCATGAGCTGGATCGAAGGGTATGCGTCAGTGTTGTCGAGGACGAGGTCGCAGAGCTGCTCGTAGAGCTCCGCTTGGGTCCGCCAGGCGATGCGGATGGCGAACAGCCCGGCAAGAGGCTGCTCTGCCAGGTGGGCGTCATCGAAGATCACCAGGTCGGCAGGCTCGACCCTCGGGCTGGCATTGAAGTAGACCCAGTAGTTCATGACTCCGACCGCCTGCGCGTTGTGGTAGTCGGCCAGCGCAGCGGCCGGGTAGTTTCGGGAGGAGAACTTGACCGCATCAAGACCGGGCAGATCGCGGGCCTGCTCAAGTACTTGGTCCGAGAGCTGGTTGTTGCCGGTCAAGTACGCGACCGTCAGGCCGCGTTCAAGGGCGTAGTCGGCGATTAGAAACGCCACGAGGGTCTTGCCGTAGCCCGTTGGCAACTCGACCGCCACGTCAGGGTCGTTGACGTGAGCTGCATATCCGGCGAGCGCACGTGCCTGGGGTTCCCGAAGCCCTTCGTAGCGCCGGGACCGAAAGCTTGCCAACCGCGCAGCAAAATCCAGTTCGGACAGTATGTTCACCTCCTGGATCTCAAGCCAAAGAGTCTAGCTGACGAGAGACTGACGGGTTAGCCCCATTCGCCCGGCGCCGTATGGCTCCTTCTACCCGGCTCAATACGCTGGACAGCGAGCAGCTCTACCGCAGACGCCGCGGCTGTCAAACGACGGCCGAAAGTTTTCACGCGTCGTCAACACCAGAACTCTACGTCGCCGGCGGCATGGCCTCGGTGGTGGACCGTGGACGGCCCGCGCACTGCCTGTTGGGTATACAAATGTGTCCCCGGAGCTCGTTCGTATCCCAGGGCCCGCCACGCCGGCCCGTCGAGGACTTCTGGGATCCCCTTAGATCGCCAGATGGAGCGTCAACTCGCGCGCTACCTGCTCAGGGAGGGGAACGCGTTGCGCGAGGCGGTCGGTGGACCACTCGTCGAGCTGCAGGGTTCCGCCCATCACGATGTTGAACCAGCGTTCCCTGTCCTTGACCACGCGGTACTGCTTTTCGTCCTGGGTCGCTTCCAGGTAGGGCTCGTAGACCACGATCGGCTGCCGGTTTCGCTCGGCCTTGCTGCCGAGCCGGTCGAGCCGGCCAGTTCGCTGCTCCAGTACGCTGGGGTTCCAGTCGAGGTCGTGGTGGATCACGTGACGGCAGTCGAGGTGGAGGTCGACCCCTTCGGCCATGACGGCGCTGGCGATCAGGACCTCGGGGAAGAACGGGCTGTTGAACGCGAGCATAAGGCGTCGCCGCACGTCGCGGTCGACGCCGCCGTTGGCCAAGCGCACGTTTGGGAGCAGAGCCTCCCGGCCTCGGCTCCGCTCGGAGGGGTCGAACGCACTCACCGGCTGCGCGAAGATGTTGCCGGTCTGCATGGTCTCAAGCGCGCCGAGCAACTCGTCGCGCTCCTCGGGTACCCGGTCGGCGATCAGCGCGCCAAATGCCCGGATCTTGTCTTGGAGCCGAAGCCCGGTGCTGTCGCGTACCTCCAGCCCACGCTGAAGCGCTGCCGCTTGGTCAGGGTCGGCGAGGTCGACGTAGCGGACGAGAAACGATGGGGTGCGAAGGAACCGCAACGCGGTGTCGCGAACTTGCTCGATATGCTCGTTGCGTAAGCGCAGGCCGCCGAGCAGCTCGGTCACGGCCTCCCGCGCCGCTCGTGTGACCGGGGCGGCCGGGTCGAAGAAGCGCTCGCCGAGCCGGTCGAGCTCGTCCATTACACGGCCCGGGTCGTCGGCTGGGAGGCCCAGCTTGGCCGCGCCCTGCTCGATGAGCGTCTGGCGGAGCGCGCGGGAGATATGGTTGCGGAGCGCGCGACCGGTGGCGACGTAGAAGCAGAACACCAGTACCTTCTCGCTGGCTTGCCACCGCTCGAGCGTCCGCATCACCGTCGCGGCGATCTTAGGGTGCTGCGACCAGACACCCTCGTCGTCGGCGGGCAGGAAGCGGTCGATCTGGTGGAGATACCACAGCACCTCGTCGCTGAGGTCGCCGGGCTCGACCATGCGCGCGTCCTCGTCGACTGCGGCGCTGGCGTGATCACGTCGGCGGGTCTCCCGGTATGCCTCGAACGAGGACGCCAGCCCTTCGGCAAAGTAGGCACGGGCGGCGCTCTGGCCGTAGAGGCCATCGAGCGCAACGAGTGCTTGTGCGCGTGCGGCGAGGAGGAACGGGAGGACCGCTGCTCCCTGCACTTCGAGCCCACCGCCAGGGGTGGCCTGGTCACCGTCGAGGATTGCCCGGCCGGGCCGAAGCAGCCGCCGCTGGTCGCGATGCGGTCGGAGGTGGCGGATCACCCACGGGGAAAGGAGCTGCTCGGCAGCACGTATCCGTTGTCGCACGTCGGTGATGCTCGCCAGCGCGCGCCGCACCGGCTCCGGGAGATCGGGCGGATTCTCCTGAGACGACCACGCTGGCATGTCGAGGCCGGCCAGGTCGTCGGGTGCGAGCTGGCCCCACACCTGGTCGAGCCGCAGCGCCGCCGCCTGGGCGGCGTCCAAGGCCTGGGTGAGCTCTTCAAGCCGCTGAGCGTAGTCGGTACGCGCGGACCCGTCGTGCCAGCGGGTGCCGTCGAAGCGGCTGAGCACCTGGAGCAGCTCGCGGTGGCCGAGCTGGAACGGGGTCGCGGTGAGAAACAGCATGCGCTCGAAGACTCCACCGAAGGGGCCTCGCAGCGCGTCGGCGTCCTGTTCGGCTTGGGGGTTGGCGAATAGGCCGGCCAGCTTGGTCCACGGGTTTTTGAGGTGATGTGCCTCGTCGAGGATCAGCAGGGGAAGTTGCACGTCCAGCGTGCCCAGGCAGGCTCGCCACAGGCCGTCGAGTTCCTGCGTCAGGGTCGCGCGCACCCGCCGCAAGCGCGCATCGATGTAGGCGCTCTGGTACAGCGGCAGCTCGGCGAGCGCGTCGACCAGCGGCGCCAGATCGATCTTTTCCAACGCGGCCAACAGCGTCTCCGGGACCGGATCGTCATCCAGCGGCTGTAGGTTGTGCCGCGTCCACACCCGGGCCCAGCGGCGCGGGTGCGTCTCCAGTAGATCGGCGACCAGGTGCTGGTCGCGGAATGGCCGATAGGGGAACAGCTGGCCCGCCCAACGCGGCAGCGCCTGGCGCTGCTTGGCGAGCGCCGGCCGGTGGTGCATGGCCCGGCGGACGATCGCCAGACGCACGAGCGGGTCAGCGAGCGAGCTCGTCAGCGCGCCGTGGATGAGGAAGACAATATGCCTGCGGCGATCGGCCGGGTCGTCAAGGAGCTTGAGGAAGTCCGATCCCCGGTTGACCGACGCGGCGCTGGCACGCACGTCCTGGCCGCCGGATCGGAGGCACTCCTGACGGAACACGTCCCACTCACGAGGCCACTTGTCCTGGACCCCAGGCGGGATCATGACCACCACCGGATGCCCACCGCCGGTTGCCTCCACGACCGAGACCGCGACCGCGAGGGCGACGAAGGTCTTGCCCATGCCGACCTCGTCGGCCAAGACCACGCCTGGTTGACGTTCCAGGCGCCGCAAGATCTCAGTCGCTGTGCGCATCTGCCGATCGGCGTCCTCCACAGAGATCCGATCGTTGTGGAGGTCCACCCGGGGCGACAGCGGCCAGCTCATTGGCTCGTCGCCTCACAGGCCTCCCGGACGTACCGAGCCAGTAGCAGGTCCGGTCCGGTATCCATTTCGAGCAGCAGCCGGCGCAGGTCGTCCAGGGTTTGGCGGGCATGCTCCTCCACGACCGTTCTCGGCACGCCCGCTGAGGCCGTCTGCGCCCAGTCGACTCGTGCGAGCGTGAGCACAAGTTCCGCAAGTAGGAAGCTGACCTCACCGGGGAGGCGCTGTTTTTGCTCGGTGTCCAGTATTAGCCCGTCGGCGATGGCTCGAGGTCCAAACGGCCCGATGAGCCGCCACACCAGCGCCTCAACGCTGCCCGCGGATCGCTCGAGCCGGCGCCGCAGACCAGCCAGCGCCGCCGAGGCGTGGCGGGTCCGCTGGAACAGACCCGCGCTGGCGTAGCGCTTCAGCGGGTCAAGCTCCAGCGTGCCGCCGGCCCACACCGCACGTGCTCGGCGCCGGATGGCGGTGGCGAGCGCCTCGTGCAACGGCCGGGTGGACGCCAGCGCGGCCAGCAGGGCATCCACGGGCAGCGACCGCAGCTCGGCTGGGGGTGGCAGCCGCGACGGGTCGGTGACGTTGACCGTCCAGCTTGCGCGCTCCCAGGCTTCCTTGTGCTCCCAGCGGACCTGGAGCCAGAATGGCAGCTGTGGTTCCGCCACCGCGACCTGCAACTCGCGTGGTCGACCCGCGGCCTCCCACCCGGCACTGTCGGCCAGCACCCTCCCGTCCGGCAGCTCCACCGACCAGCGTTCAGGCAGCTCCGGCGGGTCGAACCGGACAAAGAGCAGCGGAGGTGGCCCGGGTTCGAGCAGGCATTCGGTAAAGCCCCAGGGCAATGCCAGCCCGGCCGGCTCCTCGTCATCGGCCACGAACTCCCAGTCGGCGACGGCCGGATCGATCGGATCGCCGGCTGGAATCAGCTCCCGCAGGGTCTTGGCGTCCGGGGATCCTGCGGGTGCGCCAAGCACGAGGTTCAGCTCGAGGTGCCCACTGGAAGGCTTAAGGCCAAGCCCGGAGGCGGTGAAATTGGACGAGCCGAGCAGCACGCTGACCCACTGGTCACTCTCCAGCAGCACAGCCTTGGCGTGCAGCCGTCGCGGCTCGCCGCCGCCGGGCTGAAGGAACGCCCTGATCCGCGCGGAGACCCCTCTTGGCAGGGACTGGAGGATCGCCATCGGTGCGCGTACGACCGTCCGGCCGGCGAGCTGGTCGACAGGCAGCACGAACGTCGCCTCCACGGGCCCGCGCTGAGCCAGTTCAGCGCACAGCGCGGTCACTGCGGGGCTCGGGTGCTCGTTGGTGTCGAAGAACGGCGACAGGACCGTCGCTCGCCGGGGCGGTCCACCCTGCCAGACGTTCCGAATTGCCGGCAGCGCCGGCCGGCCGGGGGCGGCGGTGGCGACCGCGAGCCGCATGCCACCCGCGGGTGTCGCCGCTGGCAGATCGAAGCTGTCAAGGTGGCGGGCGGCAAGCTCCAAGGTCTCCATGGCGCGGCGCTTCGGGCCCGGTTCATCGTCCGACCCTGGGGCACGCCCCACCAAGCCGCCAAGCGCGGACAGCAGGTCGTTGAAGAGCCGGGTGGGCACCCGGCTGCTGCGGTCGGCGTCCAGCACAATCGCAAGCTCGACCTGGCTGCGGTAGCCAGCCGGGGTGAGGTTGGCCGACCCGACGATGAAGCGGACCAGCTCCTCCCAGACCAGCAGGGTGACCTTGGCGTGGAGCAGGCCGCCTCGCACGCCGACCGGCAGGAGGTCCCACCGCAGGTTGCGGTTCCCGGGTCGGTCGCTGCGGTCGACCACGACCGTGACCCGGGTCTCGGCCAACCGCTCCTCTTCTTCGATGAGGATCTCGAGCGGATCGTTGTCACCCCGCTGCGAATCGAGCTGCAAGAAACGCGCCAGGCATGCGGTCTCGAAAAAATCCGGGTCGAACGTGAAGCTGGTCGTCAGGCAAGCCAGGGCCCGCCCAGCGCCATCGGGCGGCAGCCAGTGATCGAGCAGCCTCCTGCTGGCCGTCATCGCAAGTCCCGGATGAACTGCTGGATGGCGCCGACGCGGAACGGGTGCAGGTAGCGGCCGCTGATCGCCGGCTCATCCTCAACGCGGTACGCGGGGCGCACCATGAACCCTCGCGCGTCCCGCTCCAGCCATGGCCGCTTGCCGGGCGGCTTGTCGTGTTGCACATGCTCATGATGGTCCAGCAGCGCCTCCACCAGATCGACTGGGCGAGCGATCCCAGCGAACCTGCCGAGCTCCGCCACGAACTCGCCAGCGAGATCCAGCGGCTCCAGCTTCTCCATCGCCTCGGCGAACGCGGCAGCGATGGTCCCGGCGGCCTCGGCCACAACACGATTGCCACTCGCCGCTGATAGCGATACCGCTGCCATCCCTTGCGACGTGGAAACCCACCGCAACGCGTCGAACGCCGCCTGCAGCACCTCGCTGTGCCTTTCGAACGCGTCGATGGCATCCAAGCGGATCCGAAGTTCGCGTGATGCGCTCGCGCAGAGTGCGCGCAAAGCGCCGGCCTCGGAGCCACTCTCCTCGTCCAACCCCTCAAGGAGCACAACCAGCTCCGAGCGAAGCGGGACCTCGGGATCGACCAGCCACCCCCACAGCAGGCTGCGCTCAGCCGGTCCGGCACTGTCCGGGCGCAGCGAGCGGGCGAGCTTCGACCACAGATGCGAGCCGGAGGGTTGGGTGATGTGACCGGCCACCAGCGCTTCGCGGACCGCTGCCTCCAGGTTGCGGGCGAGCCGCCCGCCGCTACCGGCCGGCCGCCGGTCGATGTAGCCCGGCAGCGCCTGCTCGCGCTCCCACGCCCACACCAGTTCCGCAGCGCCCCGGTCAAGGCGAAGCTCGTCGTCGACAACCGCGAACGCGCAGGCTAAGCGTTTGAACACGCCATGAAAGCCGAACACCTTGGGTGCCTTGAGGTACGCGCCGGCATCCAGATGGCCGCCTCTGCCGAGCACCGACCGCGTCTTGGCGATCCCGGGAACCCCGAGGGTGGCAGCCGGGGGCAACGTGCGATCGCGGGCGAGGGCCTCGACAACGTGCCATTCATACGCCAACTGCGCCGTCGTGGTGCCATCCCCAGGCGGCACGTCGTCCAACCGCTCAGTAACGACCGCGCCGACCGCCATCGCCGTGACGAACCGGATTCGGGTCATCCGCGCGGTGACGCTCGGGGCGATCTCCTCTGCCAACCTATCGGCCAGTGTTGCCAGTCCGAGCGGATCGAGGCTGCCCTCACGCAGAAGATCGGGGTCCGCCTCGCTCAGATGAACGTCCAAGCCAGTCAGCACGACCGAGATCGACCTCGTTTACCCGGAGCGGCCAGAGAGCCACAGACTACGCGACCCGGACTGAAGGAAGGAAGTCGGCCGGGAACGACGGGAACGGCTTCTCATCAGTTCATCTTCGATCACGCCGATTTCGAATTCCCACCACGCGACGACGTCACCGTCCAGCTCTTCGAATGGGGACCCACCCAAGGTCACCCGCAGACGACAGTCCAGGAACTGCTTTGCCATCGGCCCCTGACAATCGGTCCATCACCCCATCGGGGAGAAGTTGCAGGTCTGCTCCCCTACTGATGGATGACGTCGCGGCCGCAACCACGGGAACCTGGAAACCGCGTGCCTACAATGCCCGGTGACCAGCAGTGATGGAATCCGCTGACGGGCGTATGACAGAAAGTTGATGGGGCGAGGCGGAGGCACGCGCCGGACCAGAGGTACAACGGCGCACTTCGTGCGCCTGGCGGCGAAGGTCGCGCTGCCGCCCAAAGGCCGTCGCAGTGGCTGGTAGAAGCTGGGGCCGGCTCCGGCGGCGCGAGACCGCCCGGCGATGCAACCCGGGTCCGCGCGCCTCGCCGCGGAGATCGCGCGGCCGCCGAGGTGCCGGCGCGGTCGCCGGTGTTGCGGGCCGGCCTCTGGTAGCCACCTTGCGGTCGTGGTAGACCAAGCGCTAGCGAAGTGGCCAAAGGGGGGAGAAACATGAGGAGACTGCCCGGCGTGCTCGCGGCGCTCGCAGCGGCCGCGCTCGTGTTCGGTGCCATGTCCGCCGCCAGCGGGGTCGGCGGTGCCCCCTGGAGCGCCAGCGCGCCGTTCACCAACGTCGTCGCGAGTTCGCCGACGACCGGCGGCGGGTATCCCGTCCCGCCCGGCTCGCGTGTCCCGCTGGCCGGCACGTGCCGGTCTGGCCCCTTCAACGCCAACCACTCCGAGTCCTGGATCGCGGTCAAGCCGGGGACGGAGGACCTGGTCGGCAGCTCGAAGTTCTTCTTCGACAAGTACTCGACCTTCTACATGTTCTATCTCGGCGCCCACCAGATCCTGAACGGGGCGCCGGTCTCCAACAACCAGGTGCAGGGCTACGACTGCGTCTCAACCGGCACCCAGGCCATGCCGCCGAGCTGGACCGACACAACCGACCCCAACGTCGACTTCGACACCACCGGCCGCGTCTACCAGACGATGCTGCCGTTCAACTCGTTCTTCGACGCCACAAAGCTCCATCCGGACGGCGAGATCGACATCTCCTACAGCGACGACATGGGACGGAACTGGGTGAAGGGCAACGACGGCGTGCCGCTGGAGCCGCCCAACAACGCCTCGGCAAAGCAGCTCGGGCACGTCGAGGACAAGCAGTGGGTCGCCGTCAACCACATCGTCGGCAACAAGTACCAGGACCACGTGTACGCGGCCTGGGCGGTCTTCAACGGCCAGGCAATCAAGGTGCGCATGGCCGTGTCCCGCGACCGCGGCCAAACCTTCGCCAAGGCGGTCACGATCACCCCGCCCTCCGAGGTCAGCGCTGGGGCGACGTACGTGTACCCGGAGATCGACGCCGCCGGCAACGTCTATGTCGCGGTTGTCTCGTTCCCGCCCAACGGAACCTCCTCCACGATCTACGTCGCCCGCTCAAGCGACGACGCCCAAACGTTCACGCCATTCGTGCCGATCACGACCGTGAACATCCCGCCGGGCGAGGTGTACCCGAACACGCGCTTCCGTAGCGGCATCGCCGAGAACTTCGCGGCCAGCCCGACCTATGCCGGACACCTCTACCTTACCTACGAGGACTGGGATCCGGTCGTGGGTCAGGCGGACGTGAAGTTCACGCAGTCCACCGATGGCGGCGAGCATTGGTCGACGCCCGTCGTGGTCAACGACAACGTCGACGCGGCCGGCGCGCCCACCGACCAGTTCCAGCCCTCGGTCGCCGCCGGCCCCGGCGGCGCGGTGGCGGTGGCGTTCTACGACCGGCGCGTGGCGTGTCCGAACGACCCGAGCGTCTTGCCTGCCGACGTCGGGCGGACCAACTTCTGCATCGATACCTCGTTGCAGGCCTACAAGGACAACAGCAGCGGAGCCGTGCCGGTCGGCGCGAACGTGCGGATCTCGCGGTACACATGGGATCCGGAGCAGCCGGGACAGCATCTCGGCGGGCTCTCGCAGTACCCCTGCGCCGGAGCCAGGGACCCCTGCCCGACGGGCAGCGGGTTCATCGGCGACTACTTCGGGCTCGCGATCTCGAACGCGAACATCTACGCGCTCATGGTCTCGACCCACTACCCCTCCAGCGTAACGGCGGACGAGGGCGGCCCGGTCTACTACCAGCAGCAGGTGCTGGCGGCGGTGCCGCGCGCCGGCTTCGGCGCCGGCTACTGACAGAAGACAAGGGCTGGATGGGAGGCCGCCCAGCGCAGAGCCTGAGGCGTCAGGACCGACGGCCAGACTACGGGTCGGTGCAATCGAGCTATCGCGGGGTTCGAGTCGGCGGGCTCATTAGGCCACTGAGCCGACTGAGTTCACCATGCCGTGGCGAACCAGCCAAATGACGCCTACTGGTTCTCAAGGAGTGGCGCGGGTACTACAGTTCAGCACCGACGCCATGTGCTGACTTGCCGCGGAGAAAGAGGGACGCATGAGAAGGCCAGTGCTCGTGCTCCTGCTCGCTGCAGCTGTTGCGGGCCTCGCCGGAGCAAGCATCGCGCCGGCCGACGCCGCGCAAGGCCCGCAGGCGAAAGTCTCGACGGCCGCTAGTCCACCCGGCCTGGGCGGATTCCCGGCGCTGCGCTGCCAGGACGGCGCGGTCGCAGGCGCCGGCCCGGTCAAGCACGTGATCTACCTCCAGTTCGACAACGTCCACCTGCAGCGGAACCTTGCGAGCGTGCCGTCCGACCTCGAGCAGATGCCGCACCTGCTCGACTTCATCAGGAGCAACGGGACGCTGCTCGCCAACGATCACACGGTGCTGGTCTCGCACACCGCAAACGGGATCCTGACCTCGCTGACCAGCCTGTATCCCGACCGCCAGGGCCAGCCGATCTCCAACAGCTACCGCTACTACAAGCCGGACGGGACGAGCGGCGTGGGGGTGTCCTTCGCCTACTGGACCGATTCCGTCTTCGACCCCACGACGCCGACTCCGGCCGACACCAGCTACAACATGATCACGGCCGATGGGCGCAACGATCCCGCTCCCTGGGTGCCGTTCACCCGCGCCGGCTGCAACTGGGGCGCCGCCGGCGCGGCGAACACCGTGCTGGAGAACATCGGCCCCGACGTGCCCAAGGTCTTCGGTCCCGGCTCGCCCGAGGCGGCCGAGGTCGCGTCCGATCCGGCGCAGGCATTCGCCGACTTCGTGGGGATCGCCGTCCACTGTGCGAACGGCGCCAGCATCTGCTCGGCCCAGAACCATGGCCGGCCCGACCTGCTGCCCGACGAGCCAGGCGGCTACGACGGCTACCAAGCCCTGTTCGGGCACAAGTACGTCGCTCCGCAGATCACGACGAGCCTGCCGCTGAAGGATGTGTTCGGGAACGTGATCCAGGACGCTGCCGGCCACGTCGGCTTCCCCGGCTTCGACGGCATGTTCCCCTCGGTGACGCTGTCCTACATCGCGCAGATGCAGGAGCACGGCGTCCCCGTCACCTTCGGCTACCTCTCCGACGCGCACGACGACCACGGGGTCGCCGGCGAGGTCCACAGGTCGTACGGCCCCGGCGAGGCCGGCTACGTGCAGCAGCTCCGTGACTACGACCGCGCCTTCGCGGCGTTTTTCGCACGGCTTGAGCGTGACGGGATCACCAAGGACAACACCCTGTTCGTGATCACCACCGAGGAGGAGGACCACTTCGTCGGCGGCACGCCGCTCAACCCGGGCTGCGACGGCGTCACCACGCCCTGCCGGTGGACGCACGTCGACTGCGCCACCCCGTCCGCCGACTGCTCCCACAACGTCACCGAGGTCAACGCCAACCTGCGCGGCCTGCTGGCGACCCAGGCCGGGAACACGACGCCATTCCAGGTCCACTCGGACATGGCGCCCGCCTTCTACCTCGACGGCAACCCGGCACGTGAGGCGGCCGTCACCCGCCAGTTCGAACGTGACGTTGGCTCCCTGACCGCCGTCAACCCGATCACGGGCCAGACCGACCGGCTCTCGGACAAGCTCGTCGACCGCGTCGGCATGGACGCTTTGCACATGACCACCGGCGATCCGCTGCGCACGCCAACGTTCGTCGATTTCCTCGACGACGACTACTTCGGCTTCACCGGTGCGGCCAACTGCACCAGCCCGTGCGTGACGGCGCCGGGGTCATGGTCGCATGCCACGTTCGCCTGGAACCACGGCGGCTACACCCCGGACATCGTTCGCGTCTGGGCCGGCTTCGTCGGCCCCGGCGTCCAGCACCGCGGCGACGACGCGACCTGGGTCGACCACACGGACCTGCGGCCGACGATCCTGACGCTCAGCGGACTCAGCGACGACTACAGCAACGATGGGCGCGTGATCACCGAGATCCTCGACGCGAAAGCCGTCCCGCAGTCGCTGCGGGCGCACAGGGAAACGCTCGAGCGGCTGGGAGCCGCGTACAAGCAGATCAACGCGCCGCTCGGTCGGTTCGGCCTGGACGTGATCAGGATCTCCGACACCGCGGTCAGGAGCACGAACCAAGCACGCTACGCCCAGCTCTCCGGCGAGCTTCAGCAACTCGGCGACGAGCGAAACACGAGCGCCGCTCGAATGCGAACGCTCCTCGAACAAGCCGCGTTCGGCGGCGCGTCGATCGACGAGCAAGCGGCAAAGGGGCTGATCGCGCAGGCGGATGCGCTCCTCGCGCGCGCCGATGCGATCGCCGTGTCGTCATAGGGCCAGTATGAGTGGCGGTGAGTCCCCCGACCGACGAGGCTATCAGCTCTATGTTGAATGACCGCAGCGGGACCCGAGGCCTCCGCCGAACGACCGATGAGAGGAGTGGCCATGCCCGGCCAGCCGGTGCACTTCGAGATCCCGGCGGACGATACCGCCAAGGGGCGCAGTTCTGGGGCTCGCTCTTCGGCATCTCCGACCAGGCAACCGTAACCAACGGGCGCTTCAAGAGTCTGCCAATGGCGGATGAGGAATCCGCGCCAGCGCGCGGCGATGAGATGGTGCCAGGTGGTCACCTGCGTGCGACGCATGACGATCGCAACCGCGTGGTCGAGATGCTGCGGGTTGCCGCGGGTGATGGCCAGCTGACCCTGGAGGAGCTCGACGAGCGGGTGGGTGCTGCCTTGACGGCACGCACCCACGGCGAACTGGCGGCGTTGGTTTCGGACCTGTCGGCCGCACCGGAATCGTCGCCGGGCGCGTCTGCGGTGAAGCCGAAGGATGTGTTGCGCATCGACTGCCACAGCGCCACCACGCGGCGTGACGGCCCTTGGATGGTGCCCCGGTGCATGGAGGTACGGGTCACGGGCGGCAGCGTGACGTTGGATTTCACCGAGGCGGTCACCTGGTGGCCGTCGCTGCAACTGGACACCGAGGTCCGCGGCGGGAGCCTCAGGCTGGTAACCAAGCCGGGCATCCTGGTGAGCACCGATGATCTGGCGGTCCGGGCCGGCAGCGTGAAGGTGCATGCGCCATGGGGTTCCGAGGTGCCGGTCAGGCTCCGGATCGATGTGGCCGGCACCGTCGCCAGCGGCAGCTTCAAGGCACGCCCGCCACGCCGAACGCTGTGGCAGCGGCTGCGGCGGCGCCCCATCCCCTCCGCCCTCCCGCCGAGTCGTACCTGATACAGCCGACTGCGGCACCCGGCCATCCGGCCCACTGATCATCGCGTCACAGCACCTCGTTCGGGGACGCACCACCGCAGCGATGCTGATCACCATTCGGTCCATCACTCCATCGCCGGAGAGTTGAAAGTCTGTCCCTCCGCTGATGGGCGACGCTTGTCGCGACTGGCAATCACGCGCCAACAACGCACGCTGACCAGCAGCGATGGCATTGGCTGATGGTTGCTTGATGGAAGGTTGATGGGGTGAGGCGGAGGCACGCACCAGACCAGAGGTACAACGGCGCACTTCGTGCGTCTGGCGGCGAAGACCGCCCTGCCGCCGAAGCACGGGCGCCATCGTTGATGAACCCGCTAGTCAATTCTCTGGAGCGGTGAGGGGAGAACGCCAGTGCCGGATCTCTATCCGTTTGTTCCCTGGGAGATCGATCCACCCAGAGGATCCGACCATCCTTCAGATATGGGCCCGCCTGGTCCAGAGGTCTATTTCACGAGCCCCTGTAGCGCACGAGTTCACCGTAGGCCGCCATCGCCCTCGTGTCGGTGAGACTTGCGACGTAGTCCTTAGCAAGGACCAAGTCATAAAGCGACACGACGAAATTGTCACCCTCCTCCGTTAGTCCGGATCCAATCATACGGTCGACAGCCAGCCATGAAACAAGACGCTTCGGAATGCCGACTACATCGCGACGAACTAGACCACGGTAGTGACCCATGTATTCTGTGTCCTTCAAGCGTTCGTGCGTGTGGCGAAACGCCTCGTCCGCCAGATCGGGCATCAACATGTAAACAAGGAAGAGGTGAGTTACGACTGCACCAGCCTGCAGATTCGCCTGCCTCACGCGTCTATCCCAATGCAGGAGGCCGACTTGGAGCTGCGTCCAGACCTCATTGATCTCGGCCTGGATCGCAGGGGAGAATGCAACGGTGTACTCGTCTTCATTCCGCACCGCCTCCAGGGACCCCAGGCGTGCAAGCCGGAAGTCCGTCGCTACCAAGATGTCCTCCATTAGCACTCTGAGCAGGGCTCTGCGCTGGGAGACGAACCTCTGAAGCAGGCTTTCTCCCTTTGTCTGGCGCATGTCGATAGGAGGGCGATCGAATAGTCGGCATTGCTTGAGATTCTCGTCCGTAATGACCCCAAGGCGGATCCCGTCCTCGAGGTCCGAAATGAGGTACGAGAGCTTGTCTGCTATCCGAACGGCCTGGGCCTCGAGTGAGCCGGAGGTGTCATCAACATCTCGGTGCTTCGATCTCGCCAACACTTCCGTCTGCGCTAGTGGGTGGCCTCGACGGTAGTACGTATGCTTTAGGATGCACTCGACGGTGTTGCGAGTCAGGTTTAATCCAGGGAAGCCTCCAATCCCCGGTGAGACATAGGCATCCTCGAGCCAACGAACCACGTCGGCGCCGTGCTCATAGTGATTGAAACCTCCGAGGCTAGGCGCGATTTGATTCAGTGCCTTGTCAAGGGCGAACTCACCCGCATGCCCAAAGGGCGAATGACCCAGATCGTGGGCCAGCGCCCCAGCCTCAGTGAGATCGGGGTCGAGACCGAAAGCTCGAGCGATTGTCGCGGCTAGCTGCATCACCTCCACGCTGTGAGTGAGGCGCCTTCGCAACTGATCATCTCTGTCAACAGGGAATACCTGAGTCTTGTTCGCTAAGCGCTTCAGCGAGTGAGACCAGAGGATCCGGTCCCGGTCCCGCTGAAATGCCAACCTGAAGTCGTCGTCCTCATGCGAGTGTTGTCTCGGTAACGGCCAGGACCCAAGAGGACTCATAACGGACTGACGCAACTCCTCCATCTGCTCAGGTGTCCGGCGCGTCGACGCACCCGGTTCACCCTCCAACAGTCCGAGGCTCTGGTGAATCCGCTGAACCACGTTCTTAGCTTCAACCTCAGCCAAGCCAAGCTTGGCTAGGCGACCCACCGCTCCGTCAAGCGAATCGTTTTGCTCCCAGACCTCAAGGACCGCACGGACGATGGATACATCACGCACTCGTGCCGCTCTGCGATTGCTGCCCCAAGCTGCGATCCTCTCGACATCGAACGCCCTAGTGCTGACGGTACGCTCGAATTCCGGCACGGGCGACACCCACTCGCGCAGTTCGGGTTCCGCCCGTGCATCGTTCACGAAGAACCGCAGTTTCCTTCGATTTCGGCCAAAGATCGTGACCGTTCCGGCGTCACTCACAGGTCTGATCGGAAGAGGAGGGCAACCCTCTCCCACCTGCACCGTCAGCAGGTCACCCACCCGCCAGGAGCGACCAGTGAAGAGCTCGACGTCCTGGTACGCCGCCAGCTCAAACGAGGGAACCTCGTAACTCACCACCTGGGGCTCGAGGGTCACGATTCGGTATCCGGAGGAGAGAAGCTCGGTGAGAAGGTCGGTCCGCTCCTCGAGTACCCCTGGACGAGTCAGCAACGGCGGGATGGCGCATAGGATGAACCCAGAATCCCTGACCAGCGTCCGAGCTCGCGAGAGGAAGAGTCGAATGAGCGACGGGTACCAGGGTGGATCAAGTACGGCGACGGCATGACGTGACAGTAGGTGATGCGGTGGATCTTGATGAGCGTCGTATGTCTTGGCAGTCCATCCGTGCTGCCGGACCGCAGCGATACCCGTGCTAACGCTATCGATGACATCAGGGTCGGCATCGAGAATCGTTGTCCCTGCTTCATAGCAGAGCGCATAGTGATGACCAACCGTGGGTGCTCCAAGAAACACAGCCGAACCGTCAAGCGATAATGCCCGTGCCTTCGCAGAGACAGACTCCACAGCGTCAAGCGTGAACCACCACTGACTCGTCATGGGATCTGGCGCGGGAAGCCGCAGGGGGAGGTCAGCCGCGTATCGACGAGCTGCATCGTGTCGGGCACGGTGAGACGATGCCGCTACACCCTGCAGCGACCGGTCCTTCCAGAGCTCGTCAATCAGGCGAGGGTCTACGCCTGGTAGGGCTCGCCAAAACTCCTGACCAGTTAGGCCAGCGGCTACCGCTCGCTCTAACGCGGCTCGAACTTCGGACAGATAGCCGTCCTCCGGATGCTCCATTGTCAGTATCCCCTCAACTCACCGGAGACCCGTAGCTGGGGACATGATGACCCAGCATAATCGGGACGTGAACCTCAACGGAGTGCTACTCGCCTTGCCTTCTCCGACGCGAGCATGACTGCGGTGCCACCTGTGACAGTACCTCGGAGCCGGTGCTTGGATCGGCTCCCTTCAGCTCAGATATCCCTGAGTCGAGGCTCCGCTACGTACCCTCAGGCCCGACAAGCCTGTCACACTTTCTTCAGTGCGCCCGCAGTGGCCAGCGACAGCGACAGCGACTGAGCCTGGGACCCCGACGCCGTCGTCGCGGGCGTGGCTATCACCTGGCCCCAAGCCGACGTCCGCGACGGCCATCCACTGGCCGGCAGTAGGGTCGAGCCCACATTCACCTTCCAGACAAACGATCGGGCGGAACATGCAGTTGATCCTTTGCCAGTCCGGCAAGATGATCGGGCTCGTGTACGGCCCGAGGGGAGCGCCGAGTTTGTCATCTGGGTGCTCAATCGCTTCCCACCCCCGATGACGTCGCCGTCCAACTGTTCGAATGGTCCCCACCCCAGGGTCACCCCGCAGACGACCGTCCAAGACCTGCCCGCCATCGGCCCTTGACAGTCGGTCATCGGCCCCATCGCCGGAGAGCTCGTAGGTCTGCTCCCCCGCTGATGGACAGTGCGGCGACCGCGATCGTCGCGACCTGGCAATCAGGTGCCCGCAACGCCGCTGACCAGCAGTGATGGAATCCGCTGACAGATGCGTGATGGAAAGTTGATGGAGCGAGGCGGAGGCACGCAACCGACCAGAGGTACAACGGCGCACCTTGTGCGCCTGCGGCGAAGGTCGCGCTGCCACCGAAGGGCCGGCGAGGCCGTGATGGAGCTCACCACACCGACACGACCAAATCGGTTGACCGAGACTAAAGTCCTCGGCCGGAAACCCCAGCTTGCGGCCACCAGCCAAGCGTCGGGGCACCGTGGAACCCGTTCTCGCGCCTGTCCGACCAGCAACACTATGACCTCAGCTGGCCGCTCAGGCCGAGCGGCCCCCACTGAGGGTTCGAAACCGATCGTTAGCGCCGATTTCCACGCAGGTTGTTCGGCGCAACCTTCTGCGGTGATCATCAGGCGAGCAGCTGGCCGTCGATGCCCTGACCTCGTACGACGCGTCAACGGCACGGGCGGTGCTGGCAGGTGATCGTGGGCTTATC
>WNGA01001852.1_pt1 | contig 32419 bp, 35 predicted proteins | sample 5400061 | NCBI WGS metagenome assembly WNGA01 (sample SAMN13153366, study PRJNA577476) | soil metagenome | isolation source: 100 cm soil or saprolite under grassland replicate 2 | place: USA:California | collected 2016-06-15 | reverse complement strand
CCGTACGTAATACCGCTGCGCAGGTGTGAATCGACAGATGTATAGTATCAAAAGCTATAGCTATACATCTCTGTAATTATCTGTTTATGAAAGAGTTATGGCCTATACCGGTTTTCCGTTCCGATGATACTCACACCCCGGAGACGGTTGGCATCGAGCCTTCGGCCCTGCAGGTGACCGATCTTGATGCGCCGTTGGTACTGCTGTTTCTCGACTCTCTGGAGTACCAACGCGGCAACACGGTGCGCTCGCGCAACATTCGCTTGTCGGCGCTGCGCACCTTCTTCCGGTTTGTGGCCCTGCGCGCCCCAGAGAGTGTCGCGATTGCCACCCGCGTGCTGGCCATCCCGCTCAAGCGGGAAGACAAGCACCTCGTAGGGTATCTCACTCGCGAGGAAATGGAGGCCCTCCTCGCGGCCCCGGATCGCTCCCAGTGGGTGGGACGTCGCGATCATGCGCTCCTCCTGACGATGTATAACAGCGGGGCCCGGGTCTCCGAAATGACCATGCTCCGACGCCGGCAGATCGGCTTTGGCACCAGCACCTTGCTCCACCTCTATGGCAAAGGGCGGAAAGACCGCACGGTCCCGCTCTGGCCCCAAACGAGCCGGGTGTTACAGGCCTGGGTGCAGGAGGTGGGGGCCCAGGAGGACCAGATGGTGTTTCCCAATGCCCGAGGGACCCCGTTGTCACGGCATGGGGTGATGTATCTCCTCCGGCAGGTCGTCCATAAGGCTGTAGGAACCTGTCCCAGTCTCCGGACGAAGCAGGTGTCGCCGCATGTGATTCGCCACACGACCGCCATGCACTTGCTCCAGGCGGGGGTGGATATTGCCGTTATCGCCCTCTGGTTGGGCCACGAGAGCATTGAGACGACGCATGTCTACTTGGAGGCCGACCTGGCGACGAAAGAACGGGCCCTGCAGAAATTAGCCCCGGTTGCAGAGCAGGCGTCTCGCTTCACCGCGGATGACCCACTCCTGGCCTTTCTGACGTCTCTTTGATCATGGTGAGGAGCACGACCATACTCTCCCTCCTGTATCTACGTGCTCCTCCTACACTTACCATGATCCGGTACGTACCATGACTGTGCTCATGGTGAGCATACCATGAGCACAAATGGTTGCCGTGTACCAGAGAGGGCTGCGGGAGCGGTGCCAGCGTCACCCGTCCAGACCAGGATGCGATGGTCCTCATCCCGTGCCACCGGGTGCGCATAGAGGAGTTCGTCTTTGAGGGCTTCCAGAGCATCGTCGTCCAGGGTGAACTGCACTTTGAGGGTCCGATACGCTACACGACCCCGCTGTCGTAGGAGCACGATGACCTGATCCAGCACTGCGACAAAGTCCACCTCGTCTCCTTCCTGCCTGGTGCTCGGCCTCTATGCCCATGCGCGCGCTTATCATAGCATAGGTGACAAGAAGAGTGCGCAGGAAGTGCAGGGCGAAAATTATGGATGATGTCTGCTGTGACGCAGTTGGGCGAAGTGTAACGCGGGGTGTTATGCCTACCGCGTTATCCCGCCAACGCTTCTAGCAGCGCCTTGGCCTCCTGCAGGTTGGCGGTGTCAAAGCCCTCGGTGAACCAGCTGTAGATGGGCGCCAGCAGGTTGTAGGCTTCGGCACGCTTACCTTGCTGACGCCACAGCCGCCCCAGGCTCATCGCAGCGCGCAGCTCCAGCGATTTGGCCTGCTGGCGGCGGGCAATGGCAAGGGCCTGCTGAAACCAGGTCTCAGCCTCCGCCTGGTGCTGGGAAGCGCACGTCAGCAGCAACTCTCCCTTGAGTCGATACACCTCCGCCGTCCCCTGGCCCGCCCCACTGCTGTCCCTGCCAGCCGGCACCTCGGCGAGCACCCGCAACCCTTCCTCGCTCTGTCCCATGTTTCGCAATGCCTCGGCCAGCAGAGCAAGATAAGACCCACCCCACGCCCCTGTAGCGCGGTAGGCGGCCAAGCCCTGGTGTAGCTGCGCCATCCCAGCCTCCTCCCGGCCCTGCTCAACCAGCGCCCAGCCCCGCTCCATCATGGCCTCCGCCACCCGCTGCTGCAGCCCTCGTTCGCGTGCGAGCCCGAGTGCTGCTTCGGCATGCTCGTAGGTGAGGTGTGCCTCTCGACGGAGCCGGTGGAGCTGGGCAGCATAAATCAGAGCCTCCACCAACCTGAGGGGCCGAGACCACTCGCGGGCTAGGGTCAGCGCCGCCTGGCTCCGCTGCAGGGCCTGATCCGGATAGCCAAGGCACCACAAGACGGCGGCGAGACGGCAGAGGCCAAACACCTCGGAATTGGGAAGATGAAGGAAGTCATGGGAGCGGTACTGCTGCGGAGTGTAGAAGGCGAGGCCCTGCTCCAGGTGCGTACGGGCCGCCTCAAACTCTCCGCACAGGAACAAGGCACTCCCAAGCATCACATGAGCACTCCCGAGAGCTGCCGGGTGGTGGATACGCTCGGCCAGACTGAGCATCTGTTCCCCTAACTCCCGTCCGGTCCGGAGCTCCTCCCGCACGAGATAAAAAGGCACCAGGCCCTCCAACACTGGCAAGAGCTGCAGGGGATCCTGCACCTGCCGGCACAGCTCGCGCGCCCGGTGATACGTGGCTTCCACCTCCGGAGCCGCCAAGCCCTTGCTGGGCCGGAGCGCACGGCCCAACGCCACCAGCATATCGAGCTCCTGCTGGGCCCTCACCGGGGTGTCTGGCAGTAGGGAGAAGAGGTCGAGTCCTTTGGTCAGGTGGGTGAGCGCCTCTTGGTAACTCGACCGCAGAATGGCATTCTCGCCCGCCTGCCGCAGATAGGGCACGGCTCGCGGATAGTCCCGCCCTCGCACAAAGTGCACCGCCAGTTCCGCCGCCCGGGCCCCCGCCTCCGCGCCATACCCCACCTCCGCCCGCGCCCCAATGCGCTGGTGCAGCCGCACCCGGCGCGCCGCCGCGATGCGGCGATAGAGCACCTGCTGATAGAGCGCATGGCCAAAGCGATAGCCCCCCGCCACGGTGCCGTCGGGCCAGCACTGCTCCCCCATCGCCTGCAGCCACTGCCCGCGCCGCGCCAGGGCCGCACACGCGTCATCCACCTGCTCCACCGCTTGGCCCAGGCCCGCCGCCACCGCCGCGGCCGAGAATGCGACCCCGGCCACACTCGCTGCCTCCAGCACCCGCTGCTCGGCGGCACTGAGCCGGTCGAGCTGCCCTTCAATCAGCTGGCGCAGGCTGTCGGGCACCTGGTCGTGCAGCGCCTCCACCTCTGCGTCCAGGCGCCACACGCCCTCCTGCTCGCGCAGCACCCCTTGCGTCAGCCAGGCCTCCACCAGCGTCACCATGAAGAGCGGATGGCCTTCGGTATGCTGGTGCACCAGGCGCGCCAGGGGGCCGACCGGCGTGAGCCCCGGTAAGCGATGGGTGAGGTAGGTGGCAATGGCGTCCTCGGCTAGCATCGTTACGGGCACTTCCACGCTGTGGCCGTGCAGGGCCAGTTCGTGGAGCACGGCGGCCAGGGGATGGGCCCGGTGACGGACCTCGGGGGGCCGATACGTGCCCAGGAGCAGCAGGCGGGCCGGCTCCGGGCGGCGCGCCAGGACCGCGATGAAGTCCAGCGTCGAGGGGTCGCTCCAGTGCAAGTCTTCGAGCACCAGCACCAGCGGTTGCTGGGCGGTCAGCACCTCCAGGGCCTCGGCCAATTCCCGTAGCATGCGCTCCCGCGTCACCCCGGCTATGCGGCGCTGCAGCGCCTCCAACTCGCCAGCCGGAACGAGGCCGGGGGACTGCGCCAGCCAGGTCGGGGCCTGGGCTCCTAGCAAGGCCACCCACGCCTTCCCGCTAGGGCCGCGACACAAGCGTCCCAACGCCTCCAGCACCGGCCGATAGGGCTCCCCCGTACCAAACTGTTCGACACACTGCCCACGGGCAATCCCTATGGGCGCCTCACCCGCCAGGCGGGCGAGCCAGGCGTCGATCAGGGTCGTCTTACCAATGCCGGCCTCCCCCGTGACGCAGACGAGGTGCCGCTCGCCGCCCTGCACCCGCGCCCACCAGTACGCCAACTGCGCCAGTTCGGCCTCTCGGCCTACGATCAGGGCCCGCTGAACGGCGGGCCCTGGCGGCTCGCGCCCCACGAGACGGGCGGGGGGGGGCTGGTCTGCTGTCGTCACCTCCGCCACAAAGCGATAGCCGTGCCCGCGCACGGTGCGAAGGTACTGGTAGGGTGGGCAGCGATCGTCGAGGGCTTTGCGGACTGCCATAATATAACTGTTGAGCCCCACATCTCCCACAAACTGGTTGGGCCACACCTGCCCGAGCAGTTCCGCCTTACTCACGACCCGCTCATGCTGCGCCACGAGATAGGCGAGCACCTGAAACACCTTGGGCCGCAGCGGGATGGGCACCCCGGCGTGCGTCAGTTCATAGCGCTGGGGATTGAGGCGATAGGCACCAAAGACATAGTCCATCGCTCCACCTCCCGGGGCAGGCCATCTGGGCATAGGGACGGCGTTGCGCCTCGGCTCCTGGGCCTCCAGAACGCGTGAGGCAGCTCGCACGCTGCGCCGGAGGAACCCCTACCAAGCCCTTGCGACTATCTTGCAATCTGGCTATCCGCTGACGCATGGCTTCAGGAGGCGCCCAGCACACCGCCACACTGATGGGGTACGCACAAGGGCAGCTACATCGACACTCCATGCGCGCTATCGGGAAGAGATCCCCTCGAGGACCCAGGCAGCAGACACCCGCCGCGGGCGCAGAGCCCGCTCACGCTCTGGGTCATATCCCTGCACTCCCCCGCCTGCTACGGAAATACTACGCAAATTCTATGAAATTGCTACGCCATTTTCATGTGCCGATCCTATGAAAAGGCTACATTCTCTCTGATCGCCATACCGGCTCATGATAAGAATGAAAGATACCATACCTTGAAGTACTAAGCAGGTGGTGTTCACGATCCGAATCCATGCTTCTGTTGGTCACCAATAGCCCCGACCACAGGGAGGCCAACCGCAGCGATGCTCCTCAGAGAGGCGTGCCCAGCGTGTGGATCAAGCCGGTACAAGAACAATGATCATACCCGCCATGGCAAACAAAATCATCAATGCAATGCATGCGAGCGCCAGTTTGTGGCCACAGCCGAAGACCATCGCATTGCAGGCGAGCAACGTACCATGATGGAACACTTGCTGCGCGAGGGCATCTCGCTGCGTGGGCTCTGCCGTGCGGAGAAACGCTCGGGTTTCTTCCACCCATGCTTGCTCCCCTCTCCAGTGGCTCTGCGAGCTTCTTGTGAAGGGACCTCTATGGCATTCTCCGGGGCATTCATCTGGACACCTCCTGTGAGTGACGCTCCCCAATGTGGTGTCCAATCAAACTGGACACTACACCACGCCAGAGAGACCAAGACCTGCCAAGTCATTGCGTTTCATGGGGGTGATCGGAGTCGCGAGAGTGCCAAAGAGCGGTGGGGCAAGCTCCCCTTGGTCTACCGGGAACAGGCGACGTTCCACACGGATCACTATGAGGCTTATAGAGGGGTGATGCCGGCGGAACAGCACCAAGCGATCACGAAGCACGCGCGGAAAACCAATCCCATGGAACGCTTCCACAAGACCCTGAGGCAACGTGTGGCCCGTCTGGTCCGCGAGACGCTCTCGTTCTCCAAGAAACTGGCGCACCATATCGGTGCTATTAAGTATCTTATTTGCTCCTACAATCTCACGAAGGCTCCAGTACCAGCATGACCTGTGTAGCACTACCGATCGTGTTACAACGTAGACAAATCAGTACTCAGGGAGACAAAGCCATGCAATCCTACCACCTGACGCGTCGGGACGCGCTACAAACGCTTGGCAGGAGCGCCGCGGTATGGCTTACGGGGTCCGTGTCGGCAAGCAGTCTGGGATTGGCGGCTTCCGCGCAGATCCCAGAGAAGATCGTGCTCGGGACGATACCCATTACCCCGGTGATCGCGTCCTACATCGGCCACGTCGACTTTTTCAAAGATGAAGGCCTCACCATCGCGCTGACACGCTTCAACAACTTCGCCCCGATCATGCAAGCGATGACTGCCGGCAGTGTCGTTGCCGGCGACTTCGGGGTGGCGCCGAGCATCATTGGACTCACGCGTGGCCTGCCTTTGATCACGCCTTTTCTCAGCGCCTTTAGCACGCCGAGCCACCCGTTCGAGCGGATCATGGTGATGCCGCATTCTCCGATCCAAGTCTTAGAGGATCTGAAAGGGAAGAAGCTGGCGTTCCTCGGTCCCGGCACGGTTCCCGACATGTTTCTCGGCGCCCTTCCCAGCAAGACGCAGATCCGCAAGGAGGACATTGAGCTCGTGCCGATGCCTGCCCCCAACATGCCCGATACGCTCGCGCAAGGATTGGTCGATGCGATCTTCGCGATTCCGCCAGCCGATACCGTCGCGGAACAGAAATACCAGGCTCGCACCATCGCCAATGCCTCTGAACTGGTGCCGTATGCGGGCTTGAGCACGTTTGCGCTCACGCGTGACTTCGCCGAGAGCCACCCCGAAGCCGCCAAGAAGCTCTATCGCGCGTGCATACGCTTTAGCCGTTGGATCATGGACCATCCCGCAGACGCCCGCAGCATGATGGCCCATAACCTCGGCCTGCCCGGCGATCTGGCAGCGCACGCGCGCATACCATTGTTCGCGCGCAACGGGCTGCCGGTCATGCCCAATGTGTGGCACCTCTATGAGATGCTGGTCAAGACCAAGACGATCGATCCGCACCCCGACCCGGCCAAGCTGTTCAACGACGCGATCGTCGAACCCGCGAAACGGTTTACGCTCCCCGCCGTGGAGGAGCTTGGCCTGCAACCTGACCCCGAGATCGAAAAGATGCTCAAGGGCGAGTATCCGTTATTGCCGCAGTCAGTTGACAGGTATTACGCGGATTGGGAGCGACGCATGCTCAAAATATAAGGGGAGGCTGACCCGTGAGCGACCATCCTGGGGAGCAGCTTGTCCGTTTCGATAGAGTGGCGCTGACCTTTCCCGGTAGCGCCGGCCGCCATCCTGTCGAGGTCATCCGGGACCTCGATCTCCATGTCCGTGCTGGTGAGTTCGTCGCCATCATTGGGCCGAGTGGTTGCGGCAAGAGCACGCTCCTGTCATTGGTTGCCGGCTATTTGACGCCAAGTTCTGGCCAGGTGCTCTTCCGCGGCTCTCCGATCGCGGGTCCCGGGCGCGCGCGTATGATGGTCTTTCAGCAACCGGCGCTCTTTCCGTGGCTGACGACCGCCGAGAATGTCGCGTACGGCTTGCAGCTCAAGGCCAACCGAAGCCACGGGCGCAATGTCAAAGCGACCGTGGCCGCGCTGCTGCAGCTCGTGCAGCTCGACGGGTTCGCACGCCATTATCCCAGCGATTTGTCCGGCGGCATGCGACAACGTCTCGAAATCGCCCGCGCCCTTGCCGTCGATCCACAGGTGCTCTTGATGGACGAACCTTTGGCAGCGCTCGATGCCTTGACCCGCAGGACGATGCAGCGTGAGGTCCTGCACATTTGGGAGAAGACATGCAAGACAATCCTCTTCGTCACTCATGACATCGACGAGGCAGTGATCATGGCTGACCGTATCGTCGTCATGGCGCCACGACCAACCTTCGTCCTCGCCATCGAAGAGGTCAGGTTGCCCCGCCCCCGGTTGCGCGAAGATCCCGAGGTCGGGACGGTCGCGCGACGCCTGTCGAGCCTCCTCGAATGAGGGGCTGGGTGCTGCCACGGTCGGCCGTCCGCCTGAGTGGGCCCTTCACCGTGCTGGTCACCTGGGAACTCGCCGCCCGCTTCGGCCTGGTCAACACGCTCCTCTTTCCCCCGCCGAGCAAGGCCTGTGCTGATCTCGTGGTCCTTGTGTCAAGCGGCTATCTGTCGAAGGCCCTCTCCGCGAGTCTCTTCCGCGTCGTCTGTGGGTTCGCACTGGCGGTCACGGTCGGAGTTTCCCTTGGCGTGGCGATGGCGCGCAGCCGGCTGGTCAATGATTTCTGCGATCCTCTCATCGAGTTGCTGCGGCCGATTTCGCCGCTCGCCCTCTTCCCGCTCGCCATCCTGTGGTTCGGCATCGGCGACGGGTCGAAGATCTTCGTGATTGCGCTGGCCGCATGTTTCCCGGTCATCCTGAATACCTTTGCCGGAGCGCGCAGCCTCGATGCCAACCTCATTCGCGCCGCGCGCTCCCTTGGCGCGACAGAGTTCGAAATCTTCACAGGCATCGTCCTGCCTGCTAGCCTGCCCCATATTTTTACTGGAGTGCGCTTGGCCTGGGGTATTGCCTTGATCGTGATCATTGCCACCGAGATGGTCGGGGCAACCGTCGGTATGGGCTACATGGTTCTGGAGGCGCAGCAGACGTTCCGCACCGAGCGGGTCTTCGCGGGCATCTTCGTGATTGGGACTATCGGATTCGCAACGGATCTTGGCTTGCGTCGCCTGCGCCAATGGCTCCTCCCTTGGTACCGGGAAACGGACAGCTGAGTCCTGGTCGGTCGTGTACCCGAACTCTGCGCTTGGCGTTGACAACTTAACCATCCCCCTGTACAGCCTCAGCCCAACCTGGCATACTCACTCAGCCTCAGCAGCTCCTCTGGAGAGGAGTGTGCTCTGCTCATCCAGTTGGCCCATTCTGTGGAGCTGCCATGACACCCCCAGCGCCGGGTCGTGTAGAGCCAACGTGCGGGTAATGCATATGAGTTTATCCCGATTATGATATAGGACCTCTGGGTCGAGTAGAGAGGTCTCGTGCAGTGTTTAGGTCTGCTTTGTGTTCCCCGTTGGCTCCCGCCTTGGTCGTGTACCTGTAGCCTGCGGATAATTCGGCAGCCTGAAAATCGGGTAAGATAGCCCCATTTCACCACCTGTGTGAGGGGGTAACACCATGATGTCAGACCCGCTTTTCTCTCAGCTGCTGCTCGTCGGCCTTGTGTGGCTGTGTCTCATGCTCCACGTGGTGTGGCCCTACGACCGCGCCACCTCTGGCCCCACAACGCCCCGGCCTGCCCCGGCACCGCCCAGGCGCTCCAGCGACCTGAAGCCGTTTCCTGGCCTCACCCGCAAGCCCCTGTGTGCCGCCTGTGAGCAGGCCCACGCGCCCGGACCCCAGCCACCCAGTTGCCCGCCACCCCGCCTCGTGCCCACGCGCGGCCGCCCGCGCCAGGTGGACACCTCGCAGCATTTCTGCCCCAATGCCACCTGCGCCTATCGGGGCTGGGTGGGCTGGGGCAATCTCCAGGCCAATGGGCATCCCAATCGTGGCCTCTGGCGCCAGTTGCACTGCACCGCCTGCAAGGGGTATTTTCAGGAAACCCATGGCACGCTGTTTCATGGTAAGCGCGTCGCGCCCGACCTGCTGGTATGGGCGGTGGGCGCGTTGGCGGAAGGCTTGGGCATCCGCGCGGTCGCTCGGGTGTTCGAGGTCGATCCCAACACCGTGCTGCAGTGGCTGGTCGAAGCCGCTGACCATCTCAAAGCCTTCTCGCAGTATGTCCTGCACAACGTGCGCGTCACGCAGGTCCATCTGGACGAGCTCTATGCCCTGCTCAGTGCGGTCAAGGACGGTGAGGTCAGCGAGGCTGACGCCATCGAGCGTCTTGAGCGTTCTCCCCATTGGGTCTGGGTCGCGATGGACCCCGAGAGCAAGCTGCTGCTGGCCATCGACGTCGGCAATCGCACTCTGACGATGGCCCAACGCTTTGTCCACCATGTCGCGCAGGTCTTAGCCCCGGACTGCGCCCCCCTGTTTCTCACCGATGGCTTTCGCGAGTACATAACAGCCTTGCTGACCCACTATGGACACTGGGTACAGCCGCCACGCCGCCAGGACAAAGGGCCACACCCCAAGCCGCGCTGGATGCCGCTGCCGCAGTTACTCTACGCGCAGGTGATCAAGACCGTACGCCGGCGGCGCCTGGTGCGGGTGAGGCACCGCGTGGTGTTTGGCACGCTGGAGGCGGTCGAGCACGTCTTAGCGGCCTGCGGTTGGCAGATCAATACGGCATTTATCGAGCGGATCAATTTGTCCATTCGCCAACATGTGGCCGCTGCGGGGCGGCGTGTCGCGACGCTGTGCAAGAGTGAAGACGGGTTGCGTCACCAACTCGCCCTGTACCATTGCTATTACAACTTCTGCTTACCTCATAGCAGCTTACGGAGACCTCTCCTACAGCCTGAGTCGACCAACGGCACGGGCTCTGCCAAACAGTGGCAGCCCTGTACGGTCAAATTAAACAAATGTACCAAAACCGCAATAGGAGAGTGGTTTAGACTTTGGCCGGTTTGAGCCCACGTTTCTTCAGCCAATTGTGCAGATTGCCCTCCGTCGTGCCGTAGCGCTTGGCAATGAACTTCTGTGTCGAACCGTTCGCTAAGAGCGCCGTGATTTCCGGCTGATACGGATCGAGCTTGCTCTTCCCAGGGCCACGGGGGCGACCAAGTTGTACTCCTGTGGCCTTTTTCATCCGTAAAGCTTCTTTGGTCCGTTGCGAGATGAGATCGCGCTCTATCTCAGCCGCCATGGCGAAGACCATCGCCATAATCTTGCTTTGCATGCTGTCCTCAAGCTGCCACGCGCCTTTCACGGCATACAGGTTGAGGCGTTTCTGTGCAACAATGGCCAGAATTTCCATACACTCCAGCATACTGCGTCCGAGCCGGGACAGTTCACTCACAATGAGGGTATCCCCTGCCTGCAGGTCCTCAAGCACCTGGGCAATTTTGCGGCGACGCCAGGGGATGCGCCCAGAAACGGTTTCTGCGACGAAGTGGACGTGGCCAAGGTCGTGGCGATTGGCGAGCATCAGGATGTCAGCTTTGTTTTTCTCCACGTCCTGGTCGTTGGTCGACACACGAAGATAGGCCATTGTGCGGGGGCGAGGAGGAGCCATGGTCGGTGATGCCATTGGGAAGCAATTTAAGGAAAACCTCTTCACCAGGGGTTATTCTGTCAGAATACTCATCCTCATATCAATGACTTTCTTCAAAGAATTCTGCCTCTGAAAACGCTCCTTTTCTCCCTCATGCTCAGGGTGATGCGATGCCACGTATACCCATCCTCACACCGATGGAATATGCCGCCTTCGAGACCCCACCGCTCTTCAGCAGTGTGGAACGCAAGCGGTTCTTTGACGTCTCCCAACGCCTGGAGCGTCTGCTGACGACCTTCCGGATACCCACCAATGCGATCTGCTTCGTCCTGACCTTCGGCTATTTCAAGGCGACCAAACGGTTTTTTGCCCGCCAGTTCCACGCGACCGATGCGGACTATGTCGCCCGCCAGCTGGGGTATTTGCCTGGGGTCTTTGATCCCAGTGACTACAAAGAAGCGACGGCCAGGGGGCACCGCACCCTGATTCTGGAGCATCTGGGTTTCTTGCCATTTGATGAGGCGGCCAAGCAGCATCTGCTCCACGAGATTCGCCCCCTCATCCGGTCTCAAGTGCGGCCCAAAGTGATCTTCCTCCATGGGCTCGACGTGCTCGTCCGTCGCAAGACGGAGATCCCGAATGCCCGGACGTTAACCGATCTGATCGTCGGGGAGACCAGACGGCACAAAGGCACGTTGACTGAGGTGATCAACGCCCATGTCTCACCCGAGTTCCGTGGGCTGCTTGAGGCCTTGTTGGAGAAGGCAGATGCCTCTGCCCTGCTGACGCCCCAGTTCCAGCGCTTCAAGCTGACGCTGCTGAAGCAGATTTCCCAATCGGCCAAGCCGTCGAGGATCGCCTCGACGCTGGACGACTGGCAGACGCTGCGCCTGCTCTACGAGGAGCTGGCTCCCGTCATCGCCTCGCTGGATCTGACGCATGACGGGATACGCTATTATGCCAACTCGGTGCTGCAATCGCAGGTGTTTCAAGTCGCTCGTCGAGCGGATGACGATCGGCATCTCCATCTGGTGTGCTTCATTGCGCATCAGTTCTACCGCCTGCAAGACACGCTCATTGATATCCTGCTCAAGGTCGTCCAGAACGTACTCAATGCTGGCAAACGGCACCACAAGGACGCGTATTATGCCGCACGCACGGAGCAACGCCGTGCGGTGCAGGCGTTCGTCACCTGTGTGGACCACGGGGCAGTAAGCCCTTTGCAGACGATTGAGGCCATTGCCTTCAATACGGAGCTGTCGGACCCCGAAAAAGTCCAGCATATCCAAGCGGTCTTGACGGACGGCAGCGCGCAACGTCATGCGGCCCAGGAACAGCTCGTCTCCTTCAAGGCGCACGCACAGTATGACAGGAATGACCCTGATTATTACCACGCGCTGGCGGCGCAGTCCCGTAAACTCCAGAACCGCGTCGCGGAGATCGTCAAGGCCTTGGCCTTCCAGGGCGACGAAACCAGTGACCTCATGGCGGCGATCCAGCATTACAAAGCCAAAGACGGCCAGATCACCCAGACAGCCCCATTGGAGTTTTTAGAACCCCAGGAGCAACAGGCGGTGCTGGATGATGCGGGCGCAGTCCGGGTCTCACTCTACAAGGCGCTCCTCTTTATCAAGATCGCCGAGGCGCTCAAAGGGGGCGTGCTCAACCTGCGGCATTCATACAAGTACCGCTCGTTAGACGATTATCTCATTCCGCAGGCAGCCTGGCAGGCGCAGCGCGACGCCTATCTCCAACGGGCGGACCTCACGGCAGTGGCGGATGGGCCAGCGACGCTCCGCAGCCTGGCCGCGCGCCTGGAGCAGCAGTATCACCAGACCAACCAGCACATCCTCGCTGGAGAGAATCCCCACGTGCATTTTCGCAAGGATGGGACGTTCCACGTGAGCACGCCTCCCCTCGAGCCTGAGGACAGCGCGCCGCTTCTGGGCCTGCTGCCCAAAAGGCGCTTTATCTCCCTGCTTGAGGTCCTCGCGACTGTGCAGCGCTTCACGCACTTTCTTGAGGCGTTTGTCCCGTGGCGCGTGCAGTATGTCCGGACCAAGCCAGCGGATCGCGTGTTCTATGCGGGCATTACCGGCTATGGCTGCTTCATCGGGACGCGCAAGATCGTCAGCATTTCCTCGGGCATCTCCGAATCTGAGCTGGAAAGCACCGTCAACGGCTACTTCACCCTGGACAACCTCCACGGCGCGAACGATCGTATCGTCCAGTTTATGGACGGCTTAGCGCTCCCGAAAGTCTACCACCACCCCGATGGCCTGCTCCACACCTCCAGCGATGGCCAGAAGTTTGAAGTGGCCGTGGATTCCCTCCATGCGAGCTATTCCTTTAAATATTTTGGGCAGGACCAGGGAGTCAGCACCTACACCTTCATTGATATGCGCCACTTCCTGCCATACTCGCTCATCATCAGCGCCGCCGAACATGAGGCCCACTATGTCATTGATGGCTTAATGCACAACGACGTGGTCAAAAGTGATATTCATTCCACGGATACTGGGGGCTATAGTGAAATTCTGTTCGGGGCGATGCATCTCTTGGGCTTTGCCTTCGCCCCGCGGATCAAGAATTTTGCCAAGTGCACGCTCTACGCGTTCCACAAGCGTCACGAGTATCAGCAGCAGGGCTATAAGATTCTCCCGGACGCCTATATCAAGGCAGAGGACATCACGGCCCAGTGGGACGAGATGCTGCGTTTCATTACGACGATCAAGCTCAAGGAAGCGACCGCTTCCCAGCTGTTCAAACGGCTCAATTCCTACTCTCGCCAGCACCCGCTCTATCGAGCGCTCAAGGAATTTGGCAAGATCCCCAAATCAGACTTCTTGCTGCGCTACACTGACATCGTGGAACTACGCCAAGCGATCGAAAAACAACTCAATAAAGGCGAAAACGTCAATAAATTCGCGCGGGCGGTGTCCTTTGGCAACAGCCAGGAATTCCTCTACGGGGAGAAGATCGAGCAGGAGATGGCCGAAGGCTGCCGCCGTCTGATCAAAAACGCCATTATCTGCTGGAACTATCTCTACTTGACGCAGAAAATCGCGGAAGCCGAGAGCGAAGAACGTCGACAGGAACTACTCATGGCCGTGCGGAATGGCTCTGTGGTGACGTGGCAGCATATCAATCTCCACGGCGAGTACGACTTCTCGGACGCGAAGCTCCAGGACTCCATCGGATTACACGCTCCCAAAATCCTGGCGGTGCAGGGGGTAGAAAAATGGGGATTGTCTCACCGCATAACTTCTTGAGTTGACCATTTTTGTGCCAATACTTCTGGATCCATCTGCAAGAGCGCCCACCAGTCGTCCGTCGGGAGGCGGAGTCCGAGCCGTTGGTACGGACACGCCCCACGCCGTTTGCCATGCGTCAAGGGGCGGCAATGCCAAAACACCCGTTTGAGATCCAGCATGCCCTGGCTCACATGGCGGTGCCGTGCCTGGTGCATGCGCAGCACACTGTTCATGCACTCGACCGCGCTGCTCGCGCGTACCGTGTGGGCGAGGATGTGCCCAACTCGTGCGTACGCCTCGGGCCAATCCGGAGCCAGACGCTGACACAGGAGCGGCTCCATGACGACCATCTGCGCCGCGAGCACAGAGCGCGTGCCCTGCGCACGTCCCAGGGACGCCTGCCACTACCACAGCCGAGCCACGGCCTCGCGTCACTGTGGGTCCGGGACGGCCTGCACCAGCTGGGCCTGCATCCAGTCCACATGGTGCAGGGTCCGCGTCTCGTCCAGCAGACGCCGCACGTTGCTCCAGGCCTCGCCCCCCAACGCTCCCAGGGCGTCGGTGATCTGCCCCTGCGCCCACGCTCGGTCATTGAGCGGTTTTGTCGCAAATTTTGCTCAGGAGGTCATGAAGGGGCAGTTGTCCCTGTCTGTGTGGGGATTAAGCGGCGAGGGCGTAGAACTGTTCAGCCGCAGTGAGGCCTTCGCCTTCAGCCTCAACTCTCAGCTGTTTTTTCTTGATCATGTGCATGAGTTCGATACCGACCAGGGTCCCCTGTGCAGCGTCAAATGACTTGAACCCCAACATCGGACGCGTGACCCGCTTCACTGCGCGATGGTCTTGTTCCACGATATTGTTGAGATACTTGACCTTGCGGATGGCGATGGCGGTACCGTGCTCCGCGTTGTAGCTCTTGATCGCTGCCTCATTGGCCGCACTCCCGTCGATGGTGATCTTCTCTGGCACCCCATGACGACGGATCGCTTTCTTGAGAAAGCGGAGCGCAGCCTCCTCGTCCCGCTGCTCGGTAAGCAGAAAGTCAATGGTCTGGCCGGTCTTATCCACGGCGCGATAGAGGTAATACCAGTGGCCTTTCACCTTAATATACGTCTCGTCCATGCGCCAGCTCACCCACACCGGGCGCTTACGCCGATGAAACGCCTCTTCCAGCTGGGGACTGTATTGCACGACCCAGCGCTGGATGGTCGCGTGGTCGATCGGCACCCCGCGCTCCTCCAGGAGTTCTTCGACATGGCGATAGCTCAGGGGGTACGCCAGATACCACCGTACACCCATCAGAATGATGTCCTGTGGGAAATGGGCGCCTTTCAAACTGATCGCCATCGTCGTGCTCCCCCATGATGCACCGTTAGTCATGAAGGGAGATCATACTGCAAAGGGCCTCAAATGCAAATTTGCGACAAAACCGCGCCAGGCGCGCACACGCTCGGTATCGCTCATGCAGGCCTCCTTGTCCACTGGGGTAACCGTATCGTAACGGTACCGTATCGGATACACGCCAGGAAATGCAGGTCAGTGGGAGTCATGGGGCGTTTCACCACTGGCGACTGTCTGCGCCCAGAGCGTCTCGATATACTGGCGCAGCGCCTCGTTCATCTCCGGGGCGACATCCCGACAGACGCGTGCTGCATACGCCATATACGCCTCGTACACGTCCGTATCGACCCAGAGCCGGATCTGAGTTTTACCCGGCTGCGGGATCACGAGCCCGCGCTTCGCCTGGCTGAAGTCGTACTCCTCCAACATGTCGTCATCGTGGTTCGTCGGCATAGTATCTCCTTTCGGCACGGCTGGCTTCTCTGGCCGAAATCAGCTGAATGGCATCATCGCCCTCATAGGCATAGACGACCACCAGCAGCTGGCCGATCCGCGTGGCCCCGAGCGTCACAAAGCGTTGTTCCTCGTGCCTGGGATCCTCGCGGGTCAGCGCGAACGGATCGCGCAGGACCTCCCCGGCCTCGGCGAAGTGCACCCGATGGTTGCGCAGATTCTCCGCCGCTTTCACAGGGTCCCAGGTGATCCGCATCCTTACTCCTCGCAGCTCGCGCTACAGTTACGTCACCGTTACAGTTGCTGACAGCGCGGCCGCGTCGGTATCCCGCGAGGGGTTGTCCGCTAGCGCGTGGGCCACATCGGGAGCGGTGGGCAGTCAGCGCCGCTCCGCCTCTGCGGGGCTGCCAACCCACCGGCGGCACGCTGGTGGCTCGCCGTGGTGGCTCGCGCCTCGATGGGTCGCAGCGGTATTGCCAGGCAGCGCGGCTATCGGCTAGACCGGTCAACGCAGCGCCGGCGCGGGCACCGGCTGGCGGTCCGGAGCACAGTGCGGCGCTGGGTTGCCCCCGCCTCTGCCGAGCTGCCAGGCATTGCTTCCCATCCCCCTGTGGGCTCGGCAACGTGGTGCACCTTGCCTCCCCCATCCGCCCCCCAGGGGGCAAGGGAAGGCACCGGCTGCGCCCGTGCCAGGGGCATCTTTCCGGCCAGGCCATGCGAGCATAGTCGGGCTCACGAACCCGTCAAGGCCAAGCCCTACGGGGTGCTACGCACGCCTTGACGGAACCGCTCGCCCTCCACCTTGAGGGAACCGCCTGGCCGGAAACACGCCGCGGCGCAGGCCCAGGCCGGCTGCAGCCACGCGGACGTCGGAGCGCTCCCGCTGGTCGCGATGCACCGCCTACGACGCCACCGGAGCGGCGGGCCGTAGCCGCCGGTGCGGGGGCTGTGCCGGTGAGGTCGCGTCCGTCTCGCACAATCCAAGCAAAAAGTCCGCACTCGTCTCCAGCGCGATGGCCAACCGTGCCAACACATCGGAGCGCACATGGCTCCTCTCGCCACGTTCGAGGCGACTAATCGCCTGTTGCGGCAAGTGGGCACGCCGCGCTACTTCCCCCTGGGTCAAGCCGCGGCGCTCCCGCACGGCGCTCAGCCGTTCCCCTAATGTGTTCATCGCCTTCTCCTGTCGATGGCATGCCTGTGAGGTCATCCACACGGATGTAGTATAGCACAAACTCTCTCCAAACGGATGTATTATTTTCTTGACTTTACATCCATTTGGATGTATTATCTTAGTGGTCGTGTACCCGAGCCCTGCGGCTAATTAGAGTGGACCTCTCTGAAGCCATTCAGGTGGTGTCACCTGGCCAATCATCACCTCTGCAATTAGTCTCACAAGGCTGAAGGCAGCTTCATAAGGCCTGATTCAGGCCGTTGACCATGGCTGTCGGCGCACACCTGGCCCACGGCGTCTCACGACCCTCATCCTCGCCAATGCCTTACAGCCCCTGAGGCTGCGGCCATGGTGGCACCCGGAACAGCAACACCTCTTTCAGGCTCCAGACATGATCGGTCAATCCCGCCGCCATCGCCGGCGTACACGGCCGCCATAACCTGGCCGAGCCATTGCCGTTGGTGGCTTCGGGAATCAGCAGCGCTTGACGTAAGCTGGCGTGGGGCAGGACAAAGTTGTGGTAGGTCTGGAACAGTACCAACTGATGCTGTAAGCCGTCTTCGCCCTGGCACAGCGTGTTGACCCGTCGTCCCACCGCCGCCACCCGCTGACGGAGATCGAGGTTGAGCCTTTCCACAAAAGCGGTGTTGATCGTCCAGCCACACACCGTCAAGACCTGCTCGATCGCCAGCTGCGTGCCGAACACGACGCGGTGCTTGACGCCCACAAGGCGTCGTCGCCGGTAGGACTTGACCACCTGGGCGTAGAGCAACTGGGGCACCGGCATCCAGCGCGGCTTGGGCAAGGGGCCTTTGTCCTGGCACCGCGGCGGTTGCATCCAATGGCCGAAGTGCGTCAGGAGCGCCGTCATGTACACCCTGAACCCGTCAGTCAAAAACAGCGGCATGCAATCCGGTGCTAACACCTGCACAACCTGATGCACGACGCACTGGGCCATCGCCAGGGTGCGGGTGCCGACATCGATGACCACCAGCAGCTTGCTCTCGGGGTCCATCGCGGTCCACACCCAATACGGTGAGCCCTCCAGGCGTTTGATCGCCTCATCTTCACGGAGGCCACCGGCTTTGACTTCCCGCAGCACAGCGTATAACTCATCGAGTTGCACCTGGTTGACATGTACATCGCACAGGAAATAGGCGGCAAAGGCTTGCAGGTGCTCTGCTGCTTCGACCAGCCAGTGCAAGACCGTCTTGGGGGCGACCTCGAAGACCCGAGCGGTGGCGCGTATACCCAAGCCTTCAGCCAGGCACGCCAAGACGCGAACCATCAGCTCTACGGCCGCCTGTTTGCCGTGGAAGAGGGTGCCATGCGTCTCTAAAAAGTAGCCCTTACAGCCAAGACACTGAAACTGGCGCCAGAGGCCACCACTAGGATGACCGTTGGCGCGCAGGTTGCCCAGACCCAGCCAACCCCAGTAGTCACAGCTTAGATGCGGACAAAAGCGCTGCGAGGTGTCAATCTCCCGCGGGCGTCGGTTGGTCGGGAGCATCGGCTCGGGTGGCGCCGGAGGTGGCAGTGGGGGATGCGCGGCTTCTCGCTCACACAGGGCACAAGGGGGCTTGTGCGTCAGGCCCGCAAACGCTTTGGGCTCGGTGGAGCGCTGGTGCTTGGGCTTGACTGGCACCGGTGGGATGGACACGCCTCGCTTGGACCAGGTGATGTGCAACATGACGAAGAGCCACACGAGAACGAACAGAGCGAGGTGGGAGAAAAACAGGTGAGAGACCATGGTATTGCCCCCTCCACAGCGTGTTGAGATGGGGTATTTTACCTGGTTTTGAGGCCAATGGAATTGGAGTTACACCCCCAGCGCCTCGGTGAACGCACAAGGGGAGCTTGGGACATCTTCGAACTGGCGACACACGTGATCGCATCGAGGTCGCACAACTTAGCGCCGCCACCACCGCTGCCACCATCGCCCGGCACTGCTGCGCTGATGCCGTCGTCGCTCTTCACGCTGACGGACCACCTCGATCTCCTCCTCAGCAATCCCCGGCAAAGAGCCCGTGGCTTCGAGTTCGCGCCGCAAGTCCTCGGCCAGAATGCGGGCCGGAAACGCGATCTCGGCACGACCGCAATAGCGACAATCGGTAATACGGACAAACGTCCCATCGGCTCGCACCTCGTCGCGAAGCCGCAACACCTCGGGATAGGTGTGTCCACACGACGGCGGCGTCCAGGGCGCTGCTGATTCCTCAACCCCTTGACCCCTCGGCGACCCCTCGGAGTGCTGCCCTCCTTTGACCACCGCCACCCGTTCGAGATCGCTCAGATGGAGCCACATCTGATCTGCCGACAAGCCTTGGCTCGCGGCACATTGGCGCCCCTTCGGGTCGATGCGATCACGCTGCGTGGTCGCGTCCCATGCAATGAGCGCCATCGGCGTCTGCTCCCAGGTCTCGAACGCGATGATTGCGCCGCTCCACCCGCCAATACCGTACCCTTCATAGTCGGGATCCATGACCTCGTCTTTGACCCGCACAGTATCGCCCAGGGTCAGCCGCCGCTGGGCGGCTCTACTTTGCGAGTGGGACGTCTGCGTTCTGCGCCGCTTTCGCCTCGCCATCAGATGACTCCTCCCAGGTCTATCTCGGGCTCATCATAACCGGTGGGTTGGGTGTGATCAACTCACCAAATGGAGCCGATGCGGTCCCACAAGAGTGGGATCGCATCAGAGGCCTAGGGGATGGTGCACAGGGTGATGTGCTGTAGGGGGAGCCTTTTGGGCAGACGAGTACCTGATCCACCGGAAGCAGGTCAGGGCATCGCCTCCAGCCACTTTGAAAGAAGAGGTAGCAGAATTCGTGGCCTTTTAGCCAGATTTCGCGCTGATCGATTTATCCGCAGAGTTGGGGTACACGACCGGTCAAGCGGGTGGGCGAGCGTGGCGAGGCGACGGCGTTCGGTGTCGGTCAGGCGGAGCCGACGCCCACCGGGGTGGGCTTTCAGGACGCGGTTTTCCTCGAGGAGATAGGTGATGACCTGTTGCTGGTGCCGCTGGAGCCAGCCGGCGACCATCGCGATGAGGATGTGGAGGATCATAGCCGCTCCTCAGGTTGGAAGCTGTGACGCTCTCGTGCGGTCCAGTATACGCCCAACCTGAGCGATTTCAACGGGGTAGAATCAGCCGTTTATTTCAACCATACGGGCGCTCCCGTGCTTTGCACGGGACAGCGGATGGGGGACGTCGCCGAAGCGGGAGCGGCGGACAGGCCCTGCAAAACGCATGACCCACGCCGCGCAGGGCTCAGGGGTGCTGCAGCGGGTTGTCCACCACGAACCCTTCGGCGGTGGCCGCCGCGCGTAAGGCGGTATCCGCCACCACAAAGCTGGGCGGCGGCAGGCCTTGCTCCTGCGTGATCCGGCGGATGGCCAGGGCACACGCCAGGTGGATCGCATCGGCCGCGCGCAACGGATGGGCCTGGAGGCCCATACACGCCTGGTCCACGACGGCCTGCGTGAGGGCGATCACCTGATAGCGCTGCGCAAAATGGACAGTGACGCGGTGAGCAAGCCGCTCGGCCTGGGTCACCTCCAGGGACCCTTCCCGCACCCGGCGCTGCAGCGCGCTGATGACTTCGACCTGGGACAGCGCGGACGTATAGATCACGTACTGCGCGGGATGGGCCAGGAGCCGACGCACCCAGGCCGAGCCGACTTCGGCCACGTAGCGTTTGACCAACGCGCTCGTGTCCACATAGGCGGGCATTACCGCCGCTCCTCCCGAATCGTCTCCGACAGGGGTGGCCCCGGGATCTCCTCAGGGTCAAAATCTTCGACCTCCGGGGAGAGGGGCCGCGTGGGCAGGGTTGCGAGCAACCCCTCGGCGATCATCTGCTGGTGCACCCGCTCGTAGCGAGCCGCCTCATACGTGGCCAGGCACACGCGCAGCATCTCTTCCGGCGTGCGCTGCTGCTGCTGGGCCAGGTCGACCAGTTGTTGATACGTGTCGTCGGACAGTTCGAGGACTTTGCCCATCGCGTTTTCTCCTTGCGCCGCAGCGATAGATGACGCCACGGCCACCGCACGGTCGGCGGCTCCCCCGCCACGGACGCCTCGCTCCGCTCGTCGCTTCTCGGTGCTTCCCCAGCAGGCACCCTGCCGAAGCCTCACTGGTGGCACCAGTTCGGCCGCCCGTGTGCACCGTTTTCCCCAGCACGTGTGGGCAACGTGTTGGCGCAAGCACTGGCGCGTGCTCGGTCCCAGCCGCCGTGGTCTGCCCGGGCAACAGCCCGGGGCGGCCACCGCCGGTGCTGCCAGCCGACGGCGAAGCACGGTGGCCGGCGGCCGGGGCTCGCGCACGCACGGTTTCCCAGGGACATCAGGCCGCGCCGCAGTCTGCAGACCAGCCGGCACGGCGCTGAGGCGGCAGGGTCGCTCGGTCGCGCGGGCCGAGGGCCCACGCCACCGTCGTCCACGGCTGCGCCATGAGGCACACCGCCGAGGCGCTGCCTCCGCGGCGTCCAGCCCACCAAAAGCTCGCGCACGGATGGTCGAAAAGGCATGCCTGTCAGCGCAGCGGTCGGCGGACCGGTCAGTGCAGCCCCGCTCAAGGGGACGCTGCGCGGCTGGACTACCCCCGCGCCCTGCTGGGCTGCCAGGCGACGTTCCGGCCCCCCGTCGGCTCGGCAACGCGCTCAAACGGCCGCTGCGCCTTGCCTCACCTCGCTGCCCCCAGGGGGCGCACACGGAAGGCACCGGCGCCGCTGCGCTCTGCCCGTGCCATCGCTTCCTCTCGCCCCCCGTCCCCCGGTGGGGGCTCTGCCGCTCGCTACCGCTCCTACAGGTAAGCGGCTTTGCCGCTCCTGCCTGCTCCGTGAGGCAGCTCTGCCGAGCCGCCTTGGGCTGCCTCCCCACGGGGGAGGCCACGCGCACCAGCGAGCGGGGCTGCTCGGCCTCCACCTGTCCCTTGCCTGTCTTTCCTTCCTCCTTGCAAGACTCGCAATGTACTGCCGCAGCGCTCCTGCGTCAAGGCCAGGCCCCCAGAGGGGGTGGGGCTGCGCCTGAGACTGGCGCATGGGCGGACCGCTGGTGTGCTGGCCACCGTCGGCGCTGCTGCCCCCGGCCAGCACGGGGTGCGCTGCGCGCACCAGCAGGACGGCCACCGTAGTCTTCCCCGACAGGGTGCCCACCAAGGGCACCCTACGGAGCCACCACTGCCAGAGGAAAGGGCGAGGCCGTCTATGCTGGGCTGCGTCACCGTGTTTGGGCTCCTCCTGGGGGGGATCTGCGGGTGCGGGCTGGGCCTGGGTCTGCTGCTGCACTGGCTGGTCCCTGCGATGGACCGCGGGATGGCGACGCTCTGTGGCCTCGTGGCCACAGGGGTGGCCCTCCTGGCCTTTGGGCAGCTCATGACCCTCGCCGAGCCGTCGGAGGCCGAAGAGGAGCCCTCACCCCTCTGGCGGCTGCGGTCCCTGCCCCGGCCATCACGCGCGGCCCGGCGCCCGCGCAAACGCTCCTAATAACGGCCGGGCGCCAGGGCTGGCGTGCAGGCCCACCCTGGCCAGCAACGGGGTCGCGCCGACCGGTGCGCTACCCGCCACGGGGGTTAGGGAGAGGCGTGGCCAGGCTCCCCGGCCAGATCGCCCCGCGCCGGGCGCACCTGAAACACCTTTTCATGGCGGATGTGCACGGTGCCGGCTTGCGCGCCACGCGGCTTGCTGACGTCCCGGACGCGCGTGCCGGAGACGGGCACAACGCCCGCGTGGCGCGCTTTGCTGTGATACGCGGCGATCGCGGCGGCGCGTTGGAGGGTCTCACGATCCGGGTCGGCGCCCGGTGGGCCCTGGAGGATGACGTGGCTGCCCGGCATCCCGTGTATATGGAACCACCAATCCTCCGGCCTGGCTACCCGGAAGCTCAGGAAGTCGTTGTCGGCGTCGGTGCGACCGACCAAGACGTGCCACCCGTCCGGCAACGTGTAGGTGATCAGGCGTCCCTGCTGATGGTGCAGCGATGACGGTGGTTGTGCCATGCAGGTGTCGCTTTCCGGAGGTCGCGAACCCTGATCCATGCGTGGAAACCTTGCGCAGCACATGGCCGTGCTTCCTGAGGGACACGGGGGTGTCTGCCCCATCGACGGCGCACCGTCCAGGCCATGTTGCACGCTCTCAGCACACCTCCCCCGGCATGTACGGGCTTTCTGCGAACCCGTGTTGCACAAACCGGGCCATAACATCCTTTCCGCTGGTGCGGAATTAATCGACTGTGCCCGGCAGGCATCATTTCGATGAGCAACTAGGCCACGTAGAGGCAAAATGCGGCTTCCAGTGTGTGAGAGCCAAGTATTGATATTGAAGGAGTTACAACGAGCCGACACAGTCGCTTATTTCCGCACTGATGTAAACAATCCTCGCTCAATTTATCGGAGTTTGTAGCAACGCAAAAACGTGCGAAATAGGTGAGAATCTCCTCTCCATGTCCGATCCACTTTCACGACCCCAGGAGAGACTCATCCATGCCGGTGCCCTCATACGTCCACCACCTCTTCAACGTCGACCAATGTCAAGCCTACATCCATACGCTGCGGTGGAAAGATCGGTCGCTCCAGTGTCCCCGGCGCCAGAGCCAGGACATCGATCCGTGGGGCACATACCACTACCGACCCGGGTGCAAACGCTACCGGTGCAACAGCTGCAAGCGCACCTTTAATGACCTCACCAACACTCTACTGCACCAGAGTAAGCGATCGCTGCCGTACTGGATTCTCGCCGCCTTCCTGCTGTGCCTATCGTACTCGTCTCGACGTATTGCGAGAGAGCTGGGGGTGCATGGCCGTACGAGCTATCGCTGGAGTTGGTGGCTGCGCAATACGGCCCTCTCCTATGAAACCGACCGCCAGTTGGCAGGCACAGTGGAAGCCGATGACCTCTACCACACCGCCGGCAACAAGGGACAAGCGAAAGGCGGTGGCAAGAAGTCGTTGGGGCGCCGAGCGCGTGGCCGTCGGAAGAAATGCGAGCCCGGTCGTGGCCATTATGACAAGGACCGGCCGGCGATTATCGCCTGGGTCAGTCGGCAGGGGGCTGTCGTCATCCAGGCAACCCGCGATTTCACCGTGAAGACAGTGCAGAAAGCCGCTGACCTCGCCGTGCACGCGGGCAGTCGTCTCTACACAGACTCGGCGAGCAGCTATCGAGCATTGAAGGGCTATGGGCATGACTATGTCAATCATACCCAGAAGGAATATGCACGCGGCGACGTGCATGAGAATCGAGCCGAGTGTCTGTTTTCCATATAACTGGTTGCGAGTTTTAGACACCGCAGAACGCCCGCAGATTGATCAGGGTATATGCCATCACCTTCATCCCATAGTGTCGCTGCTGGATGCGTTCAAATCGAAGCAGTAATCGCTTGAACTTGTCTTCCCACGCAAAGGTCCGCTCGACATGCATGCGTAGCGCATGGATCACTTCATTGAAGAGGCGTTTGCGTCCGCGCTTGGTGTGCTTGCGATTCCGCGGATTCTCTTTGATGTTTGGGATCATGCCGGCGTTGAAAATGCATTTGCGATTGTGCGCGGAATCAAAGCCACCATCGAGGTTGAGATAGGCGCCTCTGAGGTCCAAACCCACCTCTTTGACCACTTGCTTCAACGCTTTCAGGCTCTCTGGTAATAGGACCATATCGGTCTCATTGACAGGCGCCACGGGGACAGGCGCTAAGACAGAGCCATGGTTGTCCGTGATCGCGATGACTTTCTCGCCCTTCTGGTGTTTGTACCCCGAGAACCCGATGCCATCCCCGTATGGTTGAAATACTACGTCGCGTCACGCGGCCTCGCGATGATAGTAGCTGAGCAGGCCACCAAGGCGCTCCCGCCGCACCACGGGACCTGTGTGGCCACCAACGGCCCCCTCCTGCGCGATCAGGTGGTTGTCGAGACCCTGATGATTCCGCTCGGTATGATAGTGAGCGAGGTATTGGTGGATCACGTACGACAGCGCGGCTTCGCCCAGCATCACCATGCGCTCCAGAGCTTCCTCCTTGATGGAGCGCACGAATCGTTCGCAGTGGGCGTTGAGATTCGGACTCTGTGATGGTAAGACGATCGGCTCGACCCCACTATCCTTGAGCAATCCGTCGAAGGCCTGTGTGAACTTCGTGTCCCTGTCGCGGATCAGGTATCGCTTGCCCAGGAGGAACCCCTCAAAGGGATCCGTAAGCTGCCGGGCGCACTGCTGCATGAAGGCCGCGGTGGGATGCGGGGTGATGCCGGCGACCTGGACACGCCGCGTGGCCAGTTCCATCACGATGAGTACGTCATACGTCACCACACCGTGCCACGTGGCGACCTCTACCGTAAAGAAGTCGGTCGCGGCCAGCACCTCCCAGTGCAGCTTCAAAAACTGCGCCCAGCTCATGCCGGCCTTCCGGCGGTGCGGCGCCGGGTCCAGGTGGTGCCGGCGCAGGATGTTCCGCACGGTCAGCTTGGCAATGTGTTGGCCCAGGTTCGCCAACGCCCCCTGGATGCGACGGTAACCCCAGGTGGGGTTTTCCTCGGCCATGCACCTAACCAACTGCTCGACCTCCTCAGCGACACGCGGTCGGCCAAGCTGCCGGCGGTGCGTGCTCCCGTCAAACTTCTGCGCGATCAGTCGCTTGTACCACCGCAGGAGGGTGTCGGGCGTCGCGATGGTCGCCACTGCTTTGAGACGTGCGTGTCCAAGAGGGTGAGCGAGCGCGGCGAGGCGGCGGCGTTCGGTATCGGTGAGGCGCAGTCGGCGCCCACCGCGCTGGGCTTTGAGGACACGGTTTTCCTCGTGGAGATAGGCGATGACCTGTTGCTGGTGACGTTGGATCCAGCCGGCGATCATGGCAATGAGGACATGCAGGATCATAGGGTGCCCCGGGTTGAAAGCTGTGACGTGAGGGTGCCCTCCATCATGCTGGAAATCTAAGATATTTCAATAGGATAGCGTCAGCCCTTTATTTCAACCATACGAGATCATACCGCACATGGCCTCAAAGGAAAACTTGCGACAAAACCGGTACACGACCCTGGACCTGCAGTAGCAAATGGCCGAAAGTGAGCGGTCAAGGGGAGAGATTTCCCATGTCGGAGTTTAGACGTCCTGCCTTGACGCGTTGGACGTAATTCCACGCCGTGCCGTACCCAATCCCCAGCTTCTTGCTAATCTGATGAATGGAGACCTCTTGTCGATAGAGGTCCGCGATACGCCCTTGGACTCCGAGTGGAATCGGGGCACGGGATATGCGCTTGCCTTGGGCGCGAGCCCGCGCCATGCCTGCCTTGACCCGGTCGCTCATCAGTGCGCTTTCAAACTGGGCGAGAGAGGCCAGCACCGTGAAGATCATCTCCCCGTGCGGGGTCGTCGTGTCGATGTTTTCTTGATAGGAGATAAAATCCACACCCAAGCTGTGGAACTCGTTCAGGGCCTGCACCAGCGCTTGAGTTGACCGGGCAAATCGATCGTACCGCCAGACCAGCACCACATCGATGTGGCGCTTCCTGGCCGCCGCCAACAACGCTTGATACTGCGGACGATCGTCTCGCGTCCCACTGGCATAGTCGACATACTCTCCGGCGGGCACAAATCCTCGCCGTGCCGCATACGCACGCAGCGCGAGTAACTGTGTCTCCGGATCCTGGCCCTTGTCGAGGGTCGAGACCCGGGCATAGAGCGCCACCTGCTTCTGGGTTACCATACCCCCCCGATCAGATAGGAACCCCTCTATGACGCTTTGACAGGTTCGTTCGAAGAGGCGACGCGCATTGCAGCCGCCCGACCGCAACTGTCACAGTACCTCCAGCTTCGCTCCGAAAGAGCGGACATCATCGGCACCAACATCCTCGTGGAGGGCATAGCCAATGCGGTCCTGGAAGACCCTCATCCCTACTTCGATGTGACACCTTGGGGTTTCAATGGGCCTTCTTCGACACGCGAGCTATCAAGTCATCAATCCTCGAGAGGAAGAGCTTCAGGATCGGAGACGTATTCATCTTGCTGTAGCCGACAACCAGATCAATGGTGGGTACGTCCCCCTGCAACGGGCGGCTGATCACGGACCAGGGAAGCAGATTCTGGGCGTAGGCAGGTATCAGAGCGACGCCACGCGTTGATGCGACCAAGGACATCACCATGGCCAGATGATCCGCTTCGTGATCCGGCCTGATGTCAATGCCGGACCGCCTCAAGTAATCGTCGATAACCCCCCGCGTTACGGGAGCCGTGTTCGACACGCCGATGAATGTCTCGCCCACGATGGCTTGTGGGTGGATCGCCTCATGCGAAGCGAGGCGGTGATCGCTTGGCAACACGACGACGAAGGGTTCCGTGGCAACGACTTTGAACATCAGATCGGTTGCCCGTGCTTCTGGTCGGAGGAACGCCACGTCGAGCTTACCCCTGACAAGAGCATCCGCGAGGTCGGGAGAATACTGGCTCGAGATGGTGATCTCGATATTGGGGAGTTCGTCCCGCAGGATGTGGATCGCTTCGGGGAGCCAGTCTATCTCCTTACCGGTCAGGAAGCCTAAAGCGAACGACGGCTTGGCGGGCTGCGCGGCGCGCCGTGCCGCTTCGCCGGCAGCCTCGACCTGCGCCAGTACCAGTCGTGCATGGTCGAGAAAGACCCGACCCGCAGCGGTCAGCTCGATGCCCCGAGCGCCGCGGATCATCAGTTGAGCGCCGACCTCGTCCTCAAGGTCCCGGATCTGACGACTGAGGGACGGCTGCGCCGTGTGGAGCCTCCGCTTGGCAGCGACGGTAAGACTCCCCTCCTCGGCGACCGCGACGAAATAGCGGAGATGCCGCAGCTCCATAGCGTGTCCCATGCCTGCGAAGTATGGTCCCAGCTTACAAAGTATTTGTAGCCGACGCAATCATATCATACATTGCAATATATGGCAGTGATTGCAAGATGGTTTTTCCATAAGCCAGCCATACGACACACGTATACCTTGAAGGAGTGGAACATGCGTAAGCCAGTTGTTGTGATGACGGGTGCCCTGACCGGGATCGGTCGGGCCACTGCCGTGGCATTTGCGCAAGAAGGTGCCCGCTTGGTCGTTTCCGGTCGCCGGGAGGCGGAAGGGAAGGCTCTTGAGGCCGAACTGCACGCCCTTGGCGCAGAAGCCGTGTTCATTAAGGCCGACGTCCGGCACGAGGATGAGGTCCGCAATCTGGTGGACCAAGCGGTTGCGCGATTTGGACGCATCGACGCTGCCGTCAACAGTGCCGGCACCGAGGGTAAGCCCGGACCGATCGTCGACCAGACCGCCGAGAGCTATGCCGCGACCTTCGATACCAATGTGCTGGGCGTGCTGCTCAGCCTGAAGCATGAGCTGCGGGTGATGACGGCGCAGAAGGGCGGCAGCATTGTCAATATTTCATCGACCTACGGTCACGAAGGAGCAGCATTCGCGTCGGTGTATGCCGGCAGCAAGCACGCGGTGGAAGGCATGACCAAGTCGGCGGCGCTTGAAGGCGCGGCGTCCGGCGTCCGCGTCAATGCTGTCGCTCCCGGCCCAACGGACACCGGTATGCTCGACCGCTTCACCGGTACGCCTGCAAACAAAGCCGCGCTGGCATCGACTGTCCCGCTCGGCCGTGTCGGCAAGCCCGACGAAGTGGCCCGTGCGATCGTCTTTCTCGCCTCCGACCAGGCTTCGTTCGTGACGGGCCAGATCGTCTCCGTCGACGGCGGCAAGACGGCGGGCTAACGCAACGTCGGTGTGCAAAGCGCCCCACCACGCGGTGGACACCGAAGACTTTTTCAAGAGAGCCGACATGACCACGCACACGCACCACACTGCCCCGACCAGGTTCGTCGAGGCCAACGGCATCCGCTTTGCCTATCGCCGCTTCGGCAAGGTCGGCGGGGTGCCGCTGGTCTTCAACATGCATTTCACCGGCACCATGGATCATTGGGACCCGGCGGTGACGGATGGCTTCGCCCGGGACCGCGAAGTCATCCTGTTCAACAATGCGGGAATTGCCAGCAGTTCGGGCGACGTACCGGCCTCCATCGAGGCAATGGCCGCCCACGCCGCTGCCTTCATCAAGGCGCTCGGTCTTGCCCAGGTTGATGTGTTGGGGTTCTCGCTGGGCGGCATGATCGCGCAAGAACTGGCACTGGCCGAGCTGTATCTGATTCGCCGTCTGGTCCTGGTCGGCACTGGCCCTCGCGGCGGCGAGGGCATGGCGTCGCTCACCCCCGAAGCGCAGCAGATGTTCAGCGCGACCTACGAGCATCCGGACCATGTGTGGCTCCGGGTGTTCTTTGCACCGTCCGACACAAGTCAAGCGACTGGCCGCGACTATTTGAAACGCTTTCGTCTCCGCACAGAGGATCGCGATCCCGAGGTCAACGAGAAGGTCGCACCGGCGCAGATCGCGGCGCTCTCCACATGGGGAGCCCCGCGCGACAATCCCTACGGCTATCTGAAAAATATCCGCCAGCCGACTTTGGTCGTGAACGGCGGTCACGACGTGATCATCTACACGGTGAACTCGTACATCCTTCAGCAGAACATCCCGAACGCCCACTTGATCCTGTATCCCGACGCCAATCACGGCTCGCACTATCAATATCCCCAGCTGTTCGTTCGCCATGTCTCGCTGTTCTTGTCAGCAAGCGACCGTGGCACGGACACTGATCGCTTTACTCTCTAACCAACAAAGAAAGGACTGGATCATGGGTACGATCTCAGGCAAGACAGCTCTTGTGACCGGTGCTTCTCGCGGCATCGGCCGTGCGAGCGCCCTGGCACTCGCCAAGGGCGGCGCACAGGTTTTGGTGCACTATGGCCAGGGCAAGGCCGAGGCGGAAGCCGTCGTCGCCGAGATGCGCAAGGCCGGGAGCCGCGCTGACGTCGTCGCGGCTGATCTCGCCGCTCCGGACGGCGCGCACAAACTGGCCCAGCAGGTTCGTGCTATCGTTGGCGACCGTTTGGATATTCTTGTCGCCAATGCGGGCGTGTCGAAGGCAGCGAGTATCGAGGACACGACGGTTGAGGATTTCGACACCCTCTTTGCGGTCAATGTCCGCTCGCCTTTTTTCCTTATCCAGCAGATGCTTCCCATTCTGGGCAATGGCGGCAGCATTGTCTTCGTCTCTTCGCTCGCTGCACGTGCGGCTGTTGGCGCGCTGTCGGCTTACGCCGCGACGAAGGGAGCTGTCGACACGTTGGTCAAACACTTCGCCGCTGCGCTTGGCCCGCGCGGCATCCGGGTCAACGCCGTAGCCCCCGGCGTCGTCGAAACCGACATGTCGAACTTCACCAAGACAGACGCCGGTCGGGATTTTGCGCTGAGCATGCAAGCTCTCCAACGTCTGGCCCAGCCCGAAGATATTGGGGCTGTCATCGCATTCCTTGCCTCCGACGATGCCCGCTGGATCACCGGCGATACCGTTCGGGTGGACGGTGGCTCGAAACTTTGAGCAGCATCGAAAGGCGCGCGGAAAAGAGTGGCATACCTGGTCAAGAGCGCGGCAAGGCTCGTGGGCGATGCGCCGGACATGGTCTCTTCAGTAGAACCGTGAGCCATCGCACCACCGATATGTGCAAACCGACAAAGCAAGGAACAACCATGAGCGATTCACAAGCAGAGAACAACAAAGCGATCGTCCTCGACGCGTTCGAGACCCTCTTCAACAAACGCGACTATGCGGCGGCGGAGCGATTCTGGTCGTCCAATTACATCCAGCACAGCGCACATATCGCGCCGGGCCGGGATGAACTCTTCAACCTGATCAAGAGCGTCCCCCCGACGTTGAAGTATGAGCCGGGAGTGATCGTGGCGGAGGGCGACTTCGTGATCATCCACGGCCGGTTCTCGGGCATCGGACTCCCCGCGAATTGGATCGCGGCAGACATCATCCGCATGCAAGATGGCGCGCTGGTCGAACACTGGGATGTCATTCAGGATGAGGCGACGCAGGCGCAGTCCAAGAGTGGCAACCCTATGTTCGGCGCCTCATTCCCGAAATAGTGCCCCGCGAGATCGCTCAACAATATCTTCGTTCTCGTCACGAGATTTTATGACCCATGGATGACCTGCTCACACTCGAGGGAGAGGCCCACGGTGGGAGCGGACGATGGCGCCAGCGCAAAGTGGTACGGGCCGGCGCCTCGATTACAGGGGCGCTTTGGAGCTTCAAAGGTAGACCGGATGTGCTCAAAGATATCCCCGACTGGCTTCATTCGTCATAAAACATCCAGTAGCCGATGGACAATTTGTAGCAGTAGGATGGGCGTCACGTGTGGTCTGGCTTCGCTCGTCCCCGAGAACACAATGTGTTCTCTCCATTGCTGGTCAGAAAGGAACTCCTTTGTGACCACGCTTTTATACCGGGAAAACGCCTTGTTTTTCAAGGCCCAATCATACCCAGTTTCAGACACCCTTTTTGATCATGGATGAACGCCTACCATGCCAAGTACATTTCTCATGTCCAAAGAGCGGGAACGGCTGGCCTGTTTTCCCGATGCTATCCAGCCGTGGGATCTGATCACCTATTTCACCCTGACCGAGCACGACTGTTCCCTCATTGACACCTATCAGGGCGACAGCAACCGCTTGGGGGCAGCCCTCCAGCTGTGTACCGTACGCTACCTCGGATTTTGTCCTGCCAATCTCAATACCGCGTCCAGTGACATGATCACTTTCCTGGCGAGACAACTGAAGGCCGATCCAAGCGCTCTGCAAGACTATGGGAAGCGCCGTATGACCCGCAGTATCCACTTCAATACGGTTTTGCATCATTTGGGATTTAGCCGTGTTCAGACCGAAGACCATGAGCAGATCGTCGCATGGCTGACTGAACGTGCACTCGAGCACGACAAACCTACCCTCTTATGCCAAATGATCTGTGAGCGCCTCAAGCAACAGCAGAAGATTCGGCCTGCGGTCACCACGCTGGAGCGATGGGTCGTCACCGCTCGCGTGCAGGCCCATCATGAGTCGTTGCACCGATTGCAGCCACTGCTCACGCCAGAGCGCATGACCTCGTAGTGTTGAAATAAACGGCTGACGCTACCCTATTGAAATATCTCAGGTTGGCAGTATACTGGAGCCCACCATCACGTCACGGCTTTCAACCCGGGGAACCCCATGATCCTGCATATCCTCATCGCTATGATCGCCGGCTGGCTCCAACGGCACCAGCAACACGTCATCGCCTATCTCCACGAGGAAAATCGCGTCCTGAAAGCCCACCTCGACGGCCACCGACTGCGGCTCACCGACACCGAACGCCGCCGCCTCGCGGCGCTCGCCCACCCGCTTGGCCGCAAGCGCCTCACAGAGGTGGCGACCCTCGCGACTCCCGATACCCTCATGCGCTGGTACCAGCGA
>WNGA01001851.1_pt1 | contig 32420 bp, 29 predicted proteins | sample 5400061 | NCBI WGS metagenome assembly WNGA01 (sample SAMN13153366, study PRJNA577476) | soil metagenome | isolation source: 100 cm soil or saprolite under grassland replicate 2 | place: USA:California | collected 2016-06-15 | reverse complement strand
TCGTTCCCTTCGAGCCGCCGGTTGACGAGCTGTCCGAGGAGTTCCCCATCCGGCTGACGACGGGAAGGCGCCTTGATTCGTTCAACACCGGCGTGCAGTCGGGCCTGTACTCGTCGCCGCTTCGTCGCAAGGAGGCGGTATGCGTCTCGCCGGAAGACGCGGAGCGAGCGGGTGTGGGGGAGGATGAGCGGGTGCTGGTGTCCTCAAGGCGGGGAAAGATCGAGGCCCCCGTCCACGTTGATCGCACGCTCCGGCCCGGCCTGGCCTTCATGACGTTGCACTTCCCCGACGACGTGGACACGAACGCCCTGACGATCGACGCCTGGGACCCGAAGTCGGGCACGGCCGAGTTCAAGGCCAGTGCGGTCAGGATCGACCGGATCGAGCAGCCGGCTGCGGCGGCCGGAGGCGGGGGCGGAGAGTGAAGGAGGTCGGATGGACCTCCATCTGATGCAGGCGATCGCCACGGGCGAGGAACGCGCCGCCGTCGACGAGGTCCTCGGGCCGCCCGCGTCCGGGTGGCACGGCGGCGATCGCTCCATCGAGCTGGAGGGCCACGTCGGCTACGCCGGGCGCGCCGCACGCGAGCAGCGGCATTTGTTGCTGCCCGCGCTGCAAGCGCTCCAGGGCCGGGTGGGATGGATCTCGGATGGCGGCATGAACTACGTCTGCCAGCGCCTGTCGGTGCCGCCGGCCGAGGCCTACGGGGTGGCCAGCTTCTACGCGATGTTCTCCCACGAGCCGCGGCCGAAGACGGTCGTGCACGTCTGCGACGACATCGCGTGCCGCGTGAACGGCGCCGAGCCACTGATCGAGCGACTCGAGCGCGCGCTCGGTCCCGGCCGGTCCGGCGGGCTCGTCCGGAGCCCTTGCCTGGGGATGTGTGAGCGCGCTCCGGCGGCTTTGCTCCAATCGGCGGGGCACGAGGCCAGCGACGTCTCCATCGGCGAGGTGACCGTGGAGATGCTCCATCCGTTCCTCCACGGCGGAGGGTGGATCGAGAGCCCCACCGGCGGTTCATTGGGCCCCCAGCCGCGAGAGGGGCTGCGGCTGCTGCGCCGGGTCGACGTCGTCGACCCTCGATCGTTCGGCGACTATCGGGCGCACGGCGGATACGACGCGCTTCGAGAGGCGATCGAGCTCGGCCCGGAGGGCGTGATCCGGGAGGTGAAGGACTCCAAGCTCCTCGGGCGTGGCGGCGCGGCCTTCCCCACCGGTGTGAAGTGGGAGGCCGTCGCGAAGCAGCCGGTGCGACCTCACTACTTCGTGTGCAATGCGGACGAGTCCGAGCCCGGCACGTTCAAGGACCGGGTGGTCATGGAGGAAGATCCGTTCGCGCTGGTCGAGGCGCTGACCATCGCGGGGTTCGCCACCGGATCCGAACGTGGCTACCTCTACGTCCGGGGGGAGTACCCGCGGGCGACCGAGATGCTGTCGAATGCCATCGACGAGGCCCGGTCGCGGGGCTTCCTCGGCCGGGACGTCATGGGCGGGGGATTCTCTTTCGACATCGAGCTGCGCCGGGGGGCGGGCGCGTACATCGCCGGGGAGGAGACGGCGATGTTCAACTCGATCGAGGGCAAGCGGCCGGAGCCTCGCAACAAGCCACCGTTCCCGGTGACCCACGGCTTGTTCGGCAAGCCCACGGGGATCAACAACGTCGAGACCCTCATCAACGTCCTGGAGGTCCTGCGGATGGGCGGGCCTGCCTACGCGGCGACGGGGACGCCGGACTCCACCGGTACGCGCCTGTTCTGCCTGTCGGGCTGCGTCGAGCGGCCGGGCCTCTACGAGGTGGAGTGCGGCACGCCGCTCCGGGATCTGCTCGAGCTCTCCGGGGGCGTTCGAGGAGGTCGCCAGGTGCAGGCGATCCTCCTGGGTGGGGCGGCCGGCGGATTCATCACGCCCGACCGGCTGGACCTGCCGCTCTCCTTCGAGGGAGCGCGCGCCGCCGGGGTGACCCTCGGCTCCGGTGTGGTCATGGTGTTCGACGATTCCGTGGACCTGGTGGACATCGTGCTGCGGATCGCCGCCTTCTTCCGCGACGAGTCATGCGGGCAGTGTGTTCCTTGCCGCGTTGGGACGGTCCGCCAGGAAGAGGCGCTCCGTCGGCTGGTGGACGGCGACGAGAATGGCTCGGGGGATCGCGATCTGGTGTTGCTCGACGAGATCGCCCAGGTCATGCGGGACGCGTCGATCTGCGGCTTGGGGCAGACCGCCGCGTCGGCCGTCCAGTCCGCGGTCAAGCAGCTGCACGTCCTCGATCGGGGGGGTCGGTCGTGAGCCAGGTCGTTCCGCTCGCGCCGCCGAAACGGCTCGTCGATATGGAGATCGACGGGAAGCCGGTCCGGATCGCTGAAGGCTCCACCATCCTCGATGCCTGCCGGACCGAGGGGATCGACACGCCCACGCTCTGCTACCTGGAGAACCTCACGCCGGTGAACGTGTGCCGGGTGTGCGTCGTCGAGGTGGAGGGGTCGCGGGTCCTCGCGCCGGCCTGCTCTCGCCCGGTCGAGCCAGGGATGAAGGTCGTGACGGACTCCGAGCGCGTCCGCCATTCGCGCCGCCTCGTCCTCGAGTTCCTCTCGTCGTCGGTGGACCTCTCGCTCGCGTCGGAGGACGTGAGGCGGTGGATCGGTGCGTACGGGGCCGAGCCCGAGCGTTACGGGCAGGCCGCGCCGCCGGCTGAGGCCGGGGAGCGCGACGCCCGCCACCCAGGTCACCACCAGGTCACCGACGGCGCGGCAGCGGAGACCGTCGGCCAGCCGGTGAAGATCGACAACGACCTCTACGTGCGGGACTACTCGCGGTGCATCCTCTGCTACAAGTGCGTCGAGGCCTGCGGGGTGGACGCGCAGAACACGTTCGCCATCGCCGTGGCCGGTCGGGGGTTCGACGCCCGGATCTCGACGGAGTTCGACGTGCAGCTTCCCGATTCCGCCTGCGTGTACTGCGGCAACTGCATCGGCGTCTGTCCCACCGGGGCATTGATGTTCCGGTCGGAGCACGAGATGCGGCAAGAAGGGACGTGGGAGGAGCCCGGCCAGACGGTGGTGGAGACGATCTGCCCCTACTGCGGCGTGGGGTGCGACCTGGAGCTCCATGTCCAGGACAACGCGATCGTGAAGGTGACCTCGCCGCTCGACCACGACATCACCCGGGGGCACCTGTGCATCAAGGGCCGGTTCGGTTTCGAGTTCGTGCAGAATCGCGAGCCGGCCCCGCCCGAGGCCGAGCGCTGACCCCAGAGGACCCCGATCCCGTCACCGGCATCATTCTGGCCGGGGGGCGTTCCTCCAGGTTCGGCCGGGACAAATTGCGGGAGCCCTATCGGGGCGCGCCGCTCCTGCACCACGCTGTGGTCCGGCTGTCGGACGTGTGTCTCGAGGTAGTAGTGGTGGTGGCCCCGAAGGACCGGGAACCGGATCTTCCCGACCGTCGCGGCCTGCGCCTGGCGCGTGATCCGGTCGAAGGCTTGGGGCCGCTCGCCGGGCTCGCCGCCGGGCTGGCCGACGTCGAGACCGAGCTGGCGGTCGTCGCGGCCGGCGACATGCCTGATATGTCCTCGTCCGTGCTCCTAGAGATGGTCGCCCAGGCCCGGGAGTCGGGAGCAGAGGCCACGGCTCTGGAGCACGTCGGAACCCTGCGGCCGCTCCCGGTGGTCCTCCGGGCGGAGCCGGCGCGTGAGACAGCGCGGGCGCTGCTCGGCCGGGGGGAGCGGAGCCTCACGGCGCTCCTCACCGCTCTCCGGGTGACGATGCTGGCCGAGAGCACATGGCTCGCCCTCGATCCGCATGGGAGCACCCTTCGCGACGTTGACCTTCCGGAGGACCTGACCCGCTAGGCAGGTCCTCGCCGAACAAACCCCCGGCGCCGCGTCTGCCCTACGACTTTCGGTACGAACAGAATCACCCCCTCGCCCTCGATCAGTGACCCAGCCGGACGATGCGGCCTACGCCCCGGGGGTCGGACACTGGCCCCGTTCGTATCGGGAAACACCAAAGGGATGGAGCAGTCGGATGACGGTGGCGGTCAGAGCGGCGGCCATCGTGCGACCTACGGTCCTTTCGCAGGGGACCGTGCGATCGCTGGCCGCAGCGGTGGCCATCACCCTCTTGGCCGTCCTGGGGGTACAGCCTCGACCCGACGGGTCCTCGGCCATCGCCGCGAAGGTCGATCCCGGCCTGGCCGCCGACGCCGCGGCGGCTCCGGCATCAACGGTCAACGTGATCGTCCGCGAGACCCAGCCCCCCTCGGATGTGGCCGAGAGGCTCGTCCGATCACTCGGCGGGACGGTCACACACGAGCTCCCGATCCTCGGCGGCTTCTCGGCCACCGTTCCCGGCTCGGCCCTGGCCGATCTGGCGCGGTCGAGCTCGGTCCGCCTGGTCTGGGGCGATGGCAAGATCAGCATGAGCAGCTCCCCAACGTCCCTCTACAACAGGCTCGCCCCGAACACGGCGTGGCGGCAGAGCATCCGGCTGAACCAGGTCGACGGGGACTACGACGGCGGGGGTGTCACGGTCGCCCTGTTGGACACGGGTGTGACCGAGTCGGACGATCTGGGCGACCGGTTGCTTGCCCGGGTGGACCTGACGCCGGAGCGCGACGGGTTCGATGGGTACGGCCACGGCACACACATGTCAGGGATCATCGCGGGGACCGGCGCCGCCTCGGACGGGCAGTGGACGGGCGTCGCCCCAGGGGCGAACCTCGTGTCGGTCAAGGTGGCCGGGCCCGATGGCTCCACCGACGTCTCCGTGGTGATCGCCGGCCTCCAGTGGGTCGTGGCGAACCGCTCCACCTACAACATCCGGGTCCTGAACCTTGCTTTCGGCACGGACTCCGATCAGAGCTACGGCATCGACCCCCTCGACTACGCGGTGGAGCAGGCGTGGTTCTCCGGCATCCTCGTGGTGGCTTCCGCCGGGAACCGTGGACCCGACGGCAACACGATCAACAAGCCCGGGGACGACCCGTTCGTGCTGACCGTCGGCGCTGCCGACAATCACGGCACACCGGACCGCAGTAGCACGACCGTCGCAGCGTTCTCGAGCTGGGGATCGCCAGGCGGGTTCACCAAACCCGACATCATCGCGCCCGGCATCACGGTCGTGTCGGTGCGCGACCCGGGAAGCACGATCGACACGCTGTATCCGGACGCGCGCATCGGCGACTCCTACTTCAAGGGGACCGGCACGTCTCAGGCCGCCGCCATCGTCTCGGGCGTGGCCGCCCTGATGTTCCAGGCCAACCCGTGGCTGACCCCCGACCTGGCCAAGGGCATCCTGCTGAAGACGGCGTACAGGAACGGGAACTACGGCCACGGCGCGGGCGCCGGCATGGTGGACGTTGGGAGCGCTCTCCAAGCAGCGAGGAACCCGAACGGCGTCATGCCGGCCAATCTGAGCCTCGTTCCGTCCACCGGCACCGGTTCGCTCGAGGCCAGCAGAGGGTCGTTCCACGTGGACGCCGACATCGACGGTGACGGGATCCCGGACACCGTGATCGGCGAGATCGACGCCCTCGGACAGCCGTGGCCGGCCATGTCCTGGTCCGCGTACGCCTGGTACACCTCGCCCTGGAGTGAGCTGACCGCCGTCACCCCGGGATGGAGCGCCGTCTCCTGGAGCGCCCTCTCCTGGAGCGGAACGACATGGAGCGCGGTCTCCTGGAGCGCTGTCTCCTGGAGCGCGGACGTGTGGAGCTGAACGATGGTGGAGCCGACGACCGTCCCGATCTCGGCCCGCCGCCTGATCCTCTCAACGGCCGCCGCCGCCGCCCTCGCCCTCGGGGTGCGCCTGGCCGACGCGCCGTCGTGGACCGTGAAGGACGTGCTCGCCTTCGCCGCCCTGACGGTTGGCATCGCGGTGGCCGAGCAGTTCTCGATCCCGCTCCGGCACCGCACCGAGACCGTGAACTTCTCCCTCACGGACGCCCTGTGGGCCGCTGCCCTGCCGCTCGCTCATTCGAGCGTGCTCACCTTTGCGGTGGCGGCAGGCGTGCTGATCGGCCATATGGTCCGGCGGTGGGCTCCGCTGAAGATCGCCTTCAACGTCAGTCAGTTCGTGGTCGGCATCACCCTGGCCGAGATCGCGTTCCAGGCGCTTCGCCCCGGGACCCCTCTTCAGCCGTGGACGTGGGCGGCCGTGGCCATCGCCATGTCGGCCTACTTCGTGGTGAACGCGACCCTCGTCGTGCTCGTGGTCTCGCTGGTGGAGCGGAAGCGGTTCCTGACCGTGCTCCTGCCGCCGCTCGGGCTGAACGTGCTGCATTGGGCGGGCAACACGGCCCTGGGCGTGCTGGGAGCGATCCTGTGGGCCACCAACCCGGCGGGCTTGCCGCTCCTGGCGTTCCCCATCCTCCTTTCCTACCTGGCCTACCAGCAGTGGGTCCGCACGGTGCGCGAGCGCAACCGGATGCGCGACCTCTACGAGGCGGGTCGGGCCCTCGCCGCGCCGCTCTCAGCCGCCGACGACTTCCAGCCGTTCCTCGTCGTCCTGGAACAGATGCTCGAGGCCGATGCCGTCGAGCTCGTGGTGTTGGAGGATGACCGGATCACGGTGCACGGCTCCGAGGGGAAGCGATCGTTCACCTCAGAGGCCGGAGGCCCCGGCGTTCGCAGCCGGCTCGAGGCGTTCGTTCGGGTGCACGAGGACCTCGGTCCCCAGATCGCGCTGATCGGTGGGCAGGAGGACGCGAACGGGGTCCTGGCCATCTACCGCAGGGAGCCACTCTCCCCCTCGGAGCGGTCGGTCCTGGAGACCCTCGGGTCGCAGATCTCCGTACTCATCCAGAACCACCGGTTGTTCGCCCAGACCTTCCAGCAGGCTCAGCTGGCCGAGATCGTGGACCACACCTCGGACGGCGTGTTCGTGATGTCCCATGACGGCCGGATCCTGTCGTGGAATCCGGCCATGGAGCGGATCACCGGGTTCACCCACGCGGAGGTCGAGGGGCGGGTCTACGAGGAGGTCCTCGGTGGTCCGTCTCCGGGCGGCGGTGACCTGGTGGCGTCGTTCGATCGGATCGAGCCGGGGGAGGCCAGCGATTCGCTGTTCGTGACCAAGGAGGGGGAGCGTCGGTGGATCCGGCACACGGGTACGCCGATCAGGGACCGCGAGGGTGCACGGAAGGCCTGTGTGGTGGTGGCGCACGACGTGACCACGGAGGTCCAGACGGAGCAGATGAAGAAAGACTTCGTGGCCATGGTGTCGCACGAGCTCCGGTCGCCGCTCACGCCGTTGAAGGGCTTCCTGGCCAGCCTTCTCCAAGGGACGGCAGAGGACTCGCCGCAGGCCCGCCGCGAGTACTACCGGATCATGCTGCGCCAGGCCGACAAGCTGGAGCGGCTGATCACCGACTTGCTCGACGTGTCACAGATCGACTCCGGAGCGCTGCTCGTGGACCCCTCGCCGATCGAGCTGACCCGGCTGGTGGCGGAGCAGATCGCGGAGATCGCCGCTCAGCATCCCAAGCGCTCGATCACCTTCACCCAGCCGGACACCCCGATCCTGGTCAACGCCGACGGGTTCCGGATCCAGCAGGTGCTGGCCAACCTGGTGTCGAATGCCGTGAAGTACTCGCCCCCGGACGCCCCGGTAGAGGTCAGCGCCTACTCGGTGGGCGGCGAAGGCGTCGTCTCCGTGCGAGACCGGGGCACCGGGATCCTGTTGTCGGACCAGAACCGGGTGTTCGACCGGTTCTTCCGGGTGGAGAACGGATCCGACCGGCGTACCGGGGGCACGGGCCTCGGCCTGTATATCGCCCGCCAGTTGGTCGAGGCCATGTCGGGCCGGCTGTGGTTGGTATCCAAGCCGGGCGAGGGCTCCACCTTCTCCTTCAGCATGCCTCGGGCCGACGTCGTCAGCCTGGTGGGCTCGGAGAACAGGGGCAGCTCGGTCATCCGAACCACCGCCCACCAGGGCCGCGGCTCCGCCTGAGCGACCGGCCCAGGCCGACAGGCCCAGGGTGGAACCCCTTACGGCGGATGGAATCTCGGCCGTTCGTACGGTAGGCTCGTGCCGAAGAGCGGGCGGTTCCTTCCCGCGCATCACATCCGTTCGGACCCCTTGGAAAGGACCCTTGATGCCGCGGCGCGTGATGATCATGGGCGCCGCGGGGCGCGACTTCCACAACTTCAACGTCGTCTTCCGTGGCGACAAGCGGTATCAGGTTGTCGCCTTCACGGCGACCCAGATCCCGTTCATCGACGATCGGATCTATCCGCGGGAGCTGGCGGGACGGCTCTACCCCAAGGGCATCCGCATATATGAGGAACGCGAGCTCACCCGGTTGATCAAGCAGCTTGGCGTATCCGACGTCGTGTTCGCCTACTCGGACGTCTCCCACGTGGACGTGATGCACAAGGCGAGCGAGGTCCTGGCCGCGGGGGCGAACTTCGTGCTCCTCGGCCCCGGCGACACCATGCTCGAGGCCGCGGTGCCCGTCGTCGCCGTGTGCGCCGTTCGAACGGGTGCGGGCAAGAGCCAGACCACCCGCGCCGTGGCGGCCACCCTTCGACGGGCAGGCAAGCGCGTGGTCGCCGTCCGCCACCCCATGCCCTACGGGAACCTAGTAGCCGAGCGGGTCCAACGGTTCGCCACGTTGGAGGACCTCGACCGGGCGAACGTGACGATCGAGGAGCGAGAGGAGTACGAACCGCACATCAACGCCGGCACCGTGGTGTACGCCGGAGTCGACTACGGGGAGATCCTGGGCCAAGCTCAGGACGAATGCGACGTTCTGCTGTGGGATGGGGGCAACAACGATCTCCCGTTCTACCGGCCGACCGTTCATCTCGTCGTTGCGGACCCGCTTCGCGCCGGTCACGAGACCACCTACCATCCGGGCGAAGCCAACCTTCGGATGGCCGACGTCGTCGTCATCAACAAGATCGACTCGGCCACCCCAGAGCAGGTCGCCGAGGTCGAGGGCACGATCGACCGGATCAATCCACGAGCCATGGTCGTCAGGGCGAACAGCGCGGTGACGCTGGAGGGCGGACAGGAGGTGACCGGCAAGCGCGTGCTGGTCGTGGAGGACGGGCCGACCCTCACCCACGGCGACATGAAGTTCGGGGCGGGCGTCGTGGCGGCCAAGCGGAACGGCGCGGCCGAGATCGTCGACCCCCGCCCCTACGCGGTCGGGACGCTCGAGGAGACCTACCGCAAGTACGACGTCGGACCGGTGCTTCCGGCGATGGGCTATTCGGAGGTCCAGCTCCGGGAGATGGAGAAGATGATCGAGATGGTCGACGCGGACCTCGTGATCATCGCGTCCCCCATCGACCTTCGGCATCTCATCAACATCGCGAAACCCGCGGTGCGGGTGCGCTACGAGCTCGAGGTGCTCGACGGCTCGCCCACGATCGCGAACGCGCTGGCCCCCGTGCTCTAGTTCCCCGACCAACAGGAGGCCTTCCCCATGGAACGCGTCGTGGTCGCCCTCGGCGGGAACGCCCTGCTCCGCCGAGACGAGGAGGACACGTTCGAGAACGCGTACGACTCGGCCCGTCGGGCGGCCGAGAAGGTCGCGGACATCGCATCCGCCGGGTGGGAGGTGGTCGTGACCCATGGCAACGGGCCCCAGGTCGGACGGATCCTCCTCCAGCAGGAATCCGCCCGGCGGTGGGTCCATCCCATGCCCCTCGACGTCTGCGGGGCCGAGAGCCAGGGCCAGATCGGGTACCTGCTCCAGGTCACGATCGGCGACGTGTTCTACGAACGGGGGATGGAACGGCCGGTGGCAGCGGTCCTCACGCTGACCCGGGTCCGGGCCGACGACCCGGCATTCGATAACCCAACCAAGCCGATCGGCCCCTTCTACGAGGAGGACGAGGCGAAGGAGCTGGAGGCGGAGCGGAGCTACGTGATGCGCCCCGACCCCCACGGGGGATGGCGCCGGGTGGTGCCTTCCCCCGCGCCGTACTCGATCGTGGAGGCTCCGGTGATCCGCTCGCTCGTGGCGGACGGGGTCGTGGTGATCGCCTCCGGCGGGGGCGGCGTCCCCGTGATCGAAGAGGGCCCCAGGCTGGTGGGAGTGGAGGGAGTGGTGGACAAGGACCTGGCCGCGGCGATCCTGGCCCGGGACGTCGAGGCCTCGGTGCTGTTGATCCTGACCGACGTGAAGAACGTGGTGAAGGGGTTCGGGACCGATCTGGCGGAACCGATCGAACGGCTCACGGTGGCACAGGCAGGGCAGCTCTTGGGGTCGGGTGAGTTCACGGCCGGGTCCATGGGTCCCAAGGTCCAGGCGGCCATCGAGTTCGTCGATGCCCAGGAGGGCCGTCGGGCCTTCATCGGCGACCTGGAGAACGCACCGGAGGTCCTGGCCGGCCGGGCCGGGACCGCGATCGTTCCCTGAGGCCGGCCGGGCCCGGGATAGGCTCCCCTTGTGCAGCTTCGGGTGGTGGTGTACAACGTCCGCGGGTTCAGGGACGGACTGGATCGCTTGACCCGGCTCGTGGGCCACTTCCAGCCCGACCTCGTGGTGCTGAACGAGACCGGGACCCGCCGCCGGCTCCGCCGGTTCGCCAAGGCCTTGGGCATGGATGCGGCCGCCGATCCATGGTCTCCCCTTCGCCGGAGGGTGAAGAACGCGGTGCTCGTCCGGCCGCCATGGCGGATCCTGTCGCGCCGCCTCCACCGGTTCAGGGACATCCGGCGTCGCCTGTATCCGCGGGGCGCCCTCATCGCCCAGGTCGGCCGGTCCGGGTTTCGGATGTGGGCCATCGCGGTGCATCTCGGGCTCCATCCCCTCGAGCGGATCCACAGCGTCGAGGAGATCTCCGATCTGGCCCGGGGGCTTGCGGGACCCGTCCTGATCGGCGGGGACTTCAACGAGCTGCCCGACGGGAAGGCGGTGGCCTTCCTGGCCAAGCGGTACTGGGACGCCTGGTTGCTGGGTGGGGACGTCTCCGGCGAGACGTTTCCGGCCTCCGACCCCTCGGCCAGGATCGACTTCCTGTTCGTGTCCGAGGGTGTGAGCGCCCTTCGAGTGATCGTCCCGCCCGGACCCGACGCCAGGCTGGCCTCGGATCACCTGCCGGTCGTGGCGGAGCTCAGGCTGCCCGAGCCCGAGGGCCCTCCGGAGCCGGGCTGAGGCCCTGGGCGATTCGAGCGGGCACGAACGCTCAGGTGCGTTTGGCCTTGCGGCCGGGGTTCAGGAACAGCTGGGCCACGATGTACACGAAGGCCAAGGTCACCGCGCCGGTCAGCCCAAGTAGCGCGATGGCGAAGAACCATTCCAGGAATCCCCAGGCCGCGACCATGGGCCCAACTGTACCCAACGCGGACGCGGGGGTCGGCTCAGCCGGGTATGCCGGCCGCCGGGAGCAGGATGTCCGCCTGCACGGGCGACAGCCCGATCCCCAGGTAGTTCGCCGCCGCCATCGACAGATCGAGCACGCGATCCTGGTCGCCGAAGGGTCCTCGGTCGTTGATCAGCACGATCGCGCACTTCTCGCCGTACCGAACCCGGACGAACGACCCGAACGGCAGCCACCGGTTGGCCGCCGTGAACAGGCGGGGATCGAAGACGGCCCCACTCGCCGTGCCCTGTCCGGCGAACTCCCATCCGTACCAAGTGGCCAGGCCGGAGAAGCTCTTGCCCGTGTCGCTCAGGCCGTCGGGGATGTCACACGTCCGGCCGCCCGTGGGCCCGAGGAGCGCGAGCAGCTTGGACTGATCCGTACCCACCACGCCGCCGACGATCAGGTCCCGCCCCGCCTCTCGCTCCGACGCGCTTTCGATGGCCGCCTGCTGGGCCTCGAGCGAGGCCACCGCCTGCCCGGCCCGGTCGGCCAGCCGCGCCGCCTCGGTCACCGCGCTCCGCATCTCGCCCAGGATGGACGCCAGCGCCGTCTGCTTCGAGACGAGGCGCTGCCGCATGAGGGCTGCGCCGGCTCGCTTCACGGCCAAGACGGCCCGGGCCGACTCGCTAGCCTGCAGCACGTCGGCATCCGCTCCCAACGCCCGGGCCGAGTACTCGTTGGCCGCGGCAACGTCGGCGAAGGTCTCGGCGGAGAGCAGCGCCTCGATCACGCCACTCGGGCCGACCTCGTAAACCGTCCTGGCATGCAGGTCGAGGGAGGCTTGGGCCGCTGCAACGGCGATCCGAGCTTCCCGGACCTCAAGGGTCGCCTCCATCAGTTGAATGGATGCCCTGCCGGCCTGGCGTTCCAGGACCGAGTAGCGAGCGCTCAGGGCATGCAGCTGGCCGCGGAGCTGGGCCAATCTGATCAGCTTGGCTTCCCGATCCTCGCGAGCCTGCGAGAGCTGCTGTCCGATGGGGGATGCAGCGGCCGGCGCCGAGACCAGGATGGCCGTGAGCGCGACGATCAGGGCGGAGCCCCTCGTTCGCATGCTTCCCCCGCCTCGTTCGCCCCCTCCATGATGGGCGTACGAGGGGCCCAGCGTAGAATCGGTCGGACCGCCATGGCAACTACCTCCGGTCGTCCGTCCGAGGGAGCCGTTTCGATGAAGCGCATAGGCGTCCTGACCGGCGGAGGGGACTGTCCGGGGCTGAACGGGGCCATCCGTGCCGTGGTCCGAACCGCCATCGGGGCCCTGGGATGGGAGGTCGTGGGGTTTCGCAACGGCTGGCGGGGGGTGATGGACGGGGACGTCATCGAGCTCTCGACCGAATCGGTGAGCGGGATCTTGCACCGGGGAGGAACCATCCTGGGCAGCTCGGGGACCGATCCGTACCACGAGGGCGGCATCGATAGGGTCCGAGCCACGTTCGAGGACCTCCGGATCGAGGGGCTGATCGCCATCGGCGGAGAGGGGACCCTGGGGGCGGCGGCAAACATGACCGAAGAGGACCTTGCGGTCATCGGGATCCCCAAGACCATCGACAACGACCTCTGCGGCACGGACTACTGCATCGGATTCCACACGGCCGTGCAGATCGCCACCGACGCCATCGATCGGCTGCACAGCACGGCGGAGAGCCACAACCGGGTGATGCTGGTGGAAGTGATGGGCAGGAGCGCGGGCTGGATCGCCCTGTACGCAGGCACGGCCGGCGGCGGGGACGCCATCCTGATCCCCGAGATGCCGTTCGACCTCCGGGACGTCACCGCGCACCTGCAGCGACGACATTCGCGGGGACGATCGTTCTCGATCGTGGTGGTGGCCGAGGGAGCCGTCCCCAAGCCAGGCACCCTGACCCTTCCCGAGCCCCCTGTCGACGAGCGTGGGTTCCCACGGTTCGGGGGGATCTCCGCGATCCTCGGCCCGGAGATCGAGCGGATGACCGGATTCGAGACTCGGGTGACCGTCCTCGGCCACGTCCAGCGGGGCGGCACCCCGGTGGCGAACGACCGAATCCTGGCCACCAGGTTGGGCATCGCCGCCGTGGAGACGGCCGCGCGGGGGGAATGGGGGACGATGGTTGCCGCCAGAGGGAACGAGATCACCACCGTCCCACTCAAGGAAGCCATCGCCGAGGTCCGTCGGGTCCCGGTGGCGATGTACCGGATGGCCGAGGTGTTCTTCGGATGAGGATCGGCGTGCTGACCGGCGGGGGTGACGTCCCAGGGCTGAACGCCTGCATCAAGGCCGTGACCAATCGGGCCGCCGAGGAGGGGCACTCGGTGGTGGGCATTCGCCGCGGATGGGCCGGCCTCCTCGAGTGCGATCCGGACGACGGCCAGTCGGTGGCAGCGAATACGGTCGCGCTCACGCCGGCGGTGGTGCGGACCATCGACCGATCGGGCGGGACGTTCTTGCACACGTCCCGGACCAATCCGGCCAAGGTCAGGGCCAGGGACGAGCCTGTGTTCCTGCGGACGGAGGGGCCGGAGGATGAGCCCCGCGATCACACCTCCCACGTCCTGAAGGCCCTGGAACAGTTGGGGATCGACGCCATGATCCCCATCGGCGGCGACGACACGCTGTCGTTCGCCCTCCGACTCCACGACGAGGGAGTGCCGGTCGTGGCCATCCCCAAGACCATGGACAACGATGTCCACGGAACCGATTACTGCATCGGGTTCTCCACGGCCATCACCCGGACGGTGAACTTCGCCCATCAGCTCCGCACCAGCGCGGGCTCCCATGAACGCCTGGCGGTGGTGGAGGTGTTCGGTCGGTACAGCGGGGAAACCTCGCTTGTGTCGGCATACCTGGCCGGCGTGGACCGGGCGATCATCTCGGAGGTCCCCTTCGACATCGAGCGCCTCGCCGGGTTGCTGATGCAGGACAAGGCGGCCAACCCAAGCAGGTACGCCATGATGACGATCTCCGAGGGCGCCACCATGGTCGGTGGACAGATGGTGATGGGGAAGCACGAGGACGCCTACGGGCACCGCAAGCTCGGGGGCATCGGCCAGATCACTGGTGAGGCCCTGAAACAGATCACGGGCGAGGGGATCATCTACCAGCAGCTCGGGTACCTCATGCGGTCCGGCACGCCCGATTCCCTCGACCTCATGGTGGCCATCAACTACGCGGTCATGGCCGCGGACCTGGTGATCGAGGGGAACGTGGGGCGCCTGGTGGCCATGCGCAACGGGAACTACGTGAACGTGCCGATCGCCGTGGTTCGCCAAGGGGTGAAACGCGTCGACGTCGGGGCGCTGTACGACGTCCAGAACTATCGGCCGAAGATCCAGCACGTCGACGGCAAGCCGATGTTCCTGTACTGAAACTGGCCCATATACTGCCGGACGATGGGCGCCTACCTCGTCGACCTTCGCTCCGACACCGTCACCACGCCATCTCCAGCGATGCGAACGGCTATGGCCCAAGCGGAGGTGGGGGACGACTGGTTCGGCGACGACCCCACCGTGAATCGGCTCCAGGATCGGGCGGCCGAGATCACCGGCAAGGAGGCTGCGCTGTACGTCCCCACCGGGACCATGGCCAATCAGATCGCCCTCCGATTGCACTTCCGAGGGACCGGTCACCTGGTCGTGGCGGAATCCCGGGCCCACGTGACCACGACGGAGGTCATGAGCGCTGCCGCCCTGTCGGGGATCGCCTTCCGGGCCATCGCCGGTGACGGCAGGGGACGACTCTCGGCGGACCAAGTGCGTCGTTCGTTGGAGCCCGACGAGCCCTACGACGTGGACGTGGTCGACCTCGTCTCGGTTGAGAACACCCACGGGCACGCCGGCGGGACCGTGATGTCGGTCGAGGACCTCCGGGCCATCCGCAAGGTCGCTCAGGAGGCCGGGGTCCCGGTGCACCTGGATGGGGCGCGGATCTTCAACGCGGCGGTGGCGAGTGGGACCGACGTCGCCGAGTTCTGCGCCGAGGTGGACACCATGATGTTCTGCGTCTCCAAGGGACTGGGCGCGCCGATCGGCTCGCTCGTCTGCGGGCCGGCCGACATGGTTCGGGAGTCCCGCCGGCTGAAGATCCTGTTCGGGGGGGCCTGGCGGCAGGCGGGGGTGGTCGCCGCCGCGGGCCTGGTGGCCTTGGAGCATGGCCCCCCGCGCCTGCACGAGGATCACGTCCGGGCTCGTCGACTGGCTGACGGCGTGGCCGAGGCCATGCCCGGAGCGATCGACCCGGCGGCGGTTGAAACGAACATGGTCTACGCCGACACGGAAGCGGTGGGGATGGAACCGCTCGATGCCATCGCCCGGTTGAAGGAGCAGGGGGTGGGTGCGACGTTCGTGTCCGGGAAGGTGCGGATGGTCACCCACGTCGATGTGACCGATCAGGACGTCGAGACGGCCATAAGGGCGTGGCGAACGGTCGCGGCGGCCGTCCGCGGGGAGGGACGATGAAGTTGTTCGGCCAGCGATACCCGGAGGAGATCGCCAGGCGGGTCCCACCGGGGCAGCGCCTGGTGAAGGGGTGGCCGGTGCTCCATTACGGGCCGATCCCCACGTTCGACGAGGGCACGTGGGACCTCGCGGTGTCCGGAGCGATCGAGAACCCCTACACCCTCACCTTCAGCGAGCTGAAAGGCCTCGGCCCCGCCGACGTTCAGGCAGACATGCACTGCGTCACCGGGTGGTCGACGCTGGACAACCAGTGGTCCGGCATCCCGTTCCGGGTTCTGGTGGAGAAGGCGAAGCCCAAGCCTGAAGCGAAGTGGGTCATCGCGCACTGCGACTACGGATACACCTCGGACCTGTCGCTCCAGGCCATGCTGGACGACGACGTCCTCGTGGCTTGGGCTCACAACGGCGAGCCGCTCGCGCCCGAGCACGGGTTCCCCCTTCGGCTGGTCGTCCCCAAGCGCTACGCGTGGAAGAGCGCGAAGTGGCTGCGGGGACTGGAGTTCGCCGAGCAGAACAAGCGGGGATTCTGGGAGGTGCGCGGGTACCACGTCCACGCCGATCCCTGGCGCGAGGAGCGGTACTCCTACCAGGAAGGCTCACGCGCAGAGCTCGAGCCCTAGCCCTCAGTCGGCGGCGAGGCGGCGAAGGGTCGCGATGTCGCGCGCATGATCCTCGAGTCGGCCCGGCGTCTCGACGACGAGCGCGAGGTCCCGGACCTCGGGTCGGTGCAGGATCTCGAAGAAGCCTTCCACCCCGATGCCGCCCTGACCGATGTGTTCGTGTCGATCCCGTCGGGATCCTCGTTCGTACTTCGCATCGTTCGCGTGGATGAGGACGAGCCGATCGTCCAGGCCGCTCGTCTGTAGCTCCTCGAAGCAGGCCGCCACCCCCTCGGGCTCATCGAGCGCGTATCCCGCGGCGAACAGGTGGCACGTGTCGGCACAGAGCTTCAGCCGATCGTCGCCCACCGCGTCGAAGAGGCGGGCGGCCTCGGGGAACGTTGCGGCAACCGAACCGGCCGTCCCCGCGGTGAGCTCCACCACGACGTCGCAGTCGCCCTGCGCCGGAACGGCTCGCAACGCCGAGACCGCTCGGTCGAAGGCCTCGGTGGGCTCGCCCGGACCGCCGGACCCGGCGTGCACGACGTAGCCGTTCGCGCCGATGCTCGAGGCGGCGACCACCGAGCGGCGCACGACGTCGATCGAGCGCTCCAGGAACTCCGGAACGGGCGACGCGAGGTTCACCACGTAGGGGGCGTGCACGAACATAGGACCGAGCCCGGATTGCGCCCATGCTTCGCGGAACGCGGCGGCCTCCTTGGTCGAGATCCGGGGCGGTGCCCACGCTCGCGGGTTGGAGATGAACACCTGGATGGCGTCCGCGCCGCACTCGCGCGCGGCGCGGATCGCCGACAGCAGGCCGCCCCTGGTGGGGACGTGAGCCCCGATCCTCACGCCACGTAGATCGTCACCGTGGAGCCGGCTCGGACGGTGGATCCAGGCTTGGGCAGCTGGCCTCGCACCGTGTCGCCGCTCGAGCCCGGCACGGGGAGGACGGAGGCGCTCAGGCCGAGGGCGTGGATCGCCGCGACGGCCTCCGTCCGGCTCATCCCCACGAAGCTGGGCACCTCGAAGAACTCCGGCCCGAGCGACACCACGATGGTGACGGCATCGCCGGGCTGGAGCTTGGTCCTGGGTTCGGGATCCTGAGCGATCACCTGGCCACGGGGTACCCCGTCGGAGTACTTCCCTCGCTTGATCACCACCCACGGGGTCAACATGCGCCGAGCCTGGTCCTCCGACCTTCCCACCACCTTGGGCACCGGTTCGGGCGTCGGCCCCTTGCTCACCACCACGTCGATCTCGCTCCCCTGCGGCGCTTTTCCGCTCGCCGGCTCGCTCTGGTGGATGATCCGGCCCTCGGGGAACCGGTCGCTGAATCGTGGGTTTCTCTTGCCCAGCCCCAGGTGGGCCTCCCGTACGAGGTCCCGGGCCTCGGGGACCGTCTTCCCCACGAGGTCGGGGACCGGCACGGGTCGAGGGCCAAGGGATGGCGTCAGGGTCACCTTCGTCCCGGTGCGAACTACCGTCCCGGGAGGGGGCTGGACCTGCAGGACGCGGGCCGCCGGCACCTGGAGCGAGTACCGACCGGCGCCCACCGAGACCTCGAGGTCGGCCTCGGCGAGGCGAGCCGTGGCCTCGGCGACCGGCAGGCCGAGCACCCTGGGGACATCCACGTTGTGAGGGATCAGATACGTCCATCCGCCCCATCCCGCGGCCGCCAGAGCGAGCACCCCGAGCATCGAGCCGAGGAGCCATACACCGCGCCGACGCCGGCCGGTGCGCCTGTCGCGGGGGATGACCACCGTCGGAGCGCGTCCCGGGTCTCGCTGCTGCGACGACGCGGGCACCTCGCGGACAAGCTGTTGGATCGGCCGGGCGGCCGGGAATGACGCGGCCTCGGCGGCGAGGTCCCGACGCGCTTCGGTCGCCGACTCCGGCCGAAGCTCCCGGTCCTTCTCCGTCATCGACCCCACCCAGCCGTCGAGGCCCTTCGGCACCATCGTGTTTCGGGCCGATGGCCGGGGGACGCGATCGCGCAGATGCTTGTACGCGATGGCCACCGACGTCTCGCCGTTGAAGGGCGCGCTCCCCGTGAGCAGCTCGAAGGCCACGATCCCAACCGAATAGAGGTCGGTGCGGGGATCGGCCGGCTCGCCCAGGAGCTGCTCGGGTGCGAGGTAGTGGGCGGTCCCTGAGATGGTCCCCGTCTGGGTGGAGCGCGCGTCCGCGTAGGCGTGTGCCAGCCCGAAGTCGGTCACCTTGGCCGCGCCGTCGGGCGTAAGCAGGACGTTCTCTGGCTTGACGTCGCGGTGAACGATCCCCTTTCGGTGGGCATGCTCGAGCGCCGCGAGCACCTGCAGGAGGACGTCGGCGGCCTGGGCCGGGGCGAGCATCCCCTCCGCAGCGAGGACGTCGCGAAGGCTCTGCCCCCGAACGAACTCCATCACCATGAAGTACACGCCATCGACGGCCCCCCAGTCGTGCACCCCGACGATGTTCGGGTGGCTGAGGCCCGCTGCGGCCCGGGCCTCCCGGCGGAACCGGTCGACGAAGCCCGGATCCGAGGCCAGATTGGGGTGGAGGACCTTGACGGCTACCTCCCGGGCCAGGACGGCGTCGTGGGCCCGGAAGATCTCCCCCATCCCCCCCGCGGCGATCCGCTCAAGGACCTGGTACCGACCGTCGAGCGTGGTTAGGGTGGAGGTGGTCTCGGAGATGCGGACCGTGCGATCCGGTTCTGTGCGGCTGGACGTCGCTGGACCTCCCGCGCGCGGGCGACGTGTGAAGGGCCGGGGCCCATCGTAGCGTGGAACGGAGGCCGGATGGGCGAACCGGGGGGTCTTCCCCAGGACGGGGAGGACTATCAAGACGCGTTCGCCCGCATCGAATCGGCCGTAGAAGCGGGTCAGGCGGACCTCTCCGGGCTCGGATTCTGGCGGCTGCTCCGTCGAGTGAAGGTCGAGCCCATCCTCGCCGAGCACTGGGCCGACCAGGCCGGCCGGATCGACCGCAAGGCGTTCGAGACCCGGGTCAGGTTCCGGTTCCCGGTGTGGTTCGGGAACCTGGTGCTGCTGATGGGCGTGCTGTTCGGAGCGGCGGCGACCGTGTGCGGCATTCGGTGCGACAACCAAACCGTAGCCGGATGGGCCTTCGTGGTCGCGGGCGTGGCGTGGTCGGTGTGCGTCCACGACCTCGCGCATTGGGCCGTTGGCCGCCTGGTCGGAATCTCGTTCCTTGCCTACTACATCGGGTTCCCTCCTTGGCCCGGGCTGAAGATCGACTACGCCTCCTACCTCCGGGCATCCCCGACAGCGCGGGCCTGGATGCACGCGTCCGGCACCCTGGCCACGAAGGTCGCGCCGTTCGCGGTCCTTGGGTTCTGCCTCGCCGCGAACGGCCCCGCGTGGGCCGTCTGGGTCCTGGCCGGCATCGGCGCCTTCCAGATCGTCACGGACATCCTGTTCTCAAGGACGAGCAGCGACTGGAAGCGGGTGGCGCGGGAACGGGCCCTGGCTCGGGCCCAAGTCGGCCATCGTCGATAGCGACCTATACTGAGATGGAACCACCGGGGAGCTCGGGACAACCGGGCTGAGAGGCCGGCTCGAGGGGCTCAAGCAGCGAAGCGGAGCCCCTGAGCGGGGGCTCAAGCAGCGAAGCGGTAGCCCCAGAACGGGGGCTCAAGCAGCGAAGCGGTAGCCCCTCGACAAAAGCGCCGGCGACCCGAGGAACCTGATCCCGGTAATGCGGGCGGAGGGAACGATGGGCGCGATCGATCCGGAACGGCTCCGGGTCCATGTCATCACCTCGAGCGGGCTCGTCCGGGGCCGTGGGCACATCGAGGTGGCGGATGCGGCGGTCGAGGGCGGCGCCGACGTGGTGCAGCTCCGCGCGCCGGAGCTCTCGTACGACGAGCTGCTGTCAGTGGCGCGCGAGATCGAACGCCGCTGCCGGAGGAGCCAGGTCCTGTTCGTCGTGAATGACCGGATCGACATCGCCGTCGCGGTCGGGGCCGGGGGGGCGCACGCGGGCCAGGGGGACCTTCCCGAGACCGCCCGCGAACGACTCGGGCCACGGGGAGTGCTGGGGATCAGCGTGGCGGCGCCGAAGCAGGCCGAAGCGGCCGATAGGGCCGGAGCCGACTACCTTGGAGTCACGGTGTTCGCCACGCCGACCAAGGCGGAGGCCGTCCCCATCGGGCTGGACGGCCTCCGATCCATCGTCGAGGCGACATCGCTCCCGGTCGTCGGGGTCGGCGGGATCGATCCCTCGAATGCGCGGAAGGTCCTTGCGGCGGGGGCCGCCGGCGTCGCGGTCGTCTCCGCGGTGGGGACGGCGTCGGACCCGGTCGCGGCCACCCGGCGGCTGGTGGAGATCGTCCGGACGCCGGCATCCGTGCCGGGAGACTGAGCCGACATGGCGGAGCCGCGTCTGGGCAAGGCCACGGCGGAGTTGTTCGAGCAGGTCATCCTGCGCCGGCTGGGGGCGAAGGATCCCGACGTCCTGGTGGGCCCGGAGCACGGTGTCGATGTCGGTGTCGTGCGAGTGGCCGACGGCGTGGCCATGGCGCTGACCGCCGACCCGGTGTTCATCGTCCCGGCGTACGGCTGGGACCGTGCGGCGTGGTTCGCCGTGCACATCCTCGCCTCGGACGCTGCCACGAGCGGCCTTCCCCTTCGGTGGATGGCCGTGGACCTGAACCTGCCACCGGAGGTCACCGACGAGGAACTGACCGCCCTGTGGGATGCGTTCCATCGGACGTGCCGGGACATCGGGATCGCTGTCGTCACCGGACACACCGCTCGATACGAGGGCTGCGCGTGGCCCATGGTGGGCGGGGCCGTCTGCATGGCCGCCGGACCCGAGGACCGCTACGTGACGCCGAAGATGGCGCGACCCGGCGACGCGATCGTTGTCACGAAGGGCGCGGCCATCGAGGCCACCGCCCTGTTCGCGGCGACGTTCCCCGAGCGTCTGGGACGGAGCCTGGGGGAGGACGTGGTGAACGCGGCCGACGCCCTGTTCGAGCGGATGACGGTGGTGCCGGAGGCGGCCGTGGCCCGGGAGTTCGGCCTTCGGGACGAGGGGGTGACGTCTATGCACGACGCAACGGAGGGCGGCGTGTTCGGCGGGCTCACCGAGGTCGCCTCGGCCTCCGGAGTGGGGATGCGGGTCGAGCAGGCCATGATTCCCGTGCGGCCGGAGGTCCGCGCCGTCTGCGAGCACGCCGGGATGGACCCGTACACGTCGATCTCCGAGGGCACCCTGATCTGCACGGTGGTCCCGCCCCGAGCCGACGCGTTCGTGTCGGCGCTCGGGGACGCCGGCATCGGTGCCGCGGTCGTTGGGCAAGTGACGGAGGCGACCCATGGTGCCGTCCTGGTGACCGATCGGGGCGACGAACCGCTCGAGCACCCCGGGCTGGATCCGTTCTGGGGAGCGTTCGGCCGCTGGGCCGAGGAGGCCGCAGGGATCACGGAGAGCGCCTGATGGTACGGTTCGATCGACTTGGAGTTCTTCGCCATCCTCGGGCTGATCCCCTTCGTGCTGCTGGGGCTCGTCGTCCTGGGGGTCCTGGCCCTGGCGGGACGAGGCGAGCCGGATGCCACTGGCGGCCGTACCTACGCCCTCTATCTCTTCGTCGTCATATTCATCTCGCTGTTCATCACGCTGTTCGCGCTGATCGGCGTGGTCCAGGCGGTGGTGCGCATCCCTCTCTCGGACGTCGGCGGGGAGGTCCCGGTCGCGATCGGATCCTCCGGCGCGGGGTACGGATCGGTCGGCGGGTCCGAGGCACTCACCACCCCGGTGACGGGACTCGAAACACACTCGAACGTGGCACAGTTCCAGTCGTTCGATCCAGACCGGGAGTTGTGGCGGATGGCCGTCCAGGCGGCCCTCATCGCCTTGGCGGCGGGGATCGTCCTCCGCTTCCACGTGTCCTGGGCCCGAGAGCTCCTGAGTGAGCCGGGCGTGGAAGCCACCCCGGCGTGGCGTACCTACCAGGCGTACGTTCACGCCGTCTGCTTCGTCTCGGTTCTGATCGCGCTGGTGGCTGGGGCAGCGGCAGCCTACGGGCTGTTCAGGCTCATCGCTCCGGGGGTCAGCGCGCAGTTTTCGTCCTCGACCGCCGAGCGCCAGGGTGGGATCGCGCAGTTCGTGACCGGCGGCCTCTCGGTGCTCGCCTCCTACGCGGTCTTCGCCTACCACTGGCGGCGCTCGGCTCGCGGGTCTCCCCGGGCCTCGACGGGCTGACGCTCGACGACGAAGGGTTCGGGATAGCCAGCCGACCGGTCCGCCGGTCAGCCGGTCCGCCCCGAGCCTCGCGATAGGGTTGTCCGGCCATGGACCTGGTCACGGTGGGCGACGTGATGGTGGACGTCAGCGTGGAGGCGTCGGCGCTGGCGGAGGGAGGCGACGTCCACGGGCGGGTGGCGGTACGACCGGGCGGCAGCGCGGCGAACGCCGCGGTGTGGGGGGCCGCGACCCGGGCCACGGTCCGGCTCCACGGGCGGGTTGGGGACGACCTGAGCGGGCGGCTGCTCCAGGAATCGATCGCCGAGCACGGCGTGGAGACCGTGCTCGCGGTAGACGCCCAGGCGCGGACCGGATCGCTGCTGGTCGTCCACTCGGCGGGGGAGCGATCGATGGTCGCCGACCGGGGAGCGAACGCTCGCCTGTCCCCCGCCGATCTCCCCGCCGAGATCGAGGCGGTCGCGGTGCTGGTCTCGGGCTACCTCCTGCTCGACGAGGCATCGTTTCCGGCGGCGAGGGCCGCACTGAAGCGCGCGAAGGCTCGATACGTCGCCGTGGACGCTGCCTCCTGGCCGCTCCTGCGGGAGTTCGGCACAACCCGTTTCTTCGCCGCGACGGAGTCGGCGTCGGTCCTGTTGGTGAACGAGCTCGAGGCCGAGGTGCTGTGCGGCCGGCGGGGAGAGGACGCCGCGGAGACCCTGGCCCGGCGATACCCGGTCGTGTGCGTCAAGCGCGGCCCGCGCGGGGCGGCGATGTCGTGGGAGGGCCTGCTCATCCGGTACGAGGGCGAGCCCGTCGTGGAAGCCGATCCGACCGGCGCCGGGGATGCCTTCGACGGCGTGTTCCTCGCGGCCCTGGCGACGGGTGCGTCACCGGGGGACGCTCTTCGGGCGGCGTGCGCCGCGGGCGCTCGGGTGGCGGCAGGCCCCGACCTGTGGCCCAGGGCTGGATGACTGGCCCGATCCGGCTCTCGGAGGAGGTGGCCGAGGCCCTCGCCGGCGGACGGCCGGTCGTCGCTCTGGAGACGAGCATCCTGGCCCAGGGCCTGCCGGTTCCGCAGAACGACGAGGCCGCCGTGGCCATGGCCGGCGCCATCCGCGCGACGCGGGCCGTGCCCGCATGGATAGCCGTGGAAGGCGGTCAGGTCCGGGTCGGAGTTGCCGACGCTGACCTCGCGCGCCTGGCGATGCCGGGTGAGGCGGGCAAGGTCGCCCGGCGGGACCTGCCGGTGGTCGTGGCATCGGGTGGCCTTGGCGCGACCACCGTCTCGGCGGCGGTGTGGGCCGCCCACCGTGCCGGGATCGACGTCCTGGCGACCGGGGGGATCGGCGGGGTGCATCACGGCTCCGGCGACGTCTCAGCGGACCTGCTCGAGTTGGCCGCGACGCCCGCCCTGGTGGTGTGCTCCGGTCCCAAGTCGATCGTGGACCCCGAGGCCACCATGGAACGCCTCGAGGAGCTGGGCGTGTCGGTGGTCGGCTATCAGTCCGACCGGCTGCCGTTCTTCGTGGCCGATCACGCCGATGTTGCGCTCGAGCACCGCGTCGACACCCCGGTGGCGGCGGCCGCCGTGGTCCAGGCGCTGCGCAGGCTCGATGGCCGCTCGTCCGTCGTCCTGTGCAACCCGGTTCCCGACGGCGTCGCGCTGGACCGCGACGTCGTGGCCAGCGCCGTTCGAGCATGTGAGGAGGCCGCGGCGAGTCGAGGGGTCCGGGGCAAGGACGTGACCCCGTTCCTGCTGTCCTGCCTGGCTGAGCGGACCGGTGGCCAGAGCCTCCGGGCGAACCTGGCGCTGCTGGAAAGCAACGCGGGTCTGGCCGCGGAGGTGGCCTCGGCGCTCGCTAGCGCAGCCAAGTCTTAGCGATGGCCTTGGAGAAGTGCCAGCCGTAGCGAAGCGACTTCGGCTTCTTCGATTCCCCGCCGCGCCGGGTGAGGAACGTGACCGGCACCTCCACGATCCGGGCTCGGTGTCGCAAGCACTCGATCAGCACCTCCGAGCTCCAGAACTGGTCCTGCTCCAGCACCAGCTTGCGGAGCGTGTCCGCCCGGGTGGCCCGGTACCCGCTGGACGCGTCGGTGATCCGTTGGCCGGCGAGGATGGTCACCAGCCACGAGAAGAAGTGCACACCGGCGTGACGGATCAAGGGTCCTCGCTCGAACTCGCCGAGCATCCGCGAGCCGTTCACGTGGTCGGCCTGGCCCTCGATGATCGGTTTGACCAGAAGGGGCATCTCCTCGGGCAGGTGCTGCCCGTCGGCATCGATCGTGACCACGATGTCGGCCCCCAGCCTCAGCGCGATCTCGTAGCCCACCCGGAGCGCCAGCCCCCCGCCCCGGCGGATCGGGAGGCTGGCCACGAGCGCCCCTGCCCGCCGCGCCGCGTCCGCCGTGCCGTCCTCGGAGCCGTCGTCGATGACGATGGGGAGGACCTCGTATCCGTCGATGTCCTCGGGCATCGCGTGGATCACCGCGCCGACGTTCCCCTCCTCGTTGTGGGCGGGGGAGATGACCACGATCCCCCTCCCCGACGGCAGAGCCCTGGCCGTGTCCCAATCGAACCGCTCCCTGCCGAAGGCCTCGACCAGCAATCGCATGTTCCGCTCGTTCACGTCCACGTGGGACTGCAACCGGATCACCAAGGCGAACAGGACGGCCACGGCGGCGAGCAGGAGCGCCGTGAGGCGCCGCCCGCTTCCCGGCCTGAAGTGCAGGAGATCGAAGAAGGGATTGAACAGGTCGGGCACGATGGCCAAGAGCAGGACGCCGATGGTGAGCACCGACGAGATGATGAGCGACAGCCGGCTGATCTGACGCCGCCTGTGGCGGACGATGGCGATGGAGAGGAACGCGACCGCCGCGAGCCCTCCGAGGATCCGCAGGGCGATCATGGCTCGTCCCTCAGCGTGGGGTGCGCTCGCGAGCCGGGGGACGCCACCTGGTGCTCGGCATGATGTGATCCAGGATGACGCGGTCCTTGTGCCGTTCGATGGCCGAGAACATCGACTCGATGAGCGTCTCCGACAGCAGGTGGGGATCCAGCCCGAGGTCGAGGAGCTTCGTGTGCGCGGGGTTGTAGTAATGCTCCTCCGACTCCACCCGCGGGTTGTCGAGGTGACGGACCTCGACCGGAAGGCCGTACGCCGCGCCCGCGTCGTGCACCTGTCGAGCCAGGTCCAGGATGGAGAACTGCTCCGTGAACTGGTTGAACACCCGATATTCCCCCGGCTCGGGGGGGTTCAGCACGGCGAGCTCGACGCACCGCAGCGTGTCGACGATGTTCAGGTAGCCACGGGTCTGGCCGCCTCTGCCGTACACGGTGAGGGGGTGGCCGATGACGGCCTGGAGGCAGAACCGGTTCAGCGCGGTGCCGAAGACCTCGTCGTAGTCGAACCGCGTAGCCAGGCGGGGGTCGAGCGTCGTCTCGTCGGTCTCGATGCCGTACACCACGCCCTGGTTGAGGTCGGTGGACCGTAGTCCCCAGATGCGGCAGGCGAACTGGATGTTGTGCGAGTCGTGGACCTTGCTCAGGTGGTAGAGGCTCCCCGGCATCTTGGGGAAGGGCAGCGTGTCGCTTCGGCCCTTGTGGTGGATGGTGATGAACCCCTCCTCGATGTCGATGTTCGGCGTGCCGTACTCGCCCATCGTGCCCAGCTTGACCAGGTGCGCGTCGGGGGCCAGCTCGGCCATGGCGAACAGGACGTTCAGGGTCCCGATCACGTTGTTCGTCTGGGTGAACGCGGCGTGCTCGCGGTCGATCATGGAGTAGGGTGCCGAGGGCATCTCGCCGTAGTGGACGATTGCCTCAGGCTGGAACTCGCGGAAGACCCGTTCGACGACCTCCCAGTCCAACAGGTCACCCTCGCTCACCCCGATCTCCAGACCGGTGACGTCGCGCCAGGCCTTCGCCCGGGCTGGGAGGGACGCGAGGATCGGGGTGAGCGAGTCTGTGCCGGCCTCGGTATGCGCCCGGCGACGTAGATAGTCGTCGAGCGCGTGCACCTCGTGACCGCGCCGGGAGAAATGCATCGACGTCGGCCACCCGAGGTACCCGTCGCCGCCCAGGATCAGGATGCGCATCGCGTTTCCTCTCAGGTCAGGTGCCGGAGCCGGGCCATTCTACCGGGCTCCGACCTGCGGAAATGGGTCGGATGCTCCTCCAGCCGGTTACGCCAGCGATGCCAGCTCCGCGAGGACCCGGTCGACCTCCTCGTCCGTGTTGTAGTGGCAGAAGCCCACCCGGACCGCCCCGCCGGTCTCCTGGAGGCCCAGGCGCTCCATGAGCTCGAGGGCATAGTAGTGACCGTCCCACACGAAGATGCCGCGCTCCCCGAGGAGCTTGGCCGTCTCCAATGGGTGCTGGTCGCCGAGGCGGACGGCGAACGTCGGGGTCCGCTCCTCCACCCGGCCCGTGCCGGCGATGCCGTACAGGCGGAGGGCGCCGATGTCGTCGATGCCGTCGAGGAACCGGCGCGACAGCATGGCCTCGTGGGCCCCGATGGCCTCGAACGCGGCGGCGATCGCGTCCCGGCGTCTCGCGCCAGAGGGGTTCCCGTACGTCTTTCCCGCGTCGGCTAGGTAGTCGACGGCGGCGACGAACCCCGCGAGCCCCTCGTGGTTCTGGGTCCCGGTCTCCCATCGGTAGGGCACGTCCTCGCTCGCCGGTCGGACCTTGTACGGGCGCCACGATCCCAGCAGCTCTCGGCGGCCGAACAGGATGCCAAGGTGGGGACCGAAGATCTTGTACGGGGAGCAGACGACCACGTCGGCGCCGATCGCTTGCACGTCGATGAGCCGATGCTGCGCCACGTGGACGCCGTCGCACACGACGAGAGCACCGACCTCGTGCGCCGCGCGGGCCAGCTCCGCTGCCGGCGTCACCGTGCCCACCGCGTTCGACGCCAGCGTGAAGGCCACGACCTTCGTCCGGTCGGTCAAGGCGTCCTCGAACGACGCGCGCTCGATGGTGACGTCGTGGTCGCGGATGTCGACCCATCGAACCGTGGCTCCCGTGTCCTCGGCCACCATGAGCCACGGCCGGATGTTCGCGTCGTGGTCGAGCCGGGTGACGACGATCTCGTCGTCTGGTCCCAGGGTTCTCGCGACCGAGCGCGACAGCGCGAACAGTAATGTAGTGGCGTTCGGCCCGAACACGACCTCATCGGAGCCGCAGCCGAGGAGGTCGGCGCCCGCGCGATGCGCCTCCCCGATCAGGCGGTCCGTCTCGGTGCTGGTGACGAAGGCACCGTGCATGTTCGCGTTGCTCGTACGGAGGTAGGCGCCCATGGCCTCGACGACCGCCTCCGGGACCTGTGTTCCACCGGGCGCATCGGCGAAGACGCAGGGGCGCCCGTCGATCGTTCGGGCCAGCGCGGGGAACCGTGCCCGGAGAGCCGAGGGATCGAGTTTGGCCATCGCCCGCATACCCTAGACGGCGTCCCATCCCGACGGGAGCTCGGGCACCGGCCACGAGGGATCGGGGCGCCAGGTCCTCCAGTCTCGATCGAACGGCGGCTCCCGGTCCAGGAGCCGGTGGAGCCCATGTTCGGCCTCGGCTTCGAACTCCGCCGCCTGATACGGCGTGAACAGGCCCCGTCGGACCGCCTCCTCCAGCTCGTCCCGGTCCTTCCACTCCCAGCCCGATCCGTCTGGGGCCACCACGAGGTCGAGGACACGATCCTCGGTATCGAAGCCGAGCTCCGTCGGACGAAGGGGGGCCTCGACGTTCACGTACCACGTCCGCGCGGTCAGGTTCGGCTGGAAGAACAGCAGGATGGCATGGCCCGTGGAGGGCCAGGAGAAGGACAAGATCGGTCCCTTGGCCAACGTCCGCTCGAGGAGGCCCCACCCCGCTTCGGGCAGTCGGAGCTCCTTCCCGTCCCTGCCTGCGACCATCAACCGGATGCCGTTCGGCGTGTACAGGATCCGCTGCTCCTTCTCGTCGCGGACCACGATCATCGGTCGGGCCGACCAGATCCGGCCTCGCCAGATCTCCCGGAGGACGATGGGCTCGCCGGTCCGAAAGTGGCGCACGCGTGGCTACGACGCGAGGCGCGCCGCGAAGGCAACGTTCGCAGCGGCGAGCAGCTCCTCGGCCTTGCCCCGCAGAGCTGCGACCTCGTCCAAGAGCGCCGAGGCCGCAGCCTCGTCCTTGAGCGCGGCGGCATTGATCTGGACGTTGTAGATCGCGCACTCGGTCCCGGCGAACAGCATCTGGGCGGCCGACACCCCGTCGGAGGCCGCGTTCACGTTCCCTGCCTCCACCGTCTCCAGGGCGAGCGGCATCAGGGAAGCCGAGGCCCTGGCGATCTCCAGCGGAACCTGGGTCGCCGCGAGATAGCCGCGCTGGATCGCCGCGGTCCGGACGGTCCTCTGTTCCTCGGTGTCCTTCGGCATCCGGAAGGCCTCCATCACGCCGTCGAACGCGGTCGCGTCCCGGTCTGCCAACGTCACGAGCTCGCTTCGGGCTCGTTCGGCCTGGCCCCGGAGCTCGCGCATCCGGCCCGACGCGTCCTCGTAGCCCTTCTTGTCGATCGTGAGGTTGCACACCATCTCGATGAGGGCTGCGCCGGCCGCCCCGGCCAGGGCGGCGACGGCGCCCCCTCCCGGGGTGGGGGAGTCGGAAGCGAGCGTGGCCAGGAACCGGTCGATGGTCTGTTCGCCGATCACGATCGCCCGCCCCGGCCCGCCCGGTTCACCAGCCGCTCCAGGATCTGGTGGTCCCCATCGAACCCCTCCAGTCGAAGATCGATCACGTCCTGATCGGTGATCGCAGCCTGGGGGACCAGACCGACGATCTCGCTCGACAGCGTCGCCATGCCCCGCTTCTCTGCCTCAACCCTCACCGCCTCGAAGGCCGGGCGCAACCCGGTCACCTCGTGGTCTACGAGGTTCATCGAGACGGTTACCTGGCCCCGCTCGGGGACCAGGAAACCGATGGCCCGGACCGCCGGCAGGCCACCCGAGGACTCGCGGACGGAGCGGGCGATCTCCCTGACTCCCGCCTCGTCGGTCCCGGAGAGATAGACGTTGAACGCGATCAGGGGCTTCCGCGCGCCAACCGCGGTGGCGCCGGCTCGACCGATCGCGTGCGGTCCGAAATCGGGGAGCCGCTCGCCCCGGGCCACGGCCTCCCTGAGCGCCTCGTACTCGCCCTTGCGGACCTCGGCCAGGCTCCGCCGCTCGGGGACGAGCGCGGCCCGGTCGTACAGATAGACGGGGAGATCCAGCGTGTCGGCGAGCTCGCGTGCGACGTCACGCGCGAGCTCCACGGTCTGGTCCATCGTGATCCCTCGGAGCGGCACGAACGGGATCACGTCGGCGGCGCCCATCCTCGGATGGCTGCCCGTGTGCTGCTCCATGTCGATCAGCTGCACGGCTTTCGCGGTGCCAGCCAGGGCGCTCCGGCGCACGGCATCCGGGGTGCCGAGCACCGTGGTGTCGAGCCGGTTGTGGTCCGGATCGGCCTGCCGGTAGACCAGGTGGGCTCCGGGGACCTCCAGGGCGGCGCAGATGGCGTCGATCACGTCCCGGCGCCGGCCCTCGCTGAAGTTGGGGACGACGGCTACGAGCGGCTCATCCGGTTCAGCTTCGGCCATCCACCCTCCTCGCGCGGGGAACGATACCGACCGGCGCCCGCCGCCACGAACGGCCATCCGTTCCACCCGGAAATGCTTCGGCTTGACCGTTGTCCGGGCCCGGGGGTAGAGTCGCCCCTCTCGAACATACGTTCGACTGGCGAGTCGGAGGATCGAGGCGGACCGGCCGTGGCCAAGCGGTACGACGAGGAGGTGCGGGTCGAGCGGGACGCCGGGATGCCAGCCGCCTTCGTGTGGCGGGACCGGCGCTACGAGGTGGCCGACGTGATCGGCCGGTGGCGGGTCGAGGGCCGGTGGTGGGCCGACGGCCGTGACCGCGAGTACTGGCGGGTGGAGGCCAGGGGCGGGGCGGTGTGGGACCTGTACCACGACCGGGCGGCCGACCGGTGGCACGTGGAGCGCCTCTGGGACTGATCTTCGAGCGAAGCGATTGGGAACCCTCCCCGGATTCGTGCATCTCGACGCCCGGTCCTTCTTCTCCTTGAAGGACGGGGCGTTCTCCCCCGAGGACCTGGCGCGCCGTGCGGCCGGGCTCGGCATGCCGGCGATTGCCCTCACCGACCGGGACGGGCTGTATGGAACCGCCCGGTTCGTCGACGCGTGCCGGAAGGCCGGGGTGAAGCCCATCCTCGGTGCCACCCTGACCGAGCGACGAGGGGACCCACTGCCCGGAGTCCCCGGCCCCGCCGCTACCAACGTGATCCTGCTGGCGCAAGACGACCGGGGATACGCCAACCTGTGCCGTCTCATCACGGATGCCCACATGACCGGGGAGCGAGGCGATCCCTGGCTCGCGTCCGAGCAGATCTGCGCCCATGCACACGGCCTCCTGTGCCTGCTCGGCCCCTCCTCGCTTCCGGGGTCGCTGGCGGTCGATGGGCGGTTCGACGCGGCACGGAACGCCATCGGCCCATTCAGGGAGGCGTTCGGCGATCGGCTGTTCGTCGCGGTCCAGCACCGCCTGGAGCCGAACTCCGCCGCCGAGGTCCGCCTGCTGCTCCGGCTGGCCGAGTGGATCGGCGCGAAGGCCGTCGCCACCAACCCGGTGCGATATCTGGTCCCGGGTGACGCGTTCCTGGCCGACGCCCTGGAGTGCATGCGCGAGATCGTGCCGGTCGCGTCCCATCACGTCTCGCGGGTGAATGCCGAGGGCTTCCTGAAACCGGCCGGCGAGATGCGCGCGCTGTTCGCCGAACGCCCCGACCTGTGCGACCGAACCATCGAGATCGCCGAGTCGTGCACGTTCGACATCGGACTTCGGACGGTCCACTTCCCGGAATTCCCCACGCCGAGGGGGCGCTCGGCGGCCTCAGTCCTGGCCGAGCGGTGCTGGCGAGGGATCGATGGACGGGGGATTGAGGCGACGCCAGACGTCAAGGAACGCCTGGACCTCGAACTCGCGCTGATCCAGCGGATGGGGTACGCGGCCTATTTCCTGACGGTCGCCGACATCGTCGCGGACATCAAGGCCATGGGGATCCGCTGCGCCTGCCGGGGCTCGGCGGCCGGGTCACTCGTCTGCTACCTCACCGGAATCTCCGACGTCGATGCCGTCCGCCACGACCTCGTGTTCGAGCGGTTCCTGAACCCGCTCCGCGAAGAGCTCCCCGATATCGACGTCGACGTCGAGTCGGCCCGCCGCGAGGACGTCTACGACATGATCCTGTCGCGGTACGGCGACCGGTGCGCTTGCGTGACCATGGTCGACACGTATCGGGCCCGCTCGTCCATCCGCGAGGTGGGCAAGGCTCTCGGGTACCCGGAAGTCGAGGTCGACACGGTGGCCAAGGCCTTCCCACACATCGGAGCCAAGGACATCCGCAAGGCCATCGAGGTCCTCCCCGAGCTCGCCGGCTCGAACCTGGCCGCCGGGCAGCTCGAGCTCTTGTTCCGGGTGGCCGAGCGGCTGGAGGGCTTCCCCCGGCACCTCGCGCTCCATCCCTCTGGGATCGTGCTGTCGGACGACGACCTGGTGAACCGGGTACCGCTCGAGCGGTCGTTCCAGGGCTACCGGATGATCCAGGCCGACAAGGACGACGTCGAAGTCCTCGGGTACCTGAAGCTCGACGTCCTCGGGGTCCGGATGCTCTCGTCGATGCGCCATGCCCTGGACGAGATCGCCCGGACCGAAGCCCTGAAGGTCGACCTCGACGAGATCTCGCTCGAGGACGGGCCGACGTTCGAGCTGATCCGGGCCTCCGACACCCTCGGCTGCTTCCAGATCGAGTCGCCCGGCCAGCGCGAGTTGCTCCAAAGGCTTCAACCCAC
>WNGA01003230.1_pt1 | contig 32447 bp, 36 predicted proteins | sample 5400061 | NCBI WGS metagenome assembly WNGA01 (sample SAMN13153366, study PRJNA577476) | soil metagenome | isolation source: 100 cm soil or saprolite under grassland replicate 2 | place: USA:California | collected 2016-06-15 | reverse complement strand
CCGAGCTCCTCGGCGAGCCGCCCCGCGAGCTTGGACAGCTCGGCGGCGTCGTCGAAGCCCCAGAACGCTCGGCTGATCAGCGCCTTCACGTGCTGCACGCTGCCTGGGCGGACACCGGCGAGGGCGAGCTTCGTCCACTCGTCCATCTCCTCGCGCTGCGGGCGCCGTCTCCACATGCCGGATCGGAGTGCGCCCTCGAAGGCGAGCTCCGCGTATGTCTCACTGCGCTGTTGCGGGTCGTCCTCGAGCTCGAGCGCCGCCTCGATCGCCGTCATGAACGAGTCTCCGTCGTAGTTGAGCGCATGCGCGCGTCCGAGCCGTCGCCAGAGGCGCGCTCGCCGCGATGGATCCGGTTCGAGCGCGACGGCGCGTTCGAGCAGGGCGATCGCGTCCTTGAGCTCGTACCGCGACATGGACGCCTCGGCGGCTCGCTCGAGCCAGGAGACTGCCTTCTCGCGGAGCGCGTCCAGCTCGGCGCCGCCCTCGGGCCAGGCGACGTCGACGTCCTCAGGGAGGACCGCCTCGGCGTAGTGATGGGCGAGCAGCGGCGCGTGCTCGTCGCGGCCTTCGCCGACTCGCTCGATCCACCGTGCGAGGTCGGCGTGCAGGCGCGCGCGACGCGCCTTCGTCAGACCGTTGTACGCAACCTCGCGCGTGAGCGCGTGCTTGAAGACATACTCGACCTCGCCTGCGAGCGACGACGTCGAGCGTCTGCGGATGAAGTCACGGCCCTCGAGCGCGCCGAGGTCCGGCTCGAGCCCGGCGACGAGCTCGTACATCGCACCTCCGGCGGAACGTCGCCCGTGACCAGGAAGTCCACGAGCGATCCGGCTGTCTCGGGCGGGAGCGGCTCGAGCAGGATCGTCTCCAAGTCGATGCGCGCGCTCCAGCCGCCCGCGAAGTCCGGCCGCGCCGTCGCCAGCAGCAGGAGCGGTCCACGCACATCACGCGCGACCCGTTCGATCAACTCGAGCAGCGGCTGCTCGGCCCAGTGCACGTCTTCGACGAGCACGACCAGCGGTCGCCCCGACGTCAGCTCGGTCAGGAAGTCGACCCACGCGGCGTGGAGGTGGTCGCGTGCCGCGAGCGGATGGAGGTCGCCGGCCACGTCGAGCCCGAGGGTCAGGCCCAGGATCTCGCGCTCGCCGAGCCGGCGGCGGAGCGAAGGGCCAGAAGGTGATGCCGTCGCCGTAGGCGAGGCAGCGGCCGGTCAGGCGGAGCGGCTCCGGCTCCTCGCCGCCGAGCCGCTCCCACAGCTCTCGCATCAGCCGCGTCTTGCCGACGCCGGCGTCGCCGAGGATCGTGACGAGCACCGGTTGCGAGTGCTCGACGCTGCGCCGGTAGGCGTGCCAGAGGCGCTCGAGCTCGGCGTCCCGTCCGACGAAAGCGCGCGCAAGGCCGCCGACTCCGCGGGTGCGCATGAGGGAGAGCGCGCGCACGAGCGGGCGGCAGCGTACGCCGCCGGGCTTTCCTTTCGCCTCGACCGTGCCTGCCTCGCCGAACTCGAAGGCGCCGCGTGCGGCGGCCACCGTCCGCTCGCCGACGAGGATCTCGCCCGGCTCGGCAGCCTGCTCGAGTCGCGCGGCGACGTTGACCGCGTCGCCGCTGACGAACGAGCTGCCCTCGCGAGCGGCTCCGGCGACGACCTCGCCGGTGTTGACGCCGATGCGCAGCGCGAGCCCGGCCTCCACCTTCCGCTGCATCGCGAGCGCCGTGTGCAGCGCTCGCTCGGCGTGGTCCTCGAGCGCCTCCGGCGCCCCGAAGGCCGCCATCACGGCGTCTCCTGCGAACTTCTCGATCGTGCCGCCGGCACCCTCGATCTCGGCCGCCATGGCATCGTAGAAGCGCTCCAGCCGGGCCCGGGTCCGCTCCGGATCCTGGTCGTCGGCGAGCGCGGTCGACCCTGCCAGGTCGGCGAAGAGGATGGTGGCCAGCTTGCGCTCGTCGGCGATGTGCGAAGTCTGGCCTACACTTGGCGGCCGTGTTCGACGCCCTGTCAGACCGCCTTCAGAGCGCCCTCGGCGATCTCCGGGGCCGCGGCAAGCTCGACGAGGAGGCGATCTCCCGTGCGATGCGTGAGATCCGCCTCGCGCTGCTCGAGGCCGACGTCAACTTCGAGGTCGTCAAGGACTTCGTCGCCCAGGTGCGGGAACGCGCGCTCGGCCAGGACGTCCTGAAGAGCATCACGCCCGGCCAACAGGTCGTGAAGGTCGTCCACGACGAGCTGACGGCGCTGATGGGAGCGGGCAGCTCCAAGCTCGTCTTCACGGGCCGGCCGCCGACGGTGATCCTGCTCGCGGGCCTGCAAGGCTCCGGCAAGACGACGGCCGCCGCGAAGCTCGCCCTCCTGCTGCGCAAGGAAGGACGCAAGCCCGGGCTGGTCGCCGCCGACCTGCAGCGCCCAGCCGCGATCGACCAGCTGGAGCAGCTCGGAAAGCAGATCCAGATCCCGGTCTATCGCGAGGACGGGAGCAACCCGGTGACGGTCGTGCGCAACGGCATTGCGCAGCTGGACGCGGACACGATCATCCTCGACACAGCCGGGCGGCTGCACGTCGACGAGGAGCTGATGGACGAGCTCGAGCGCGTCCGCGACGTCGCGAAGCCGGCGAACGTCCTGCTCGTGCTCGACTCGATGACGGGGCAGGAGGCCGTGAACGTCGCGCTCGCCTTCCAGGAGCGGATCGCGTTCGACGGCGTCGTGCTGACGAAGCTGGACGGCGACGCGCGCGGCGGCGCCGCGCTCTCGGTGAAGGCCGTCACCGGCCGGCCGATCAAGCTGGTCTCCGTCGGGGAGAAGCTCGACCAGCTGGAGTACTTCCATCCCGACCGAATGGCCTCGCGCATCCTCGGGATGGGCGACGTGCTGACGCTGATCGAGCGGGCCGAGCAGGCCGTCGAGGAGGACGAGCAGAAGGAGCTCGAGGCTCGCATGCTCAAGGGCCAGTTCACGTTCGACGACTTCCTGAAGAGCTACCGGATGGTGCGCCGGATGGGCTCGATCGGGGGGCTGGTGAAGCTGATCCCGGGTCTCGGCAAGCAGCTCGAAGGGCTCGACGACATCGACGAGAAGCAGTTCGCGCGCGTCGAGGCGATCGTCCTCTCGATGACACCGCAGGAACGCGCGCTCCCGAAGCTGATCGACGGCTCGCGGCGCAAGCGGATCGCGGGCGGTTCCGGCACCACGGTTGAAGAGGTGAACCGTCTCCTCGAAGGCCGCAAGGAGATGGAAAAGCTGATGAAGGACATGGGCAAGGGAGGCTTGCCGCAGCTGCCCGGAGCACCGAAGCAGCAGCAGCAGCGGAAGGCGACGAAATCCAACAAGCGCAAGAAGCGATCGAAGACACGGAGGTAGTCACTTGGCGGTTCGAATGAGGTTGACGCGCGTCGGGTCGAAGAAGAACCCGGTGTACCGCGTCGTCGTGGCCGACTCGCGCTCGCCGCGCGACGGCAAGTTCATCGAGATCGTGGGGCGGTACAACCCGCAGCACGATCCTTCGCTGATCGAGTTCGACGAGGAGAAGGTGAAGGACTGGCTCGGCAAGGGCGCACTGCCGTCGGAGGCCGTGCAAAAGCTGCTGAAGGCGAAGAACCTGTCGAAGTAATGGCCGAGCTCCTCGAATTTCTCGCGCGCAAGCTCGTCGACGAGCCCGACGCCGTGCGCGTCGAGCGGGTCGAGGAGGAGGACACGGTCGTCCTGCGGCTGCACGTGGCCCAGGACGACCTCGGCAAGGTGATCGGCCGCCAGGGACGCATTGCCCGAGCCCTGCGGACGATCGTGCGCGCGGGCAGCGCACGCGAGCGGCGGCGCGTGCAGCTCGAGATCGTGGACTGATAGTTGCGCGTCGCCGCGCTCTACGACATCCACGGCAACCTGCCCGCGCTCGACGCCGTGCTTGCGGAGGTCGATGCGGACGTCGTTGTGGTCGGTGGCGACTTCGTCGCCGGTCCGTGGCCGCAGGAGACGTGCGAGCGGCTGCGCTCGCTCGACGGCGACGTGCGCTTCCTTCGTGGGAACGCGGATCGCGAAGTCGTCGACGAGGACCCGGGGCGTGCCCCGCCCGAGCTGATGGAGTTCGTGCGCGCGCGGCTGTCGACGGACGCGCTCGAGTTCCTGCGCGAACTTCCGCTCACCGTGTCGGTCGGGCGTGTCCTGTTCTGTCATGCGACACCGCGCAACGACGAGGAGATCTTCACCCGTATCAGCCCCGACGAGCGTTGGCGCGAAGCGCTGGACGGCATCGATGCCGACGTCGTCGTCTGCGGACACACGCACGTCCAGTTCGACCGGCGGATCGGCGACATCCGTCTCGTCAACGCCGGCAGCATCGGGATGCCGTACGAGGCGGAGTCGGGTGCGTACTGGGCCCTGCTCGACGGGACGGAAGTCGAGCTGCGGCGGACCACGTACGAGCCGGGCGATCTCTCGGTGTGGCCGGGCGAATGGCCCGAGGCGTCGCCCGAGGAGGCGACGGAGTTTTTCGAGAAGCTCTCGCGTGAGCAGGCCTGACGCGGTCGTCGTCGGCCGCGTCGGCAAGTCGCACGGCCTCGACGGGTCGTTCGTCGTCGAGGATGCGAGTGAGACGCGCGAGCTCTTCGCCGTCGGCGCGAAGCTCCTCGTGGACGGTGCGGAGGCGACGGTCGTCGGGTCGAAGCAGGCGCGGGGGCGGCCGGTGATCCGGCTCGACCGCCGTATGGAGCACGGCGCGGAGCTGCGCGTACCGCGCAGCGCGCTGGCGGCGACCGCAGAGGACGAGTACTACGTCTTTCAGCTCGTCGGCCTGCAAGTGAAGGAAGAGGGCGGTGCCACGCTGGGGACCGTCGCGGACATCGCACCCGGCGTCGCCAACGACGTCTTGGAGCTTGATTCCGGGCTCGCGCTGCCGATGGTGGAGGAGTGCGTACTCTCCGTCGACCTCGAGGCGGGGCAGATACTCGTCGCGCCGGGCTTTTCCGAGTTGGATTAGACCGAGGTGGTCTCGCTTCGCTCGGTTCGCGTCCTTGGTGGGCCTGTGTTGACCAGCGTCTCAACCCGGACGGCGACGCGGGCGAAGCCCGCGTCGCCTCTATGGGGGCATCGCAAGCGATGCCCCGGCTAACCTGAGCGCTCCCGTCCTGTGCAGCTCGACGTCTTCACCCTGGTTCCGCACGCCTTCGCCTGGCTCACCGAGCAGCGTCCCGTTGCGACCGTGCTCGGTGCGGAGCTCGACCTACGTCTCTTCTCCTACCGCGACACGACCCCGCTCCGAGCGGGACAGGTCGATGACGAGCCGTACGGCGGCGGGGCGGGGATGGTCTTGCGCGTCGACGTCGTGGCGGCAGCTCTGGATGCTGCGTATGGAGGCGTTCCCGATCGTCGCGTCGTCGCGCTGACCCCGCAGGGCCGGCAGCTGACGCAGGACGTCGTCGAAGAGCTCGCGGCGGAGGACGAGCTGACGTTGCTGTCCGCGCGTTTTGAAGGCTTCGACGAGCGCGTCGTGCAGCACCTCGCGTCCGATGCGATCTCGATCGGGCCGTACGTGCTGTCGAACGGCGACCTGCCGGCGATGGTGCTCGTCGACGCGATTGCGCGGCGGCTGCCGGGAGCGATCAAGGAGGAGTCGGGCAGGTTCGAGAGCTTCTCCGCGGAGCTCGAGGGCGGGCTCGAATATCCGCACTACACGCGGCCGCCGGAGTTCCGCGGCTGGCGCGTCCCGGACGTCCTGCTCTCGGGCGACCACGGCAAGATCGACGAGTGGCGGCGGGAGCAGAGCCGCAGGCGGACAGTTCCGTGAGCGACCACTACGAAGTGCTCGGCGTGCGCTCCGGCGCGTCGCCGCAGGAGATCGAGGCCGCCTATCGCCGCGCTGCGCTCGAGGGCCGCTACCAGGACGGCTCTTGGCGTGAGCTGCGCGACGCGTACGAGGTCCTGCGCGATCCGGAGCAGCGCACCCGCTACGACCTCGGGCTGGACGGCGCGGGACCGGCGGAGGAGCGGAAGAAGTCCCGCAACCCGATCGACCGGCTCTTCCCGAACCTGCCGCACGGCTGGCGCGTGGCGCTGGACTGGGTCGTCACGATCATTGGCGCGGTCGCGATCGTGCTGGGGATCAAGGCGGAGGTCGTCAACCCGTACCGCATTCCGTCCTCGTCGATGGAGCCGACGCTGCATTGCGCCGCGCCCGCCCAGGGCTGCGAGGCGCGGACGTCCGACCGCGTGCTGGCCTGCCGGTTCTGCTACCACCTGCACTCGCCGCACCGCGGCGACATCGTCGTCTTCAAGACGCCGCCGCTTGCAAAGCAGGAGTGCGGTTCGGAGGGAACGTTCGTCAAGCGCCTGATCGGCTTGCCGGGCGACGTCTGGGAGGAGCGCTCCGGCTTCGTGTACATCGACGGCAGGAAGCTGAACGAGCCCTACATCCGGCCCGAACGCCGCGACGACCGGACGTTGGGTCTCTCGGATCTGCCGCCCCGCAACACGTATACGCGGATCCCGGACGGGTACTACCTGATGATGGGCGACAACCGGAAGTCGTCCTGCGATTCCCGCGCCTGGGGACTCGTGCCGCGGAAGAACATCATCGGGAACGTGTTCGCCACCTATTGGCCGCCCAGCCGGATCTCCTTTCACTAGCCGCTGCGCGGCTAGTGAAAGAGGTACGCCGCTTCGCGGGGAACGCGCGCGGGCCGAGCCCGCGCGCTTCTTTGTTGGTCGGCGGCTGTTCGCTTCCGTGCGGCGCGGCGATGCTGCGCGTCGCCGCGTCGCATCAATACGCCTAAGCGTAGAGCGGCTGCGCTCGCTCTACGCTCCGGCATGTGTGTTTGTCACGCGCCGGGGCCCGAAACGCGAGCGTTGGTTTGAGACACGTCGTCGAGATCAAGGCGGACCAAGCCGATCCATCTCGGCGAGTGAGATCCTCCGCGTGACCCACCAAGTCCACCGAGGGCCGGAGCCCAGAGCAGCCGTAGCCGTTCTGGGCGGAGGCCGAACTCGTGCGGTGCTGCGACGCGGAGCATCGCGGCGCCGCACGACGGCAGACCTTGTCCCACCGGCAAGGAGCGGGCCGGCTCTGCCGGCGCGCGTTCGCCGCGAAGCGGTCTACCTCGAGCTTGCAGCGAAAGCGCAGCTTTCGCGCGATCTTCGGTAGCATTCCGCGGCGGTCTTCCCGGCCGTCTTTCTTATGAGCAAGGTGATCGAGTCAATCGAGCGCGCCCAGGTGCGGGCGGACATCCCCAAGTTCAAGGCGGGGGACACCGTCCGCGTCCACTTCAAGGTGATCGAGGGCCAGCGGGCCAGGATCCAGGTCTTCGAGGGCATCGTCCTCAAGCGCCAGGGCGCGGGTGCGCGCGAGTCCTTCACCGTGCGGAAGCAGTCCTTCGGCGTCGGGGTCGAGCGGACGTTCCCCCTGCATTCACCGAAGATCGAGAAGATCGAGGTCGCGGCGGTCGGCGTACCTGCGCGGCAAGGTCGGCCGGAAGGCCCGCGTCCGGGAGCTCCGCCAGGACCGCGCCCGCGGCGCCCGGACGGCCGAGCAGCAAGAAGTCGCTCCGAGCGAGGTTTCCGAGGCGGAAGTCGTGGAGACCACGGCAGAGCCCGCCGAGTAGACGGCTATTCTCGCGGCCGTGGCGCTCAGCTCCGGCCAGAAGCTCTTGAGGTTCGACCGCAAGCTCGGCGCGAGGCTCGTCGCGGGCACGGACGAGGCCGGGCGAGGCTCGCTGGCCGGGCCGCTCGTCGTGGCCGGCGTCCTGCTCGACTACGGCTGTCTCCGCGACCACAAGGTGCGGCCGCTGGGGCTGCTGAACGACTCGAAACAATGCTCGCCCGAGCGGCGCGAGGAGCTGTTCCACGCCGTGCTCGGCTGCGCGGAGCAGGTCGTCGTCCGTGTGATTCCCCACGGCCAGATCGACCGCAACGGGCTGCACCGCTCGAACCTGGCGGCGATGCGCGAGATCCTGCGCGCGCTCTCGCCTCCGGCCGAGGCGTGCCTCGTCGACGGCTTCCGGCTCGGCCCGACCGCGCCAGAGCATCGCGCCGTCGTGGACGGTGACGAGAAGAGCGCCGCGATCGCGGCCGCCTCGATCGTCGCGAAGGTGACGCGCGACCGGCTGATGCGCCGGATGGACGCGCTCTATCCGAACTACGGGTTCTCCTCGCACGTTGGCTACATCACGCCCGGGCACTCGGCCATCGTGCGCAGGCTCGGGCCGTCGCGCATCCATCGCCGCTCGTTCCAGGCGCTCTGCTATTTGAGCCATGCCGAAGCTGAGTCCGCGGCGGCACGCCACCTAGAAGGTGCGTCGGACGGTGGGATGGGCAGAGCCCACCCCACCTCTATGACGGCATCGCAAGACGATGCCGCAGCGGAGGACGAGCTGGCGGCAATGTCCGCCTGACGCCGTACCCTCGAAGCCGTGGCCGAGCAGCACGGCGCCTTTGGACAAGACCGGTTCGGGCGCGGTGCCGAGAAGGCGGCCCGCTTCTTCGGGACGCCGCAGTACATCGTCGGCCAGACATTCGTCGTGATCGCGTGGATCGCGCTCAATGCGGTCGCGCTAATGCACCACTGGGACCCCTATCCTTTTATCCTCCTGAATCTCGCCTTCTCGACCCAGGCGGCCTATGCCGCGCCGCTGATCCTCCTGGCCGAGACCCGCCAGGCCGCGCGGGACAAGACCGCGACCGTGATGGAGGAGAAGCACCGCGATCAGGTCGAGCGCTCCGCCGAGCGGCGGGTCGCGGCGATCAAGGCCGAGACGGACAAGCTCGAGGCCTTGCTCGAGTCGAACACCGACCTGACCCGTCAGGACAAAGAGCTGACCGAACAGATCGCAGGTCTCACGCGTGAGATCCACGCCGCTCTGACGAAAGGCGCCTAGGGACCCGCCCTCGCCCGGCCGGTGTAGTACGGCCGAAGACCCCACAGGGAGGACGGATATGCGAAGGCGGATTCTGATCGTGCTGGCCGCAGGCGTCGTCTGCTCAATCGCGGCGACGACGGCGGCATCGGCGGGCGGGCCGAGCCCGGGCATCAGTCAGGGATCGAACGGGATCGTGAACGGGAACGAGCGCTACCTCTCTGTTCCGGCGGGGGTGTCGACGACTCTCCAGGCAGTCGCCCGGAACAGCGGCCGCGTGCTGCGCTCCATGACCATCAAGGGCAGCTGGGGTATACCGCTGGTCGACTTCCACGGGACGACCGAGGGCCTGCTTCCCGACGGGCGAACGCTGCTGCTCGCCCAGCCGGTCTTCAACGGCGACAGCCTCCGGAAGACCACCAGCTTCAAGCTCGTCGACGTGAAGAGGATGAAGCTCCGCCGCACCATCCGGATCCGCGGCGCGCTCGCGTTCGACGCGCTCTCACCAGACGCGCGCTACCTGTATCTGGTCGAGTACGTGTCGCCGCAAGATGCCGGCCTTTATCGCGTGCGTGCGTACGACATGAACCGGAATCGCCTGCTCGCGAAGATCGTCGCCGACCGGCGCTCCTGGGAAACCGGGATGCAGGGCAGTCCCGTCTCGCGCAGCTGGAAGGACGGGTGGGCCTACACGCTCTACGGCGGCAACGCGCGCCCGTTCATCCACGCGCTCAACACGCGCGGCGTCGAGGCCGTGTGCATCAACATGCCGTGGAAGACGTCTCCGCAACGGCTGTTCGACTACCGCCTGCGCACCGACGGCGACGGGCATCTCGTTGTCCGCGGCCCGCACGGCCGGGCGCTCGTGGTCGTGGACCGGAAGAGCTTCCGGATCTTGCGCGCCGTCAAGAACCCGTAGGGACTCCTCGCAGCTCCGCCTCCGTACTCGGGTCGACACTCGAGAGGAGGCGGAGATGCGAAGGTGCATGGTGCTCTTTGTCGCTGCGGGCGCGCTGGTCGTTGCGGCGCCGGCGGCCGGGGACGGCGGCCCGCCGCAGAACGCGGTCCAGGGCTGGGACGGCGCTGCGTCCGCGGGGTTTCGTTACGTGGCGATCCCGACGCCGGGATGGACGTCGCTGCAGGTGATCAAGCAAAACGGCGGACGGGTCGTGAAGTGGCTGAACGTGAAGGGAAACTGGGGGATTCCGTCCGTCGCCGTCGACGCTCCGGCCGAGGCGCTGCTCCGCGACGGGCACACGATCGTCCTCGGCAACGTCACGTACGGGGTGACGCTCCGGAAGCACAGCTCGTTTCTGTTCGCGGACACGAAGCGCATGCGCGTCGTGCGCCGGATCCATCTCCCGGGTCACATGACGTTCGACGCGATCTCGCCCGACGCGAGATACATGTACCTGACGGAATTCATGTCCCCCCAGAACTTCACGACGTACCGCGTGCGCGCGTTCGACCTGAAGGCGAACCGGCTGCTGCCGAAGATCGTGTCCGACCGGCGCTCGTGGGAGACCACGATGCAGGGCTGGCCGATCTCACGGGTCAACCGGGACGGTTGGGCCTACACGCTCTACGCAACGGGGAAGCGGCCGTTCATCCACGCGCTCGACACCCGGCACGTTGCGGCCGTCTGCATCAACCTGCCGTGGGCGAGCGAGCCGCCGTACATCTACGACTACCGCGTGCGTTTCGACCGTGACGGCCATCTCGTCGTACGCGGGCGCCACGGGCGTGCGCTGGTGACAGTCGACCGCGAGGATTTCGGCGTGCTCAGTTCCGTTCGCAATCCGTAACACAGCCGTGCGCTCGCTCGGCGTAGCTTGTCCGCATGAGAGCCCGAAGCGGCAAGCACGCCGAGCAGCGCGCCGTCTGGTGGTACCGCCTCCGTGGCTACCGCGTCCTCGCGACGAACGCCTGGGTGGGAGGCTATGAGCTCGATCTGGTCGTGCGCCGCGGGCCGCGGCTCGTCTTCTGTGAGGTGAAGGAGAAGGGCGGCGACGGCTTCGGCGAGCCGGAGGAGATGGTCGACGAGGAGAAGCAGCGGCGATTGAGGCGCGCGGCCGCCGGCTGGCTCGCCTCCCATCCGGAGGCCGCTCGACTCGATGTCTCCTTCGACGTGATCGCCGTCCGGGACGGCCGGCTGCGGCGGATGTCCGAGGCTTTCTGAGTGCGGCGTCGAACAGGCGCGGGTGGCCCCGACGCAGGACGCCCTCTACGCCGACATCGATCTCGCTCTCTCCTGGTCCGAGCGCGACCTGCCGGAGCGGGAGCGGACGCGGCACGTCCACCGCCTGCACCCATACCTGGGGAAGTTCATCCCGCAGCTCGTCGAGGTGCTCCTCGCCCGCTATTTCCGGCCCGGGCAGCACGTGCTCGATCCGTTCGCGGGCTCGGGCACGACGCTCGTCCAGGCGCTCGAGAGCGGTCTCGACGCGACCGGCGTCGACGTGGCCGCGTTCAACTGCCTGCTCATGGACGTCAAGACACGCATGTACAACCCGTTCGTGCTCGAACAGGAGCTGCGCGCGGCGCACGCGCGCGTGGGGGAGGTGTCGAGCGAGCGGTCGTCCGAATTCGTCCGCCGCTGGTACGCGCCGCAGGCCGCCCGCGAACTGCTCGGCTTCCGCTCGCTCTTGGACGAGTTCGAGCATGCCGACGTCCTGCGCGTCGTGCTCGCGCGGGCGGCACGCTCGGCGCGCCGGACGACACATTTCGACCTCGACTTTCCACGCGAGCCCCAGCGCGAGCCGTACTGGTGCCACAAGCATCGCCGCGAGTGCCGGCCCGTCGAGACGGCCGCGCAGTTCCTCCGGCGCTACACGCTCGACACGCTGGCCCGGCTGAAGGAGTTCGCACGCGTGCGTGCACGCGGCCGGGCCGCGACGGTGATCCACGGTGACGTGCGCGAGGAGAAGCTCGGCCGCTTCGACGGGATCCTCACCTCACCGCCGTACCCGGGGCTGATCGACTACCACGAGCAGCATCGCTACGCATACGAACTGCTCGGCCTCGATGACCGCCGTGAGCTCGAGGTCGGCGCCGCCGCGGCGGGAACGTCACGAGCCGCGTTGGCTGCGTACTCCGACGGGATCGTCGCGGCGTTGCTCAACGCACGGCGCCGGCTGCCGAAAGGAGCGCCGATCCTGATCGTCGTCAACGATCGTCGCGATCTCTATCCGGAGATCCTGGAACGTGCAGCCCTGCGGCTCGAAGAACGCCTCCGCCGTCACGTCAACCGCCGCACCGGCCGACGCGCCGGCGAGTTCTTCGAAGACGTGTTGATCGCACGCTGATTCGACACAGACGCGTCACACATTCCCGCGTACGTTCGAGGAGTGCTCGCGCGTGCAATCACGTTCGCCCTCGTCGGTCTCGCACCGCGCCGCGTCGACGTCGAGGCGCACGTCCAGAGCGGCGTGCCGGCGTTCACACTCGTCGGCCTCGTCGACCGCGCCTGCCAGGAGGCGAAGCAACGGGTGTGCAGCGGCATCAAGTCGTCGCAGCTCGAGTGGCCGGGCAACAAAGCCACCGTCAACCTCGCGCCGGCGGAACTGAAGAAGGAGGGCTCGGGCTTCGACCTCCCGATCGCCCTCGCGCTGCTCGCCGCGTCCGGGCAGATCCCGCGGGAGCGGCTGGCCGAGCACGCCTCCTGCGGTGAGCTGTCGCTGGACGGCCGGCTGCGCCGGGTCGGCGGCGTGCTCGGCGTCGCGGAGGGAGCCCGGCGCGCCGGGCTCGAGCGGATCATCTGCGCGCACGACGCGTGCGCCGAGGCGGCGCTCGCGGGCGTCGAGCCCGTCGGCGTCCGCCACCTCGCCGAGGCGGTCGCGTATCTCCGCGGCGAGACGGAACCGCCCGAGTTCGTCGCCGGCAACGGGAAGCCCCGACACCCGCCGCTCGACCTGGCCGACGTCCGCGGGCAGGAGCGCGCCCGCCGCGCGCTCGAGCTGGCGGCAGCCGGCCGGCACAACCTGCTGCTCGGGGGTCCACCGGGGATCGGCAAGACGATGCTCGCGCGACGGCTCCCGGGCATCCTGCCGCCGCTCGAGGAAGAGGCGGCGCTCGAGGTCACACGCATCCACTCGGTCGCCGGTCTCATCGATCCCGACCATCCGCTGATCGGCTACCCGCCCTTCCGCGCGCCCCATCACAGCGCGTCGACGGCGGCGATCGTCGGCGGCGGCCCGAGGCTCCGGCCGGGGGAAGCCAGCCTGGCGCATCGTGGCGTGCTGTTGCTCGACGAGCTCGCCGAGTTTCAGCGGCCTGCGCTCGAGGCGTTGCGACAGCCGCTCGAGGACGGGGAGATCCTGGTCGCGCGCGCTGCCGGGAGCGCGTGGTTTCCGGCGCGCTTCCAGCTCGTCGGGACGATGAACCTGTGCCCGTGCGGCGCCCGCGGCGATCCCGGCGCGCAGTGCTCCTGCTCTGCACAACGGCTCGCCCGCTATCGCGACCGGCTCTCACGCGCGCTGCTCGATCGCTTCGACCTCGTCGTCACCGTCCCGCGTCCGCGCGCGGGCGAGCTGCAGGCCGGGGGCGGCGAGGGGTCGGAGGCGGTGCGTTCCCGCGTCGTGGCTGCGCGTCTGCGTCTCACGGAAACGCCGCCCGCCCGCACGCCTGCCGCGGACGAGTTGCTGACGCGCGCGGTGGAACGGCTCCGGCTGTCGGGCCGTGGACGCGCGAAGGTCGCGGCGGTCGCACGCACGATCGCCGCGCTCGCCGAGACCGGCGACGTCGAACCGGAGCACGTCGCCGAAGCGCTCGCGTACCGCGCGCCGGCGGAGCTGACGCCGTGAGCTTCCTACGCCGAAACGAGCTGCCGCCGCTGCTGCGTGCGATTCACGATCCGCCCAAGCGCCTCTACTTGCGCGGGGCCGGTGAGCTGCAACTGCTGACGCGGCCGTCGGTCGCCGTCGTCGGCGCGCGGGCGTGCTCGCCGTACGGAGCCCAGGTCGCACGGCTGCTCGGCCGGGAGCTGGCGGCGGCCGGCGTCGTCGTCGTCAGCGGGCTCGCACGGGGCGTGGACGGCGAGGCGCACCGCGGCGCGCTCGAGACGGACGGCCACACCGTCGCCGTGCTCGGCTGCGGGATCGACCGGGACTATCCCGCCGCGCATGCCGCGCTGGCGCGTGCGATCGCGGAGCGCTCGCTGCTCGTCTCGGAGTACGAGCCCGGGGTCGAGCCCTTGCCTTTCCGCTTCCCCGCCCGGAACAGGATCGTGGCAGGACTGTGCGCCGCGACGATCGTCGTCGAAGCACGCGAGCGGAGCGGCGCACTGATCACGGCCGACTTCGCGCTCGAAGAGGGCCGCGAGGTCTTCGCCGTGCCGGGCGAGATCACCTCGTCGCTGTCCGCCGGAACGAACGCCCTGCTACGGCTGGGCGCGACACCGCTGACGAGCATGAGGGACGTGCTGGAGTCACTGGGCATCGAGGTCGCGCCGAGGCCGGCCGTCAACCATCCGCTCCTCGAGCTGCTGCCCGCGACGGCCGACGAGCTCGCGCGTGCGACGAGCCTGGCGCCGGCCGAGGTCGCGGCGGCCCTTGCCGAGCTCGAGGTAGCCGGGGTCGTCGCCGAAGGAGAAGGCATCTACCGCGCCCTCGGCCAAGCGCCCGCGGCACCGCAACGGTCGAGCAACTGAACGGTTCTGGGCGAAGCTAGTGAATGTGCAGGTTGATGCCGAGCAGGAGCAGCGGCCACAGGAGAGTCGCGAGCAGCGCGGAGCCGATCTGCTTGAGCGTATTGAGATGCGACCAGTAGTGGTGGTTGCAGCGACGATCGCCCCGACTACCAGGTAAACGAGCGTGAGCAGGCCGACCCCCGGCCGCGTGCGGGCAGCTGTCGGTGAGTAATACGCCACGATGTACCGACCCCCTTTCGATCTGGGAGTTGTCGCCTCTCATTCCCGCTTTCGTCTCTTCAAAACGGCGGCGGGCCGCAAGTGCTGTCGACCTATGGGATCTATTTCGTCAGCAGTCATTCGAGGGGGTTGAGAAATGAAAGGTCTATTGAAGTCGGCGCTATTTCTCGCGTTGCTTGGATTCGCCGCGCTGATTGCAGTCGCGACTGGACAGCACGCGTCAGCCGGTACGGGCGCAGCGCCGGCCAAGCTCACGATCTGCCACAAGACCGGTTCGACGAGCAACTCGTTCCGGCGGATCACGATTTCCAGCCGTGCGGTCACGAGTCCGAACTCGAGCGTCGGCAGAGTTCTACGGGCGCACTCGCTGCATACCGGCGATGCGATCGTGGTCGGAACCGGCGCGTGCCCCGCGCCCTCGGCGACGCCGGCTCCCGCGGCCACGGCGCCGGCGAAGATCACGATCTGTCACAAGACCGGTTCGACAACGAATCCGTTCCGTCGTATCACCGTCTCGAGCCGTGCCGTGACCAACCCGAACTCCGCTTCCGGCAAGGTGCTTCGCGGCCACATGCGTCACCTCGGCGATCTCATCCTTCCGGGAGCGCCCGCGTGTCCCGCGGGGGCGACGAAGCCCAGTCCAGGCGTCAAGCTGACCGCGACCCTTCAGCCGGTCAGCCCGGCGACGACGGGATCGGGCAGCGCAAACGTGACGATTCGAGTCGGTCAAGGGCAACTCTGCTACACGTTGACCGTCAGTGGGCTCACGGATGTAACGGCGGCGCATATCCATCGCGCCTCGACCGGTGCGATCGTCGTCCCGCTCGCGACGCCCACGAGCGGCTCGTCGAGCGGTTGCGTGGACGTCGACAAGGCGCTGTTGCAGGAGATCCTTACAAGCCCGAGCGCGTTCTACATCAACGTGCACACGACGTCGTTCCCGAACGGCCAGGTTCGCGGAACGCTTACAAAGTAGCGCAAGCCCAAGAACATGCCGAGATGACGAGGCCGGCGACACGCCGGCCTCGTCTTTGTGGTCGCCAAAGTTTTCCGGCTTGGGACAGCGGCAAGGTCGATTAACCCACAGGCGATGATGGGAGGTGGTCGATGCCGAGAATCGAGGGCTACCGTTTCGGCTGCGTCGGGTCGACACTGAGGAGCAGACCCGTGACGTGATGGTGCTCCCCGAGCGCGTAGTCACCGGCTGGTGGCGCGGACGGGCACCGACTCGCGCTCGCCGACCCTCGACGACGTCATCGACGAGCTGTGTGGGACGGTGTGGCGAAATCGCCACATCTCGGCCACACGCCGGTTGCTCGGTTCACGGAAGGGCGGCATCGCCAGGCTCGTAAAGCCGGTGCATTTGTGGTGCGGTGCGCGAGGCCATCCTTTCGCTTCGGGCCGCTCGTTATCGCAACAACGGCGGAAGCGCATGAGACGCCAGTCGTGTCGTACTTAACGCCGATCCGAGGCCGGCCGGTGGGTCGGCGGCAAACGATCGAAGCCGACTCTCAACCGGGCTACGCGATGAGTGGGTCCGCGGTTGCGGACCCACTCATCCCGCTGTCATTCGTACTGCAGCGCTTCGAGGACGTTCAGCCTCGAGGCGCGCTTGGCCGGCAAGATCGCGGCCACCATCCCGGCGAGGATCGCGACGGCGACGAAGGCCGCCAGCGACTTGTACGGGATCGCGAATACAACTCCGTAGTCGGAGAGCGCGAGCGAGGTGAGCCCGGCCAGGAAGATGCCAACTCCTATCCCGAGCGCCGCGCCGATCAGCGCGGTGACGATGCTTTCGTGGCGGACCATCCGGCGGACCTGACGGCGGGTCATGCCGACGGCCCGGAGCATCCCGATCTCGCGCGTCCGCTCGAAGACCGAGAGGACGAGCGTGTTGATGACGCCGAACATGCTGACGAGCACGGAGAGGCCGAGCAGCACGTAGAGGATGTTGAGCGTCCTCTTCAGCCCGCTCAGCTGGCCGTTCTTGAACTCGTCTCGCGTCTCGACCTCCGCGTTGGGGAAGGCGGCGAGGGCCTGCTCGAGTCGGGCGCTGTTCTCGTCTGAGGGCCCGCCGCGGATGTTCAGGAGTGTCCACTCGTTGTCGTGGTTCGCGAACGAGTCGTCGAAGGTCGTTTTCGAGATCGCGACGTCCTCGAACGGCGAGCCACCCTTCGGTTGGTCAAAGATCCCTTCGACGCGGAGCCGCAGGATCTTGCCCGTTGGCGTGGTCACGATCAGCGGCGAGCCGATGCTGAGCGAGTGGTCGTCGGCGTAGCGGTCTTTGATGAAGGCGCCGTCCCGGCCGAGCTGGGCTGGGACGCTGTTGGAGCCGGTCGACCAGGTCATGTCGACCACCTTCGTGAGGTTGCCGTCGACGCCGTTGATGCCGACCGACTTGCTGGACAGCTTGGCGTCGGCTGCGCGGATCTCGGAGATGACCTCGACGCCGGGTACGTTCGCCGCCGCCTTGGCGGCCTTGTTCGTGAGTGGGTTGTCGCCGGCCGTGACGGCGTAGTCGGCGACGAAGAGCTCGTTGACCGAGCTCGTGAACGAGGAGCGGAAACCTTCCCCGACGACGGCCACGAAGGTGATCAGGGCGAGCCCGATCATCACCGCCGCCGCCGTGGAGGCCGTCCTCGCCGGGTTTCGCACGGCGTTCTGGCGGGCCAGCCTGCCGGCAGTGCCGCCGAAGCGTGCCCCCGGGGATCCGAGCAGGAAGGCGAGCGGACGCACGACGCGCGAGGCGACCATCGCCACACCGACGAACAGGAGCAGGACGCCGACGACCAGCGCGAGCAGGCGCGCTTTGATCTCGAGGCCATCGGCGAAGACGCCGTAGGAGAAGAGGGCGACCGCGGCCGCGAGCACGGTCGCCGCGGTGGGCAGCGCGTAGCGGGCGAAACGCGACCTCGGCATGACCGCGCCCTCGCGTACGGCGGCGATCGGCTCGATCCGGGTTGCGCGGAGCGCCGGCCGCAGACTCGCAAGCAGCGCGATCAGCGTCCCGACCGCGAGGCTGACGACGATCGTCCGCGTGGCGAAGACGATCCCCGCCGCCGGCAGCTCGACGCCGCTCGCCGCGAGGAGCGCCTTCAGGCCGGCTGCGATCCCAAGGCCGAGCAGGAGCCCGACGATCGAGCCGATGAGGCCGACGACGACCGACTCGAGCACAACCGAGCCGAGCACCTGGCGCCGCGAGGCGCCGAGCGTGCGCAGGGTGGCCAGCTCGCGCATGCGCTGCGCGACCGTGATCGCGAGCGTGTTCGCGATCACGAAGCTGCCGACGAACAGGGCGATACCGCCGAAGCCGAGCAGGAAGTACTTCATGATGTTCATGCCCGCCTGCGTGTCCTTGCTGTCCGAGCTCGCCTGGCCGGCCGCACTCTTGACCTGCGTCGTCGCCGAAAGCAGCGGGCGGATCTGACGCAGCAGCTCCGCGTCCGAGACGCCCTCCTTGGCCTGGACGCGAATCAGGTCGAGCTTGCCCTGCTTGTCGAACAGCCGCTGCGCGGTCGCGAGATCGAAGACGGTGATCGTCGCGCTGCCGATCCCGCTGCCGATCGAATCGACCGAGCCGAAGCGGACGATCCCGCTAACCCGGTACCTCTGGACCGGCCCGTCCGCGTACGCGCCGACAGTCTCGCCCACCACCAGGTGCTGCTTGTCCGCGCTTGTCTTGTCGATCGCGACCTGCCCGTCGCCGCGGGGCCACTGCCCCGTGACGAGCCGGAGCGGGTTGAGGCTCTGGTCGGCAGCAGGGTCGACGGCCATCGCGCTGCCGCCCTTGCCGATCGGGTCGCCGCTGCTATCGACCAGCCTCGCCTGATCCTCGATCGAGCCCTGGGCGAGTCGCACGCCGGCCAGGCGCTCGACCTTGCGCAGCACGGCGGCCGAGAAGGCCGGCGCCTCGCGGGTGGTATCGCCGGTGTTGACCGCTTCCTCGGAGCTGATCACGGCGTCGCTCGCCTCGTACGACTCGCTGTAGACGTCGTCGAAGGTCTTGCCGAGCGTGTCGGTGAGGACGAAGGCACCGCTGATCATCGCGACGCCGAGCACGATCGCGAACGCCGTCAGCGTCGCGCGGAGCTTGCGGCCGAGCAGTCCCTTGAGCGCTACACGCATCATCGCCCGCTCACCTCCTCAATGACCTCGAGGATCCTGTGAGCGGAGCAGGAGCCGATGTCCTTGACGATCAGGCCGTCGGCGAGGAAGAGGATCCGGTCGGCGATCGCCGCCGCGTGGGCATCGTGGGTCACCATCACGGTCGTCTGCCCGTAGTTGGAGACCGACTCGCGCAGCAGCTCGAGGATCTCGCCGCTCGTGGCCGAGTCGAGGTTGCCGGTAGGCTCGTCCGCGAACATGACCGTCGGCCGCGAGACGAGCGCGCGGGCGATCGCGACGCGCTGCTGCTGCCCGCCCGAGAGCTCGGCCGGCCGGTGCGAGAGCCGCTCCGTCAGCCCGACCTTTGCGCTCAGCTCCTCGACCCAGCCGTTCTTCGACTTGGCGCCGGCCAGATCGAGCGGCAGGACGATGTTCTCCCTCGCGGTCAGCATCGGCAGCAGGTTGAAGAACTGGAAGATGAAGCCGATGTGCTCGCGGCGCAGCCTCGTCAGCTCCGCGTCGCTCAGGTCGGTGATCTCGGTGCCCGCGATGGCCACTTCGCCCTCCGTCGGCTTGTCGAGGCCGGCGAGGATGTGCATCAGGGTCGACTTGCCCGAGCCGGACGGCCCCATCACCGCCGTCAGCTTCCCGCGCGCGACCTCGAGCGAGACGCCGCGAAGCGCCTCGACCGCACTGTCGCCCTCGCCGTAGCGGCGGGTGACCTCGGTGGCGCGCACCACCGCGGCGTCCGGCTGCCCACCATCCGAGGGCTCTTTCTGGATCAGGATTGTTTCCACTGTCTCGGCTCCTTTCGGTTGGATCAGTCGCTGGGTTGGAGGAGGGCGCGGTCGAAGAAGGAGACGACGCGCCGCTCGTACTCCGTTGGATGGGTGTCGAGTCCGCCGGTGTGGCCGGCGTCGGCGATCTTCCAGAGCGTCTTTGGCGGGCCCGCGGAGGCATAGAAGGTCGCGTTCAGTTCCTCACCACCGACCGGATGGCCCGAATAGATGAGAAACAGCGGCCGCGGCGAGATCCGACTGACGAGGTGCTTGAGGTTGGGCGGGGGCGCGTGGTTTGAGAAGAGGGCGATCGCCGCCGTCTGTGTCGCCCAGAAGGGCGCCGAGAGCCATTTGAGCGCGCCCGGTTTCTCCATCTGCTCGCGGATCGAGCGGATGCCTGCTCCTTCCGAGACGACGGCTTTGAGCGCATCGGTCTCACCGGCGGTCTGCAGCATCAGCTCGCCTCCGAGCGAGAGGCCGAGCCCGCCGATCCGACGGGAGTCGACGTCGGCTCGGCGCTGCAGGTAGGCGAGCGCGGCCTTCACGTCCCGCTCGCCGCCCCAGCGGTAGGGGTCGCCCTCGCTTTGGCCGGTGCCGCGCGGGTCGAAGACGAGAACGCCGTAGCCGTGGCGGGCGAGCATGCGCGCGTGCGTCTGCGGCCCGCTGCGGCCGCCGGCCGCGAAGACGATCACGGCCGCCCGGTTCCTCGATGGGACGTACCAGCCGGCGAGCGTCAGCCCGTCACTCGTCTTGAAGGTCACGTCCTCGTGGCTGACGCCGAGGTGGGCGTGCGGCACAAAGGCGCGGCCGAAGTGCGTGTAGCCGTAGGCGAACAGGATCGGGAGCGCAATCTCGAAGGCGGCGATGCCGGCCGCGATGGCGACGAGCAAGCGGCGGACATAACGGCGCCGGCGGCTCTCCGCCAAGCGCCGCGTCCTCCAGAGTGTCGCCGCCCCGAGCGCGACCAGCAGCAGCCCTGCCAGCAGGGCGAGCAGGCCGGAATAGTCGTCGCCAGATGGTCCGCCCGTGGTCGTGTGGTAGGCGCCCTCTGACGCCCCGGCGACCATGCCGAACGCTCCGAGGAAGACGGCGACGGTCGCGCGCAGGCCGGGGCGGAGGCGGGGATATGCCCACGCGGAAACGAGCAGTCCGACCATCGGGACGAGGCCGCTGAGGACGTGATCGCGGGCAGACGTGCCCCCTTCCGGCTGCAAGAAGGAGTCGTCGAGGACGTGGATAGCGATCGCACCGACGCCGATGCAGAAGAGGCCGTACTCGCGCCGGGCAACGGCGCTAATCCGGCTCAGAGCCCGATACGGCGTTGACGGACGGGAGACGGCCTGCTGGCGAGCGACTTCCATACGCCTACGGTCTCAGCCTGAGGAGGCGGGGTGAATGGAGCCTGCTGGTGTCTGGGGGTGCGTTCAGACGCACCTCGAGGGTGCGTCTTCTTGCTGGGGCTCGACCGCGCTACGAGCGCAGGAAGGCGAGCACGGCGAGCACGCGGCGGTGGTCATCGCCCCCCGCGCTCAGGCCGAGCTTCTCGAAGATGCTCGTAATGTGTTTCTGCACGGCACGCTCGGTAACAACGAGCCGCTCGGCGATGCCCTGGTTCGAGCGACCCTGGGCCATCAGCTCGAGCACTTCACGCTCGCGCGGGGTTAGCTCCACGAGTGGATCGTCGCTGCGGCGGCGGCCGAGCAGCTGGGACACGATCGTGGGATCGAGCGCGGAGCCTCCGTCGGCGACGCGGCGAACGGCCGCTGCGAATTCCTTCACGTCGCTCACCCTGTCCTTGAGCAGGTAGCCGACCCCTTCCGCCGAGTCGGCCAAGAGCTCCTCGGCTAGACCGAGTTCGAGGTACTGAGAGAGGACGAGCACGCCGACCGACGGGTAGCGGGCGCGGATCTCCTGCGCCGCGCGCAGCCCCTCGTCGTGATGAGTGGGCGGCAGCCGGATGTCGACGATCGCGACGTCCGGCGAGTAACTGCGCACCTTGAGCAGGAGATCGTCGGCGGTCTCGCACTGACCGACGACATCGAAGCCGACCTCACCGAGCAGACGCACGAGGCCTTCGCGGAGGAGCACGCCGTCTTCGGCGAGCACTACGCGCACGGGATCTCCGCCTCGATGCGTGTGCCGCCGCCTGCGGGACTCCAGATCCGTAGCCGGCCCCCGAGCGCCTCGACGCGGTCGGCGAGGCCGCGTAGACCTGAACCGCGGCGCGTGTCAGCCCCGCCGATGCCGTCGTCGACGATCTCGACGACGAGTCGCCCGTTCGAGCGGCTCACGCCGACGGCCGCCGAGGACGCGCATGCGTACTTCGCGACGTTGGTGAGGCTTTCGGAGACGACGTAGTAGGCAGCGAGTTCTTGTCGCTCCGGCAGGCGACCATCGAGGTCGACCGTCAGCCGAACCGGGACCGGGGCCCGCGCCGCGAGCGTCTTGAGCGCGACAGTGAGGCCGTGCCCGGTGACGACCGCCGGGTGGATGCCACGCGCCAGTTCGCGTAGCTCGCGAAGCGACTCGGTCACCTCGCGTCTAGTCTGGTCGAGCGCAGCCTTCGCCGCCGGCTCGCGTTCGAACCGCTGCTCGAGGAGGCCGAGCTCGAGCGAGAGCGCGACGAGCCGCTGCTGCGCGCCATCGTGAAGGTCGCGTTCCAGTCGTTGCCGCTCCGTCTGCGTTGCTTCGACGATCCGGGCGCGAGAGCCCTTCAGCTCCTCCAAGCGGGCACGTAGCTCCGCGTGCAGGCGGTCGTTCTCAAGCGCGAACCCTGCGGCCGCGGTGACCGCCTCGAGCAGCTCCGGCTCCTCGCGCAGCGAGGGATCGTGTACCAGCGCCGCGACATGCGTCCCATCGTCGCGGTCGATCAGCGTCGTTGCTCTGCTCGCCTCCGCCGGAAGCTCGATCGCTCGACCGTCAAGATCGGCATATCTGTCGTATTCCGCCACCCAGTAGGCAACCTCGAGCGACGAGTCGCGCAGAGCGGTCCTGAGCGCGCCGATGACATCGCCGCGAGCCGTTCCGAGTGAGACGATCGCCGGTCCGACCGCGAGACGTGAGCGCAGAAGGCCGATCAAAAAGGCAATCGGGGCGAGTCCGACCACGAAGAACGTCGCCCGACGCACCGTCTCGATCGCCGCTACCTCGCCGGGACTCCCGACGAAGACGATCGAGGAAAAGAGCGCCGCGATCATCAGCAGCCCAAGCGCGAAGGAATCGACGAGAGGGCCGAGCGGACGCCGCGACGGGCGGCTCGCGTCCCACCGTCGCACGGCGAGAACGGCGATTCCGGCGAGGCAGAACGCACTGACTCCTATGTACTCGACGTTTCGCACCACCTCGACCGCGCCTGGTGCGCTCACGATCTCGAGCAGGTTCCGCGGCCCGGTTCCACCCAACACCATGCGCACCAGATCCAGCCCGATCCCGATCACATACGCCCCTACGACGACCGCGCGTTCGACCCCTCCGAGCAGCCGGCCGCTCGGATACGCGAGGAACACATGCAGGAAGAGCAGCGGCGGCAGCATCCCGAGGGCGATCCCGATCGTGAAGGGCACATCCGCAGTCGCCCACGACAGCGTGGCGAGGAAATTGACGAAGCCGGCAGCGATCATCAGCGGGCCAAAGCGGCTGTCAGGGAGGCGCCACCAGGCGATCAGGCCGGCGAGGATGAAGTTGAGCGTGATCCAATCGTTGAGGAACGCGCGTATCGCGACGTGATTGAGTTCGTCGCTTGTCAGCCCGAGCGCGACTGTCGTCGCCGCCGCTGCCAGTCCGGCAAAGGCAATCGCCGCCAACACGGTCGGCTGCGGTGCGATGAGCGGACCGTTTCTCCTAAAGGGATTCCAAGCTGTGCCTGAAGCGGCGGCGACGCCGTCCCGAGAAGACTCGGCGGTTGCCATAACGCGATCTTCCTCCTCCCGCTCGATGCGGGCCGCTACCAGACCAGAACCTCTCAGGCGCGACCGCCCAAAGCGAGGTCGCGCTGCCAGCGGGCGCGGATGAAAGGAAGCGTCCTAGACGCCGAGGATACTCCGCCTACTCGAGCAGTTCCAGCCGGGCTTCGGCCTGCAATCTGTCTCCTTACTTCGCCACGGCCCCAGCCAGCCTCGTTCGAAATTCCTTCTGGACGTTCGGACCTTCGGGCCGCGGAGCGAAGAGATCGACCCCTCCTTCGCAGGGAGGGGCATCAAAGGGGCCAGCTGTCACGGCGACGGGGGCTGTGGGAACTTGTGGGCGAAATCGCCACATCGAAATCGCCACATCTCTCACAAATCGAGCGTTCAAGTGCCAAAGTGGGATTGGCTATCCAGGTGATAAAGGGCGTAAGACCGGTCCAAAGTAAGTGCGCACGTCTGCCCCTGCGGTGCACGAGGGGATCCGGGGGCGCGCCGTGGAGCGCCCACGGCTGTCGGGACGAGGCCGGGTGAAGGCAGCGGCGGTTGCGCGCACGATTGCGGGGCTGGGGGAGACCGCGGAGGTGTTGCCTGAGCATGTTGCCGAGGCGCTCGCCTATCGCGCGCCGCCGGATCTTGCCTCGTGAGCTCCTCGGTCGAGACGAGCTGCTGGCGCTTTTGCGTGCGATTCATGATCCGCCGCGGCGGCTGTATGTGCGGGGTGCCGCCGATCCGGAGTTGTTCGCGCGGCCGGCGGCTGCTGTTGTGGGCGCGTGGACGTGCTCGCCCTACGGCGCGCAGGTGGCGCGAATGCTGGGCCGCGAGCTTGCGGCGGCGGGTGTCCTCGTCTTCAGCGGTCTTGCGCGTGGGGTGGACTGCGAGGCTCACCGTGGCGCGCTCGAGACGGACGGTGACCTGGGTCGCCGACGACCGGCTGATCGGCGGTCCGGGCAACGACAGGCTCCACGGCAATGCCGGCGACGACCGCTACGCCTGCGGAGCCGGGCGCGACGTCGTCTATGCCGACGAGGGCGAGACCGTCAGCGGCAGCTGTGAGGTCGTCCATCGGCAGCCCGCTTCGCCGCCGCCGGCCTGTCTCCGCCCGGGCACTATGCCGCGCCCGGGGAGTTTCTTTCCTTCGACGTCAACCCCGACGGCCGCACGGTCTGGAACTTCTTCGTGCGGCTCCTCATTCATTGCCAGCCGAGCACGCTGCGGTTGTCGCTGCCGCTGACCGTGCTGTTGTCCACCTCGATTCAGGAGGACAAATCGTTTGCGCACGTTCCCGGAGGGATTCAGGGCGCACGTGGTCGCCACCGGCAAGCTCGACGGCGCCGGCAACGCGGCGGGCGGCGTGACCGTCGGGTGTCAGCACGAACCTCGGAGCGACGCACTACGAGTGTCAGGGCTCGCTGCCCTGGTCGGCGGCTCGGCGCTAACCGCGCAGAGCGTCGATCGCGGCCTCCGACGTCGTCAGGACGATCGTGTGGTAGCTCTCGATCAGGTTGAGGATCCGCTCACGAGGGCCGGCCAGCCACTCGTCTGAGCCGTAGAAGCGGTCTTCCTGCTCGTCGCGGTCGGCGGGCGAAGGAAACGCACGGATCAGGACGTACTCCTCGACGCCTTCTTCGTTCTGCTCGGACGGGCCGAAGCGCACGACGTCGATCCCGGACGTCTGCAGGAGGGGGACGCTTTCCGTGCGGAGGAGGCGGTGAAACGCGGCGCTCGTTCCCTCTCTGAGGCGGTAGGTGCGGATCTCGAGGACGGGCATGCGCATAGCATCACATCCGTGGAGACGACTCCGTTCTGGCTCGAGGAGGCGCGGCCGTCCGCACCAGCGCTCGAGCTCGATCACGTCGACGTCGCCGTGATCGGGGCCGGGATCACCGGCTGCACGTGCGCGCACGCGCTCGCAGAGGGCGGGTTGCGTGTGCGTGTGCACGATGCGCGCGGAATCGGCACAGGGGCGAGCGGCCGCAACGGAGGTTTTGCGTTGCGGGGCGCCGCCGCGCGCTACGACGTCGCACGCGAGACGTACGGGGCAGAAGCCGCGCGGGAGCTCTGGCTGCGGACCGAACGCGCCCTCGACAGGGTCGAGCTGCTTGCCGGAGATGCGTTCCGCCGCACCGGCAGCCTTCGGCTCGCCGCGGACGTCGAGGAGCGGGTCGACATTCGGGCCGAGTACGAAGCTCTGCGCGAGGACGGCTTCGGCGCCGAATGGCGCGACGAGCTTCTTCATCTACGCCCGGACTTCCGCGGCGCGATCTTCCATCCGCGAGACGGCTCGGTGCAGCCGGCGCGTTTTGTCGAACGTCTCGCGGACCGTGCCGCCGCCGCCGGCGTCGCGTTCAGGGAACATCGCCGTGTCGAGTCTCTTGAGGAACTGGACGCCGACCAGATCGTGATCGCGACCGATGGGTCGGGCCGGGGTCTCCTGCCGGAGCTCGACGAGGCGCTCTGGTCTGCGCGCGGGCAGGTGATCGCGACGGCGCCGCTGGCGGAAGCGCTCTTCGACTGTCCCCACTACGCTCGCCAGGGCTTCGATTACTGGCAGCAGCTCCCTGACCGCCGGGTCGTGCTTGGAGGCTTTCGCGACTTCTCGATCCTCACGGAGATGACCGACGAGGAAACGACGACCGAGCCGATCCAGGAGGCGCTGGACGCGTTCCTCGCCGAGCTGCTCGGCTACATGCCCGAGGTGACGCACCGCTGGGCGGGGATCTTCGGGCTCACGCAGGATCTCCTGCCGCTCGTCGGACCCGTGCCCGGTCACGACGCAGTGTGGGTGGCGGCCGGCTTTTCGGGACACGGCAACGTCTTCGGGCTCTTGTGCGGAGAGCTGGTCGCGGACGCCGTGCTCGGCCGGACGGACCCGCTGCTCGAGCTGTTCGCTCCGGCGCGGCTCGTGCAGCACGTTTAGCTGCTCTTGTCGTTTCGTTAAGCGTCAATTGCGGGTCTTCAAAGCCGGCGGGCTCCGGCTTAACGTCTGTGCACGGTGAAACCTGCGGCGTTTACGGCGGCCCTCGTCGCGTTGCTCACGGCGCCGGGACCCGGAGACGCCAGGGCGAACGCGCCTGCCGTTCGAACGATCCGCATCTCCTACCGTGCGCATGACGGGCTGCCCCGACGCGCGTACGTGCTCCTCCCGGCGTGGTATGGCCCAACCGACCACCCCGCGATCCCGCTCGTGATCTCGCCGCACGGCCGCGGCGTCAGCGCGCAGGAGAACATCCGCCGCTGGGGTCGGCTCCCCGCCGTCGGCGGCTTCGCGGTGATCAATCCGGAAGGACAGGGACGCGCGCTGACGCTCTACTCGTGGGGCGATCCGGGCGAGATCCGCGATCTGGCGCGCATGCCTGAGATCGCGGAGCACGCGCTGCCCTGGCTCCATGTCGACCGGCGTCGCTTGTACGCCTTCGGCGGCAGCATGGGCGGACAGGAGACGCTCCTTCTCGTCGCGCGCCATCCGCACCTGCTCGCAGGCGCCGCGGCGTTCGATGCTCCGACGAACATGGCGGCGCGGTATCGGGCGTTTGTCCACTTGCCGCTCGGTCTGGGACTGCAGCACCTTGCGCGAGTAGAGATCGGCGGCACGCCGCGAACCGATCCGCACGGCTACGAGCTGCGGAGCCCGGTCGACTGGGCGCGTAGGATCGCTTCTCCGGCGTGCCCCTGCAGATCTGGTGGAGCACGCAAGATCGCATCGTCACCGACGAACGAAGCGAATCGGGTCTCCTGTACCGGCTGGTGAAGCGACTGAACCCGAATGCACCGGTGACCGAGTTCGTCGGCGACTGGGCGCACACGACGGAGATGAAGGCACACGCCTACCTCCCCTATGCGCTGTCACGCTTCGGTCTGATGCCACCGCGGCCCGGCTCGCCGCGGGCGGGGAGGTTCCTCGTCTAGACCTCCAACGCGTCGCGCCACGAGTGCTCTGGCTCGTAGCCGAGCAGGCGCCGCGCCTTGTTGATCGAGAGCAGCGTGTCGTGCTCGCCGGCGGTGTTGCGGAACGGCACGGACGGATACACCTCGGCCATCAACTCGTGACTGGGACGGTTCATGACCGTGTCGGCGGCCGCGATGATGAAGTGCTCGGCCCCGACGTCGCGCTCGAGTGCGAGCCGGCAAGCCAGCGCGACATCGCGTACGTCGACGTAACCCCACAGATTCCACCGCCGCACTCGTGCGTCCTCCCAGAACGACGGGAAGCGCTCGTAGTCGTGCGGCTCCATGATGTTCGAGAACCTCAGCGCCACGTGCGGCTTGCCCGTCCAGCGGTGCAGGTGCCGGCCGAGCTCTTCGGAGAGGAGCTTCGAGAGCGCGTAGCTCGATTGGGGATACGGCGGATGCTCTTCGTCGATCGGTGCATAGGCGGGCTGCTCGCGCTCGAACGGCAATCCGAGGATCGTCTCGCTCGAGGCCCAGACGACTCGTCCAGTGTCGAGAACGCGTGCGGCCTCGAAGATGTTGTAGGTGCTGAGCATGTTCGTGCGGAATGTCGTAGCCTCGGTCTGGATCCGACTCGCAGGGATGGCCGCCAGGTGAACGACGGCATCCGCGCCGGCAAGACACTCGACGGCTTGACCGAAGTCGGTCAGGTCGGCGACCAGGAACTCGGATGGAGTCTCTGCAGGACGCACGAGGTCGACACCGAGCACGCGCTGATCGTGCTCGAGCAGATCCCGGACGACCGTTCGTCCCGCTTTGCCGCCCGCGCCCGTGACGACGACGTTCACAACGCTGGAGACTATGCGGGATTGATCCTTGCCAGATCGAGCTCGTCCCGCGTCAGGCGGTAAAGCCGAAACGGCCAACCGCTTCTGGTGACGACGTCGCGCTCGAACGTCATACCGAGCTTGTCCATGATCCTTCCCGACGCCCTGTTCGCAGGGTGATGGACGGCGACGATGCTCTCGAGCTTCAGCCGGTCGAAGGCTTCGTCGCGAATCGCGCGCGCGGCCTCCGTCGCAAAACCATGTCCCCAAGCATCGGGACTGAGCATCCAGCCGATCTCGATCTCGTCAGACGAGACGTCTTCGCAGCTTTGGCCGAAGTACTTCGTGTCGGTGAAGCCCAGTCCGGCGCCGCTCTCCTTGGCCACGAGCCAGCGTCGGCCGAAGTCGTATTCCTGCAAACGTATGAGGGACGCCGCGAAGTTCTGCTCGGCGACCTCGCGCGTGAACGGACCCTCGGGCGACCAGTAACGCATCGTGTCCGGATTAGCAGTGAGCGCGACGAAGTCTTCCAGGCGGGAGCTTTCCAACGGCTCGAGGAGCAGCCGCTCCGTTTCGATCACGTTCACGTCATTCGCCTCACAGGCTGACCCGCGCGTATCGTGCCGTCGTGGGCGTTCCCGAGGCGACCTTGGAGGAGACCGAGCACGGGTTCGTGTGCACGAGTGACGGTTGGTTCGTCGTCAACGCGCGCGAGGTGCGGTGGTTCGAGTCGGAGGGCTGGGCAAGGTTCTCGAACTTTGGGGGTGACACGCTCTTCGACCAGCTTGGATTCGGGATCGCCGTTGTCGGCACGGGCCAGCCGCTCTCGATGTATCACTGGGAGAGCGACCAGGAGGATTTCTTGATCCTCTCCGGCACGGCCATCTTGATCGTCGAAGGCCAGGAGCGGCCGCTCGAGCAGTGGGACTTCGTCCACTGCCCTCCGTACACCGCGCACACGATCGTCGGCGGTCCGTGCGTCGTGCTCGGCGTCGGTTCCAGGGAACGGCACACCGAGATCGGGTCCGACGGGCTCCGCCACGGGCGGGAGGGCGAAAGCGAATACACCGTCAACGAAACGGCGAGGAAGCACGGCGCGGGCATCGAGCCCGGCACGCCCCAGGACGAGGCATACGCACGCTTTCCGCCGCGGACGCCCGTGCGCTATGGCGGCTGGCTCGACCTGCCGTTCGAGCCCAGTTCTTCCTAGGCCTCGAGACTGACGTGATTTTCGTTCGAATCGCTTGGGCCTGTATCTGCCTCGTCATCTGGCCCTTCTACTACCTCGCACTATTCATCCGCTGGCTGATTCCCTGGCCGCTCTGGCCTCTCGAGCGCGCTTGGGAGGCTGATGATCAGTTACTCGATGGACTCCGAAATCCGCCGTATCTCGAAAGGCTTCGCAGATCGAGCTAGAGCTCGATCGTCGGCAGCCTCAGTTCGCCCGCGCGCTCCATCGCGGCGAGCGCGATCGCGAGATCTTGGATCGCCAGCCCGGTCGAGTCGAAGATCGTGATGTCCACGTCTGACTGACGTCCCGCGGCGGTTCCCGCAAGCACGTCACCAAGCTGCGTGACGTCGTCGAGCGTCAGCACGCCGCCTCGACGGCGTGCATGGTCGCCGTTATTCGAGGCTTGCTCGGAGCCAGGCACAGACAGAACATTCGGGCTCCGAACGGCCCTGTCGACGGCTTATCGGGTGTGATCTATCGTCAGATTGTGAGACTCCTTGCTGCCCTCGTTGTCGCAGGAGTTGGTGCGGGAGCTGCGGCCGCCGTGGCGGCGAGTGGTTCATCAGCCGGCTTCGGCGCAGCAGATCCGCCTCTCTTCGTTCCATGGAGCAGCATCGGCGACATCGCGCTTGGTGAGTCGAGGGCGCGTATCGAGCGTGAGTACGGATCCGTGGGCCACGGGTTCCACGTGCTCCAGCGCAATGGCCGCAACGGCGAGAACGTCCAGGGGTATTACCGTCTCCACGGCAGCCGAGTCATCGTTACGTTCTACGGCAACCGCGTCGGCGAGTTCGGCTTCTCGACGGCGTATTACCGGACGGCCAGGGGCTTCGGCGTCGGGAGCAGAATCCCGCTCGGGCGGTGTCACAGAACCGCTTCGTCTCGCTGCGAGCACCGCTGGCACGGGTTCGTCTACAACGCGTGGTCGAAGGGCACTCCCTGCAGCTGCTGGGTGAAGGTCGGCCTCGGCACGCAATCCCTTCGTGCAACGGCAGCCAGCTTCGAGAAGCCTTGGTTCTTCATCTACCTGCGCAACGGTCGAGTGCACGACTTCTACTTCGCACTGAAGTTCGTGGACTAGGCGGTCAGAGCGCGATCTGTGGGAGGTCGAGCTCATCCACTCGCTCCATCGCGGCGAGCGCAATGGCGAGGTCTTGGATTGCGAGACCGGTGCTGTCGAACACCGTGATGTCACGATCTGAATGAGGTCCCTCGGCGGCGGCAGCGAGCACGTCACCGAGCTGTGTCACGTCGACGCGGCTGAGCCCGCCCACTTCGACGGCGTGCATGAGGTCGCCGTTGTGCGAGGCTTGCTCGGAGGCCTTTACAAACAGAACACTCTGGACAGCGCAGTCGCACGCACAGTGCGTTCCACCCCGCGCTGAGGAACCACGATGAGAGCTCAGCGGTTCGCCGCGGCGCGGTCCGCCGCGGCGCGCGCTCGAAGCCGAGCCTGAATCGCCAGGTTCTCTTGCGCGACAGCACGTTGCATGGCCAGCTCCGCACGAGCTCGTTCCGACAGCGGCCGCTCGTGGCGGCGACCGTGATGCGTCAGCACGGCGACCGACGCTGCGACGGCCACGAGCACGAGAACTGCGGCGAGCGCGTACCAGCGGCGGCGGCGCGACGCCCGGCGCCACGCCTCGACGAGCAACGTGTCGTTCGTATTCGCCATGAAGCTACTATTACTAGCACCATGCTCCATGTCAAGATCGACCGCGACGAGCCGCTTGGCCTGCATGAGCAGGTCGCCGCCGAGCTCCGTCGCGCGATCGCCGAAGGGCAAGCTGCACCCGGCGGGCGGCTCCCGCCTGCGCGCGATCTCGCGGCCGTCCTAGGCGTCCACACGAACACCGTGCTGCGCGCGCTGCGTGCTCTCCGCGAAGAAGGCCTGCTCGAGTTCCGCCGCGGTCGCGGCATCACCGTCGCAGGCACGAGGGAACGCGGTGCGGTCGTAGCACGGGCGCGCGAGCTCGTCGAGTTCGCGCGCACAGAGGGCTACCGCACCGACGAGCTGATCGAGATCATCGAGAGCGTCGGCTGACCGCCCAATGACTGGTACCGGATGTCCGGTGGGCTCTTTACGTGAGGTCGATAGCCGGAAGCGCCATGTCGTCTACCCGCTCGATTGCCGCGAGCGCGATGGCCAGGTCTTGGATCGCGAGGCCGGTGGAGTCGAAGATGGTGATGTCGCGATCCGATTGCCGTCCGTCGGCTGTACCTAGGAGGACGTCCCCGAGCTGTGCCACGTGCCTGCGCGTCACGACTCCGGCCTCGACTGCATGAACAAGGTCACCATTGTGTGAAGCTTGTTCCCAGTCGTCGCAAAAGAGGCGCACGCGCGCGAGTTCCGCGACGGCGATCTCCGCCTTGCCGGGGCCGTCGGCACCCATCAGGCTCGTCCGCGACGGCGATCTCCGCCTTGCCGGGGCCGTCGGCACCCATCAGGCTCGCATGCTGGCCGGGCCGGAGTGAGCCCTCGGCCAGCACGATCTCCCGTCCCGGTGTCACGGTGACGAGCAGATCCGCGGCGAGCGCTTCTTCGCGGCCTGCTGCGACGCCTGCGCCGATGCGCTCCGCGACCGACTCTGCGCGGGTGGCATCGAGGTCCCAGAGAAGAACGCGGCGACCACGTGCGAGGAACGTACGCGCGGCCGCCTCGCCGTTGACACCGGCGCCGATGACGGACGCCGTCTCCGCGTCAGGCTTCCCGAGCGTCTCTGCGGCGAGCACGGCCGCCGCACCCGTGCGGAGTGCGGTGACCGCTCCTGCGTCGAGCGCCGCCACGAGCATGCCGTTCGTTGCGTCCGATAGCAGCACCAGGCCGGTGACGGTCGGCAGGCCCTGCGCGGGATTGCCTGGAAACGACGTGACCCACTTGAGCAGCGCGTGGCCGCCGCCGAGGGCCGGCATCGCGCGGAAGTCGCCGGCGGGATACGCGGGGACGTAGACCTTCGGCGGCATCGTCCACTCGCCGCGTGCATACGCGACGAACGCCTCGCGTACCGCCTG
>WNGA01002162.1_pt1 | contig 32482 bp, 17 predicted proteins | sample 5400061 | NCBI WGS metagenome assembly WNGA01 (sample SAMN13153366, study PRJNA577476) | soil metagenome | isolation source: 100 cm soil or saprolite under grassland replicate 2 | place: USA:California | collected 2016-06-15 | reverse complement strand
CGATCCTCGAGGACCGCATGGACCTGTGCGCCTCCAAGGGGTTCGACGGTGTGGAGTTCGACAACGTCGACGGGTACACGAACCACACCGGGTTCCCCCTCACCGCGGCGAACCAGCTGCGGTTCGACGTGTGGCTGGCGAACCAGGCTCACCGGCGAGGGCTGTCGGCGGCGCTGAAGAACGACCTCGAACAGATCCCGACGCTGCTGAAGTACTTCGACTTCGCGCTCGACGAGCAGTGCTTCCAGTACTCGGAGTGCGGGAAGCTGACGCGCTTCGTGGACGCCGGGAAAGCCGTGTTTGAGGTGGAGTACTCGTTGCCGCGGTCGAAGTTCTGTCCGAAGGCGAACCGGATGAACTTCAACTCGTTGCGGAAGCGGCTGGCGCTCGGGGCGTGGCGTCGGATCTGCCGGTCCTGAGCCGATCCCGATGGGCGACCCAAACGTTCGGGCGGCCTCGGGCGTCATCGGTGTCGTGGAGGCGGTGGAGACGGCGGCTCCGGTGAGCTCGGCCGAGGACGCGTCGTTCGAGGAGTTCTTCCGGGCCGAGTACCGGTCGGTGGTCCGGGCGCTGGCGCTGGTCACCGGCGACGCCGGGCCGGCCGAGGACCTGGCGCAGGAGGCGTTCGCCAGGGCCCTGGAGCGGTGGGGGCGGGTCGGCGCGATGGCGTCGCCCGCCGGGTATGTGTACCGGGCGGCGCTGAACCTGTACCGGAGCCGTGTGCGACGGATCGCGGTGGGGCTCCGGCTCCGGGCCCAGGTGAGCACCCCGCCGGACGTCGGCGAGCAGGCCGCCCTCCGCGCTGAGGTCCGGGAGATGCTCCGGTCGCTCCCTCCGGCCCAGCGGGAGGCCCTGATGCTGGTGGAGTGGCTGGGGTACTCGGCCGAGGAGGCCGCCGGGATCCTGGGGGTCCGTCCGGCCTCGGTTCGGGGGCGGCTGTTCCGGGCCAGGACCTCCCTTCGGGAGCGTTTCGGAGGCGACGATGGCTGAGACGAAGGAATTACTGCGAGCGGCGCTGCAGGGGATCGAGCCGCTGGGTGACGGGCTGGATGCCGTGGAGCGGCGGGTGGCCTCTCGCCGGCGACGGGTGCGGCTGGAGGCGGCGGCGCTGGCCCTGGCCCTCACGGCCGGAATGGCGGTGGTCCTGCTGTCGGTCGTGCATGGCGGTGGAGGCGGGGCGCCGGTCGAGGGTGGCCCGCACGTAGTGGGGCCGACCCTCGAGGTGGAGATCCCCTCGGGGTCAATGGAGCCGACGCTGACGGTGGGCGACGTGGTACTGGTGGACGAGGGCGCCTACGGCACGGGGATCCCGGAACGCGGGGACGTGATCGCGTTCCGTCTGGCCTCGGATGGCCCTGACTGGTTCTTCTTCAAGCGTGTGGCGGGCCTGCCCGGCGACGTGGTGGAGGAACGGCACGGGGTGATATTCGTGAACGGGACGGAGTTCTCGATGCCGGTCGCGGAGACGCCCGACCGGCAGACGCTCGGGCCGTGGACAGTCGAACCGGGGCACCTGTTCGTGGTGGGCGACAACCTCGAGAACTCGAACGACTCCCGGTACCCCGCAATCGGGCAGGTCCCGGTGAAGGCCGTGGTCGGAAAGGTCGTCGAGATCCTCGAGCCGGGATCCCGTCAGGGCGAGGTGCTCCCGGCGCCGCCGGCCGGGGTTGCTCCGGGTCCCGCCACGCCCAGTCCGTCGGTCTCGCTCGCGCCCAGCCCGGCCTCCACGGCGGACGAGTCCCCGGCTCCCTGATCACGGCACTGCCGGACGGCCGTGTCGCCGGGCGTTGCTACGATCCGCGGCGATGACCCTGTTCGAGACACGCGCCGACCCCGCGTCGGTGCTGGCCGGGCTCAACGAGGCCCAGCGGGAGGCGGCGACGGCCGTGCGGGGGCCGGTGGCGATCCTGGCGGGGGCCGGGACCGGCAAGACCACCACGATCACGCACCGGATCGCGTACCAGGTGGCCTCGGGCGCGTTCCGGGCGGGCGAGATCCTGGCCGTGACGTTCACGGAGAAGGCGGCGGGCGAACTCCGCGGGCGGCTGCGGGCGCTCGGGGTGGACGGCGTGGAGGCGCGGACGTTCCACGCGGCGGCGCTGTCGCAGCTGGGGCGGTGGTGGGAGCGGTCCACCGGAGCGCCACTTCCCGAGGTCCTCGACACCAAGGCCCGGATCGTGGCGCCCCTGGCGAACGCGTTGCCTCCGCCGCACAAGTTCCTGCCCCGGAGCGACCTGGCCGGCGAGATCGAGTGGGCCAAGAACCGGATGGTGCCGGTGGAGCGGTATCTCGACGCGCTGGCGGAGGCGGGCCACACGCCGCCGATCCCCGCCGACATGATGCTCCGGCTGTACGAGGGCTACGAGCGCCGCAAGCGGGCCATGCGCCGGTTCGACTTCGAGGACATGCTCGGGCTGGCCGTGGAGATGTTCGACGACCACCCGGACGTGGCGGCGGAGCTCCGGTCGAGGTACGCGGCGTTCACCGTGGACGAGTACCAGGACGTGAACACGCTGCAGGCGGCGCTGCTCGGCCGGTGGCTCGGCGGACGCGACGAGGTCTGCGTGGTCGGCGACGACTACCAGACGATCTACTCGTTCACCGGCGCGTCGCCCGAGCACCTGTTGCGGTTCGGCGACCGGTACCCGGACGCGCGGATCGTGAAGCTCGAGGAGAACTACCGCTCGTCGCCCGAGGTGCTGACCGTGGCGAACCGGCTGGTCCCGCGGATGGGCGGGTTCCCCAAGATGCTGCGCGCCACCCGCCCCTCGGGGCCGTCGCCCACCCTGCGGTGGTTCCCGGACCAGATCGCGGAGATCCAGTTCGTCGTGGACGAGGTCCGGCGCCTGCGCGGTGAGGGCGTGGCCTTCGAGGAGATGGCCGTGTTGTACCGGATCAACGCCCGCTCCGAGCCGTTCGAGGAGGCGTTCGCCGAGGCGCGCATCCCGTACCAGGTCCGGGACGGTGCGTTCCTGCGGCGCCCGGGACCCCGAGCTGTGGTGCACCGGCTCCGGCGGGCCGGCGGCCCGGTCGTGGAGGAGGTCGAACGAGCCACCGAGGCCCTGGGCTACGCGCCCGGGGCGGAGGCCGACTCGGCCGAGGAGGCCACCCGGCAGGCCGACCTGGCCCGGATGCGCGCGCTGGCGTCCGAGTTCGCCGCCGCACATCCGGACGGCGACCCGGCCGCCTTCCTGGCCGAGCTGGCGAAGCGGTTCGCGGCGGAGGCGTCGGCCCGTGGCGTGAACCTCCTCACGTATCACCGCTCCAAGGGCCTGGAGTTCGACGCGGTATTCCTGCCACGCCTGCTGGATGGCGAGCTCCCGTTCCGCTCGGGCCGCAGCCGCGCTCCCGAGGACGAAGAACGCCGGCTGCTCTACGTAGGGATCACGCGGGCCAAGCGTCACCTGTACCTGTCATGGCCCCGCGAACCCCGAACGGGCCGCAGCCCCTTCGTCGACGAGATCACCGGCCGCCCCGAGGACCGCGGGGTCCCGGCGCCGAAGCCCGTTGGAGCCGCGAAGCCCGTCACCGTCGCCGCCGACGGTCCGCTCTACGACCGCCTCAAGCAGTGGCGGATGGAGCGCTCGAAGGCCGACGGCGTCCCCGCGTACGTCGTCTTCCACGACTCGACCCTCGCCAAGATCGCCGACAGCAAGCCCCGAACGCGCCTCGAGCTCCTCGACGTCCCCGGCATCGGCCCCGCCAAGCTCGACCGCTACGGCGACGAGGTCCTGGCGGTGGTCGGTTCGGCCACGTAGGGGGCTCTGTCGGTTCCCTCGTCGGCCTCCCTACAATCGGAGCGTGCGCATCCGTCGCCCCGTCCACGTTCTGATCGGCCTCCTCGTCGTCCTCGTGGCGTGCGGGCAGGTTCCGGGGATCCACCGAGCGAGCACTCGGCTGTCGACGAGATATCGCTCGACGCTCCCAACGTGACTTCGATGGCAATTACCGTGTAAGGGTGGTGGTTGGGCCGAGATCGGAGAGGGAGAGAGAGAAGCTTGCAGCCGCTCCCATCGTTCTTGAGACGGGGGGAGGATTGTTGGTGCCGGCGAATTCCCGGAAACGCGAGTCCCTGGACTTCGGGCAGATGTCCAAAGCGCGCATATCGGCATCTGGCAAAGCTCATCGGCCAAGAGTGCGGCGCTTGGGTGCGTCCCTGCTGCTTGCAGCTGGATTCGTGATCGTCAACCAACTCTCTGCTTCTCCCGCATGAGGCCGCTCTTTGTGTCAGTCTGACGCTCAACCCAGCTCAACTGGCTGCGGGGGAGCAAGGGCAGCTCGAGCTCAGGACCTATTTCCCCATCAGAAACGGCCACGGTCAACTGGAGCTCAGGCCCGGGTCTGTCCCCTCGAATTTCCCGTTCAGAGTGACGGCGGAGGGGCCGAGCGGAGGGATTCTCGCCATCCCGATGCACCGTTCTGTAGATCGGGATGTTTGGACGGGCCCCGTTGTGTTCCACAGCGCGGGTACTTGGATTGTTCGAGTCCTGAACTTCGAGCCGGGGGGCACCGCTCCTTGCTACTCAAGCTTGCATGTTGTGATCGTGACTGGTGGCGCAGCGGCTCACCCGACGAAGTCTGCAGATGATCGATGGGCAACTTATCTCCTGGCGGTGACCCTCGTTGCGGTGAGTGTAGCGCTGGCCGGTGCAGTGGCAGCCGTAATGTGGCGCCGTCGTCATCGCAAGTTGCCCCGGGACACGTTGACTGATGCGGTCGCCCGGAGACAGCCTCCAAGCTGACGCGAGCCCTTGCTCGATACCAGCGAGGTGCTTGATCTTACCTCGCGCCGTTCGGGCCTCCGAGACAGACTCCCACGACCATCGGCGCGACGAAACTGGATCGAGATGGCTTCGCTGCAATCAGCGGGGTCGGCCGCGGCGCCGCACGTGTCTAGGCGCGACGAGGTCAGTTTCAAAGGGTCGTCGATCGAACGAATCGCGGACCTCCTCCGACTCCGCAGCTCGCCGCATCTCGGCGATCGATGTCGGAGGCGCCGGGTTCGGTCGGGCGGCGACGGTGAGGAGGTGGTCGCCGGAGCGGGTCCACCAGCAACTCCAAAGCTCGGGGTCGCCGGACGTTCGGGCTTCGAACGGGGTCCACTGGTCGCCCGAGGTGGGGCTGGGATGGATCTCCACGGAGCGGGAGTCGGCTCGGAGGCCGGTGCGGGCGGCTTTGAGGACGGACTCCTTGGCGGACCACAGGAGGTTGGCGGTCACCTCGAGGCCGGTTCGGCCTTCGCGTGCGACGAGCGCCTGTTCCGATTCGGTCAGGTAGTCGGCGACGAAGCCCTCGCTTCGCGACTCGATCAGCTCGAGGTCGCATCCGAGGCGGACGCCTTCCTCGGACGCGGCGCACGCTGCGAGGCCGGCTCGGTGGGTGATGGAGATCGTGCACGCCGCGGGCTCCCCGTCCACGAACGGCTCGGGGGCGCCGTCGTCGGCCGCGCGGATCGAGACGCGCTCGGGTTCGATCCCCAGCCACGCGGCCACCGCTCGCTTCGCGGTCCAGCGGCCCAGGAGCCATTCGGCTCGGCGCTTCGGGAAGGTCAGGCCGTCGAGCACCTCGCGTTCGTCGGCACCCAGCCAGCTCGTCCCGGGCGGCAGGTCGTCCTCCGACAGGACCAGGATCCCGACCCTGACCCCGTCGGGGCCGGGGGTCATCGGGCCAGCTCGCGGGCGACGCCGCGCTCGATGGCGTCGATGAGGTACGGGCGGATGTGCGAGGCCTCGATGATGCGGTGGACCGAGCCCATCTTCAGGGCGCGGTGGATGTCGTGGACGGCGTCGAACTCCTTGGCCACCTCGCCGAGCTTCTCGGAACGAACGGTCGCCCGGATCTTCTCCAGCTGGGCCATCAGCCGGGCCCGCTCATCCGGGTCGGCCTCGCGCGCCTGGACCTCGAGGTCCACGATCCGCTGGTCCGCCGCCACCCGGCCGTCGATCTCCCGGGCGAACACCACCGCCGCCGCCGGCGCGCCCCCGATCACGCTGGCGTAGGAGCCCTCGACCGCGGCCACCTCCAGGCTCTCGTTCAGGGTCTGGGAGAACACCACGAACGCCCCGCCGTGGTACCGCGACACCACCAGGAACACGATCGGCCCCCGGAAGTTCGTCACCGCCCGGCCGATCTCGGCCCCGTACTCCAGCTGGACCTTGCGCATCGACTCCGGCGACCCGTCGAACCCCGACAGGTTCGCCAGCACCACCAGAGGGCGGTTCCCGCTGGCCGCGTTGATGGCCCGGGCGGCCTTCTTCGACGACTGCGGGAACAGGGTCCCGGACGTCCAGAACTGCGGCCCGTCGGCGTCGATGGTCCCCTGCCTGGGAACCGGCCTCGACTCGATCCCCAGCAGGCACACCGGGTACCCGCCGATGATCGCGTCCCACGCCACCACGGTCTCCGCGTCGCGCATCGAGCCCCACCGCTCCAGCGCACCGTGGTCGGCGTCGGCCACCGCGCGCATCACGCTGCGGATGTCGAACGGACGCTTGCGTTCCGGGTTCGTATGGTCGGAGAAGATGTCGCCGACCGTGGAGAACCCCCCGCCGCGGTGGGGCGAGGGCCCGATGTCCCGGTCGAACGGATCGGAGGTCGCCACTCGCCGGGGGAACCGCTCCCCCGGCGCCCGGTACGTGTGCTCGTAATGGCGGAGCAGCAGCAAGCATGCGTCCGCCACGTCGGCCGCCCAGTACTGGGCCTGGCCGTTGAGCCCCATGATCCGGTCGTAGCCCCCGATGCCGAAGTTGTCGTCGGCCGACACCCCGCCCGAGTAGTCGAGGGCCTGCTTCCCGGTCAGCACCATGGCCCCCTCGGCCGTCATGATCAGGATGCCCCGGGTGTGCATGAGCATCGTGGCCTCGGCGTTCCAGTACGGCTGGGCGCCGACGTTGATCCCGCAGACGATCACGTTCACCTCGTGCCCGGCCTGCGTGTACTCGATGAGCCGGCGGAGGACACGGCCGATCCAGTCCATGTTCTCGGTCCCGCTCTCCATCGAGATCCGCGCGCCCGACGACACCGCGAACCACTCCAGCGGGACGTCCAGCTCCTCGGCCAGGTCCAGCGCCGCGTTGATCCGCCGGCACTCCGCCTCCGCCAGCGAGCCCAGCGCCCGGGTGGGGTCGCCCAGGATCACCACCCGCTTCATGCCCTCGGGGTACGCCGCGGTGCGGTTCGTGATGACGCCGGCGACGATCGACGCGTGGTTCTCCCCGTACGGGCGGTCCACCGGCACCAGCCGCGCCTCGGAGTCGTCGAGGTCGTGTTCGACGAACTCCCCGGGCGGGAACGCGCTCCCCGCTGCGTCAGGGCCCGGGGCCAGCATCGAGACGATCTCGTACGGATAGACCAGCCCGCGCTGGCGGGCCGTGACCACCTTCTGCCGGTACGGCGTGAGCGGCTCGATGGGCCGGTCGGAGGGCTCGTCGAACCGGAACGTCAGCCCCCTCCCCACCGGGTTCGTGACGTGGAGGATCCGTTCGCGGTACTCGTCGGCGTCGGAGTCGAACATCGTGGCCCGTACCACCACCTTCTCCAGGCCCAGCCCCTCGGTGAGCGGGGCCATCCGCTGGATCAGGCCGAACACCTCGGTCATGTCGAGGTCCACCCGGGGGCGGACATGGAGCAGGACCCGGTTCCACTGCACGCGACGGCCGGCCGGGCGGTGCGACTGGTACAGGCGGATCCCGGCCAGGGCCTCGGTGAACATCCGCTCGAGCTGCGGCAGGTGTGTGACCCGCCCGGCCTCGTCGCGCAGGGGGGTGAGGTCGCGGACCTCGGCCATGGCCACCAGCCGTTCGTCCTTGGGGTTCTCCCGGGCCACCGCCCGGAACAGGTATACGTCCTCCACCGAGGGCAGGCGTTCGATGTCGAAGTTCGACAGGCGCCACAGGTCCAGGCGCTTGCCCATCATCGGGTGCAGCCCCCGGTACAGGCGGTCCTCCTCGAACGGGCCGCCGGCCTCGTGCTGGCGGAACGTGAAGTGCTCCTCGCGGGGGGCCCGGAGGTCGCGCCGGGGCCCGCTGAGCGTGACCACGGCGCGGCGGATCCGGCGCTTCGTCCCCGATGCGTCGAGGGCCTCGCGGATACGGCCGGCCACCTCCTCGGCCGGGGCCCAGTCCTCGTTCCACAGGTAGTAGTCGGTGAGGACGTCGTCGCCCGCGGGGGCCTCCTCCGCCGCGGCGGCCAGCGTCCGGGCCAGGGCCGGGAGGTCGTTCAGGTCCCCCGCCGTGGCGAACAGGCGGATCGCCGCTCCGTCGTACTCGTACGCGGCGGTGGCCACGGGGCGGCCGTCGCGGCGGGAGGTCGACACGTCCGTGAGCGGCCGGATGCGGTAGTACCGGCTGACCAGCGCCTCCAGCAGGGCCTGGTCGGCCGGGGGGTCGGCGGCGAGGAGCGACGGGATGAGGATCGCCCGCAGCGGCATCGGGGACCCCACGAGCGCCTGGATCCGGCGGCCATGGTCGGCCTCCGGGTGGAGCGCGATGACGGTGAGGTGCCGCTGGACGCGGCGGTAGGACAGGTCGAAGGCCCGTTCGACCAGGGGCTGGTCGAAGAAGCGGTACCGGACCTCCCGGGCCAGGTCGGCGACGGCCGGGTGGCGTTCCTGGGCCGCCAGGACCAACCGGTCCAGCAGGTCCCGGCTCCCCGGCCCGGCCGCGTCCCGGAGCGCCTCGACGTGCTCCAGGCGGCGGTCCAGGATCGCAAGGATGGCCGGCAGCTGACGTCCGGCGCGCTGGTGGGACCGGAACATCAGGAACAGGGCGTCCTCCAGCTCCGGGGTCCGCTCCAGGGTCCTGAGGCCGTAGTGCGCGAGGGCCCGGCGGAGGTCCTCGACGAACACTGGGGGCAGGCTCTCGTTCGCCGGGTCGAGGGTCCGGAGGTACAGGGGTAGGGGGTCGGCGGGGGCCCGCATGAACTCCGCCTCCGGGCCCGAGGGCAGTCGCCGGGCGGCCACCGAGAGGACGTCGGCGAAGATGCCGAGCACGTCTTCCTCGGCGGCGACCACATCGGGATCGTCGGGGGCGAGCCTCCGGCACGCGGCGCCCCACCGGCCGGCCAGGTCGCCGGCCTCCGCGGCGTCCACGTCGTAGCCCAGGACGAGCCGGCGGAGCTTCTCCGCGACCAGCCGGCATTCCCCCTGCGGCGACGCGGACTCCGCGGGCGGCGGGGCCAGCCGGTCAAGATTCACGGGGTGCTCCAAGACGGCGGCCGCGGGCTGCGGCGGTTCGAGGCGGACCACGGGCTCCCCGGCCCCCACCTGGACGTTCGTGCCGACCACCCACCGGACCCTGCCGGACCGGGAGGCCGCCACGGCCATCTCCATCTTCATGGCCTCCAGGATCACCAGGGGGTCACCCGCGCGGACATCCTGCCCGGGCTCGACCCTCGCCTCCACGACCACCGCGGGCGCCGGCGCCACCACCACGTGGCCCTCCGCCCGGTCGACCCGATGGAGGGATCCGTCGACCTCCACGACGTGCGGCGACCCCTCGTGCACGGCCACCACCGTGTGCGCGCCGTCTGCCGTGACCAGCCGGCGCTCCCGGGGACCCAGCCGCTCCACGGTCACCCCGACGGCCGTGCCGCCGTCGTGGATCCGGTACCGCCCGGGGCCCACGTGGAGGACCCGCAGGCGGAACACCGAACCCCCCATCGCCAGCTCGACCAGGGATCCGACCTCGTCCCTGGCCTCGGCCCGCCCGTGTGCGGCCGAAAGGTAGAACGCGGCCTGGTCCCTGGCCCGGACCTCCTCGTGGACGGTGATCGCGGCGTCCAGCAACGCTACCTCCGCACCCTCCGCCCGGCCGCCGGCGGCGGCCAGATCGCGGACCAGTGCCTCGCCGCCGCCCCCGTCGCGCCGGATGTCCTGTTCGAGCAGCCACAGGACGAACGACCGGTCGGTGGACTCGTCGCCCACCACCACCACGGACTCGGCAACGGCCCGCCGGAGCCGCTGGAGGGCCACGGACCGTTCCGGCCCCCACGCGGTGATGGACGCGACCACGGGTCCCGCGCCGCCGGCCGGTTCCAGGACGTCGCCCGCCGCTCCACAGACGTCCACGCGGATCCCGGGGCCGCCCGGGAACCGGAGCGCGGCGATCGTTCCCCCTCCCGGGCGGAAGCCGGACAACGGATCCTCGGCGCGGATCACCGCCGTGGCGGCGTGGCCCCGCGGGGTTGGCTGGGCGCCGGTCAGCCGGGCCCCCAGCGCCACGGCCAGGCGGAGCGACACCGAGTCCAGCCCAGTTGCCTGCTCCGTGGCGGCGTGCCACGGGAGCGCCGCTGGGTGCACAGACGTGAGCGTCAGGTCATCGCCGGAGAGGGCGAGCTCCGCTGTGAGACCGCCTCTCGCGCTCGCGCCGAACGTGCGGATGAGGCTCCGATGCAGCCCGATCGCGGCGTCGGCGAGCCGCTCCTCCAGGCCGGCGGGCAGGCCGGTCGCGGTCTCCGCCACCAGCGGCCCGTTCGCACCCTGACGGCGGAGCGAGACGTCGCGCACGCCCAGGACCCAGACGGCGCCGTCGGAGTCCGCGATCGTCTCGACCTCGAGGGCCCCACCATCCGGGGGCTCTCGGGTGACGCCGGTGGGCGCGAGACCCGCGAGCACCGCACAGGCCGGGGTGTCGGACAGCAGCCGCAGGACATCGAGGCCGGGCGCCACCGTGTCGACCCCCAGCCCGGCGCAGGCGGCGGCGACCGCGAGCGCGTGGTCCCAGCCGGCCCAGCCGATCCACAAGAGGTCGGGTCGATCCGCCTCCAGGGCCCGTTCGAGTGCCTCGACATCCCAGGGATCCCCGGCCACGGCGATCTGGGCGTCCGAACCGTGGCGCCGGGCGGACGCCGCGGATCCGGCGGCGCCGTCGTCATCGCGAACCACCGGGGACGCCACCAGGAGGGCGTCCGTCTCGTCCGCCAGGGCGTGGACGGCCTGGGCCGCGCGTGACGCCATCGGTTCGGCGTCGAGCACCGCCACTCGGGCGTCCTCGATCGACCCGGCCCCCATCCCGTGCAATCTCATCACGAACGCCCGCGTCAGCGCACGGCCGCCCGGAGCGCCTCCAGCGCGGCGGGGGCCAGGGCCCCCGGCAGCTCCACCGTCCCGTAGTCCTCCAGGGCCAGGATCACGGTCCCCGCGCCGTCCACCACCGAGGCGTCGAACCGCGAACCGTCCTCGCTGGGGTGGACCAGGGCCCGGATGCGTCCGGTCGCCGCCGCCGGATCCGCCAGGAGCCGGACCCGTCCGACCTCGGTGGGCAGGGCGAACCGGCCGAGCGTGCACAGCTCCCACATCCCCGCCGTCTGGAAGCACAGCTCGATCAGCCGGGGCGCTGCCAGCAGCGGAGCGGCCTCCGGGCGGTGGTTGGCCGGGAGCGTGTCGGAGAGCAGGCCGACCGGCACCTCGCCGGGCCAGGCCCGCTCCAGGACCCGGTACGCCGGGCCGTGGAAGTACACGCGGTACACGTCCTCGGCGGCGACCGACCCCCCCGCCGGTTCGGGAACCTCCTCGGTCCGGGCGGCCGGCGCCTCTCGCGACAGCCGGACCGTGCCGGTGAAGTGGGTGGTGACCTGGGGCTCCTCGCGCCCCGGGATGCTGCGGGATCCGATGAGCCGGCACGCGGCCACCACGTCGTCGCCGTCAGGGGAGAACCGGGCCTCGACGGTCACCGTTCGGGGTTCGTCCCGGTAGCACTTCAGCGGAGCCTGGAACCGGACGTTCTCGATCGCGGCCACGTGCCATCCCGGCAGCGCGGCGGATGCGACCTCGGCGAACGTCTCGATGCCCATCACGCCCGGGAGCACCGGCGTCCCGTCGATGCGGTGGTGGTCCAGGAACGGCTGCGTCGACGGATCCAGCACCACCTCGGCCCTGAGCCCGTCGTGGACGCCCATCGAGGCGATCGCCCCGGAGACCGGCCCGTGGGCGCCGGCGCCGAGCCCGGCCGGCTCGATCCCTCCCCGCTCGTCCCACTCCTGGAGCAGGATCCCCAGCCGCGAGCCGACCACGATCTCGCCTCGGAACCCGCCCGAGACCAGCTCCCGGCGGATCACCGGGATGCCGGCCTCCGGAGGCAGCATGTCGATGCCCGCCGCCTCCATCATCTTCGGGATCGACCCCCGGCTGGCCATCCCGATGCCGGCCCACGCCGTCCAGTCGATGGCGATCCCGCGCGTCTCCGGACGGGTCCGGCGGAAGCTCGACACGGACTTGCACAGCAGGTCGTTCGCTGAGCTGTAGTCGGTCTGTCCGCCGTTGCCGAACCGACCGGCCACCGAGCTGAACACCACGGCCGCGCCGAGCGGCATGTCGCCGATCGCGTGCAGGAGGTTGAACCAGCCGTTCGACTTCACGTCGAACACCAGGTCGAACTCCCGGGGCTCCTTGTCCGGGAGGAACCGGCTGATCTCGAGGCCCGCCGCGTGGAGCAGGGCGTCGATCCGGCCGTGCTGCTTCCGGATCGCGTCCACCGCCGCGGCCACCGCATCGGCGTCGGTGAGATCCACCTGGTGGTACCGCGCGGTACCGCCGGCGGCCTGGACGGCCCTGATGGCCGACAGCGCGGCGTGTCCGCGCTCCAGTCCCGCGAGCTGCTTCTCGATCATGATCGGCGTCGGGCGCTCGCCGGCCTGCCGGGCCCGTTCGACCAGGTCGCGCTTCAGGCCTTCGCGGTCCTCACCGAACCTGGCCAGGTCCGGGTCCCCGGGATCGGGTTCGGGGGCCAGATCCAGCAGGTGGAACGAGGCACCGGTGGCGCCGGCGAGGTCGGACACGATCGCGCTCACGATGCTCCCGGCCGCGCCGGTCACCGCGATCACGCTGTCCGGCCCCAGCGCCAGGCCGTCCGCCCCGTCGGCCGCCGGGCGCTCGTCGAGGGACACGGTCCAGCGGAGCCCGTTCGCGTGCCCGACTTCCACGCATCCCGGGTCGCGCAGGGCCTCCTGGACCAGCGCCTCGGCGACCTGCGCGGCGGAGGCGTCGGTCTCGACGTCCACGGCCTTCACCGTGGCGGTCTCGCGCTCGCGCTTCAGGGCCTTGGTGAACCCGGTGACGGCGCCCCCCATCGGAGCGGCCGCCCCGGCCTCGTCGTAGCCGTGGAACCCGCCCAGGCGGGTGGCTGCCACCAGGAACGCCCCGGGCCGGGCCAGGTCGTCGTACAGGGTCCGGGCCGTGGCGTACAGGAGCTTGACCCGGACGCGCAGGGCCTCCTTCCATCCGGCGAGGTCCATCTCACCGACGGCCTCCTCGGGATCGAGCGCGGGGAGCCAGAACGCCCCGGAGGGCGGTCCGGCGGCGGCCCATTCCTCGACGGTGGCGGCGAGCGACGCGGCGTCGGGCTGTTCGTCGATCAACAGGACCTCCGCCCCGCGCTCCTCGAGCAGCCATATCAGCTCCTTGGCCACGCCGCCACCGTCCGCCATCACGACGATCCGCGAGCCGGGCCCGATCTGGACGCCGGTCGGCGCCGTCTGCTCGAACGACGGCCGCATGACGGGAACGGCCACCCGGCGGGGGATCGCGTCGGCGGCCTCGAGCCCGGCGAACCGCAGGGCCGGGTCGAACGTCCGCGGCGCCGCGAGCGCCGGTTCGGCAGTGGCCGGGGGCGCCGCCTGGCCGTTCGAGGCGCCGGGGGGCCGGGTGGAGGTGGGGGCGGGAACCGGGTCGATGATGGCCGGCGCGACGGGGATCCCGCCCCCTGGTCCGTCACCGTCCGGACGCGGGGCCCGGTCCAGGACGAACTGCACCACGTGTGAGAGCGTCGGGAAGTCCCTGAGCTTCAGCGACTCGTCCCGGGGGATGTCGTACCTGCTCCGAATCGCGGCGAAGATCTCGGCCTGCTTCACCGTGTCCACCCCGAGGTCGGCCTCCAGGTCGAGGTCGGGGTCGAGCATGTCCGGCGGGTACCCGGTGGTCTCGGCCACCAGGTCCAGCACGACCTCCCGCACGGCCTCCTCGGACAGCTCGGCCGAAGACGGAGCCAGCGCCGGTTCCACAGCCTCCGGCTCGGATGCGACTTCGGGCACCGAGCTCACGATGGCCGGTTCCGGCGCCACCGGGGCAGGCGCCGGCGCCCCACCGGGCGCGCGGTCGAGCACGAACTGCACCACGTGCGTGAGGGTGGGGAAGTCCCGGAGCTTCAGCGACTCGTCCCGGGGGATGTCGTACCTGCTCCGGATCGCGGCGAAGATCTCGGCCTGCTTCACCGTGTCCACCCCGAGGTCGGCCTCCAGGTCGAGGTCGGGGTCGAGCATGTCCGGTGGGTACCCGGTGGTCTCGGCCACCAGGTCCAGCACGACCTCCCGCACGGCCTCCTCGTCGAGGGACTCGGCCGCAGCCGCCGGGACGGCGATCTCCGGCGCCGCCTCCACCTCGGGCTCCAGCTCGATGAGCGTGACCGGTGCCGGTTCGGTGATCGCGACCGGTGCCGGCTCGGGCTCCTTCACCGGCAGCGGAGCGTCCACCAGCGCCGCGGGAGGGGCCTCCACGTGCCGGAGGGCCTCGACGTCGTCACGGATGCGCAGGCGGCGCTGCACGACCTCCAGCTCGGGCGCGGCGGTCCCGGCCGCGCTCGAGAGCCACGTGTTCCAGGCCGCCTGGTCGGCGATCCTGCCCACGAAGCCCATCTGCGACGGGTGGGTCCGGGTGCCGTCGGGCGAGGGCACCCACCGCAGGAGGGACATCGCGATCTGCGATCCGAACCCGGCGGCCAACCGCAGGGCGTAGCGAATCGGGTACGCGCCGCCCTTGGACAGGTTCAGCGACCCGAGATCCGGGTCCGGCTCCTTGTAGTTCGGCACCGGCGGCACGATCCCGGACTCCAGGGCCTTCACGGCCACGATGTCCTCGATCCCCACGCCCATGGGGTGGCCGGTGAAGCCCTTCGTGTTCGCCACGACCACCGAGTCGACGTCGCCGTCGAACACCGCGCGGAGGGCCTCGACCTCGGCCGCCGCGCTGCCGCCGCGGGCCGGCGTGTACGTCTCGTGGGAGACGAACACCATCTCCGGGGCGATCTCCTCGCGGTGGATCCCCCACCGTCGCTCGGCCCCGGAGACCAGGCCCTCCATGACCCCGGCGATGTGGCGGACGTCCAGCCGGGACCCGTGGAACGCGCTGTTCGCGTGGACCGCTCCCAGCACCTCGCAGATGGGACGGATGCCCCGCTCCGCGGCCGCCTCCGCGGACTCCAGGATCAGGGCGGCCGCCCCCATCCCGATGATCATCCCGTGGCGGCGCCGGTCGAACGGCGTGGCGGCGTCCTCCACCACGTCGTCGGTGGCGGCGGCGCCGGAGACGAGGAAGCCCGACCCGATCCACTCCATGAGGTTGTCCGAGGTGGCGTCGTCGGCCGCGATCACGATCACGCGGCGGCACCGCCCGGTCCGGATCCAGTCCTCCCCGAGCGCGATGGCCTGCGTCGTGCTGGCACAGGCCGAGTTGACCTGGGTGTTCGGACCCCGGGCCCCGACGATCTCGGCGAACTGCGAGTGCCCCATCGACAGGGCCTTGAACAGGAACCGGCGGTCGAACCGGTAGGGCTCGGCCTCGATTTCCTCCTCGAGGTCGACGATCCGCCGGTCCAGCTCGTCGGCCAGGACCGGGTCGCTCTCCGGGACCCGCGACAGGATCGTCTTCAGCTCGGACAGGCGCTCGCGGCGCGCCCGGTCCCGGTGGTACGCGTTGACCTCACCGATGAGCGAGTCGTAGGCGGGAAACGCGGACGCGTAGATGACTCCCGTCTGGTCCCCCACCTCCTCCGGCAGCATCCACCGGTCCGGCAGCTTCGTGCCCAGCGAGGTGGTCTTGTAGTGCTGGACCAGGGGGATCCCGGCGTCGCGGAGGGCGTCGATGCCGGCCCCGATGGCCAGGCGGGTGGAGCGGTCGAGGGCCGGCATCCGCTCCGCGGCCACCCCGAACTCCTCCTCGAGGTCGAAGGCCCCGGCGCGTCCGGCCAGCCTGATGACGTCCGCCTCCTCGTCGATGGTCTCGAACGAGGGGTCACCGTTCTCACGCTTCACCAGCCTCGTGATGTGCTTGTCGAGCATGGCCTTGCGCAGGCGCGTGGGGATGGCGTCGATGAGCTGCTCGCCTCGCAGGATCCGCCCCACGTTGCCGTCGTCGAAGACCCGCTCGGTCCCCGGCAGGCCCAGCGCGGCGCCGGTGATCACCACCGGCCGGTCGGTCTCCCCCGGCTCCCTGTTCGGTTCGATGTTCGTTCGCTCCTGCTCCATCGGGGCCACCTCCACCGGTCGCTCGTCGCGTCCCGCCCCCCGCCCGGCCGCGTACAGGCCGCACAGGGCCTGGTTGAACGACGCGATCTCTCCGACCTTGGGGTGATTGGTGAACAACGAGGCGACGCCGTCCCGGGCTCCCAGGACGTCGTCGACGAATCCCTGCAGGGCCCGCTTCGGCCCCACCTCCACGAACAGCCGGGCCCCGGCCTCGTACAGCGTCCCGAGCCCCTTCACGAACTGCACCGGCGAGGCCACCTGCCGGGCCAGGATGTCCAGCATCTGTTCGGTGACGTCGCCGTTCGACGGATAGAACCCGCCGGTCACGTTGGCCACGATGGGCAGCCGGGGCGGCCGCAGGTCCAGTCGAACGAGCGCCGCTCGCAGCGGCACGCTGGCGGGGGCCACGATCGAGGTGTGGAATGCGTGGCTCACCGGCAGCGGGATGGCCTGCCCGCCGGCCTCGGTGACCGCCGCCACGGCGCGGTCCACCGCGTCGCTGGCGCCGCCGATGACTGCCTGCTGCGAGCTGTTGATATTCGCGATGACGATGTAGCCCTCGGTGGCCTCGACGATCCGCTCCACCTCGGCGATCGGCGCGAACACCGCGGCCATCTTCCCGTTGTCCTCCACGGTGATGCTGGCCATCTCGCGGCCCCGGGCGCTCACGGCCTCCAGGGCGTTGGCGAACGTCAGCGACCCGGCGGCGACCAGGGCGCCGTACTCACCCAGCGAGTGGCCCATGACCATGTCCGGCTCGAACCCGTACGAAGCCAGCAGGCGGGTCAGCGCCAGGTCCACGGCCAGCACCGCGGGCTGGGTGATGGCCGTCTGCATGAGATCCATCTCCGCCGCGGCCATCGCGGCGGGGTCCTCGGGGTCGACGAACAGGAACGACGTGAGCGTCCGGCCCAGCAGCGGCTCCATGACCTCGTCGGCCTCGGCGAAGGTCTCCGCGACGATGGGCTCCGACTCCGCCAGGATCCGGGCCATGTTCGCGTACTGCGACCCCTGGCCCGGGTACAGGAACGCCACCTTCGGTGCCGGGCCCGATCCCCGGAAGATCCCGCGAGCCCGGAGGGCCCTCCACATCGCGGGGTCGTTCGCCCCCAGGGCCTTCGCGGCCAGCTGGGCCTTGCCCGCGAGGTCCGCCGCGTCGGCGAAGTCGATGGCCAGGCGCTCGGGCGCGGCGAGGTCGGCGCGCAGGGGCGCCTCGGGACGCGGGGCGTGGCCGTCGCCGGCCCGCCGCCCCACCTCCTCGAGTCGGGCCGCGAGCTCACCGACCGTCGCCGCACCGATCACCGCCGCGCCCCTCAGCGGTGCCTTCCCGCTCGGCGTCGATGACGTGGCCGCTTCGCTCGGAGACCCGGACTCCGTGACGGTCCGGACCTCCGGCGCGGCGATGATCCTGTTCCCGGTGTCGAACCGACCCGGAACGTACTCCTCCAGCACGGCGTGCCAGTTCGTGCCGCCGAACCCGAATGCGCTGACGCCCGCCCGTCGGACGCCGCCGGCGGGACGCTCCCACTCCCGGAGCTCCGTGTTCACCGCGAACGGCGACCGCGAGAAGTCGATGTCGGGGTTCGGCTCGTGGAAGTTGATCGACGGGGGCAGGACCCCCTCGGACAGCGCCATGACCGTCTTCAGGAGCCCGGCGGCCCCGGCCGCGGCCTTGAGGTGGCCGATGTTCGACTTCACCGAGCCCAGCGCGATCGAGCCGGGACGCAGCGACGGGTCGCCGAACGCCTCGGCCAGGCTGGTGACCTCCACCACGTCCCCGACGCGGGTGGACGTGCCGTGTCCCTCCACCAGGGTGGCGGTGTTCGGGGCCTCCCCGGCCGCCGCCCAGGCCCGCTCCACGCACAGCCGCTGGCCGATCGGGTTCGGAGCGGTGATCCCCCTGCCCTTGCCGTCGCTCGAGCCGGCCATGCTCCGGATCACGGCCAGGATGCGGTCGCCGTCACGCTCCGCGTCGGCCAGCCGCTTCAGCAGGAACAGCCCGGCGCCCTCGCCCATGACGAACCCGTCGGCCCCCTCCGCGTAGGGCCGCGTTCCGGTGGCCGACAGCGCACCGATCTTGCAGAACTTCACGTACGCCGAGACGCCCATGTTGCGGTCGACCCCGCCGGTGATCACGGCGTCGAACTCGCCGGCGCCAAGCCCCCGGACGGCGGCGCTCACGGCGGCCATGGCCGATCCGCAGGCGGCGTCCGTGACGAAGTTCGGGCCCCGGAAGTTGAACAGGTTCGCCACCCGGCCGGCCAGGACGTTCCCCAGCTCCCCGGGCATCGTGTCCTCCGTGATCGGTGGGAGCCGGATTCCTGCTTCCCGGTGGAACTCCTCGAGCACGGCGCGCTGGACGTCCGACGGCAGTCCGGCGAACGTCGGGGCCTTGGCCAGGATCTCCGCGTACTCGGGGAAGAAGATCCGGAACGACGTGAGGTAGTGCAGCTCGCCGGCCATGGCGTTGCCGAGGATGACCGCGGTCCGCTCGCGGTCCAGCTCGCGGCCCGCGCCGTAGTCCTCGAGCACGGCGCGGGTACAGGCCACCGCCCACTTCTGGGCATCGTCCATCGCCTCGCCGACCTTCGGCGGGATGGGGAGCTTCCACGCCATCGGCTCCCAGCCCCAGTCGCGGACCCAGCCGCCGATCTTCGAGTACGTCTTGTCCGGCGCGGACGGGTCGGGGTCGAAGTACAGCTCCGGGTCCCACCGCGACGGCGCGACCTCGCTGATGCTGTAGCGGCCCGACTTCACGTTCTCCCAGAACGTCGCGGCGTCCGGCGCGTCCGGCAGGATCGCCCCCACCGCGACCACCGCGACCGGTTCGCTCCTCGTGACCTCCATGCTCCCCACGTCCCTTCGTTCGCTGTTCGATCCCTCAGCCCACGGCGGCGTACAGCGCGTCACGCACCAGCCCCATGTCGGCGATGAGCCCGTGCTGCGCCCCGTGGATGGCGGTGAGCCGGAGCGCGACCGCCAGCTCGGCGGGGTCGACGGGCTCGTCCGAGGCCCCCGCCACCAGGCGCAGCCCCTCCGCCCCCACCTTCAGCGCCGCCTCGCGGGCGAACACCCGCGACACTGCGGCGAGCGACTCCGGATCGAACCGGCGATCGCCCTTGTCGGGCAGCTCTCCGCTCGCCGCCGCGGCGGCCCGGCGGCACAGCGCGTCCGCGCATTCGGCGTACGCGATGAGCTCGCCCAGGCGGAGCAGGACATGCTGGTTGCGGGTGAGCCGTCCGATGCGGCACCGCTCCATGACCTCGGCCAGCGCATGGAGCGCGAGGGCGGCGGTCCCGGCGCCGGTCCCCGGCGTCGCCGCGTCCAGCGACTCGGCCGCGGCCGCCATCTGGTGGTAGTGCTCCCCCCGGGTCTTGAGGTGCTGCTGCCACCGGTCGCGGGCGATCGTCATCTCCATGATCTCCGAGGTCCCCTCGTAGATCGTGGTGATCCGGACGTCGCGGCGGATCTTCTCCACCATGTACTCGCGCGTGTAGCCGTAGCCCCCGAGGGCCTGGATGGATGCTTCGGCCGCCGCCAGCCCCGCTTCGGTCGCCAGGTACTTGGCGATGGCCCCCTCGGTGTTCAGCGAGCCCTCGGTCTCGGAGTCGATCCGCTGCGCCGTCTCCTCGATGTACGCCCGCGAGGCCTCCAGCCGGCAGGCGTGCGGAACGATCAGCTTGTGCGTGTACCCCTGCTTCTCCGACAGCGGGCCGCCGGCCTGGATGCGTGCGACGGAGTACGGGATGGCCCGGTCCAGCGCGGCCCAACCGGCGCCGAGGCCGAATGCGGCCACCATCAGGCGCGTGTAGCCGAACACGGCCTGGGCCTGCTGGAGCCCCTGCCCCTCCACCCCGCCGACCAGCCGGTCGAGGTCCACCTCCACGTCGTCGAGGAACAGCGCGGCGGTGTTGCTGGCGCGGATGCCGTGCTTGTCCTCGGGCTTGCCGTTCGTGAACCCGGGGACGCCGCGGTCCACCACGAACCACGAGGGCCCGCCCGGCGTGTTCGCCAGGATCGTGTACGCGTCGGCCAACCCGCCGTTCGAGATCCACTGCTTCTGCCCGCTGATCCGGTAGGCGACGGTGACGCCCTCCTCGATGACCGGCAGCGCGGTGGTCTTCAGCGCGCCGAGGTCGCTTCCGGCGGCCGGCTCGGTGGCCCCGTACGCGAACAGGAGCCCCTCCTCGGCGATCCGGGTCAGCCACTCCTTCTTCTGCTCTGGCGTCGCCCCGACGGTGATGGGGTCGCTGCCGAGGAACGTGGCGAACAGCGCAGTGGCCACGCCGAGATCCACGCGGGCGAGCAGCTCGCACACGCGATACACGTCGAATGAGTTGCCGCCCATCCCGCCGTACTCCTCGGGGACGAACAGCAACGAGATGCCCAGCTCCTCGCCACTCATGGCCCGCACGACGTCCTCGGGGCATTCGTCCCGTTCGTCGAGGTCCAGCAGCACCTGGTCCGGCAGCCGATCCGCAGTGAACTCCCGGATGGCGTCCAACGTCATGGAAAGCGTGTCCGCATCGATACCGTTCATCACCCGTCTCCTCCCGTGCGCGCCATTGCGAGCATCGCGGGAGATGAGCGGGCGGAACTGGGCAGGGCGGCCCGGCGATCGAGGGACCTTCGGACCCTTTTCGGCCGAGTCCCGGTCTCTAGCAGTCCCGAGGGACCGTGGGCTGGAGCAGGAAGATCCAGATGTCCCAGGCCACGTGGCTCACCACCAGAGCGCCCATGGGCATGCCGGCCGCGGCCAGGGCGCTCCAGTAGGCCCCTGCGGTGGTTGCCGCGCCGATCAGGGTGGCGTTGCCGGTCACCACGTGGGCCCCGCCGTAGACGGACGCGGCGGCGGCCGCCCCCCGCCACCGGCCCAGCCGGGCGGCCAGGCGCCGCTGGACGAATCCCCGCCAGAACAGCTCCTCGGCCGGGCCGACCACGGCGGCCAGCCGCGCCCCGATCTCGCCCCTGGGCCGGAGCGAACGGAGCTCGTACACCTCGTCGATCTCCTCGGAGCCCCTCGGCATGATCCGCCGGGCCAGCCGGTCCCCCACCCGGAAGATCGCGTACAGCCCCGCCGCAGAACCGAGTCCGAGGGCGACGTCGCGGCCCCGGATCCGAGTCCCTCGCAGCTCCGGGTCCGCCAGCAGGGCCAAGGAGCCCAGCGCCGCGCCGGCGGCCGTCATGCGCTGCCAGAACCGTTCGCGGGGACCCCGGAAGGTGGCGCCGAACGCCCCGTACGCGACGCCGAGGCCGCCCGCCAGGACGGGGTCGAAGCGGCGTTCGGGCGTCACTTCACCGCCGCGGCGATGGCCAGGCCCGCCACCAGCAGGAAGCCGAACGCGGCGTGCAGCTGGGCGGTCTCGAGGTCGATCATCGCGATGGCCCGCTGCTGCCCCATGGCCCCCAACTCGGATGCCCGGATCACCCGGACCAGCAGAGGCATCGACGCCAACGCCAGCAGCGACTGGACCGGAAGCGCCTTGAACAGCACCGCCGCCCCGAGCGCCAGGTACGCCCCGACCACCAGCACCAGGTACCCGCCGTGGGCCAGCCGGCGCCCGGCCCGGATCGAGAACGTGACGCCGCCGGCCCGCGCGTCCTCCGAGATGTCCCGCCACTCGTTCCCGTGCAGGATCGCGGTCACCAGCAGCCCCACCGGGACGCTCACCGCCACCGTGGCCCAGTCGAACGTCCCGGTGATCACGTAGTAGGCGCCGATCACCGAGAGCGGCCCGAACAGCACGAACACCAGCGGGAGCCCCAGCGCCCGGAACTTGTACTCGAGGGGCGGCGCCGTGTACCCCCAACCGCCCAGGAGCCCGGCCAGCCCGAGGGCCACCACCGGCCACCCGCGTTCGACGGTGAGCCACACGCCGATCCCGGCCGCCGCCAGGAATGCCAGCAGCACGATGACGAACGCCTCCCGTTCGGTGAGGCGGCCCTTCAGCAGGGCATGGCTGGCCCGGGGCGAGGTGATGCGGTCGGCGCCCTTGCGAACGTCGTAGATCTCGTTCGTCACGTTCGTCCCGACGTGGAGCAGCACCAGGCCGGCCAGCGACCCCAGGAACAGCGGCCAGGAGAGCTGCCCCTTGAGGGCGGCGAGGGCCGCGGCGGCGGACGGCGGCACCGCCGAGGCCGTGAACGAGAACGGCCGGATGATCTCGTAATAGCCCGCGAGGCGGCGCCGAAGCCGGGTTCCCGTCGACAACCGTCCCGCGTCCAGGGCGTCGAGTGTGCCCGCCCGCACCATGACGGGGTCGGTGGCCGTGACCGTCCCGTGCGTCTCCGACACCGTCACGGGCGTGACGCGTTCTCCCCCCGAGCCGTACAGCTCCGCCACCTGGAACAGGGCCTCGATCTGTTCCTCCTCCTGGACCACGGGCTGGAGGATCGGCAGCTGCATGCCGGCCTGCTGGTAGTCCCACACCCGCGCGGCGATCTGCTCCGGCGTCCCGCACAGGAGGAAGGCGTCCATCATGTCGTCGGGGATGAGCTCCGCGGCCTCGTGGTACTGCTCGGACCGCCACAGCTGAAAGATGCGATCGCGGAGCTCCAGGTCCAGGCCGGCCCGGCGGAGGGCCACGTCGGTCTGGATGGCCATCATGTAGATGACGAACGGCTCCCGCTTGGCCCGGTTGAGCGCGGCCCGGCGGCTGGAGTCCACCAGCCCGAACAGGTACCCGGCCACGTGCACGGCGTCATCCGGACGTCCCGCCGCGACGGACGCGCGGCGGATCTTCGGAACCATCCCGGCGAACGACGGCAGCGACTCCAGGGGCCGGGCCAGGTAGCCGTCGCCCTTCTGGCCGGCCAGCTCCAGCATCGGCGTCCGGTACCCGGCCACGTGGATCGGGACGTGGTGGACCGGCGCGAACATGGGCTCGACCGGAGGCACGCCCTCGGTGCCCGGCGGGATCCGTTCGCCCTTCCACATGGCCCGGAGGAGATCGATGGTGGCGGAGACGCGGTCGTGACCCTCCTGCGGGCTGTACGGGATGCCCATCTGGGCCAGCCGCAGTGGCAGCGCCGAGCCGAGCCCCAGGACGATCCGCCCGGGCGCCATCTCGTCGAGCGAGGACACCGTCATGGCCAGGAGCACGGCGTGGCGGGTGAACGGGTTCACCGCGCCCAGCGCCACCTTGATCCCGTCCACCTGCGAGGCGACGGCCGACGCATACGTCACCGCGTCGCGTTCGAAATAGGAATCGTGGAACCAGACGGACGAGAGTCCGAGGTCGCGCGCCCGAACGGACCACTCGACCGCGTCGGAGACCGAGCCCCGGGCCGCGAGCCCCAGCCCGACCTCCCTGCTCAGTTCGGCCATCGGCGGATCACCTCGGAGCTCACGCTCGCTGCGCGGCCCACAGGGTAACCATTCCGGGTCCCGGCGAACGCCACCGGATGCGCTCGAACCCCGCATCGGCGAGGAGCCGTCCCACCTCCTCCGGCGGTGGCAGGTGCGCCAGCGACCGGACCAGGTACCGGTAGGCCTCCCGCCGCCCGGCCAGGCCCCCGACCAAGGGCGCGGCGATGCGGAAGTACGCGTCGAACGCCTTGCGCCGCAACCGCCCCCGGGGCTCGGTGATGTCGACGAGGGCCACCCCGCCGCCCGGGCGGACCACGCGGGCCAGCTCGACGAACGCCGCCGGCAGGTCGTCCAGGTTCCGCAGCACGAATCCGCTCGTCGCCCCCCCGAACGTACCGCCGCGGAACGGCAGGCGGAATGCGCTCCCCTGGACGAACGACATCCGGCCGCCCAGTCGCTCCCGTGCGGTCCGCAGCATCGCCAGGCTGACGTCGGCGCCCACCACCGGGTGCTCGCCCAGCAACCGCTCCCCCATCCGGCCGGTGCCACAGCCGAGGTCCAGGACCGGCGAGCCCCGTTCGGCCTCCAGCGCCCTCGCGGCGGCCCGGCGCCACCACCGGTTCCACCCCGCGGAGAGCACGTCGTTCAGCAGGTCGTAGCCGGGAACGATCTCGTCGAACATCCGCCGGACCTCGGGCTCCCCCGGGGCCCGCCGGGGGGCGGCACCGGGGGCTCGCCCGCCGTGCGCTGCTTCGGAGTTCGAGGTCACGTCAGGCGGGCCACGACGAGCCCTAGGGCCAGCAGCGAGAGCGCCACGGCCATGGCCCGGAGGGCCAACTCGGGGGCCGCCCGCAGCGTGGACTCGTCGATGGCCTCCACCGAGCCGTCGTCCAGCACCACCTGTCCGGCCACCGCCGCCATCCGCCGGCGGAGCCGCCGGACGGGAGTCGACAGCGCCCGCTGAGCCGCCGACAGCGCCAGGCACGCCCCGGACACCAGCACGGCCTCCGCCCTGATGGTCCCGGTCTGGGCGACGTACGCGGTGAGCGCGGGAAACGCCCCCCATGCCACCGCGAACCACCAGTCCGTGTGAAACCACCCCCCGAACAGCTCCAGGTTGTACGCGAACACCACGAACGCCCCGAACGCCACGAACGCGAGGAGCCACCAGGTCACCTCGATCGCGCCCAGGACCCCGATCGCCACGGCCGCGACGAGGGCCGCCAGGGCCACCGCCCACAGCGCCGCGGACCGGATCCGGGTGCGGAGCGGCCGCCCCTGCAACTCGTCGAGGGCGTGCGCGGTCACCCCCACCCCGAGAAAGAACCCCATGACCGTTGCCCCCAGCCGTCGCCCGTCCACCGCCGGCGCCACCGCCGCGCCGAACACGACGTACGAGAGGTGCCAGGCCGTGTAGGGCGGGTGCAGCAGCGTCCACCAGTCGCGCCACCCCCCGGAGCGCAGCGCGTAGAACGCCGGCCGGGACGCCTCGTCGGCCCGCCCCCGAACGGCTCCCTTCGACCGCCCGGCCTCACCCACCGGGCTTCGTACCCCAGATCACCACGCCGCCGCCCAGGCTCATGGGCCGGTACCGGACGGGGTCGAGCCCGGCGTCTCGCCACCACCGACCCTGCTCGGCCAGGGGGTACCGGCGGTAGAACCCCGAGATCGACGGCCCCAGGAACCGTCCGGTCCTGAACCACTCCCGGGACGCCGCGAGCCCCCCGACGGGAAGCCCCACCCGCGTGTACAGGACCCACGCGGCCCGCCACGCCGGGTTCGGCGGAACGAGGAACTCCAGGTTCGCCAGCACGCCGCCGGGCCGGAGCACACGGGTCAGCTCGCGCAGCGTGGCGGCGGGTTCGTCCACGTACCGCAGGAGGTAGGTGAACGTCACCGCGTCGAACGCGCCGTCCGGGAACGGGAGGCGCTCCCCCTGCCCCAGGACCAGCTGCACCCGGCCGTCCACCCCGGCATCCGCCACCGTCCGCCGGGCTCCGCCGAGCATCTCGGGGCTCTGGTCCAGGCCCACCACCAGGGCCCCGGTCCGCCGGGCGACCTCCACGGCGACCCCGGCCGTGCCGGTGGCCACGTCGAGCACCCGCCCCCCGGGCATCTCCGGGAGGCGCGACACCATGAACCGCCGCCACCGCCGGTTCTGGCCGAACGACAGCAGCTCGGCCATGAGGTCGTACTGGGGCGCGATCCCGGCGAACAGCCGGCGGGCGTGCCGGGTCCTGTCGGACGGACGCCCGGACGCCTCGATCACCGGGACCTCCGGAGCGCGCGTCAGGCCGGCCACACCTTCTGCAGGAACCGTTCGATGGCCGACGTGACCGGCTGGGGGTTCTCCACGGTGGAGGAGTGGCCCGCGGCGGGCACCGTCACGAGCTCCACCAGCCCGGGCAGGCCGTCGGCCAGGGTTCGGGCCAGGTCCATCTCGATCGCGATGTCGTCCTCGCCGTGGATCACGACGGCCGGGGCCTCGATCTCGCCCAGCCGGTCGGTGACGTCGTCCCGCCGGGTCACCACCTCGATGACCTCCACCGCGTCCGAGGTGTCCTGGGTGCTCCACCGTTCGATCCAGTGCCGCTTCAGCTCATCGGGGGCGTTCGCCCCGATGATCATCTGCGCGGCGATCCCCAGGATGTCCTCGTTCCACCCGCTCTCCGCCGCGACGGCCGCGGAGGCCTCGTACATCGGGGCCCGGTTGGGGTCCTCCGGGCCGGCCTGGGAGTCGATGAGGACCAGGCCGGCCACCCGGTCCGGGTGTCGCAGGGCCGCCCGAAGGGACTGGAACCCGCCCTGGCTCACGCCGCCCCACACCGCCCGGTCGATCCCCAGGTGGTCGAGCAGCGCCACGTGATCCTCCATGAGGTCCCACTGGGTGTACCCGGCCCGGCGGTGCTCGGATTCCCCGTGGCCCCGGAGGTCCGGCGTGACGAACCGCCACCGGTCGGCCAGGGCCTCGACCTGGGGATCGAACATCGTCCGGTCCATGAGCACCCCGTGGACCAGCAGGACCGCCGGCCCCTCGCCTCGGTCCTCGTACGCCAGCCGCCACCCGTCGTGTTCGAACTCAGGCATGCCTCGGTCCCGTCTCCCGTCGGTGGGCGCTGGACCATCTTCCGGGTTCGGCCGTGGGTGTCGCAACCGGAGCCGATCAGGCCGAGACCGGGATCCCCAGCCGCCGGGCCGCCGCCTGGGCCGGGAGGATGAACCGGAACCGCCCCGGGAGCGCCGGCCGGAGCCTCCGGACCACCATGAGGTTGGCCCGCATGGCCGCCTCCTTCACCGGGTTCCAACGGACCCCGTACGCCCGCCGCAGCGCGTCCGGCAGGCTCCCGAAGGCCCACCATGAGACCGCCCGGAGGACCGGTCTCCACTCGGCCTCCCGCGGTGGCCGGCGGAACAGGGCCGCCACGTCGCGAGCCGCGTCGGTCACGACGAGCTCTCCGCTCGCCGCCACGCGGTCGACGTACTCCCGCAGGGCCTCCACCGTCGGCGGGATCCGGTCCCGGGGGAGCTTCAGCAGCTCGGCCGCCAGCATCTGCTCCTCGTGGAACCGCTGCCGTCCGGCGTCGTCGAGCCGTCCCACCGTGTACCGCTCGAACAGCAGGGCGCTGTCCACGAGACATGCGTGCACCCACAGCAGGAGGTCGGCATCGAACGCGTCGTACGGGCGGCCGGTGACCTCGTCGATCCCGTGGACGTGGCGGTGGACCTCGTTGATGTGCTCCGCGGCCCGCCGGGCTTCCTCCTTCGTGCCGAACGTCAGCGCGTAGGTCAGCATGAGGGTTCGCTGGAGCCGCCGCCACGGGTCGCGCTGGTAGAAGCCGGTCTCCCGGGCGCCGGCGATGACCAGCGGGTGCGCGGCCTGCATCAGCAGGGCCCGGGCTCCACCGAACAGGACGGTGACCTCGCGGTGGACCCGCCAGGAGACGCTGTCAGGCCCGAAGTACCCCAGGTCCTGCGGTTCGTTCGGGCGCGCGTTCACGGCTGGCTCACTCCGGTCAGCTCGAACCCGTCCACCCCGCCTCGGGCCCGGAGCCCACTCTTCGCCGCCCGGGACGGGGTGAGCAGGACGATGTCCTCTGGCGGGACCGGGAAGGAGCCGTCGCCGTCGCCGCCGGCGAGCCCGCCGTACAGGTCCTGGTTCGCATCGGCGAACACGTACAGGCGGCCGCCGTCCGGATCGGTGTGTAGGGAGAGAAGGGCCGGCCACCACCATTGTTTGAAGTCCTGCGCCTCGTCCACCACGATGGCGTCGTACCGGGGGCCGAGGGTGCGAGCGGCCCGTTCCAGGAGATCGGGGAGTTCGTGATCGAAATACGGAGAGCCGTCCGCGGTCACATGGTCGTCGGCGGCGTCCATGGGGAGGCGGGCCTCGACGGCCGTCTCGTAGCACAGGCGGTGGAAGTGGCGGACGTCCAGGTTCGGCGTCCCGACGGTCCACGCCGCGAGGTGCTGGGCCAGGCGGCGGTTGAAGCAGGCCAAGAGCGTGGGCGTGCCGGCCATGGCCAGCCGGCGGGCCAGCTCGATGGCCAGCACGGTCTTGCCGGAGCCGGCCGCCCCGGTCACCGCGGCCCGGAGGTGCGGGAGCATGGCCCGGACCCGGCCCTGCTGTTCGCTGAGCTCGACGATCTTGCGGTCCTCCTCGTTGAACGCCAGCCGCAGCGGGGTCCGGACGTCCACGCGGTACCCCAGGACGCGGGACAGGATGTCCACCAGCGAATGCGTGGCGCCCGAGGACTGCCGGAACGGGTCCTCGGCCAGCTCGTGGCGGCCCGTGCGGTCGGCCTGCTCCCACCGCCTGGTGTCGGGGTCGTAGGTGATCCCGCCGCCCTTCACCTCCACCACCAGGATCCCGTCGACGGGATGGGCCACCAGGAAGTCGGCCTCGCCCTCCTCCGGCCCCCGCGGCCCGGCGGTGACCCAGTCCACGGAGTGGTGGACGACGTACTCCTCGGGGAGCTGGGCGAGGAACCCCTCGTACAGGCGCCGTTCGGCCGAGGTGGTGGTGGGCAGCATGGGGAAGGGCACCATCCGGGCCACGCGCGGATTGTAGGGTCCCGGTTCGCCCGAGCCGGAAGGAGGGCCCGGGCGTGATCCTGCTCCTGGCCGTGGTGGTGATCGCGGTGGTCGCGGGCTACGCGCTCGGAGGCCGGCTGGGGAACCTGGGGTCGATCCGCTTGCACTGGTGGTGGCTGGCGCCGCTGGGACTGGCCATGCAGCTGGTTCCGGTGTCCGCCGACCGTTCGAACACGTTCGGCTACGCGCTGCTGGCGGGGTCGTACGTGGTCCTGGTGGTGTTCGCGGTCCGGAACTTCCGGGTGGCGGGGCTGCCGCTGGTGGTGGTGGGGCTCGTGCTGAACGGGCTGGTGGTCACCGCGAACCACGGGATGCCGGTGACCCGGAGCGCGCTGCGGGAATCGGGACAGGAGTGGCTGCTGAAGGACCTCAAGCAGCACGGCGGGTCCAAGCACCACCTGTCCCGGGACGACGACGAGCTGGTGTTCCTGGCGGACTCCATCCCGATCCCCAAGCCCGTGGGGCAGGTCGTGAGCGTGGGCGACGTGCTGATCTACGCCGGAGTGATCTGGGCGGTGGCGGCGGCTATGCGGAGACGGCCTCGGGAGACGGCGACGGCTCCGCGATCGGTGAGATCGTGGCGTCCCGACCCTCCTGATCCCCCTGATCCCCCTGATCCCGCTCCCCCTCCACCCAGGAGCTCGGGAACTCCACCGTGATGGCCGTGCCTCGGCCCTCGACGCTGTCGACGGCGAAGGAACCACCGGCCACCTGAGCCCGTTCGCGCATCATGGCCATGCCGAAGTGCCCCTCGGGCCCGGGGGCGTTCGAGTCGAACCCGATCCCATCGTCCTCGACCTTGAGGCGGACGGATTCGCCCTCGGGCCGGAGCGAGATGGAGATCGTGGACGCGCCGGAGTGCTTGAGGGCGTTCATCGCCGCCTCCCGGGCGATGTGATACACGAGCAGCTGGATGGCCGGGGGCAGCTGGACCTCGACGATGTCGTTCTCGAACGACACCCCCGATCCTGCCGCGATGTCCTGGGTGAAGCTTGCCAGCGCTTCACCCAGGCCCTTTCGTCCGAGGGGGGAGCGGTGAAGGTCACGGATGAGGGCCCGGACCATCTCGGAGGTCCGGTTCTTGGTCTCCCTGATGCTCTCGAGGTCGCGCTCGGTGGCACCGCCGTCCCCGCCGCGGAGGTGCCGCTTGGCGATGTCGACCTGCAACGAGAGCCGGAACAGCAACTGGGCGAGGTCGTCGTGGAGGTAGGCAGCGATCTGGGCCCGTTCGTCCTGCCGCTCCTCCGCCATGCGGTCAGACAGCGCGCGCATGACCTGCTCCCGGACCTTGACCGGGTGCGGAAGAACATCTGCCGAGCCAGCACCAACGGCATGAGCACGGCCGGGATCGACCAGACCCCCACGAATGGATCCACGTACAGCTTGGCAAGGACGGTCCCGAAGAACCCCAGCCCGATGTAGTTCACGAAGTATTCGGCCGGCCGTCCGATCCGCATGCTCTTTAGGGCCTCAACGTAAGGGACCTTGTAAGCGAGCGAGACCGCAGTGGATACAAGAGTCGAGTTCACCAAGTAGTCAACGAAACCAGCTGCTATCGCGGCTGCCAGGACCGTGCCCCAGCCGTCTTGAATCGTAGCTAGCGAATGGAAGGTGGCGCTTGCCGCCAAGACCGCCATCGCAACCTGGGAACGGTTGAACAGGGCCCGGAGAAGGGAGACCTCCCGCTTCAGCTCCCGGGGATCAAAGGACCCGAGAAGTGCAACAAGCGCGGCGGGCCCCGGTCGATTGATCATGCCGAGGGCCAAGAGCAAGGGGAAGCCAATGCTCACTTGCACGCCTCGCCAAGACGGCACCTGAACGAGCTCGACCCCTGCCACGACAGCCACCCAGAGCAGGAGTACGGGACTCAAGCCTTCGGGTTGCGCCAGCAGCACCGAGGTCAGGACAGCAAGAGCAGGCACGACGACACAGACCTGGAAGATGGCAAGGGGCCGCGCCCTCGTCCGGGCGTGTTCCACGTTGTCATCCGCTAGGGAAGTCTTGCTCTCCTTAGGTGGTGCTCTCCCCACAAGCACACAATCGGCTCCCTCGGTGGATGCCTCAATAGGTCAGCCGACCTACGCGGTGTACTACAGCAAATGCTGTAGTACATTGTGGGCCTTGTCGGGTATTTGGCCGTCCCCCGATAGTAAGCCCACTTGATCCGAGAGAAAAGGCGGAGGCGCCCCAGAGCCTCCCGACATGGTGCTGGAAGGAGGAGGCTCATGAGGCTTCTCAAGCGAGCCGCTGTCGCTGCGGTGTCCCTCTTCGCTTTGGTGCTGGCAGGCGGAGCGCACTGGCGCTTCTGAAACCAGAAGCTGGACGAGGTGTTGACAGCCTGACACTCCAGTGTCGGGCTGTCTTCTTTTCTGTGGACCGGAGGCGCATGGGTCAGGGGGGGCCAGGAAACGCGGTCGCTGACTGACTACCTCGCTTCGTCGGAGCATTCGACGAGCGGGAACCTAGCGGTCACCTGCGTTCCTCTGCCAACTTCAGTCTCGATGTGAAGGATGCCTCCGGCGAGATGTACTCGCTCAGCCATTATCCGGAGCCCAAAATGCATATCGCTATCCGCCAGACTGAGGACAAAACCCTTTCCATCATCTCGAACGATGAGTCTCGAGACGTCCGCGTCGCGGAACAGAGAGACGTGTATGCGCTCGGCTTGCGAATGACGAATCGCGTTCTCTAGGGCCTCTCGACCAACCTGGTAGATCAGGAGCTGAATGGACGCCGATGCCCCTACATCTCGTATGTCTGTCTCGATCCGCGCATTGGTCCTGCCGGCCGCATCCTCGATCAAGAGCTCCAAGGTCCTCGTCAGGCCAAAAGCCCCAACAGGCGACTGCCTTAGGTTCCGGATCAGGGTGCGGAGCGCTTCGGTTGCTCGAACAGTTGCAGCCTTGAGCTTCGGCATGTCGGCCTCGAGTTCGAAGAGCCGCCCGAAAGACAGGTCTTGCCGCAGGACCTCACCCATTAGGTGGACCTGATACAGAGCCGCCAGGGCATCATCGTGGAGATCCATGGCTAGGCGGGCACGCTCGTCGTGGCGCTCTTCAGCAATCCGCTGGCTGATCTCGCGAACGAGCCGCTCCTTCTCGAAGGCCTCTGCCTTGCTCTGCGAAGAGCGTTTCAACAACGTGAACACCTGACGAGCGAGGAAGAGAGGAGCAATCGCGACAAGTAGACCCCACAGTCGGTGCTCCGATGCAGCTAGCGCAATCAGGAAGGCCACCGGCGCCAAGGAGATGTAGGTCAGGAGGAAGCTCCAGGGGGAGTCCAGGACGACTCCAGCCATGACTTGAGTCACTCTCTCGCCAGTCATCAGAACGGCCGCTCCCGACACAAGCGCCACGTTCACGACCATATCCGCAAGTAGAGCTGCCAAGCAGGCGAACGCCACGACTGGCCAGTTCCTGACATCAGCGCCAAGGCCGTGGAAGACAAGAGATGCAGTAAGGGCACTCAGAGCAACCTGGCTTCGATTGAACACCTCTCGAGCGGTCGAGATTTCCCGGCGGAACCACCTAAGGTCCCATGACCCGATGAACCCCATCAGCCCAGCGTCCAGTGGAGAAAACAGCATGCCTGCGGCAAGGAGCAGCGGCATCGAGAGCGTCATCCTCACGTGTGATGTGTACGGGATGGGGAGCAGTTCGGCCGCACTGACAACGGCAAGCCACACGACCAAGTTCGGGAGAGATTTGATAACGGAGGGCCACTGGAGGATGGTCAGGGTGGTGAGGAGGCTGACCGTGGGGATGATCACGGACCAGACGAAGATTCGGACGCGGAGGGGCTCGAGGGTGGGCGTGCGGGATTGGCGGGGGAGTTTGCGTGCGAAGGCGG
>WNGA01005935.1_pt1 | contig 32497 bp, 24 predicted proteins | sample 5400061 | NCBI WGS metagenome assembly WNGA01 (sample SAMN13153366, study PRJNA577476) | soil metagenome | isolation source: 100 cm soil or saprolite under grassland replicate 2 | place: USA:California | collected 2016-06-15 | reverse complement strand
TATCAACTTGACTTGGACGAGATCGCCGATAAGCTCAATGGGCGGCCACGGGAAACGCTCGGATGGAAAACGCCGGCGGAGAAACTCGAAGAGCTGCTGAGAAATAGTGGTGATGCATTGACCACTTGATTCCGCCCTCTGCAACGTCAACGCTTGTGGTGATCAGAGGCAACTCGGGCTCGGGCAAGTCGGCAGTTGCCCGCGAGCTGCGGCGCAGATGCGGGCACGGATGGACGCGGGTTCGATCTTGATCAAGGGCTGTGATCTTGCATGTGGTCAGCCTGTGGCCGGCTGTTGCAGGTGTGTTGCCAACTGGCCTCAGTGGACGACGTTGTTATCGAGCGGTGGCGATCCTCGAATCGTATGGTCAACGGTCATTGCAAGTGTCGGGCATGCCCGTCGAAGGCTGAGATCGATCGTTCAAGGAAGCACCGACCGCAGCGACGCGTCCTCAACGGCGATGGACGCCATGCCGGGGCCGTGGCCCTCATGCTCTGGGCCGTCAGCTGTCAGCGGGGTGGTGTGGTCGAGCAGGGCAGCCGAGACGCCACGCCTACCATCACCGCGGCGGTCGCCAAGGCACTCGGCGTCGACGTCACTTCCTTGACCGGTCAGCCCTACAATGAGCACGGCCGCCGCCGCGACCGCATCCACGCCCTCATCCCAGCCCTTTGCCGTGCCCTGACCTACTGGGATTTACCGCCGGAACTACCGACCCCGCCACGATCATGGCCCGAACTCGAGGCCGCTGCGCGGACCGGAGTTGGACCTACTCGTATCGAGCCTGATCGCCGACCGTGGCTTCGGCCTCCGCCGCTGCCCGAGTCCTGCTGCACCTGCTCTCATGGTCGATACTGGCCGGGCCGATATCCGCCCGACGGTTTCCTCGCCGCGGCAGCGGTTCCTGGCCCGATGTGAAGAGGTTGAGTCGTTGTATGAAGATGCCGAGGTTGTGCGGGTGCCGGTTGGTCCCGGCCCGGTGGAGGTTGGTACCGGCTTCGACTGGTTGACGGCCGCCCAGGACGGGATCTGTTGGCTGGAGTCGGAAGCCGCGGCCGGCCGCACCGTCGTGGTGCGATATATGCCGCGGTCGGGCGAGGTTACCGGCTACCGGCTGCGCAGCGGGGACGTGGGCAGTTCTCTTCACGCGTACGGTGGTCTTCCCTATCTGTTTCGGTCGACCGGTGATCTGGTGGCGGTTGAGGCCGCGACGAGCCAGGTTATCGGGAGAGCCGGGCGGACGGCCAGCGGTCATGCATACGGGGATCTCGCCTCATTCGGCGGCGACATGCTGTGCGTGCGCGAGAGCGACGACGGCGACGAAATGATCGTTCTGCCGGCCGGTTCTCTAGGTCCGCGGGTCTTGCTGGCCGCGGCCGGGTTCCTAGCCTCACCGCGGGCACATTCCGGTCGGCTGGCGTGGATGCAGTGGGCGTGGGACGTGATGCCATGGGACTCCAGCGAGATCTGGGTCGCTGATCTCACGGCCGCGGGGAAACTCGCCGCGCCGCGCCGTGTGGCGGGCGGCCGGGCGGAGTCGGCGATTCAGCCGTGCTGGGCGGCTGACGGCTCGTTGTACTTCCTGTCGGATCGGTCGGGTTGGTGGAACCTTTACCGTTGGCGCAACGGCGAGACCGTGCCGGTGGCGCCGATGGAGGCCGAGTGTGGGACCGCGCCATGGGAGTCCGGCTACAGCAACTTCGTGCTGCTGGCGAATGACCGCATCGCGATGACGGTCCAATCGGGGCCGGAACAGCATTTGGTGATCATCGAATCGTCTGAAGCACGACGAACGGTGCGACTGCCGTACACGTCGTTCAAGCCGTTCGTTGTCCAGGTGGGTGGTCGGGTTGGGCTGATCGGGGCGTCACCGACCCGCTTTCCAGAGGTCGCTTTGGTTTCGACCGACGGGAGCGACGCCGTGCAGGTGATCCGCCGCACAGTTGCCCGAACCGCACCCCGTGGGGTTTCGGTACCGCAGGTCCTGACGGTGTCCGGCGAAGGCGCGACCACGGCGGTACTCTTCTACCCGCCCACCGGTGGCAGCGCTGACCCGCCGCCGTTGATCGTGCGACCGCACGCGGGCCCGACCTATCACAATGAGCTTCGACTCAACGATGAGGTGCAGTTCTTCACCGGCCGAGGGTTCGCCGTCGCTGAGGTGGACTACCGCGGAAGCACCGGCTACGGACGGCGGTTCCGCGCCGCGTTGGACGGCAACTGGGGCCGCTACGACGTACAAGACTGCCGGGCAACCGCCCAATGGCTCGCGGCCACGGGCCGAGTCGATCCACGGGCGTTGTTCATCTCCGGAGCCAGCGCCGGCGGCTACACCGCCTTGAAAGCCGTTTGCGGCCACGGCCCGTTCGCGTTGGCGGTGGCCCGGTCGGCGATCGTGGACCCGCATCGTTGGCAGACCACCGCGCCGCGTTTTCAGCGCCCGCACGCCGCGGTCCTGGCGTCGGCGACCTCGCCGGTTCAGGCGGCGGAGGTGACCCGGCCGGTCCTGCTCGTACACGGGGTAGACGACCGGGTCGCGCCGGTCACCGACGTTGACCATTTGGCAGCGGCGCTGCGTGAGCGGGGTGCGCTGGTTGACCTGCTGAGGTTCGATGGCGTTGGCCACTACCTTTCCGCGGCCACGCGGGAGGTGGCATTGGAGGCTGAGCTGGCCGCCTACCGCCAGGTGTTACGAGAGCGCCGGATCGTTATCCCGACGACGGGATGACCGGCGGTAGCCGGGTGTGGGCATAGTCCACGACGTCTCGAACATCGGCGGTGTCGGCATAGGGATGCAGTTCGGCGAGCATCAGCACGATGCGGTGTGCAGCGCGGAACGATGTCATGCCGGTGGTGTGGTCGACGGCCTGGCGGGCGACCATGCAGGCACCCTCCACGTCTTGTTTGCGGGCGAGCGTGGCGGCCTGCAGCGCGGTGTCAATGCTGATGCGCCGGGCCCGGCCGGGCGGGAGCAGGTCCAGCGCGGTCTTCGTCTCCTGGTAGGCCAGCTCGTAGCGGCCGAGGTCGAAGAAGCAGTGCGCCTTCTCGTCGGCCAGGTCAGCCTCGCCGAAGTACCTTATCCAGTCGGGCTCTTCGTCGGCCCGGCTCCGCGCGAGGTCGGCGTCCACCTGCAGCAACGTGGCGGTGCACGCCGCCTCGTCGCCGCGGCGGGCGTGCGCGCGAGCGAGGACGGTGCGGAACGCGGCGCGCACCGCTGGTGTGGCTTGACCCTGCGTACCGTGCAGTCCCGCGGCGGCCAGCCGTGCCGCTTGGTCGGGGTCACCGCAGTGCAGCGCGAGGTGGGCGAGGCTGACGGCGACGAGGTAGCCGCCGTACAGGGTGTTCCCGGACTGGGTCATCACCTGCAAGGCGCGTAGGTAGTGGCCCTGCGCGACGCCGTCCACGCCGAGGTCGATGGCCTCATATCCGGCCAGTTCGAGCATGCCGGTGGCAATGTGAGGCGCGATGACCGTCAGGCCTTGCAGGCGTCCGCTGAGCGAGCGCGTCAGCGTGGGGTAGATCGCACCCGCACCGCAGACATGATCCAATGCTCGCAACTCGCGCAGGTCGGCGGCGGCACCAGCCGAACCGTCACCGCCGCCGTCTGCGTCGCTGTCGGCCCTCTGGCTGCTCGTCGGCACGGCGAGCAGCCAATCCAGGACCGGTCGGTCGAGGGCGGAGCCACGAAAGGTGGCCGCATCCACGTCGCTGGCGCGGGCCGAATGCAACAGGCGTTCCCGTTCAGCCAGCGGCGATAGACGCGCCAGGGCCCCTCCGGTCTGGAGGACTTCGTCACAACCTTTCAGGAACTCCGGCGACGGGATACGTTCCGCGACCTCGATCTTCCGGACAAGATCCCGATGAACGAACACCAGCGGCGCGAGGTCGGCCTGCGACATGCCCCGGGCGATGCGCAGTTGGCGAAGCTGAGCACCGACGTAGTCCAGCACGGACCTCGCCGGTACCAGCGGCCTCGGAGCCTGTCCCACCCGCCAACGCCCTCGTGGATCGCATCTCGCGCAAGAACGCTTGATTGTCACTCAACGGTGGACCGTCCGCAACGGGCTACCGGCGGGCGATCGGCGCGGGTCCGTCGGGTATGAGCGTGGATCGGACGCCTGCCGCTGGTCCGGTGTACCGGCCGCTTCGGGAACGGCGGCCGACACCTGGGCATGTCTAGGTCAGGTGGCCGACCGATGGCTCACGAGCGCTTCGTCGGGCACGCCATCAATCCTGGCAAGCAGGCTCAGCTCATCGAACGGTGGCGCGCAGGTCACTCCGGTCGGGCGACCGGCTGAGCCCGGGGAGATCCTTGGCGAAGGCCCGGTTGATGGCGGGGTCGCGGCCCGTGACGTAGCGGGCGTGGGCTGGTAGCCGGCAAGCCGCACGAGGGCCAGCGCTCCGTGGCTGTGTGCGCCGGTTTCCAAGATGGCCCGCCGCGCCCCGTGATCTGCGGCGTGCTTTTCCAACCGCGCCTCCACCACCCGACCAAGCCCCCTGCCGCGCAGCTCCGGCACCGCGTACATCTTCTTGAGCTCCACCGTGGCGGTCGCGGAGTCGTAGGTTCGGTATCCGCCGCAGGCGCTGGGGACGCCGTCGACGTAGGCGACGAGGAACAGCCCGCGCGGCGGCGCGTACTCGGCGGGTCGGCCTCGACGGCGTCGGCGAAGCCGTAGCGGCCGACCTGCTCGTCATGGAGCGCCCAGACCAGGCGGACCACGTCGGGATGGTCGTACGCCCGTTCAACGATCTCAATCGCGCCCGCCTGGCCGGCAGGCTGGGCCGACTCGGGAGAACTCGTCGTCATAGGCGCAATGATGCCTTGTCGAAGTCCGGCAACACGTCGGTGACGAGACGGTCCCCGGCGGGCCAAAGGCCGGACGCGACAAGGCGTGGGATCTTCGCTCGTGTTCCTAGCCTCGTCGGCATGCGCCGGACTTCGGCACCGGCTGGGGAGCACGGATAGCCGAAGCCTTCGCTGGCGCCGGGGCGGTCACTTGTGGTTGTCGTTCGTCGGTAGCGCGGTGCGCCGGTACCAGTCCAGTGCCCGGCTGAGCGTCTGTGTGGGGTGGGTGGTTTTGCGGGGCGCGATCTGCCAGGTGTCGTCGTCGGTGAGGAGGAGTCGGTCGAAATCGATGGGGATCGCCTGGGCCAGCTGCAGGTCCGGATGTCGGATGATCATGTGGCATATCTGGCGTACGTAGTTGGCGGTGGCGGTCGGGTCGCCGGTGCGGAAGGGGTTGTGCACGCCGGTGTTGCGTTCGACGTGCCAGGCCTGGGCGTGGGGTAGGTAGCGGACGGGTAGTGCGGCCTGGTGGTGTAGGCGGCAGCCGAGCTCGATGTCGACCGGTCCCCAGCCGATCATTGTTTCGTCGTAGCGGGCGTCGGGAAGGGCGGGCATGCTGGCGTGGCAGCCGAACCAGGCCCGCCAGGGCAGCGGGCTGTTCAGGGCGGTGGACCGGAGTTGGGCTTCGTGGTGTTCGCGGCGTCGGCAGTCGGGGTCTCGGGATTGGTCCAGTTCATGTAGCCGGTGGAGTTGCTGTTCGGGGTGGTGCGTGTCGGCGAGGTCGGTGGGCTGGTGGCGCCAGAGGCGGGCACCGGCCAGCAGTGCGGGGGTCCGTCGTTGTTCGTCGATGTGGATGCGCACGACGTCAAGGTTGGGGATCATGTCGCCGTCGAGCATGAGCAGGATGCGGCCCCGGCCCAGTTGGATGCCGAGGTTACGGGCGCGTGCCCACCGGTTGCCCTGGTGTGGTTGACGGACGTAGGTGATGGGGATGGCAGATGTGTCGGCGTGTCGGGTGACGATGTCGCGGCAGTTGTCGGTGGAGCCGTCGTCGGTGACGACGATTTCCCAGGGGCCGTGGTAGTCCTGGCGGGTGAGGGCGTGCAGGCACAAGTCGATGGTTGGTGCCTGCTGGTAGGCGTTGATGATGACGGTTGCGTGCGGCGCGGCGATGTGCGGTCGGGGCGTCGGGGTCATCGGGGGACGAGCCGTTCTTCGTCGATGGCCAGGGCGAGGTGGTCGGTGGTGGCCAGGACGTGGCGGGTCAGCGCTTCGATGTCGGCGTGGGCGGCTTGCCCGTGCAGGTCGACGGCGACGTAGTTGGGCTCCCGTAGGGCGGTGCTGTTGGTGGCGACGATGGTGATGGTTGCGCCGACGTCGAGCTGGTGGTGGATGGTCCGGGCGATCTGTTCGGCGTAGATGGTGTATACCTTGCCGGAGTGGTAGACGGGGTTTTTGCCGTAGGCGGCTTCGACGCTTTTGGGGCGGTGCACGGCGATGAGGCCGGCGGGTCCGTTGCCGCGGCCGACGAAGCCTTCTTCACCGAATTCCAGGCAGGAGCCGCTGCCCAGTAGGTACTGGCGTTTGCCGTGGAACGGGTTTGCCGCGTGGGTGTTGAGCCGGATGTGCGGGTCGGCTTCGCCGGCGGCGGCCTCGTTGGCGACCTTATCCAGTTCGGGCTTCAGGTTGCGAAGGGCCGTCTCGTACGCGCTGCGGGTGGGGGCGGCGTCGGGGTGGACGGCGACGTTGAGGGTGACGTCGACGCGTCCGCCTTGTCGGAGGGCCATGACCTTGACGTCCTGGCCGAGGTGGGTGTAGCGGGGTCCGTTGGCTTGCTGGTTGAGGTAGCGTTCGACGGCGAGCACGATCCGCTCGGTCGGGGTGGGGGGCCACCAGCCGGTGACGGCCACGGTGTCGCTGCCGGTGGCGTAGCGGATCTCGGGAAGGTCGTGCAGGTCGCGCGGGTGGAACCAGGTCGGGTAGCGGGAACGGTCGGTGGTGGCGTGCTCGATGCGCAGCCACTTCGACACCTCGAAGTTGGGCAGCACCCGGGCGAGGTAGCCGGTGACGACCTCGTCGAACAGGTCGCGGTGGTCAATGGGTTCGCCGGCGAAGCTGGTGGAGACCCGGCCGCCGACCACCACGGTGGTCGGTTCGGTCATTTCGAAGACGCCCGGGTCTGTGCGGGCGTGGCCGCCACGCAGGTAGAGCTTGTCGAGGTTGTGGTGCAGCACGGCGCCGTAGTGTTGCCGGCAGTGCCGCGAGTAGGCGATGGACAACCGTTCGGCCAGTGCGTCGGCGAGCGTGTCGGGGTGGCCGATGCCTTTGCGCTCGACCGCCTCGATCGGCAGCTGCGCGGGCCCGGGCGTGCGGTGGACGCGGATGACGGATTGCGGCATGGACGGCTCCTGCCTGGTCGAGGGGTAGCCGGGGGTGGCGCACGTGCTGACCAGCGCGTGCGATGCGGGGTTGCTGTGTGGTTAGAAGCCGGGCTGAAGGTCGAAGTCGATCTCGGGCAGGACCGGTCCGACGAGCAGCTGAGTAATGGAGGCCTGCTCGTCGACGGTGTACGGCACGCCTCGGCCGATCACCACGGGCCGGGCGGCGTTGGTCTGGCCCATCAGGATCGACGCGGCGGCGGCGATCTCGTCAACCCGGTCCATGATCGGTTTGCTCGGGTTGCCGAACAGGTCCTGTTCGCCATCTGGGGCCTCCATGTACCGGATGCCGGCGATTCCAATGGCGGTGCCGATGGCGCCGTCGCGGACCGGGCTGCCGAACGAGTCGGACACGATGACCGCGACGGTGAGGCCGGTGCGGTCGCGGATGCCCTCGCGGATGCGTCGGGCGGACGCGTCGGGGTCCTCGGGCAGAAGCACCGCCCAGCCGTCGGCGCGTGGCCCGACGTTGGACATGTCGACGCCGGATCCGGTACCGAGAAACCCGCGTTTGTCGACGGTGACCACGTGCCGGCCCTTGACGTTGACCACGGCCTTGGCCTCATCGAGGTACAGCTGACACAGCCGGGCGTCGCGGCCGGTGCGTTCGGCCAGCCGCTGTGCCCGGTCTGTTGCGGTCACGTCGGCGAGGTTGACTACGCGGCCCTCGGCTTTGGACACGATCTTCTGGGCCACGACGATGACGTCGTGCTCGGCGAAGGCGAGGCCGTCCTGTTCGGCGGCCTTGGTGATCACGGCGGCCAGGTCCGTGCCGGACTCGATCAGGCCGATGCCGGGCAGGGCCCGAAACTGCATGTCCCAGGTGGTCATAGGGCTACCTTTCCATCAAGGCCGGGCGCGGGATGTGTGGATCATCGACCACCGGACGCAGGCGGGCAAGCAACCCGGCGGCGGCCTCGTTTCCTCGCTGCCCGGGCCGGCGCTGGTCACCGGCGTGCGATAGGGCGTGACGCAGCGCGTGCTGAATCGTGTCGGCACGATGCCAGTGCGGCAGCGGGAAGATATTCGTCGAGTGTGCTGCGACCTGGGCGTTGTGGAGTTGCTCACCGCCGCGGTGGCGGTCGGCGGTGACCGGGACAAGCACCGTGGGAATGCCGGCGTATCGGGCCTCGGCGGTGGCGTTGCGGCCGGCGCGCACGACGAGCACCTCATGATCCGGGTAGAGCGTGGTCAGTTCCGTCGGATGCGTCGCGATGGTCAACCACCGCGGTACCCGGGTCACCGGCGGCGTGAGGTCCGCACCCGCCACCAGGGTTACCCGGGCCACCTGCCGTTCGGCCACCAATGCCGCCAATGCGGCCAGTATCGCGGCCAGCGCAGCGTCGGTGGCCTCGCGGAATCGGGGGTCGGCGCGCAGCGATCCGCCGCCCATGCTGACCAGCACCCGGGGCGGGCCGGCGTGCGGCCGGTGCGCCAGCGGGAGGTCCTTGACGATCGCGGGGACCTCCAGGCAACGGGCGCCGACCACGAGGCCGGGCAGCTCGTGGGCTTCCGCACAGTTCAGGCTGGAGACGATGACCGCGTCGGCGTGGCCGAGCATCAGCCGGTTGACCCGGCGGAAGGTGTTGGGCGTGCCGAGGAGGTCGTGCGGGTTGGCCAGGTAACCGGTAGCGGTGCCGAGGTGGCGCAGTGTCGAGGGAAGGTAGAACTCGCCGTCGATGAGAATCAGATCCGGCGTGAACTGCTCGGCCAGCTCCAGCACGTGCAGCGCTTGGGGGCCGACCGGGTCGATGAACAGCCCGTCGGGTGTGCCCAGGTCGATCACCTGTTCGCCGAGGGCTGCCAGGTAGGCGCGGCCGGCGCCGTAGGTGGCGAACAGCGCCTGCACGCCGCAGGGCATGGTGCGCAGGGTCTGGGCCAGGGCGTAGGCGGGGGCCACCCGGCCCAGTCCGGGTGCGCCGCGGCATACGGCGAGGATCTTCACTGCGCACTCCGGTGGGCGTGTGCAGCGACCGTGGCGGCGAGGGCGATGAACCGGGCAGGGGCATCGGCGACGGTGCTGCCGGCCTTCTCCTTGAGCACGTCGATGACCAGGCGCTGCTGCGGTGTCAGGGTGCGCTCGTCGGCGTTCCACAGCCGGACCAGGTCGTTGACGTCGCCGCCGACGGAAAGCCAGCACAGCACGGCGTAGTCGGACAGGTTCCAGCAACCGAGCCGCGCGGACTCGACATGTCGGCGAAAGTCCACGGCCAACGACCGCATCTGCGGCTGGGTGAGGGTCGCGGTGCGGAAGTACTCGTGCTCGGAGTCGTAGAAGTTGACGTGCTGGCGCGTCGGCCAGCCCGGGTCGAGGATCGTTATGCCGAACTTGTCCGGGCTGCGGTCGAACGTGGAGCCGGGGGTGAGGAAGAACGGCCCGCCACCGATCGAGTCGAACCCGATCTGAGCGAGCTTGTCCACGGTTTCGGCAACGGTATCGTCGGTCTCGCCGGGCAGGCCGACAATGAAGTTGGCGTGCACGAAGATGCCGTGCTCGTGCAGCGCGTCGACTGCTCGTGCCACCTGCTCCGGCCGCTTGGTGTGGTGCTTGCCGACCCGCACGCCGGCGGCGAGACTTTCGATGCCAAGGAACAGGGCGCGGCATCCGGCGGCGGCCATCCGTGCGGCGAGGTGGGCGTCGATGTCGTGGGGGTAGGCGTACGCGCTCCACTGCACCGGCAGGTCGGCGTCGATCATCGCGATCAACAGCCGATCAAGACTGACGCCGAGGCTGCTCATGCTGGAGTCGACGAATCTGACCCATACCCGACCGTGTCCGGCGACCAGGGCGTGAAGCGTGGCCATGGTCCGCTCAACCGGGTCCACCGCGATACCGCGCCGTAGCACCGGGTCGGTGCAGAACGGGCAGTGCTGGCGGCACCCCCGGGACACCTCGACCGGGAACACCGGAAAGTACCGGCCGTCGTCGGGCCAGATGCCGTAGTCCGGGGCGAGGGTGTCCATCCGCGCCGCGTTGGTCGCCGCGGTGACCAGCCGCCCGCGTTCGGGCCGGGTTCCCCGTGCCGCAGCGGCGAGGATGGGCATCGCCTCTGGCAGGCAGTCGCCGACGCCGACCAGGTCGAAGGCGTCGCCGAGGTTGAACACCGAGGCTCCCAGGAGGGTGGCGTGCGGACCGCCGACCGCCGTGGTGACCTTCGGGTTGCCGGCCTTGATCTGGTGCGCGATCTGGATGCCGGCTGCGAAGTCGTCGATGTAGAGGCTGAACAGCGCGGCCGCCGCGCCGACGTCGAGGTGCTCGGCCAACTCGTCGAAGCTCAGGTCGACCAGCCGGACGTCCAGGCCCTGCCGCAGCGCGTGGGTGGCGAGCATGGTCAACCCGAGGTTGCGGTAGAACGCCCCCCAGACCACGCGAGGGCCGCGGGCGAACGATCAGGACCGGAGCGGTGAACACCGCTGCGCCTCCCTTCCGGGTTGCGTGGCCGGCGGTCCGGCGGGCAGGAGACTGGCGATGTGGGCGGCCACCGTTGCCGGCGGCCCGGCGACGTAGCGGGAGCGTTCCAGCAGCCGGGTCAGCGTGACGGTCCGGGCAGCGTGTGCCAGTGGGTCGTCCAGGCTCGGCATGAACGGTCCGTAGCCGCCGGAGCCGTCCAGCAGCCAGGGCGTGCTGACCGCGCGGATGTAGCGCAACGCGTTCTCATACAGATTGAGCCGATGGACCAGCGAATCACCAGGACCGACGACGAGGTTCGGATAGCCGTTGTCGACGTGGACAAACACGACGGCGGCGACCTCGGCCGGGTTCTGGGCCGCGGCCACCCCGACCCGGTCCGGGGTAACGTCGACCTTGGTGCGCCACGGGTCGGTGACGGCCGCCGGGAACAGGCCGAGCAGCTCGGGCAGGACCCGGGCGATCGAGGAGTATCGCAGCCGCAGGCGAGCCGAGCCGGCGACGGTGGACACGCGCTCGCGGCCGCCGACGACGACGAGGTCGTTGCCGGTCAGCTCGCACCCGTGCTCGCGGCACAGCCGGATCGCGGTCGTGGTCTTGCCTGCGCCTGCGGGACCCAGCAGCACCACGGCCCAGCCGTCGCGGGCGACCGCTGCGGCGTGCAGGGTCACGAAGCCGCGGCGGTGCAGCTGCGCCTCCAGCATCAGGTATGACAGGTACAGCAGCCGCGCACCGGTCAGGTCCGTGGCGCTGGCCTCCAGCCGCAGCAGCCGCCCGTGCCGGTCATACCACGCGCTGCCCGCCGAGGACGGCGCCTCGACATGGATGACCCGGGCTGCTTCACGACGGGTCGTGCCGTCATGGCTGGCGGGCTCCAGGGTGTACAGCGGGACCTCACCCGACGACCGGACCTCCTCCAGCGCACGGCGCAGGTCCAACGGCGTCTCGATCATCACCGTCGCGGGCGGCAAGGTCATGTGCCAGTAGCGCAGGGTCACGGCACGTCCTTCGCCCAGACCCCGGCGCGGAACCTCATCGGCACCGTCGCCCCGCTGAAGGTCAACTTTCGGGTACTGACCGCATCGGCCACCGCTTGGGCCTGGGTGTCCAGCAGGGCGTCGACCTGGGCTGGTGACCGGCCTTCGATCTCCTCCCAGTAGCTCATCACCCGGCTCAGATACAGCGCGACCAGGTGATCCCTGGCCCTCTGTGCTTCGCCGCCGGCCAGCGCGGTCAGCAGATCGGCGATCAGCTCGGACCAAACGCGATGATCGATTCGGTAGCCCCACGGCGCCTGCGGGGCGCTGCCCAATGAGGGATACAGCCGGGTGATGTCGGTCCGCTCGAAGGCTAGGTAGCGCATCGCCTTGTCCACGGTTCGGCGGATCAGCGCGGCATCCGGTCGTACAGCCTGGTCGTCGGTAGCTGTCCGGTGCCCCGATCCGGCCAGGCGCACCGCAACGGGCCGTCGGCAGCGAGCGATGACGTGCAGCACCGCGTCGACCATCTGCTGCGACCCATGCAGGATCTTCGGAAACCCCGGGTTGTGGATCTTTCGGCCGAGCGGCACCTGCACGACCCGTGCCCCGTGCAACACCGCATTGGCGCTCAGGTGCGCGTCTATGCCGTAAAGGTGTGCACTTTCCGGTACCGGCCAGGTCATCGCCGCATTCAGCAGGGCGCGGTTGAACGCGAAGTCGCCGGCAACCGGCTGCTCCACACGCGCACCGAGCGTGGCGCCGATCAACGGGCTGATCAGGTGGTTCGTCGTGTTGCCCTCGAATCGGTTGCGCCGGTAGACCGGGGTCGCCAGCGCAGGTTCGTCAGTGTCAACGGCCTCCAGCAGGCGGCCGATCCATTCCGGCTCGATAGACCGGACGTCGGCGTCGAGCAGGATCACCTGCCGGGCATCCAGCCGGCACGCCGCCTGCATGATTGCCAGCACGTTGGTGCCCTTCCCGCTGTTCTCCGCAGGCGTAATCACTACCTCGTGTGGCGTCGAGCCCGCCGTCGCGGCGAACACGTCGGGGGTGCCGTCTCGACTGCCGTTGTCGGCGTTGACCAGGACGGCGCGGTCGATGACGCCGAGCCGTCGCAGTCCCTGGACAGCCGCCGTGACGACGTGGCCGATAGTGGACGCCTCGTTCAGACTGGGAATCCCCACCACGATCTCCGCGCTTCCGGTGGAGCGCCGCGGCGATGCGGGCCCGCTGAGCGTCGTCCCGGCCTTCAATGCCGTACCTCCGTGCATGACATGGACGAGAAGTCCAACTCGGGCCGCCAGCGGTGTGCGTACATCGCCCGCCGCAGTCTCGATGCCGGCGGTGGCGGGATCGCTCACCAGCGCCAGCCGGGTGGAACCCGCGCCTACCCGGCGCGGAGCGGAGGAAACAGATTTCTTGGTGCCACTCGACGATCGCTCGAATCGCTGCCGCACCGCTACGGTTGCCATGCGGACAACTAGCTTGTCCGCATGGGCGAGCGCCGCGATGCCGCCCTCGGCGCGTTCGCCCTCGCACGGGCACGCCGTCGACCACTTCCGGAGGCGGTGGCGGCTGCCTGCCGTCGAGGCGGGCTGTGCCGCTGTCCAACGGCCCGGGGCAGCCCTTCGGGGGAACTTGGCCGCAAGTTATGATCTTCGTCCCTGCGCCTATGAGGACTGACCGTCGGCGTTGATGTCTGATGTTCGTGCTGCTGGATGAAGGAGTGCGGCCCGCGTGCTCACCGGGGTCCGCCAAGCAGCTGGAGGTGCTCGTTGAATGACTCGACGAGGCTCTCGATGATCGCTTTGCCTTTGGCGGCAGACCCGAGGGATGGTTTGCCGATGACTCCCGTGTCGGTGTAGCCCCGCATGCCGAGGGTCAGCAGGTGAGGCCGGTTGGAGGCGTCGAAGTCGGCGGTGCCGTTGCCGTCGCGGACGACGTGGGGACTGGTGTGGAGCAGGATCGAGGTTTCCAGTTCTCCGGCGTGCATGTCGTCGTGGCCGGTGGTGGCGAGGCCGGCATCGGCGCGGGCGCGGTTCCAGTCGTCGCGGCCGGGGAACAGCGCCATGAACGGTCCGTCGATGCTTGCCTCTTGAACGATGTTGCTTTTACCGACCGGCACCGTCCGAATGGCGCACCTGGCCTGGTTCTCCACGCAAGCTACATGTCCGTGACGTTGGAGTCGCGGAGGCTCGCCGCCGTGGTTGTGGGCTACCGGTCGGCCAAGGCTGGGTCCACCTTGGTGTGATGGTCATGGCCTGCCAATGATCGAGCGTCGCATTCACGCACGGTGACAGGTGTCACGAGCCAGTGCGTGATGTCTGCGGCATGACCGCGTACGTGATCGTGGTTCTCGACGCTCCTTCCTGGTGGGCGGTACGGGTACCGTCACGGGGTGACCAAGCCTCTGCCCGTCGACCTGGCTACGATCCGGCGGTTGGCCGCCGAGGTTGATACCACCGCGTTGTGCGACGCGGCCGATGGGATTCGTGTCATGTCGTCGGCGCTGCGGTGCCGGTCGGTCAGCCCGGTGCTGTGGGGGCGGGCGCTCACGGTGCGGTGCCGTGACGATTTCTTCGGTGTGATCCAGGCGATCGAGCAGGCCGGGGCCGGAGACGTGCTGGTGGTCGACGGCGGCGGACGCGAGACCGCCCTCGCCGGGGAGCTGTTCGCCCGGGTTGCGCTGAGCAAGAACCTGGCTGGGATCATCATCGACGGCGGGTACCGAGACCTGCGGTTCATCGCCACGTGTCAACTGCCGGTCTACAGCCGGCACGTCACCCCGAGGGCCGGCACCACGACGCGTCTGGCTGTCCTGGGAGAAACGGTCAGCTGCGGCGGTGTACCGGTCCATCCTGGTGACATCGTGGTCGCTGACCACGACGGCATCGTGGTGCTCGACCCGGGTGATGCCGTCGCCCAGCTCACCGCCGCTGCCGAGGTGATGGCGACCGAAGCGCGGGTCGTGGAGAGGCTGGCCGGTGGAGCGACCCTCGGCGGCGTTCTCGATCTGGCAGCGCACGCCGACCGGCTGGCCCGCGGCGAAGCGTCAAGGTTGCGGTTCACCGTCTGACGGCCGCTACGCACCCCCGGCAAGACCCCGCAGCTCACTGGGGCGCGGTGGATCCACGGCATGGGGATCAGCGGCGAGGTGGGCTTCGCCGCGGACGTGATGAGCGCTGCGGAGTTCTCGGCCGCCGTGGCAGCCGACTACTTCGCATCGACCCGCTCGTCGATGCACTGCGCGCCGCCGCTGTCTCAACGCCGAGCAACGATGCGAACCTGCAAGACCGATGGCACGGCGATACGCTGAGATGCGCGCGACCTACGCTGATCTCGGCGGTATGCGTTGGGTGGCATCATGGCGGAGTGTCGAGTCCAGTAGACATCGTCGACTACGACCGCGGCTGGGTGGCAGCCTTTGTTGACCAGGGAGCCACGCTTCGCACCGCACTCGGCGACGTAGCGGTTCGTATCGACCATATTGGCTCGACCGCGGTACCCGGCCTGGCCGCAAAGCCGGTTGTCGACATCCAGGTGTCGGTGCGATCACTCGAACCGGTCGATCCGTTCCGGGAGCCGTTGGAACGGATCGGCTACATCTACCGGGCTGACAACCCGGAGCGGACGAAGCGCTACTTCAGGGAACCGCCGGGGCATCGGCGGACCCATATCCACGTACGTCAGCTCGGAAGCTTCTCCCAGCAGGTCCCGCTGCTCTTCCGCGACTATCTGAGATCACATCCCCCGGCGGCCGCCGAGTACGCCGAGGTGAAACGTCGATGTGCAGCGATGTTCCGCCACGACCGGCAGGGCTACGTCGAGGCAAAGGACTCGTTTGTGTGGGAGGTCATCCGTAACGCCGATGCCTGGGCCCAGCGCATCGGCTGGATACCCGGACCGAGCGACGCCTGACAGCGCGTTACCACCTAATCGGCGCTCCCGGATGCGCGCTCATCGGCAGATCCGCGCACGTGGAGACGAGAGTTGGCCGGAGAGCCTCAACGGAGAGTGACGGATGGCGATAATTCTCGCCATCGTTGGATCGCTGCTGCTGAGGTGCGACGGCGACTAATCACCTGGTAGACGCGGCTATGTCGGCGGGGTGCTCGGCCGGTTGTGAAGGAGTCGAACGTTGTCCGGCAACGCCGTCTGCGTGCGCAGCGTGTCGACTTCGGTGCTCAGCTCGCGGATGACCTGGGCGTAGGTGTCGACCGTTCGGCTAGTTCGGTGTTGTCGGCGCGGAGCCGTCGGTTGGCGGCTTCGAGGTTGGCGATCTTGCCGTGGAGGTGTTGGAACGCTGGTGGGATGCCGCTGGTGGCCCGGCGCTGTTCTTCGAAGGCTTGGCGCAGGTCGGGGTGTTTGTGGGTGAGGACCCAGCGTAGTAAGTACCCGCAGGTCTTTGAGGTGAAGCGCTGCGAGGTGGAGTGCGGGTTGTCCGGGCCCATCTACGCCCAGCCGTACGACGTCGAGGGTGAGATCAACGGTCTGCTCACCTACGACCGGCGGTGGTGAAGATCGACGCGAACCGGGTGCGCGCGGTCAACGCCGCCGTGCTCGCCGCGGCCGCCGACGTGAGCAACCCGCCGCCTCCGCCGCCCGGTACCCCGGGCCTGACCGGGGTCGAGTACTGGCCGATGGACATGGTCACCGGCACGACCACACCGGACCTGTCCGGCCACGGGCACGACGGGACGCTCGTCAACGGACCGGCCCCGGTCGCCGGGCGGACCGGCAACGCGTTGCGGTTCAACGGCGGCAACCAGTACGTCGACACTGGCGCGAGCATCCTCGACACCACCGGCAACTACAGCGTCTCCGCCTGGGTCGAGATCGACCAGCCTGGCAACGGCTTCCAGACCGCGGTCAGCCAGGACGGCGACAGCGGACACAGCGAGTTCTTCCTCCAGTACTCCGGCCAGGACCACGTGTTCGCGTTCAGCTACGCCGGCGGGCGGGCACTGGACACCCGGCCACCGCAGGCCGGCACCTGGTATCATCTCGTGGGCGTACGCGACGTCCAGCACAACCAACTGCGGCTCTACGTCAACGGGCAGCTCGCCGGCTCGGTGCCGTACTGCCCGGGCAACGCCACCCCCGGACACACCGTGATCGGCCGGACGCGGTACAACAACGGGCTCGTCGACTTCTGGGGCGGAGCGATCGACCGGGTTCGCGTCTACGACCGTGCCCTGTCGGCGGACGAGATCGCCACGCTCTACGCAGCCAACCAGTGACCGCTCGGGGAGGCATCGTCATGTCAGGTCGAAGTGTGCGGGTGTGTCTGGTCGGGTGCCTCGTGGCCGGCGCCCTGGTCGGGTCGCCCTTGGCCGCGTCGGCCGCGCCCGGCGCGGTCATCGACGGCAATGCGCGGTTCGAGGTGTTGTCCCCGACGCTGATCCGGATGGAGTATGCCGGGGATGGCGCGTTCGAGGACCGGACGACGTTCAACGCCGTCAACCGCAACCAGCCGCCACCGCCATACACCACCGGGGTCAGCGCCGACGGGTACCGCGAGATCCGCACCGGTTCCCTGTTCCTGCGGTACAGGCGAGGCTCGGGACCCTTCACCCCGGCCAACACGTCGATCCAGCTCACCGTCGCCGGGCAGCAGGTGACCGCACGGCCGGCATTCCGTGGCTGGTGCGCCTTCGGCGTGCGCTGCGAAGCCGAGGAAGGCCAGCTTTCCGGACTGGTGGCAGCCAGCGACCACGCCGGATTCACCGGTACCGGGTTTGCCGCGGGCTTCGAGCAGGTCGGTGCGCAGACGACGATGGGGCTGGGCGACGTACCGGCGGCGGGAACCTACCCGGTGACCGTGCGGTACGCCAACGACCGCGGGTCGGACGGCCAGGTCACCACCCGCACGTTGAGCGTGCGCGTCAACGGCTCGGTCGCGGGCCGGTTCACCCTGCCGCCCACCGGCAGTTGGGACACCTGGGCAACTGCCACGGTCAACGTGTCGCTCGCCGCCGGCGCGAACACCGTGTCCATCGTGCGGGCCAGCGGCGACAGCGGCCTGGTCAACGTGGACAACTTCGCCGTGACCCCGGCCGGGGCCGGCTACCCGCCCGGCGTGAGCCCGACCGCCCTCGGTGGCTGGTACCGCGGGTTGGACAACCCACCGGTGCTACCCGTGCCGCTGCATCCCGGGCTGGTCACCACCGACGGCTGGTACCTGCTCGACGACACGTCCAGCTCGATCCTCAACGCCGACGGAACAGTCACCGTCCGCCCGCCCCACGGCGGTCAGTCCTATCAGGACGGATACTTCTTCGGCTACGGCCGGGCGTTCAAGCAGGCGCTGGCCGATCTCAACGCGCTCACCGGACCTGCCGCGCTGCTGCCCCAATCGGCGTACGGCGTGTGGTACTCACGCTACTTCGACTACAGTGCCGCCGACTACCAACAACGGCTCATCCCGGACTTCCGCTCCCATCAGACCCCGCTGGACTATCTCGTCATCGACACGGACTTCAAGTCCCCGAGCACCTGGAACGGCTGGAACTGGCGACCTGACCGCTTCCCCGATCCGCAGGGCTTCCTGGACTGGTCCCGCCAGCAGGGGCTGTCGGTCGCCCTGAACATCCATTCCAGCATCGAGAACAACGACCCCCGCTTCCCGGGCGCGAACGCCACCGCCGGCGGTCTGGTGAGCAACGGCGGTACCAACTATGTCTTCGACTGGAGCAGGCCCAGCCACCTGAAGGCATACCTCGACCTGCACGTCCCGTTCGAGCAGCAGGGCGTACGGGAATGGTGGCTGGACTGGTGCTGTGACAACAGCTTCGTGTCCAACCCGGGTGTCACCCCCGACTCCTGGATCAACGCCCAGTACGCCCGCGCCGGCGACGCGCGTGGCCTGCGCGGGTACGCTTTCTCCCGGATGGGCGCGTCGCATCAGCAGTACGGCGGCGTCTATCCGACCGGGCCGTGGGCCGACCGCCGCACGACCATGCACTTCACCGGGGACACCCCGGACACGTGGCAGATGCTGGCTTTCGAGGCCGAGTTCACCGCGGCGGAAGGCGCGGCCATCGGGCTGTCCAACGTCAGCCACGACATCGGCAGCTTCCATGGCGGCCACCTACCCGACGACCGGTACGCCCGCTGGGTGCAGTTCGGCACATTCCAACCGGTCGACCGGCTGCACTCCGACCACGGCGACCGGCTGCCGTGGAGCTACCCCGGTACCGCCGAGGCCAGCGCGGAGAAGTTCCTGCGGCTGCGCCAGGCTCTGGTGCCGTACACCTATGCGCTCGCCAGGCAGGCCCACGACACCGGCGTGCCTATCGTGCGCGCGATGTACCTGAACTATCCCGACAGCCCCGAGGCCTACCAGTACAGGCAGCAGTACCTGTACGGCGACGACGTCCTGGTCGCCCCTATCGTCACACCCAATGACGCCGCCGGCGTCGGCTCGGCCACCGTCTGGTTCCCGCCAGGCGTGTGGACCGACTATTTCACCGGTACCCGGTACACCGGTCCGTCCACGACCGTGGTCAGCCGGGACGTGTCGCAGATGCCGGTGTTCATCCGGGACGGTGGCATGATGGTCGAGCGCACGAACTACGTCGACTACGCCCGCCAACGCCCACTCGATCAGCTCACCGTCGACCTGGGCACCGGTCGCGACGGCGACTTCACGCTCTACGAGGACGCCGGAGAGGGCAACGGCTACCGGGCCGGTCAGTCCGCGACCACCCGACTCTCGTGGCGGGACGCCGCCCGTAGCTTCACCATCGGCGCCGCGGCCGGTAGCTACCCGGGTCAGGTGACCTCACGCTCGTACACGCTCCGGGTCTACAACGCCTCAGCCGCCAGTACCGTCAGCGTGGACGGGACACGACTGCCGGCCAGCGCGCTGCGATACGACCCATCAATCGGTGTTCTCACCGTCACCACGCCGTCCCTGTCCACCGGGGCCGGCCACGCAGTTACCTTCGCCGGTAACGGCAGCCAGATCACCGGCCCAGGTGGGAGGTGCGTCGACGTCGCCAACGCCAATCCGGCTGACGGTACGCCGATCCAGCTGTACGACTGCAACCGCACCAATGCGCAGCAGTGGCTGCGCCCCGGCGACGGTACGCTGCGCGCGCTGGATAAGTGCATGGACGTCGCCGGCGGCGGTACCGCCAGCGGCACCCCGGTGCAGCTGTGGACCTGCAACACCACCGGCGCCCAGCAATGGGTCAGCCGGGCCGACGGATCCCTGTTCAACCCGCAATCAGGACGCTGCCTCGACGCCACCGGCGGCAGTACCGCCAACGGCACCCGGTTGCAGATCTACGACTGCAACGGCACCCCGGCCCAGAGGTGGACCCTGGAGTCCTGACCACAGAACCCCACGACCAGCGGCGTGCCCACCGAGTTTCCCGGCGTGACCCCACAACTGACCGTGCCCAACACCGATGCCGCCGTGCGGTTCTACCGCGAGGCGTTCGGCGCCGACGAACTGCTCCGCAACCACGGACCGGACGGTCGTGTCATGCACTGCGAACTGCTCATCAACGGTGGACGGTTACTGCTGCATGACGAGTTCCCCGACAACGGTCATGAGCTGCCGGTCACGGCGATCTCGAAGTACTGCTCGATGAGCTCGTTGGTCTGCTCGTCCACACCAGGATTCCCAGCGCCGCAGTCATCGCCCAACCGCCGGAAACGCCGGCCTGAGCGAGCGCGCCGATGCGCGTGCCTCGGCCATGACAGCGGCTCGGCCGGCCCTTGGGTGACCGAATCGGTGATCTTGCGCTATGAACGACCATTCGGGACGGGCCGGTCATCCGTTTCTCGGCCTGCCGCCGCGGCGCACGCTGAGACGGGTGGGGGCGCAGCATCGAGCAGGGAGAGCCGATGGTCGGTCGTGATCGAGTTGTCGCCGTCACCGGTGCCACCGGCCGCCAGGGTGGCGCCGCCCGGGTCGGCTGGGCGGCCAAGTTCGGCCAGCCCGATCCCGGCTTCGACGGCGTACGCCTGCAGATCTTCCAGACTCTCGGCGGTTACGACGCCGAGGGCTCCACCGAGTTCACGCTAGACGCCCTGGACTGAGCTCGGCCGGGCTTTCCTCCCTCGCCGGGGCCTCCATGCCAGTGCCCGGCCTCGTCACAGAACGCGTAGATCAGAGCCACAACCGAACGGTCCGGGTCGCCGCCGCCGATAGATCCCTACCGCCGGTCTCGACAGACACGCCAGCGCGCAGGTGGCCCCCCATCGTTGATCATCGCGGTTGCGGCTCGTGACACGTTTCTTACCGACACCCCGAATTTCGGTACGGCACCGGGCCGGAAGGCCTACGACCTTCTTCCCCGGTCGACCGCTTCGTTGATCTATCTGGACATCGGGTTCCGCAGGTCATGCCAACGGGGTAGACGTGGCCATCGACGCCGGCTTATATTCACGGCGCGCTATCGAGCAAGTCAGTGGTCACTACACCTGATCGCTTACACGGGGGCAAAGATGCGCAGTCGATACATCGGCAGGTCCGTACTGGCAACCGCGGTCGCGGCCTCGCTCGTTCTCACCGTCGCCTTCGCGACCCCATCGGACGCCAAGGTGCGGCCCGATGCGGCTACCGATCCGCCGAGCCGCCCGTGCGCCGACATGACCGTGCCGGAGGAGAACCACGCCTCCATCCGGCTGCGGGTCGACGTACCGGCGAGTGACGCGCAGGCTGCGGTCGACGAGCACGGAAAGATCACGATCAGCGGCATCCTACACAAGCACGCGACGATGGTCGACGTCTCCGACGGTCCGGTGACGTCGTCCGACTTCGTCCTCGGCCCACCGCCGGCCGGGGTGGCCGCGTGGGCGGCGTCGTGGACGACGACGATGCGCCCGCCGCACCTCGGCGCGAACACGCTGTGCGCCCGCGCCAAGCGCGACCCCAAGCGGTCCGCGCGGATCCAGCGCTCGTTCACGGTGGTTGATCTGATCCCACCGAGCGACGTGCCGGGCCTGACCATCAGCAACATCACCGCGACCGGGGCCAAGGCGACGTGGGGCGCGGCCACCGACAACTACGGCCTGGCCGGCTACGCGGTCACGGTCGACGGCGGGCCGGCGCACCGGACCACGGTCGGCACCCGCTCGTACACGATCACCGGGTTGGCGCCCTCGACCCACCACACCGTGTCGGTGGTGGCCATCGACCTGGCCGGCAACACCTCGAAGACGCCCGCCACGGCGTCCTTCACGACGGCCGCCGCGCCGCCGCCCCCGCCGCCACCCGGCAACGGCCTGACCTTCGACCCGCACGAGGGCGCCGCCCTCGCCACCTGGCATCCCGATCCCGCGGACGTCACATACCGCACGGTCCTCGACGGTCAACCGTTCGCCGAGTTCCCGTTCGACCGGTACTGCGTGGACGCCAGCGGCAACCCGGCCAACCCGTGCACGGCGCAGGACACCATCAGCTACCCGATCGAGCCCATCGAGTCGGGCACGCCGTACACATTCCAGATCGACGCGCTGCGCGCGGACGGCACGCCGGCGCGCAGCCTCTCCGGCGGGTTCACGACCCAGGCCACGGTGGACACCGTGCCGGCCGCGGTCGCGCAGCAGATCGCCAGCGAGAGTTCGCAGTGCGCCGGGTCGGGCGGAGCCTTCTACATCTCGCCGAGCCAGCGGGGCCGGGTACCGCTGCCGGCGGGCAGCACGCCGCTGTCCGACGGCTGCTACACCGTCGCGAACAACGGCTGCATCGACAAGGTTCTGCCGCCGTCCGGAGACAGGCTGCTCGACTGCAAGGACGACGTCACCAACCTCCTCACCGCGGTGGCGCCTCCCGGCCACGGGCCGGTGATCTCGTCACTGGACGGCGTCGTCGACTACAGCACGGGCCCCGCGGCTCTCGTGCGGCGCGACCCCGTGAAGCCCGTGGTCGAATCGGTCACGTGGTGCGTCCACCACGACGCCTGCGTGGTCATCGTCGAGGCGGCGGCGGAGGTCGTGGCCGAGGAAGCGGTCGCGGTCGCCGCCGAGGCCACCACCTCGTTCCTCGTCGTTCTGGGCGCGGGGATTCTCCTCGGGCTGACGTTCTTCGCCCTGTACGAGATTCTCTTCCCCACGCCGATCGCCTTCGCGGGTCTCATCGAGTACCCGATCCACTTCAACACCAACTTCGACACCTTCGACAACTGGGGCGGGCAACACGGTAAGTGGATCGACAGCCTGAAGATCTTCGCCCAGATGGTCAAGACCACGAGCCAGGTGGCCGGGGAGAACAACATCCCCTTCGTGTGGGACGCGCTCAAGGAGCATCAACTCAAGAACATCATCGACTCGGCGTGTACCGCCCAGAGGGGGGCGCCGCCGACCGCGTTCACCGGGTGCGGCAACGGCTTCGCGGTGTACGTCCCCGGGGGTGTGAACTACAGGTTCAAGCCCATGAAGGAGACCGGACAGCACATCGTTAAGGCCATGGGTGACGGAAGCTTCCCGACACTCGACCGGGTCAAGTGGTTCTACCCGGCGCGCAGCAAAAACGGCAAGCTCGCCGCGGCCAAGTACCCCCGCAACTGGTACGACGTGACGGCAAAGTTCCAGCCGAACGAGTGCACCCCCCGGGTGCCCGCCCTGCAGACCTGCGACGAGTTCCCGTTCTGGTCCACGGATCAGGCGGTCGACCTGTCGGGCACCCGCGCCGACATCCTGCCCGTGGCAGGATCGGAGACGGCGCCACAACGCGATGACAACATCGGTTTCTACGGCAAGTGCAAGGTGAAGGACACCGACCGGTTCCTCGTCCTACCGGTGAAGTCGTGGGTCGACGCGGGAGGGCCCAGCTTCGGGTTCCGGGTCGATGCGGGCGGGACTAGCCTGTGCATGAAGCCCGAGCCTCCCAAGTCCGGAAGTGGTCCGTAATGCTCGACGAGATGCCCGTTCTCCGTGCTGCCGTTGACGCCTATCGTGCGGCGGCGACGGCGGCGGGCATCACCTGGCCGGAGCGCGCAGACTCGCTCGGTGGGCAGCCTCCCGACCTGGTCTACCGGCTCTTCGACGTGGACCACATCGCGGAACAGCTGATCTGGCTCCACTCGCAGGGATGGGACTCCCACCCGCTCCTGCCCGAAGGCGGAGGCCTCATGCCGTGGCCGACCGACGCCGGGGAGTCACTCGGTTACCTGCATTTCTCGGTCGGCACTCCGTTCCCCTGGCGGCATCAGCTACCGCTCTTCTTCTTCGGCAACCTCATGTACGCGTTCGTGCTCACGGGCGATCACGAGGGCGAGATCTGGCGCTACGAGTACGACCCCGACACGTGGGGCTCGGTGCGCGCCGCTGCCAGCCTGGCCGCTCTGTTCACCGAGTGGACGAAAGGGATCGCCGCCGGCGTCGTCGCACACGGGCAGCACGTCCGCTGGCTCCAGGTGGGTGACGGCGTCAACGACCCGTTCGACGTACTCCTGCAACGAACTCCCGACCTCGACCCGCTCGCGTTCCCGGTGGCGGTGCCGTACACCCACGAGCCGCTGCTGCGCGCACGGCAGCGCGAATGCGGCGTCGACATGGACTGCGTCGATCAGGGCTTCGAATGCCACGAGGAACTGCTGAAGACCATCGACGCCGTCGAGGCATCACTTCGTACGTGACACATGTGGGTTCGGCCCCGTTTCACCCAGCCATCACCGGGCACGTTCGGCCAAACGGGAAGGTGATCGGGCCGCGCCCGTCGGGGCGTCGGTAAGAAACGTGTCACGACTGCGCGCGCTGGTCGCACCCGAGGTACCGGACGACGACACCGGCGAGGACTCCGTGCTCGCGCTGATCAAGTCGGTACCAGGCAACGTCAGCCTGGACTCGATGCTCACCGAGATCCGCAAGTCACTCGTCCGGTCATTGACCGGTCGTGCACAAATCCCGGTCAACTCGACCCGCCCGGTCACGCCGTCGTCCCAGACGGCCAGCACGTCCAGCGGCGTGGTGTCGATCTGGACCACCTCGCCCGGACGGGCCGCCATCGTCGGGGTGAAGGGCGCCTCCGGCCGCCTGGCCTGGGACCGGCGGGTCGTGGCCGGCCCGAACGTGCGCCGCCCCGCGGCGAGGGCGTTGACCAGCCGGTAGAAACTGGCCCGCGCCGGGATGGGTACCACACCTTCGCCGTACCGCTCGGCGAGCAGCCGCCGGACCTGGCGCAGCACCCGCGACCGCGTGCCGGTCGACATCGACTCCTGCGCGGCGAGCACCTCGACCACCGCCGCGACGAACCGTTCGTCGGCCCGCCCCGCCGGTGAATGCACCCGGGTGGCCCGACCATCGACCAACCCCCACAAGCCCTGGTCCTGCCAGCACGCCCGCAGCCGCTGGATCGTGCGTTCCGAGGCCGGCATACCGCTGGCGGCCAGTTCGGCGGCCTTCGCAGCAACCCGCTCGCTGAGAGTGCGCCAGCGCGGGTCGTACTCCGGGCGTGGGCGGGCGTCCTCGGCGCTGTCGGGCGGTAGACCGGTCTCCACCTCGATCAGGTGCCGCTCCCACAGTTGCGCCCGGGCCAGCACCGGTCCCGGCACCGTGTCGAGCATCCCGAACGGCGGCAGCGGCACCGCGGCTGGCTGTGCTGCCAATAGCTCGAAGTCCTCCGCGGCCACCAGATGGGCGAACAGCACCAACGCGGTAGCGCCATGGCCGTCCTGCAGCCGCACCGTGGTCCCGGCCAGACCCACCACCATCTGTTCTCGGCCGTCGAACCGTACCCGGTCCCCGATCCGCAGCACGCCGCGAGGCGCATAGTCGTTCATCGGGTTGCCTCCGCCCGGCTGACGAGGGTGTGGTCGGTCAACGGCCGGGACAGGTCCGCAACGAGAAGCCCTTGCCACAACAGGTGGAACACCACCGGCAGGACCGCGATCGGGTCACCAACCGAACCGGCCTGCGCTACCAGCGGCGCCGGACTCCAAAACGCCGAGCACACCGCTGCCGACAAGCCGGCGCACCGCTGCAGCGGCTGTGCCGGTAACCGGCCAGCCAGCGAAGATTGGCCACCCGGACCGGATCGATCTCAGCGACCAACCGGTACTGCCAGCCCACCGCCTCGCACGCCCACCTCATCGCGGTGAACGCCGCCGCCGACCGTGCATCGACCCGTTCAGCCGGGCGGCAGTCCACCACCAGCCCACCCCCGCCGGCCAGCCTTGCGAAGATCTTGCCGACGAGGACTGGCCGGTACGCCTCGACGCCGAACTGCCGTGACATGATCAGACACCGAGTGAAACCCGGTCGGGTAGCCCCGACACATTGCTGTGTCGGGCCCCCTCAGAACCGTGCATGCCACTCGTCGCGGCACACGGCTCAAGCAAGCCGTGACGACCTCATGCCGGTCGCGCTGTACGCTGTCCTGGTGCGTTGGCTGGACGGCGTCCTCGGTTCTGTTCACCTCAAGGGCGTCTAAACGTGTCCCTCGGTTCCAGCAGCGATCGGCATTCGTCGTCACGGCTCACCCGCCTCAAGTCAGCCCGCTTTCGTGGCCGGGCACCGGGCCCGGTATCCGGCCAGTTATACGAGAACCCACCAGCTGGAAGGACCGGCGACAACGGCTCCCGCTTTCCTGCTGCCTTTCGGCTACCGGCATTCGCTTCTTGGGCGTCCTGTTCCCGCCACGGGATTCCGCGTCCCTCACGGTCGGCCTACCACCACCCCACGGCGTGGTGGACCTGACGGGGTTTCCACGTTTCACGCGCATGAGACACGACCGGGTCGGGTGCCAGCTTTACCCCGGGAGCAGCGGTGTCCACACGACCGTAGAAGAGTCCTCGGTCGCCGCTCGCCGATTCTCAACGGCCCGCTCCTCATCATCCCCACCATCACGACCCGACCCGGGGAGTTGCCGTGACGAGGCATCACCCGCCTTCATCCTCGACAACAACGCAAGGCGGCCGCCCGCGGGAACGGTGCGGGGCAAGGGATAGAGGCGGACTCGCGTGCTCGAAGCAACAAGACAGGGCCCCAAGATCACGCTCCCGGCGTCAGACTACTTGACGGCCTCGAAGAACCAAGCAGCAACGACGTCGGCGGGCGACCGTCCCCGATTTTCACGCACGACAGGGCGTCACGACAGGGACATCGGGGACTACTTGTTTACTGGACCTACGACCGCAGCCCGGCCAGGCTTGGTCGAGGTGACCGGCGGGACGCTCTTATCGCGGCTGTCCACCGTGGTTTGGTGTGACTCTCATCTGGCGTGCGTCCCGTCGACCACCGCAGCGGGGAGTGGCTCAAGAGGGGTCTGCCCGGCTCGAAGTAGCGCTGCCCTCCTCGCCGATCATGTCAGGCTCGGATCGAGGAAGGCAGCATGCCAGACGTCGTCATTGGGATGGACCCGCACAAGCACTCGGCCACCATCGAGATCATCGACACCAGGGAACGGGTCCTGGAGCACGGGCGGTTCGCCACCACGACCACCGGCTACCGGGCGATGCTCGCGGCCGGCCGCAGGTACCCGCGGCGACGCTGGGCGATCGAGGGCTGTAACGGCATCGGCCGGCACATCGCCCAGCGGCTGGTCGCCGACGGCGAGAAGGTCGTCGACGTGCCGTCGAAGCTGTCGGCCCAGGTGCGGGTGTTCGCCACCGGCCAGGGCCGCAAGAGCGATCCGATCGACGCGCACAGCGTGGCCGTCGCGGCGCTGCGCAGCACGGGCCTGCGCGAGGTCGCGGCGGACGACGCCACGGTGGCGCTGCGGCTGTTGGTCGACCGCCGCGACAGTCTCGGACGTACCCGCACCGATCTGGTCAACGGCTGCACGTGTTCCTGCTCGACCTGATCCCCGGCGGGGCGAAGAAGGACCTGTCCGCCCGCCAGGCCCGTGCCCTGCTGTCCGGTGTTGAACCCACCGACCTGGTCGGGTGCACCCGCCGCCAGCTCGCCGGTGAGCTGGTCGAGGAGATCGAAACCATCGATGCGAAGATCAAGGCGGCGGATCGGCAGCTCACCCAGCTGGTCAAGATTTCCGGCAGCCAGCTCCAGGCGCTGCACGGCATCGGCCCGTCCGGCGCGGCCCGGCTGCTCGGCGACATCGGTGACATCACCCGCTTCGCCAGCCGCGGGCACTTCGCGGCCTGGAACGGCACCGCGCCGCTGGACGCCTCCTCCGGCCAGCAGCGCCGCCACCGGCTCTCCCGTGCGGGCAACCGTCGCATCAACCGGGTCCTGCACATCATGGCCGTCGTCCAGCTGCGCCACGACACCGAGGGCCGCCGCTACTACGACCGCCGCCTGGCCGAGGGCAAGACCTCCATGGAGGCCATGCGGGCGTTGAAACGGCGACTGTCCGATGTGGTCTACAAGCAGACGCTCGCCGATGCGACAGCCGCCGGGGCGGGCCCGGGAGGACACCCGGGAGCGACTCTGACATCCAGCGCGGCCAGCCCAATCCCGACAGCTGGCACTTCGGAACAGTCACCTCCCGGACCCGCCAGCAACCACCATAGAACAAACCCCGCCGCTACCCCTTGACACAGAGGGGAGCCAGATCCGTGCACATCCGCGCGGCACAGCGCGTGCATATGTATACCGTGTTGCGGGCGTAGAACACGACTCATGCCGCGCGAGAGCCGTCGATCGGCGCGCGTCTGTTCGACGGCGAGCGACGTGCGTTACTGCGACAAATCCGCGTCGTCGACGCGGAGATGAACGACGTCCCCCGCGACGGGAAGACGATGGGCGAGGTCGTGATGCGCGGCAACAACGTGATGACGGGCTACTTCGACGATCCCGATGGGACCGCGGTCGCGTTCGCGGGCGGATGGTTCCACTCAGTTGCTGGGGATGGCGCTGGACGAGCTCCCGACCGCCGCGCGCGCGTTGCCGGCCGGTCGATGTCCGACATCAGTCACCAACCTGTTCAGCGTGAGGACTTACCGCTACTGTCGTTTCGCCGTCCAAAGATGAGAGTCGGGTCGATCCATGTGGCGGGTGAGTCCCAGGCGGTTGGTAAAGGCAATGGCCTTCGGGGTCCTCGGCGCGGCGGTCAGCCTCGCCCTTAACGCCGCGATCAGCTACCTGCGCGAGGACTGGAGCAACCCGCTCGGTATCGGCCTCGCGGTCGCGCTTGCCTCGATCACCGGCGTCATTCCTCAGCTGCAAGAGGAGAAGACCCCGCCGCAACCCCCACCCCCGCCGCCGTACCAGGCGCCGTACTACCCCTCGTCGTGGCCGCCGGTACCCCCGAAACCTGCGCCCACACGCATGCCGGTGCTCGTGGCGGTCCTGGTGCTGCTGCTCATCTGCGGCGGCGGTGCCGGCGCGGTGGCGCTCGGGATGCAGTACGTCGGCGGATTGGCGACCGGCGACGAGGACGGCGTCGACGTCCTCGTCGCGGAGAAGTCGGCGAAGGCAGGCGCGCTGACCCTGACCGTGCATCACGTCGTTCTCACGGCGCATTTCACGAGGGTCGAGATGAGCGCGGCGAACAGTGGCACCACGTCGCTCACGCTGCCGGTCTATGGCTACAGCCAACTGACGGTGCAAGGGGGTACGACGTTGAAGGGTGACGCCTTCCGCAGCGACTGGCCGGAGACCGTACCGGCCGAGGGGTTGGTCCGCGGCAACGTGAACTTCGGCCGGCTGGCCGCGGGGACCACAAGGATCAACGTCAGCTTTACCCAGATCTTCGGCCCTGGCGGGGGTTCGATTACCGTCCGCGACATCGTGCTGAGGCTGAAAGGCCAGCGCTAGGCCAAAGTGAACGGCGGCGCACCATGCTGGCCGGCCACGAACCAGCGACAAGGAGCGCGGACGCGGCCGAGCCGGCGAATCAGGCTCCGGCGATGGCGTGTTCTCCCGGCGTAGGCACAGGGGCGGGGGTACGACCGAAGATGGTCTTCGCCGTCGACGACTGACCGGGACCGCGATCCATGCCCAGCGCGTTCTCCTGTCCCTGGCCCACATCGGCGGCGCCCGGCCACGATGCTGGGGTGTTTCCGGAACGCGCCGGGTCGTGGTACGCGCAGTAGGTGACGTCGGGTGGGTTGGCGGTGAGCTCGACCAGCCGGGCCCGCGTATCGTCGTCGACCGGAGCGTAGACGACCATCCGCGCTTCCGGAGTGGCGGCGACCGCGAACGAGGTCGCGATGACCTGTATCGGCCGGTTGCCCGGGCTCTGGAGGAAGACCTTCACGCGGCTCTCCGCTCCGGCGACGTGATGCTTGGCCCACAACGCGGCGAAGTCCGGGCTCGCGGCGGACAGCCGGTCCACGAAGGACGTCCACGCCGGCTCGCTCAGATGGCGGGCATAGGTGGCCCGTACGCTGCCCACCATCGTGCACAGTTCACGCTCGCGGTCGCCAATGGGCGAGCAACACCCCGGGATCGTGAACATCTGCCACACCGCGTTGCGCTCACCGACCGGCGCGTTTGTCAGGCGGGGGAAGAGCGCGTCGTAGGTTGCGTTCCAGGCGAGCGCGTCGAACCGTCCATTGTAGACAACGGCCGGGATGGGCACGAGCGCGTCGAGGACCACCTGTACCTCGGGACGCAGGCACTCGTCCGCCACCTCCGGGACGGACGGCACCTCGGCCAGGCGGTAGAGGTGCTCACGCTCGGCCTGGTCGAGGCAGAGGGTACGGGCGACCGCATCGAGTACGTGCACGCTCGCGTTGATCGGGCGACCCTGCTCGAGCCAGGTGTACCAGGTGACGCCCACACCCGCGAGCTGTGCGACCTCCTCGCGCCGCAGCCCGGGTGTGCGGCGGCGGGGTCCGGCGGGCAGGCCCATCTCCGCCGGGGTCAGCCGGACCCGCCGGCTGCGCAGAAACTCGGCCAACTGGTCACGCCGACGGCTCGTCATCGTCACAGCACCATGCTCGCGGCTCCGCTCGGCCATTGCCAGGTAGTGGTGGTACCAGGATAAGCAGACTCCTCCCACTAGTATCGGGCGCTGCCGCACCGTATGCCCATGACAACTGTCCACCAGCCGGGCACGGTGGCGGCGTCCCGGGCGGACGCTCGGCCGGTCGGGCGCGGCGGCATGCTCGCAATCCTGCTTCTGGCCCAGCTCATGGCAATCCTGGACGCGAACATCGTCAACGTCGCCGCCGCTTCGATCCGCGCGAGCCTCCGCACCACCGGGGCCGGGCTCCAGATGATCCTCGCCGGCTACGTGATCGCCTACTCCGTACTACTGATCACCGGTGCCCGCGTCGGCGGCATCCTCGGGGCGCGCCGCGTCTTTCTCGCCGGCCTCGCGGTGTTCACGGCGGCGTCGCTGGCGTGCGGCGTAGCCACCGCGGCCGGAGCGTTGACCGCGTTCCGGTTCGCGCAGGGTGCCGGAGCCGCCGTCATGATCCCGCAGGTGTTCAGCCTGATCCAGCGGTACTTCACGGGAGCGGCCCGGGCCCGCGCGCTGGCCTTATACGGTGTGGTCATCGCCGGCGGCATCGCGCTCGGGCAGATCCTCGGCGGGGTGCTCGTCACCGCCGACCTGTTCGGACAGAGCTGGCGGCCGGTCTTCTTCATCAACGTACCCGTCGGGCTGGTGTTGCTGGTCGCCGGCGTGTGGGTCCTGCCGCGGGACACCCCGGTCACCGCCCGACGCCTGGACCCAGCCGGCCTGCTCGCCTTGGCGGCGACCGTGCTCGCCCTCGTCGTGCCGCTGATGTTCGGCCACCAGGAGGGATGGCCGGCCTGGTGCTGGATCAGCCTGGTCGGCTCGATCGTGCTGTTCGTCGGCTTCGCCGCGGTCCAGCGCCGGGTGGCCCACCCACTCATGCCAGGCCGGCTGTTCCGCGCCCCCGCGATGATTCCCGCGCTCGGCGCGATCTGCCTGATGATGGCCGCCTACGGCGGGTACCTGTTCAGCGTGGCGCTGCACCTCCAGAGCGGGCTCGGCTACTCGCCGCTGCGGGCCGGGTTGACCTTCGTGCCGATGGCCGCCTGTTTCGCCATCGCCAGCCTGGCCTTCCGCGGCTTGCCAGCCAGGTGGCACAGCCGGGCGATCCCGCTGGCGTTGCTGGTGGGCGCGGCCAGTCTCGTCGTGGTCGGGTATGGGATGCGGGACGGTAGCGCGCCCGGTGCGCTCTTCTTCGCCGCCCAGGTGCCGTTCGGCCTCGCCTCCGGGTTCGCCTATTCGCCGACCGTGACCGCGGCTCTGGCCAGCGTCCTCCCCCAGGACGCACCGGACGCTTCGGGCCTGGTCACCACGATGGTCCAGCTCGCGCAGGTCGTCGGCCTGGCCGGGATCGGGTCGATCTACCTCGCCCTGATCGCCCGACACGGCTCGGCCGGCGCCTTGACGATCACCACGTTCGTGGAGGCGGCGACCGTGGTAGCCGCCGCCGGCTCCGCGGCTCTGCTACCCCGCCGCGGCTGAACCGCCGCGGACCGGCGGCGCCGCGCAACCGTATCCCCGGCGCCGCCGCCCCGGCCCTCGGCGTGCCTGCTCGAGTGGCCCCGTGCCAGGCGACGCTGTCGCGGCCATCAGGATCGCCCTCCCGCCAGACTCACCAGCACCCGCCACACTCACCAGCGCGTTCTTGCTGCCTTCGGCCGGGTTCGGCGTTGGGTCCAGGCTCGCGATCAGACTCTTCACGCCGGAGACTGTCGAGTTTGCGCATGGCGCCGGAAGAACGGCCCGGCTCCCGGCCGGTTGCGTCGGTCACCGGCGTTGTCAAGTTCAGGTCGCTTTCTGCCGGACAGCGACGTCCGTACACAGTTGGTCACCAGACTTGAGCGCCGAGTCAGTGGCCCGTCGGCTTCATCCACGACGCTCCGTACCGGATGGAGCAGGGCCCCGGCAAAGTCGCATGACCATGCCTTGGAGCTGACGTTCCGCACTTCTCGAACCCGATATGGCCCCCCCATTTGGCGGCGGTCAGGTTGCGTTGTAGGCGCTGGCGGGGATGCCAAGCAGCTGGAGGATCTGCTGCTGTAGCGGGGTGAGTTCGGCTTCGAA